>OLVZ01000629.1_pt1 | contig 33472 bp, 53 predicted proteins | sample 1673341 | NCBI WGS metagenome assembly OLVZ01 (sample SAMEA3178944, study PRJEB25190) | human gut metagenome | biome: human gut; feature: human-associated habitat; material: faeces | place: Austria | collected 2013 | reverse complement strand
AAGCCTGTTGCAGTTTTAAAGAAAATAATCGAATTATTCACAGATGAAGGGGATGTTGTTATAGATCCATGTTGTGGCTCAGGGTCAACAATAAGGGCTTGCCAAGAATTGGGACGGTCGGCATATGGTTTTGAATGTTCTAAGGCTTTTTTTAAGCAAGCAAAAGAACGAATGTTATTAAAAGGTGATGAGCTTACAACACAAAAGGAATTTGTATGGAATTAATTAACAAAATAAAGGAACTTAAAAAGGAATGTTCAACGCCATATTGGTTAGCAGAAAAAGAATATATAGAACTAAATGACGATGTTGAAGTTAATCCGCATAAACATATTATTATTGACAATTTAACATCATATCACGCGGTTAGATTTATGAAACTATTAGAGACATATATATTAGATGAACGGGAGAAATTTGATGACTAAGACAGAAGCCAAGAAGTTAAGAAAAAAGCATAGATGCAATGATTTAGTATCAGTATCAGGTTTTATGCTTACAACTATAGTTCTTGCACTTGTAAGTGCTGAGGAGCATATAAGCACAGTAGCGTTAACACTTGCGACAATTGCGTTTCTAGGTGCGATTGCAAACATCCTTTATGTATGGTGGAGAGACAGTAAGGAATGGGAGGAGGCAAAGAGAAATGGACATAACGGGAATGACAGATGAGCATTGGAGCAAATGCTTAGAATTAAATGCGAAATTACAGCAAAAGAAAAACAGCTTACGAAAAGCGCTAAAAGAAAAAGGAGTACTTGCCAAGGGTGCCACCAACACATTCGACAAGTACTCATACTTCAGTGAGGCTCAATACAAGGAATTGTTTACCGAACTATTCAGCGTGTACGGCCTTGAATTGAAATTCACTGAATTAGATTATACAACATTTGAAGGCAGTGAGAAACAATCAAACGGACGTATGCCAAAATTAAAAATAACATTATTCGATATTGATACGGGATTTGGTGAAGATACTGTAATCACAGGTGAGGGAATAGACAAGGGCGACAAGGCAGGATACAAGGCTTACACTGGAGCACTTAAATATTATTTAGCTAACACATTTATGGTTGCCACAGGTGATGACCCCGAAAAGGAAAGCCCAAGTAATAGAATGAATACCGTAACAAGTGAACGCAAGGCAAGTGATAGGCAGATTGCAATGCTTAAGCAAAGATACACGAGCGAGAACTTAACTAAGTTATTGGCTGCGAACAATGTAAGCAGAATTGAAGATTTACCGATGAAAACAGCATCGGCAATTATAAGTAAATTAATGGAGAATTAAAGAGATACATATGAATTATAAATTTATTGATGTTGCCTGGGTGGTGACTACAGTAGGGGGAGAAGGACATTACTTACTTCTGCAAATTCCTTCTATTTCAAAATTAAAAGAAAATGATGAAGTGCTTATTGATTTTTGCGGAGAGCGACAGGCAACAATTTTAAAAGTTGCAACACTTTGTAAAGGTGATGACAAATACAACTTAATCATGGCAATGGCGGGAGACGTTCAGCTTCAAAGGATTAAGGCAATTGTGAAAACACCTAACTGGAGTTATGACGATAACAAAGAAGGGGAGAAAGAAGATGAATGAGTTAATAGTGAAGTCTGAAAGTGGCGGGATGGAGCTTTCAAGCAGCGCATTAGATACACTTATGAAGTATGAGGAAACTTTGGCAGCGCTTAAAACAGATTATGACGAATTAAAAAAGAAACTGCTCCAAGAAATGGAGAAAAAGAACGTTATTAAAGTCGAAACAGGTGATATAAGAATTAATTACATTGCCGAGACTGACAGAGAGAAATTTAATAGTAAAGCCTTCAGAAGTGAACACCCTGATTTATATGATTCATATGTTGACTTTGTACCGGTCAAGGCAAGTGTGAGGATAGCATTGAAATGAGTAACTACACAGAAGTAATACAAGGGCACACATTAGAATATTTTGACGATGAACACCAGTACATCGTGGATGGCATATGTGTGCCGAGTATCACACAGATTTTAGCTTGTAAATTCGGGAACAAATATAGCGGTGTGTCAGATAAGGTGTTACAAAACGCCGCTATTAGGGGAACGGCTGTACATAAAGCAATTGAAGATTATTGTATAAATGGAACTGAATCCGACTTGCAAGAATTAAGAAATTTTAAATTTTTACAAAAACAATATGAATTTGAAGTTTTAGAAAATGAAACCCCTGTAATTTTATTCAAAAATAACAAGCCTATATCAGCGGGGCGGTTGGATTTAGTGCTTAAATACAAAAATAAAATAGTAGGTGCTGATATTAAATGCACCGCTAAATTAGATCGTGAATATGCAGCATACCAGCTTAATTTATACAAGATAGCATATAGGCAATGCTATGGCGTTGATTGGCAGCTGCTAAGGGTTGTGTATTTGAAAGGCGACAAGCGAAAATTTGCACAAGTTCCAATCAATGAAACAGGAGCATGGGAGTTAATAGAGGAAGATGGGAGGTTCCCAGATTGATTCACGGAAGGATATTTGGCGGGGAAAAGAAAGCACCATATGACGCTGCAATGGATGCCTATTATGAGTTATTACGTGCAATATACAAAAAGAATACGAACGACTATAAACAAGCTTTAAAAAAATTAAAAAGAGACCCTAACAACCGCAAGGTTTTGTTAAGTAAATATATATGTGAGCGTTTTTTCATAGACGACCCGTACAACACAGAATTAGATGGGGAAAAAATAATTGAATTAATAAAAGAGCAAATTAAGGAGATATGAATGAACAATGTAATATTATGCGGTCGATTAACGAAAGACCCAGACGTCCGTTCTGCAACAAGAGCGGGGGAGGAATTGAAGGTAGTAAGATTCACGCTTGCGGTTGACCGCAGATTTAAAAAGGACGGAGAGCAGGCAGCGGACTTTATCAGTTGCGTATCATTCGGTAAAACAGCGGAATTTATTGAGAAATACGGCAAGAAAGGAACTAAATTTATAATTGAAGGACGAATACAGACAGGAAGTTACACGAATAAAGATAATCAAAAGGTCTACACCACAGATGTGGTTGTTGAAAGTGTTGAATTTGCAGAGAGCAAAAAAGAGGAGACGAATAATCCGCCTGCTGATTCTGACGGCTTTGTTAATGTCGATTTTAAAGATGACGAACTCCCGTTCATTTAAGAGATAAATATGATTGGTAATCCACAAGAGATAATACAGTGGCTGTTTGACCAAGACAAAAACAAAACATTCGAAATTAAAGAATATCATAAAAAGCGCTCATTAAATGCCAATGCATACGCGTGGGCGCTTATCGGAAAGATAGCCGATGTATTAAGAAGCAGTAAAGATGAAATATATCTTGAAATGCTTAAAAAATACGGACAATCGGAGATTGTATCTGTACTGTCGGATATTAATGTAACGGGATATTTCAAATATTTTGAAGAAATAGCCACTGTTAAATTACAAGGTAAAAACTTTACGCATTACAAGGTGTTTAAAGGAACATCAGAATATAACACGGCTGAAATGGCAGTATTTATAGACGGAGTGATTTCAGAAGCTGACGAGTTAGGGATTGATACACTTCCTCCGGATGAAGTTAAGAAAATTAAATCACTATGGGGTGAACATGATTAAATGCGAAATTGGGATAAAATTGCCATCACTAAATGAATATATTAACGCTTGCAGAAAGAACAGATACGCAGGAGCGGAGATGAAGAAGCGAATCGAAAGCGATATAGCTTATTTCGTTGCCAAATTACCACAGTTTGATAGACCTATAAAAATTCACTTCCATTGGATTGAGGGGAATAAACGGCGAGATTTGGATAATGTTGCTTTTGGGAAAAAGTTCATATTGGACACCTTGGTCAAAGCAGGGAAATTGAAAGATGATAACCGGAAATGCGTAACAGGATTTATTGACACCTTCGAATACGGGAAAGAAACGAAGGTAATACTGTATATAGAGGAGGTGTAAACATGGCGAATGACAAAAAATATTATTGGCTAAAGCTAAAAGATGATTTTTTTAGAGATAAGAAGATGAAAAAACTTAGAAACATAGCCGGAGGGGACACATATACAATTATTTATTTAAAAATGCAACTTTTAAGTCTAAAAAGCAGTGGAGTATTAATTTTTGAAAATGTGGAAGATACATTCGAAGAAGAAATTGCACTTGAAATAGATGAAAAAGTTGAAGATGTGAAAGTGTGTCTTTTATATCTGGAAAAAACTGGATTATTAGAATGCAAAGACAATGAATATATTTTGCCTCAAACAATTGATTGTATAGGCTCGGAAACAGCCACAGCCGAACGAATGAGGCGCTCCAGAGAACGTAAAAAACAATTAGAAATGTCACAATGTTACACTGATGTTACAAATGGTTACACAGAGATAGAGATAGAGAAAGATATAGATATAGATATAGATATAGATATAGAGAAAGAGAGAAGAGAAGAAAAAGAGATAGAGAAGAAAGAAGAAAAAAGAAAAGCCACTAAAGTGGCTACGGTATATTATCCCGAAGATGAAAGACTTGATGAAACGTTCAAAGACTTCTTAGAAATGAGGAAAAAGAAGAGAGTACCCAATACAGACAGAGCCATTACATTAGCTATTAATAAAATTAATGATTTGGCAAAGAGATTTGACGGAACAATTGACAACGAAAAAGCAATCAAGATCATCGAACAATCTATATTAAGCGGATGGACATCAATTTATCCACTAAAAGAGAATACAAACAAAACGACATCAGGCGGTATAGATTGGGATAATGTTTAAAATAACCCCACTCACGCAATTGTGAGAGGGGTATATAACGAAAGAGAAAGGGCCACATGACAAAAGAATTTAATTTAAATAAAAAAATAGCTGATTCAGGCATACAGGCATTTAATTGTATTAAGGACAAAATCGGGCCGGAATACGCAAGGGTTATCAGTTGGACTTTGACAAAATTAAAACTGCTTGAAGAACAAGGAGCGGAGATATTAAAAGCGGATTACGATTATATAAATCATCCACTTCACTATACGAACGGAAAAAAAGAATGCATTGATGAAATGATTGAATTATTTGGAAAAGATAATGTCGCGATGTATTGCGATATTACGGCTTACAAATACCAATACAGACAAGGTAAGAAGCCGAATACGCCAGCGGAACAGGACAAACAGAAGGCAGAATGGTATATAAAAAAAGCTAAGGAGTTAAGAGGCTATGACGAGGGAAGAAACGAAGAACATAATACGAGTTCTAATGGCAGCATATCCGAATTTTAAACCTGAGAGCTTAACCGAAACGGTGCAGATATGGCACATGATGCTTGAAGACGTAGATTATAAGCTCATATCGTTGGCGGTTAAGAGCTATATAAGAACTAATAATAGCGGATTTGCTCCAAGCATTGGAGAATTAACAGAACAAGTCAACAAGATAACAAGCCCTGAAGAGATGACGGAAACAAAAGCATGGGGACTTGTAATGAAGGCTATAAGAAACAGCGGATATAATTCAGAAGAAGAGTTCAATAAGCTACCCGAAAGAATACAAAAGGCAGTTGGCAGTCCAAAACAACTTTGGAGCATGGCAACAGATGAAAGCTTTAATGAGCAAGTTGCATCAAGTAATTTCATGAGAGCATACAGAACAGTGGTTAATAGAGAAAATGAAATAAAAAAGCTGTCGCCTGATGTAATGGATTTAATAGAGCAAGTAAAAAGTAAGGGGATATGCGTAAATGAATGATGAGTTAAGTATTGTTAATCCGGGCGTAGCAATGTTTAACGGACATGTATACTCATGGTTTAATGAACGGAAGCCTGGACTTGTGAGGCACGAGGTGTTTTTTGGAAAAAACAGACAGAAATCTATTGAATATGGATTAGTTATATTTATTAGACCAGAAGATCATAACGGCGAAACATACGGCGTTCATTGTAAGAACGGGCATGAATTCGATGAATATATTAAAGCGTTTGCTCAGAGGCAGGCAATGAAATATTACGGATGGAGTATAAGCGACTTTATAGAGATATTTGGAAAGTCGTATATAGGTGAATAAATATGATTAAATTTGAAAATACAGAAATATGCGGAATCGGGCACGCAATAAGAGGCATGCGAAACGCAATGAACAGCTGGGATAAATCAGATAGTTACATAGACGAACGATATAATACGGTTCATATAGGAGAGAACGACAAATCATTAATGCAGCGGTTATTTAATGCCGGAACAGACCACAGAAAGTATTTAAGGATGATTACTGTATATGCAGACATAACAGCACCGCTGTATTGGTGGAAAGAGTACGACACATACAAAGTCGGGACGGTCGCTAATTCATGCAGCACAATGCATACGATACATAAGCGGGATTTAACAGCGGATGATTTTAGCATAGACGAAAACGCCACAGAATATTATATTGGTGTAACAATTGACCTAAATGCTTTAAGGCGAAAATATTGCGAAACAAAAGACATAGAAACATTTAGAACACTAATCGGATTGCTTCCGAGTTCATACAATCAAAAAAGAACGGTAATGCTAAACTATGAAGTATTAGCCAACATATACAAATCCAGACAAGGACACAAATTAAAAGAATGGCATGAATTCATAGAATGGATTGAGGGACTGCCATACACGGATATATTTAAATAATAAATGGAGATTAAAATGGCATTATTAAATAAAGAATATACGCAAAAGCTCGGACGGATAAGGTTGCATTACGGCAACAGTGCAGAAATATTAAAAGCAATCGAAGAGGCGAAGGAATATATTAAGGAATTAAGCTGCATTGCATATAATAGAGAACCAGATGCAGATAGAGTATTAGAAGAAATGGCAGACGTATATGTTACTATGGAGCATGTGAAAAGTATATTACAGATAAGCGATTATGAAATAAAAGAATGCATGAAATATAAGATTAACAGGCAAATTAAAAGGATGGAACGCAATGAGTAATAATCTAAGAGCGGACAAGCGAGGCGCTCACAGAACGGAGTACGCAAAGAACCGAAAGAGAATATTATTATCCTGTAACGTATGCGCTATATGCGGTAAGCCTGTAGATAAGTCGCTAAAGTTTCCGCATCCAATGAGTGCGACTGTTGACCATATAATCCCAATAGACTTAGGCGGACACCCTTCGGATGTTTCCAACTTACAGTTGGCACACAACGCATGTAACAGAGCGAAATCAAATAAAATAAAAAAAGATGATAATTTAAAATGTGAAATAATAACAAATAGGGATTTGCCGAGCGCAATTGACTTTGAAAAATATAGGGGGTAGGGTATCCCCCCTTTCAACGTGTTCGATACCTCACCGGCTACTGTGCAAAAAAACACAGGGTATAGCACTCTGATGGGGCATATACAACAAAATATAATTTATGAGGCTTCATATGTGACTAAATACAATATATATTATATAATTACAATATAAATACTATATGTTGTGTAAGGAGCGAACGCATGAGCATTGAATATTTAAAAAAGAAGTTGAATAGTAAAAAAAGCGGTGTTCTTGAAAAGTATATGTATTATGAAATGAAAGAATGGAACACCAATCAAAGCGAGGTAATACCATATAGATTAAGAGAGAAGCATAGGTCTAAACTCGGATGGTGCGCTAAAGCTGTTGACAGCTTAGCAGATAGATTAATATTTGACGGGTTTGACGATGATAATTTTGATTTAATGTCACTTTTTAATATTAACAATCCCGACATTCTGTTTGACAGTGCCGTTTTGAGTGCATTAATATCCTCATGCAGCTTTATCTATATATCAAAAGATGAAGATGGCGAAGCAAGAATGCAAGTAATAGATGGGGCAAATGCAACGGGCGTAATAAACCCAATAACGGGCTTATTGGCTGAGGGTTATGCGGTGTTAAAAAGAAATGATGAAACTGACATGGTAGAAATAGATGCATATTTTGAACCGTATAAAACAACTATATTTGACACGGTGAATAATTCAGTAACTGAATTTAATCACAAAGTTGCATATCCTTTACTTGTACCAATAATAAACAGACCTGATCCAAAGCGACCATTTGGACACAGCCGAATAACAAAAGCGTGCATAAATTTACAGAACAAGGCAAAAGATACATTGACAAGGGGAGACATATCAGCCGAGTTCTATTCGTTCCCTCAAAAATATGTATTAGGTTTATCAGAGGAAGCAGAAGACGGATTTGAAAACTGGAAAGCGACGATATCATCAATGATTAGCCTGGGGAAAGATTCAGACGGCGATAAACCGAGTGTAGGACAATTCTCACAGCAATCAATGGAACCGCATATATCGCAATTTAGAATGTATGCATCTGCTTTTGCTGGTGAAACAGGGCTAACCCTAGATGATTTAGGCTTTGCGACAGAAAACCCATCATCCGCGGAAGCAATAAAGGCAAGTCATGAGAATTTAAGATTAACAGCTAAGAAAGCACAACGAAGTTTTGGAACAGGGTTTTTAAATGCTGGTTACTTAGCAAGATGCCTAACTGATGATTTTACATATGAAAGAAAAGCAGTGTATCAAACCACCCCTAAATGGCTTCCAGTATTCGAGCCAGATAGCGCGATGCTTAGTTCAATCGGAGATGGTGCAATTAAATTAAATCAAGCAATAGACGGCTTTATCACTCCTAAGAACTTAGGGGCTTTAACAGGTATTAAAGGCGGTGAATAATGTCCGATATATCAAGTAAGCTGTTAGAGTTAATCATCACTGACATAATAAGCAATAAAAGCAAATTAGAGAAATATCAAAATTTGTTAAAAAATAACAATGCAAGTTATAAAGAAGCTGACGATTATGCTGTTGCTTTAGGCGAAATAACAAAGGCTGCATTTGATAACAATGTAAATAGTGCAGTTCTTCCAAATGGTCGAATGTATTATAATATTGCAAATTCAATAATACCCAAGGTACTTCAATCTAATTTCACAGACATAAATAAGTATTGTCAAGAAGTGCAAAAACTATTTAATGATAATAAGGGATTAACCTTTAACCCTGTTAACGTTAATATCAACAATGATAGGCTAAAAGGGTTGATACAAAGTATTGCAGATGCTGAAAATTATGACAAAGTAAGTAAGCAATTTACAGAAAGTCTCATAAATTATGGACAATCTATTGTAACTGACAATATTAAAGCAAATGCCGACTTCCAATATAAAACTGGCAAGGTTTTGCCAGTTATTAGAAGAATGAGCACGGGCAAATGTTGCAAGTGGTGTACTTCTTTAGTTGGCACATATAAATATACTCCAGATATGGATACTGCTGTGTTTAGAAGACACGCAAATTGTAGATGTTTGGTAGAGTATGATAACGGCGCAGGGGTATATCAGAATGTACACAATAAGAAACTTTATAATAAAAGTGCAATTGATGAAAGAAAACTATATAATAAAATTGCAATACAAAGAATGTTCGATAGGCGAGAATTAAATATAGGAGCATTTTTAAACCTTAAAATACCAATGCAAAAAAGAAAAGTTATTGAATTAGCTAATAAATACGGAATAAACATAAAAGGCTTAACTATAAAAATTCAAAGAAATGAAAAGCTTTTATCGCTACCCGTCACAGGTTCGACAGATTACAAAAGCATAGGTAGAATGGATTTATTCCCTAATGCATTTATAGATGAAGAACAGTTGGTTCGAACGTTAATACATGAAAAGTGCCATGTAAATCAATTAAAAAAATATGGGTTTAAATATGTTCAAGATAATTTAAGCGATATGGAAAAAGAAGCTTATGCTACAGAAGAGATTGAGTATCAAAAAATTTTAAAAAAGGCGAAAAAATGAAATGGATAAAAAACTTAGAAACAATAGCGAGTAACAATATGGCCGGAATATGTCCAATATGTAAAAGCATTAATACTGACTATGGAGTGACAGTAATTGATGAAAATACAAATATGGGATATGGAGATATATGGTGTAATGATTGTAAAAACGCTTATCATATATCTAGAATTAAAGTAACAAATAAGATGAATGTAAAAACAGCTCCAAAAGGATTAACTTATGGCTAAAGATGATTACAATGTAATCAAATTCAAAATATTAGTATACCTGTACGGCATATTAAAAAGACGATATACATTTATTGCTGATGAATTCAATAATCTCTTAGAACGAAACAATATTAACGATGAGTATTTTATCGACATCTTAGAACTTATGCTTGAAGAAAGCTTAATAAAAAACATTACTATATCAACAGCGATGGGGGGGCATAAATTTATTAATAGTGATATATCAAACGTAAAAATTACAGCACGGGGAATAAATCACTTAGAGGAAAATAAATTGATGAACAAGATAAAAGAAAATGCCTTATCAAGCTTAGGGTTATTGGGTGAGTTTGTTAAAAAAGTATTGTTGTAGATGATAAAGAGGTGTAATACATGGCTAAGGATGACATGCAAGTATTATTTTGCAAAATATTAATATACTTGTACAAGGTGTTAAAAGGTAATCAAAAAAAGGACATATATTATATCCAGCCAAGGACTTGCGATTTTCCTATAAGCAGAGAATATCTACAAACGATATTGATAGAATTGTATGAAAAGGGATATATTCGAAATTTGATATATCAAAAGGCTTACGGTAATGGCATTGTATATTTTAATTGTGACGACATCGAAATCACATATGATGGTGTAGTGTTTTTAAGTGAGAATAGCACGATGAAAAAGATAGCTAATACACTTAAAGAAGCAACACCCATATTTGAACTATTCAACTAAGGGGCATATATGGCAGATAAAAAGCGAATAGGTAGGCAGACACCAACAGCAAGTTATATTTTGCCTTATAAAAAAACAATTTCAAAAGAAGCCGTTAAATTGTATGAATTATCAGGGCAAAAACTTTTTGATTGGCAAAAGAATGTATTAAACGATTTAATGGCCGTTAACCAAGCTAACGAATGGATACATATGCAATTTGGCGGTTCAGTGCCAAGACAAAATGGCAAGAACGAAATTATAGCAACAAGAGAGTTATACGGACTATGTAACGGCGAAAAGATACTACACACTGCACACCTTGCGGACACATCTCACAAGGCATGGGAGCGACTAATGTATTTGGTAGAACAATCGGAATTGCCTGTTAAATCATCATTAAAAACTAAAGGCGGTGAAAAGATTGTAATTGATGGCGGTGGATATATTGACTTTAGAACCCGTACGTCATCAGGTGGGCGTGGTGGCAGTTATGATACTGTTATAGTAGATGAAGCACAAGAATATACAGAAGAGCAGGACAGTGCATTATCTTACACATTAACTGCGTCTAAAAACCCACAAATCATATTATTTGGTACACCACCAGATCCTGACACAGCTGGGACAGTTTTTACAGATTTTCGAAATAAAACGCTTGCGGGAGAAAATGAGGATACTGGATGGATTGAATGGAGTGTTCCCAAGGTAACAGATAATAAAGATATAGAGGCGTGGTATGAAACTAATCCAAGTTTGGGATTGCTATTCAGCGAACGCAACATCCGAGCTCAAACAAGCAAAGACCAACTACTATTTAACATCGAACGTTTAGGCTACTGGGTAGAATATAATTTAAAAAGTGCTATATCTGAGATTGAATGGGATGCGTTGTGCGAAAAGAAACAACCGCAGTTGATAGGCGATTTATATGTAGGAATTAAATATAATGTTGATGGTTTAACGGCTGCGTTATCTGTTGCAAGTCTAACGGCAGATAACAAGGTATTTGTTGAATCGGTAGATTGTAGACCAGTAAGAGCGGGCAACGGATGGATAATTGATTTTTTATCCAAAATGAAAAAATACAAAGTTGTTGTTGACGGTGCGAGTGGTCAACAAATCTTAAAAGATGAAATGCAAGCAAATAAAATCAAAATCCCTATATTCCCAAAAGTGGCAGATATAATAAAAGCCAATTCAGAATTTGAGCAAGGTGTAAATTTGAAAACAATCGTACACATGGGGCAACCATCATTAAAACAGATAGCGACAAACATAGATAAGCGAGCTATAGGAACAAACGGCGGATTTGGCTATAAATCAATATTAGAAGGTGCTGATGTGGCACTAATTGATAGCGTTATACTTGCACATTGGCTATGCTTAGAAAGCAAAGGCAAAAGAAAACAAAAAATAAGTTATTAAAACACCTAAACAGGTGTTTTTTATTTGAATTTATTCAACTATATATAGTATAATATGCGGTGTAATACACTATATATAGTGTATATAAAGTACGTACACTACACGGATTTGAAGTAGGAGAAAGAGAGGAATCATATGGAGTTCAAAGCGATTACAACTCAGGAAGAATTTGACACAGCGGTTAAAGAGCGTTTGAAAAGGCAAGAAGAATCTATAAAAGCGGAGTTCTCAAACTATGAAGAATTAAAAAATGAAAATGACAAGCTTGCTAAAAAAATATCAAGCCTTACCGAAGAGTTGAACGCTAATAATACGAAATATAGCGACCTTGAAAAGAAATTAAATGAATCTAACGATAAAGTTGCAAAATACGAGTCCGACTCGGTAAAAACGAGAATTGCACTTGAAGCAGGATTGCCGTTTGGAATGGTTGAACGTGTAAAAGGTGGTACGGAAGATGAAATAAGGGCGGATGTTGACAGCTTATTATCATTTGCGAGCAACAAAACAACAACACAACCAATGTTTCAAACAAGCGAAGGCGTTAAAGATTCGAAAAATGAACTTTATAAAAAAATGGCTAATTCATTGAATAAGGAGTAAAAATGGCAGATATTTTATCTAAAAGTGGCGTAAATTTTCCGTCAGAATTATTACCAGACCTCATCGATAAGGTTAAGGGTGAATCGGTTTTACAGAAACTATCAGGACAAGAACCTATCCCATTTAATGGCGTAACACAGTTTGATTTTACATTCGACAAGGAAGTCGATATTGTTGCTGAAAACGGCGATAAGGGCGTAGGCGGTGTATCACTTAACCCAATTACAATTGTACCTATTAAGTTTGAATATGGTGCAAGATTTTCGGAAGAAATGTGGTATGCATCAGAGGAAGCAAGAATTGACTTATTGAAAAATTTCAATAACGGTTTTGCAAAAAAGTTAGCAAAAGGTCTTGACCTTGCAGCCATTCACGGCGTGAATCCAAGAACTAAGACCGCTTCAACAGTAGTAGGTACTAACAGTTTCATGACTAATGGGGTTTCCAAGGTCGCAGTTACCGACCTTACGAAAATTGACAAGACAATCAACTCAGCAATTGAAGTTGTTACAGGAAACGAATATGAAAATAGCGGTATTGCATTATCTGTATCCGCTGCATCTGCAATGGGTAGTATTCAGTCAACAACAGGTGCGGCAATGTATCCTGACTTCATGTTCGGCGGATACCCTAAAACACTTGCAGGAAAGAACTTAGCTGTCTCAACTAATATTTCAGCGGTTAAGACAGATACAGCCACACCACATACTATTGTTGGCGACTTTGCCATGTTCAAGTGGGGCATCTCAAGGGATATTGACTTAAGACTTATCCAGTATGGCGACCCAGACGGACAAGGCGACCTTGCGAGAAAAAATCAAATATATCTTAGAGCGGAGGCTTATCTCGGCTGGGCAATAATGGATTCCAAGGCTTTTGCAATCGTTACCGTAACAGAATAATGTGGAGTATTACATGAATATCTATAGAAACATTGAAACAGAGGCAACTATTTCGGTGGCTGATGGCGTAAAGATTATATCTCCGCAGTGGGAACTTGTAGAAGAAAGCAAGAAAACCGTAGCAAAGTCTAAAAAAACGGCAGAAAACACCGAAAAAACGGCGGGAAAAGGTTAAAAAATGAATTATGCAACATTAGAAGATGTAGAATTGTTATTCCGTGCGTTGAGTTATGAAGAAAAGGAGCGAGCAAATGCCCTGCTCCCTATTGTCTCTAATGAATTAAGACAAAATGCCATCAAGGTTGGCAAAGACTTAGACAAGATGATAGAAGAGCAGCCAACATTATTAAGTGTAGCGAAATCCGTTACTGTTGATATAGTTGGTCGCGCTTTAATGACTTCAACGGATAGCGAACCCATGACGCAAGAAAGCCAATCGGCGGGCGGTTACACTTGGAGCGGTTCGTATCTTGTGCCTGGTGGTGGTTTATTTATTAAAAATAGCGAACTTAAAAGATTAGGACTTCGAAGACAGAAAATAGGAGTTATAGAGATGTATGGGCAGGATTAAAGGCATTTCGGTTATTTTAGTGGAAAAAGTTAAATCATCCGAGGATGAATTTGGAGCAATTAAATATGAAGATAAAAAAATAACCGTGGATAATGTGCTTGTGTATCCATCTACTACTGATGAAGTTGCTAATACAACTAATTTAACGGGCAAGACGGCAAGATATACACTGTGTATTCCTAAAAGTGATACGCACACATGGATTGATGCAGAAGTTGAATTTTTCGGGCGTAAATGGAGAACTATAGGAATATCGCAAGAGTATATCAGCGATTTAGTTCCGGGGCAGTGGAATAAAAAAGTAATGGTAGGAACATATGAGTAAAAAAGTAAAGGTATGGATTGAACCTACAGGGGCATGGGAGCTTATGAAATCGGACATGGTGGTAGAACAGTTAAGAGTGATAGCTAATGAAAAGCTAGCCAATGCTACAGGAAATTATACAACCGCTATACGCAATTCAGGGCATCGAAAGTACATAACTATAGCCCCAGCAGACAAGCAAACCTATTTTAGAAACTTGCGGGCAAATTATCTAATAAAGGCGGTAGGGATTTAATGATTGAAAAAATCGTACTTGACTATGTGAAGTCAAGAGAAATTGCACAAGCATATATGGAGCGACCAAAGAACCCACCTACTAAGTATTTTATCATCGAAAAAACCAGCGGCGGTAAAAGTAACATGATTGAATATGCCACCATAACAATTCAATCCTATGCCAATTCATTATATGAAGCTGCAAGACTAAACGAGCAGTTATGTGCAGAGATGGAAAACATAATAAATGTTCCTAGTGTAATGTCTTGTAGCTTAAATTCGAATTACAACTATACAGATGCGACAACAAAAGAATACAGATATCAAGCAATATTCAATATTCGGATGTTGTAGAAAGGAGATAAAGCAATGCCAAATTCAAAAAACGTAACAGGTGCTAAGCCTAAAGTAGCGGGTGCTATTTACAGAGCGCCACTCGGCACAGTACTCCCAACAGATGCAACAACAACATTAGGCGCTGAATACAAGGACTTAGGATATGTATCGGATGAGGGCATCACTCAGTCAGAGTCAAAAGATAGTTCAAATGTTGTTGCCTTTGGTGGCGATGTCGTGTACATAACGGAAGGTGAACATACGGATACATTCCAGTTTGTACTACTTGAATTTCTAAATAGTGATGTTTTAAAGATGAGATACGGCGAAGACAACGTTGCCGGAACACTTGACGAAGGCGTGACAATACAGGTCAATTCTAAGACGAAAGAAAGTGCTATCTATGTAATTGATTTACTTTTAGATGGGGCGGTTCAGAGAATTGTAATACCTATCGGCAAGATTACGGAGTATGAAGACAGAAGTATCAACAATGAAGATGTACAGAGTGTGGGCGTTACTATTACAGCGTTGCCAGACACAACAGGCAATAAGCACTATGAATACATTAAAAAAGCGTGATAAAGAGGTATAAATGAGTTACAAGGATAAAAAAGACACAGCGTTCATCAGTAACCGCAGTGATATGCTAAAAGGCAAAACACCGAATGGATTTTATTACTCCATTGATAAAAGAGCATTAAAAGATTACGGACTTATAGAGGCAATGGGTAAAATTAATTCAAAAAATGAATTTGCACAAGCGGAAGCATTAACCACAATCGTTGAACTTATGATGAGAGACAAAAAAGATACTTTTCTTGAATTTTTATCAGATGGCGATGGTTTTGTTGATTTTGAAAAAGTGTTTAAAGAAATCACGGCGATATTTAAACAACATTCTGGTGAAATAAAAAACTCTTAATCCTTGCCAATGCTCTATATTTTTATCACGATGAAGTAATTTGCGATTTAACGGAATATTATCACATTACCGACATGACGGCGTATCCACCTGAGTATGTGGGTACGCTTGTTTTTGGTTTAAGCAATGACAGTAGATATAAAAGAGCAGCGGCAGGGATTAAGGGTACAACTATAGAAATATTACTATCTGTCATGGTTGATAGGCTTAACGATTTAGTATGGCTAAAAACTAAGAACGGACAGAAAGGGCGAAATAGACCTGCATCGATTACGGAAAGTATCGCATACGGCAAAACAGAAAGTAAGAAGAGTGTAAGAGCTGTGACGCCTGAGGAATTTAAAAAAGAATGGAACAAAATCACACAGAAAGGAGGCAACTAATGGCAGATAGTAAAGGCACAACAATCGGCAAGGCGTATGTTCAAATTGTGCCGTCAGCTAAAGGTATACAGAAGACCACTACAGCTTTACTGAATAATGAAGGCGTAGCAAAGGCGGGTGATGAAGCTGGTAAGTCGTTCGGTAGAAATTTAGTAGCGACTTTAACAAAAGTAGTTGCTGCTGCAGGTATCGGTAAGATTATAAAAGATACCATCGCCGCAGGTGCTGACTTGCAACAGTCAATTGGTGGTTCACAAAAAATATTCGGCGATTCATTCACCGCGATTGAAAAGAACGCAAAGCAAGCATTTAAAACGGCGGGCATGAGCGCTAATGACTACATGGAAAAGGCTAACGCATTAGGTACAACGATTAAAAAATCGGTAGGCGGTAATACGGAAGAAGCTGCACGAATTGTCGATATGGCAATGCGGGACATGTCGGATAATGCTAACACTTTCGGTGGTGATTTGAGTTATATAGGCGAGGTTTACCAGTCTATCGCCCGTGGTAACTATCAAATGCTTGACAGCCTAAGTTTAGGATACGCGGGAACTAAGAAAGGATTACAAGACTTAGTAAATGATGCGAATAAATGGAATGAACAGCAGGGTAAGCATACAAGCTATCAAGTGGATAACTATGCGGATATAGTTCAAGCAATTCATGATGTTCAAGTTGCACAAAAAATCAACGGAAAGACAGCGGAAGAAGCGGAAACAACATTCACGGGTTCGTTTAACTCTATGAAGTCCGCATGGGAGAATTTCAAAGGCGATTTAGCATTAGGTAACGATGTAACTGAGGATATAGAAGATTTAAAACACACAGTAAAAACATTCCTTGTGGACAACTTAATCCCCATGGTTAAAAACATATTAACCGGAATATGGGATGTGCTCCCTATTGAATTTAAGGCGGCAATCGCTGGAATTACTACTTATATAGTAGCTTCTAAGGTAGTATCCATGTTTAACGGTATCACCAAGGCAGTAGGTGGTATTAAAACGGCTATTAGTGGATTAGGGCAAGCAATTAACTTCTTGATGGCAAACCCAATCGTAGCATTAATCGCAGGCATCGCAGCGTTAGCCGTTGCGCTGATTACGCTATGGAATACGAACGAGAACTTCCGCAACGCAGTTATTGCGATTTGGCAAGGCTTTGTTGCGGTTATGCAAACAATATGGGACGGGATAGTATTAACGGTTACAACAATCTGGGAAACGATTAAAACAATATTTACTACAGCGTGGGACGCTATCAAATTGGTATGGGATACGGTGGTGGCCTTCTTTCAAGGTGTATGGGACGGTATAGTTAATGTATTCTCTGTAACTGTCACATTCTTTACTGATACATTTACGAACGCATGGAACGCTATAACTGCGGTGTGGAATGTTGTTACAGGATTTTTTCAAAATATTTGGAATGGTATAACAGGTGCGTTCTCAAATGTTGCAAATTGGTTTACATCAATTTTTTCCGACGCATGGAACGGTATCAAAAATATTTGGAGCGGAGTTGGTAGCTTCTTCGGCGATGTATGGCAGACGATATGCGATATCTTTTCAAATATCGGAACAACTATAGGTAACGCTATTCATGATGCAGTTATTTCATCAGTCAACGGCATCTTATGGATGGTTGAAAATGCGTTAAACGCACCAATTCGATTATTAAATGGTGCTATTGATATTATTAATTACATTCCAGGTGTTGATATTCCGCATATTTCAGAGTTGCAACTCCCAAGGCTTGCCAAAGGTGGTATTTTAGACCAAGGGGCAAGGACTGTAATAGCGGGCGAAGATGGTGCAGAGGCTATCGTACCGTTAGAGCGTAACACCGAATGGATTAAACGAGTGGCGAATGAATTTAGCACGCAAACAAGCACGTCTATAACCGATTCTGAAAGCTATGATAAGAAGATAGATAAAATTATAGAATTACTGTTTATGCTAACCAGTGCAGACCCGACAATAGTATTAGATACTGGTGTGGTTGCTGGTGCTATAGATAGGCGAATGGGCAGAATGCAGAGTGTGAGAGGTAGAGGATGATTATTAATTATCAAAAAAATGGAATCCAGTTTAATGATAAGCATTCAATAGACGATTGGCATTTAGTAACCACGGACATCAAGATAGGCACGCCCGAAATAAAGACTAACTACATTGATATACCTGGATCGAATGGAAGCCTTGATTTAACGGAGTTTAACAGCGAAGTAAATTATCACAACAGAGAGATAGAATTTACATTTTTTTACGAAGACGAAGATTATAAAGGACATTCCAACAGTATTTTAATGGAGCAGACACTACGCTCGTATCTTCATGGGCGAGAAATGGATGTTGTGTTGGATAGCGATAAATCTTTCTTTTGGAGAGGCCGTACAAGCGTTAGCAATTTTGAAATGCATAACGGATATGTGCTAATAACGATTACCTTGAACGCTGAGCCTTATAAATACGATGTGACTTTTAACAACGATAAATGGCTATGGAATCCTTTCGACTTCGAAACTGGAATTATAAACATCACAAAATACGAAATAAACGGGACACGAACAATTGAACTGTTAAATAGGTCAATGCCGACAAGCCCAGTTATAACAGCAAGCAACGCCATGAAAGTTAAATATAAATCCACATTGTACGATGTGTCGAAAGGTACTGCTAAATTGTATGACATAAGATTGCAAGAGGGTTCGAACGAATTAACATTCATAGGCAATGGCACAGTTGAAATAACCTATCAGGGGGGTGTGTTATGAAATACAAGATTGATGTTGATGGCAAAGCCCTATATAGAAATGTGGATGAATTAAATCTTCTTAATCCACAATTAAATTTAGAAGATAATAACTCAGGTAGCTTAACCTTTAAAATGCCTTCAAATCATCCAAGGTATGATGATATTAAGCTGATGAAATCGGAAGTCATTGTATATCGAGATGATAAAGAGATATGGCGAGGTAGACCTATTCTTGTTACGGAAGATTTTTATAAAAACAAATCCGTTGAGTGTGAGGGAGAACTTGCATATCTCAATGATGTAATACAGCCACAAAAAGAATATAAAAACTATACCCCGGATGGATTCTTACGAGCGTTAATAACTGAATATAACAAGCGTTGTGACAAAGATAGGCGGTTCCATGTTGGTGAAGTAACAGTAATTGATAAGAATGACAGTATCCTAAGATATACAAACTGGGACAATACTCTTGAATGTATTAACGATAAACTAATCAAACAGTTTGGCGGACATTTAAGGATACGACATGTAGGCAATATAAGATATCTAGACTACTTGCAAGGTTGGACGGGTATAAACTCTCAAACTATTAGATTTGGTGTAAATATAGTCGACTTTTCAACTAATTATGATGTTACAGATATAGCAACGGCAATAATTCCATTAGGAGCAAGGCAAGAGAAAAAGACAATTGAAGCATTAGAGGAATATCTAACGATAAAAAGTGTAAATAGTGGCAGTGTATATTTATCAAATACCAACGCCGTCAAAGAGTTTGGATGGATTGAAAAGGTAATAAAGTGGGATGATGTAACTTTGCCAAGCAATTTAAAAGCTAAGGGCGAAAAGTATCTAACCGATTATCAATTTGACACAATGCAACTTGAGTTAACAGCTGTTGACCTTGCTAACATGGATGTTAATTATGAAGGTATCGAGCTATTACAAGAAGTTCAAGTTAAATCAACCCCACACGGGTTAGATAAGTTGTTTCCAGTTACCAAAATGCAATTAAGCCTTGATAACCCAGCTAATGACAAATTAACACTGGGTGTTGAGCAGTCCAAAAGTTTAACCGCTAAAAACTCCGAAGCAACATCAGAAATTAACAAGCGACTTGATGAAACAGCGACTATAAGCAGCGTAAAAAATGAAGCTGTAGCAGTTGCCACTGATTTAATTAAAAACGGCGTAGAGGGCGGTTATGTCTTAACCACCGAAAATGAAATCCTTGTTATGAATAATAAGGATAAAGATAAAGCTTCTAAGGTGTGGCGATTTAACCAGAATGGAATAGGTTACTCAAAAACGGGCTATAACGGCACATATGGCACAGCTATTACTATGAACGGGCAAATTGTAGCGGATTATGTGACAACGGGTACAATGTCAGCCGACAGAATAAAGGGCGGTACATTAACGCTTGGCGGTAGTGGGTACAACGTGAACGGAAAACTTACCGTACTTAATTCATCAAATAGAGCAATTGCAACAATTGATAACAATGGGGTAAAGGCAGAACGCGGCTCTATTTCAGGATGGGAAATGTCGCAAAACTATTTAGAGCATGGTTCGACAATTCAAGATTGCACAGTGCGTTTAGGGGGGTCTGTTCGAACAACCGGAACGAACTATGTACGTGATTGCTGTATAGGAGTTGTAAACAATAAAAAGAATGAATATCCATGGATAATAGATGCGTATGGCTTTGCAAATGGACTTATTATAGACAACAGCACAAAAGTGAATATAGGTTCGGATAGGTTGGAGAATACTGTCTATCTTAGTGAGTACATTAGAGGAGTAATTAATGGCAAATATTGAACAAGAATTAGAAGCGTTTAAAAGTGCAAGATATGGCGAAGATGTAAGAGATAGCATGATATCTGCTATCACTAAAATTAATAATAATGTGATTGATGATACAGCAAGCGCTAAGGCTTACGCTGATAACGCCAAGGATAGCTTGAAAAATGCAAAAACTGCTGAAAGCAATGTTGTAAATATAAATAACACATTACAATCAGTGGTTGATAGTGCACATGAGATAATGACTAATACATCAGATGCAGAAGCCTTAAGAGTGGAAGCGGAAAAAGGCAGAGTGGAAGCGGAAAACCGCCGAGAGGACACAGAAAAAAGCTATGTAGCGCAAGCTAAGGATTACATGGAGCAAACCAAATCATACGCTACATCTAATTATGTAACAGAAGCTCAATCATGGGCAACGGGTGGAACAAACACAAGAGTAGGTGAAGATACTAATAATGCTAAATACTGGGCAGAACAAGCGGCATCTATTGCGGGGGGTAATGCGGTTCTTTCCTTTAACGGCAGAACTGGAATTGTGACCACACGTTCAGGCGATTACACAGCTACACAAATTTCATACGGAACTAATAGCAATGTAAACGCTGAACTAACCAGTATTAACGATGAAATTACAACCGATAAAAACGATATATCAATCATGAAAAAACAGATTGAATCATTGTTAACTGAAATGTCAAACCTTAAAAATAAATGTCCTTATGAAGTAGGCGATTTATTACTTACTGGTAATGCTACTAATCCTACAACAAGATACCCAGGCACAACATGGGAACAGATAACGGGTAGATTTATCATAGGTGCTGATAGCACATATGAAGTTGATACAACAGGCGGCAGCGGTACTGTTACGTTAAAACGAAGTGATTTGCCTAATGTCAAACTTAAAATCATAAACGAGCACAAAGATAAAACGCATATAGTTAAAAGTGCAAATATGAATTGGAAAGCAACATGGGGAGATATGTCAGATACCAGCTTAAACGAATCATGGGCTTTATGGACAGGCAATCAGTTTGACATTATTAGAACAGAATCGTTAAACGGAAATGTTACACAAACATCTATAGACAACATTCCGCCATACATAGCTAAATATATTTGGATAAGAACAGCATAAGGAGGTAACTCAATGGAAACATTAAATATAGCAACATTCACAACAATAATAGCGTTATGTTATTTCATAGGATTTATAGCAAAACAAATACCAGCAATTAAGAATAATTACATCCCGTTAATCGTTGGAGCAAGCGGGGCGATATTAGGTGTTATCGGATACTTTACAATCCCAGACTATCCAGCTAGTGATTTATTAACAGCTATATCTGTAGGTGTTGCAAGCGGACTAACATCAACAGGAATTGACCAGCTTGTAAAAAGAACAGCAGAGAAAGGATGATTAAAGTTGGAGACAATCATCGTTGCGATAGTAACAGCCATAGCGGGCGTATTAGGCAGTAACGGAATATGGGCATATTTCTCACAAAAAAGCAATAAAAATAGCGTTGAAAGAAAAGCCTTAATGGGCTTAATTCACAATCGAATATGCGAGTTGTGCGAGAGATATATTGTCAGAGGTTACATTTTAGAGTGGGAATATGAGGACTTAATCAGCTATATGTATCAATCGTATAAGACATTAGGCGGAAACGGTACAGCCGAGAAGTTAGTTAAGGAAGTTGAGAATCTACCAATTTATTTTGACGAGAAAGGAGCGACAAATGGCAACTTATAATGTACATGCAGGACATAACTTTAAAGTCCCAGGTGCATCAGGTATATTTTCGGAAACTGAAGAAGATAGAAAAGTAAAGGATGCGGTTATTTCAAAGCTTAGACAACTGGGGAACACTGTATATGACTGTACAGATAATGACGGTGTGACACAGTCGCAGAATTTAACTAACATTGTGAGAAATTGCAACGCTCACAATGTAGATTTAGATATATCAATTCATTTTAATGCGAGTGATGGCAATGGACATGGTACAGAAGTATATCTATATGGCAATGGCAGACACAGAGAAGCAGGGGAACGGATTGTAAACGAAATATCTAAATTAGGATTTAGAAACAGAGGCATTAAAGACGGTTCAAGACTGTATGTTGTGACAAATACAAACGCATTAGCCTTATTAATTGAATGTTGTTTTTGCGACAATGCCGAGGACGCAAGGATCTATAATGCCGAAGCAATGGCAGCGGCAATTGTAAAAGGCATTACTGGACAGACAGTAAAACCGATACATCCGGCAAAAGCGCCGACAAACGGCAGGCATGAAATTGTAGTTGAATGCACAGCTGATGTGTTGAATAGAAGAAAAGAGCCATCTCTAAATGCTGAAATAGTCGGTAAAGAGAATAAAGGATATCAGAACAAAATTGTAGAAAAAAGATATAATGATGGTATGTGGTGGTTTAAGGATGTTGCAGGGTACTGGATTAGTTCAAATTATTGCAAGGATGTAATATACACATGTAAGGTAAACGAACTGAACCGCCGTTCTAAACCGTCATTAAACTCTGATGTTGTAGGAGTAGACTACAATGGATATGCTCATAGAATAAAGCAATATAAAGTTGCTGATGGCATTAAATGGGCACAGGATATTGCTGGCTACTGGTTCAGCACGAACGGTAATTATATGGGTAAGTCACTTGATAATTGTAAAATGAACATTTGATATTTAGTGTAAAATAAAATAAGCTTGAGTATATAGAGCTGAGAAGGCGAGAGCCATACCGAAAGGTATGGCTCTTTTTTTTATTTGGAAAAACATGTTAATATATAACTCATATTATTTTTATAAGGATAACAAAGATGAATAACAAACAATTTTTAACAGTCGACGAACAAATAAAACATTTAAAAAATAAAGGTATATCTTTTGAAAACTATTCAGAAGAAAAAGCTAAACAATATTTACGATACAATAATAATTTATTTAAGTTATCATCATTTCGTAAAAACTATGACAAATATCAAGGCGGAGTTAATGATGGGAAATATATTAATTTAAACTTTGAACACCTTGTAGATTTGTCAATTATTGATATGACATTAAGATATACAGTTATTCAATTATCATTAGATATTGAGCATTATACTAAATTAGAATTATTAAGATTAATGGAAGATAATAATGAAGATGGATATACGATATATGAAGATTACATATCTTCGTTATCATCATTTCAGCGTGAAATTCTAAACAAAGAAATAACACGCAATAATAATTCTGTTTATAATAAAAATTTACTAAATAGATACAAAGACAATATTCCTATATGGGTATTTCTTGAAATAATATCTTTCGGGCAATTGTTATCGTTTTATTTATTTTGTGCTGAAAGATACGATTTAAACGAAATGAAAAATAAACACTTCCTATTAACATCAAGCAAAGAATTACGAAATGCCTCCGCACATAACAGCTGTATTTTTAATAATTTACGGCCCGAGACTTCCATGCGTTCACCTCGCCATATTGTTATGAAGCAGCTTTCAGCAATTAGAGGGCTATCTCACCAAACAAGAGTAAAGAGAATGAGTAATGACCGAATACAGCAAATTACAACCTTGCTGTATTCTCACATTACAATGGTTACAAGTGAAGGAGTTCATAAAAAAGCTTGTTTGCTATTACAATCATTTAAGAATAGATTAGAAAAAAATATAGATTACTATAAAGATAATGAGTTAATATTTTCAAATATAGTTTTTCTAGTCAAAATAATTGACACTTGGTTTAAAACAATGTAATATAATGTCAAGTAGAAAAACTGCAAAGTTTTATAAGAGCCGTGCGAACAGCGTGGCTCTAATTTTTTTGTAAAAGTTGTTAAATATGACTGTTACCTATTGTGGTTCCTGAGGTTGTAAACGGTTTTTGATTTGAAACAAATTTGAAAAATCGATAAAATAAAAGAGCAGCATTGCTTTTTTATTTAAAAATCCCACGCAAGAGCAATGGAGCAAATTCCCTGATTAATAGATTTTAAAACCCCATTTTTATTGCAAAATAAAAACAAATGAAAACTAAAAAATATTTTATGCAGATACAATAATATGTTGTAACTTTAAATCATTCACCAGGGCAATATAATATATTGACATAAATACAATTATTATATTACACTAACCGTGCAGACAGATAATGTGCTGATGACATCGCATAAGCGAATTAACGTTTAAGCGACTTTTGAAGTCGTCGCCTGCGATGGGAGCGTCTTTATAGGCGCTTTTTTTTGAGGAGCTTTTAAATGAATTTATATATTTATTCATACATAATTTACCGTAATAAGTGATAACAAATACAAAAGAACCCACAAGAGTTGCAGCTCTTATGGGTTATTTTTTTGATGATAATCTGTACATCAAACAGAAAAATTTTTAGGACAAGGAGCAAAGCCTTATTTTCATTCAGAAGATAACATGCTTTTTACTTTTCATTAACATTTTATTTTCAAACCTCATTAATCTTTTCTTTTAAAGCGTCTTGTAAAACTTGAGAAAAATTAACACCTTTTTCCAAAGCTAAACTATTAAGCCATGATGGTATAGATACATTTTTTCTTACGATGTGGTTATCGTATTTTTTTCTGTATTCCAAAGTGTCGATGTCAATATATTGAAACAATCCGTCTGAAAATTGAAAACTTGGTTTATCAATATTTGTAACAACTAATTTTATAGCATTTTCATACGATGATGGGTTAGGTAAGTCTTTTTTATTATCCTCTAAAATAAGACATTCTGAACATATTAAATCTCTTGCCATTTCCATCACTTCATACATATTACCTTTTTCAGCCTGTGTCATTTTATTAAAATCAGGCGAATATATTAGTGTAAAATCCGAATCATCTTTTATAAAAACTGGATATGCTTTTTTCATTGCGTTCACCTCTAAATAATGATATTATGTTGTCTAATAAGCCCCACCTCCTTTCGATGGGGCTTTGATTATTTGCAGTATTTTTAAATACTCTGTGCTAATCGTTCATTAACTTCACGATGTTTTGGTATTTCAACAGTTTTCAATCCATTGCTGTAGATTTCGTGTTTGCCATTTCTCACAAAGTGATAGCCAAGTTCGGTTAGCTTTTTTATTAAATCTCTATGCTTGATTTTTTATAACCTCCTTTCATTTGATAAGTTTATTATACACAATATTACACAACAAATCAAGGCGTAATTTATTATTTTTTAAATATTTTCATTTTATATATAAAAGACGGTAATAAAAAGAAAACAACGGCAAACGGATTTAAAATTATAAAAAAGATTGCTTAAATAAAAACAGCCTAATTAAAAGGGCTGCTTTTTTTGTTTTTTATGGGGCAAAAAAGGGGCAATATATTCATTATATTATGCCGTGTTATAGCGATTACTAAAAAATAAAAATAGCATAATACGGCATAAATACTACACTTGTGGCATGTTACACCTCGTTGTTTAATCACTAATCAATCTCCCTCATCAGCTTTAAATAAATTAAAAGAACCCCTGTATTTATCAGGCTTTAAACGATATTTTTGATTAAGTTGAATTAAAAAAGGGGCAAAAAAGGGGCAATATTAAAGAATGTGAATATCTTTGATTTCAGAATTATACTTATCTTTCATTTTGTTAGTAATATGTAAGTATACATCTTTGGTTATAGTGCTATTTGAATGCCCCAATCTCTCCGATATAGCCTCAAGGCTCATCCCTTGTTCAAACATTAGACTTGCATGAGTGTGTCGTAAGCTGTGAAGCGTAAGCGCTTTGTTTAAGTATCTCATGCAATTTTCTTTAAAATATTTATTTAAAGCAAAATAATTCAAACGTTCACCTTTTAGATTAAAAAATAACAAATCACTTCTTATTCCGGTGCTAATCTGTAACTGTTTGTTGTAGTTTAGTTTATTTTTTATGAACTCCAGCAGTTCATTTTGCAGATAAACTTCACGTTCAGATGTTTCCGTTTTAGTTGATGTTATAATTTTGTTTAATGGGTCGAATGTTTTATTGACAGATATAACTCTGTTAACAATATCAATGTCTTTATTTGTGATTGCGATCGCTTCTCCTGGGCGTAATCCACTTAACGCCATAAAAATATAAAATTGCTTGTTATACTCAACATCCATTTTTGACAATAAAAATTTTAGTTCGTTCGATTCTAAAAACTTATCAGATGTTTTGTTTCTCCTTGAAACATCTGGGAAGACTTGCATTTGTTCCAACCACCTTATATCATTTATTAATTCTTCTTTATACGCCCATCTAAATAACGCCTTAATTCTTGACATTAATTCGTTTAATGAACCGCTTGTCTTTCCGCTGCCGATTAACTTCTCTCTTACAAATGTAGCAGTTAAATTGTTGGCAATAATATCTGAACCTAATATTGATAAAATGGTATTTTCTGCGTAGAAATTCCGCTTATAAGTAACCGCCTTAACATACACTTTTTGATAATTTCTATAAAATTCTACAATTTCGCTTATTGTGTATTCTTTTTTGTTGGAGTATTTATTTAGATTACTAATTTTTTCGTCAATAAGCCGCTGCGCTTCTTTTCTTTTACTCGGCGTATCTTTATCTATCGTCACTGATACGCGTTTAGTCTTACCAGTTAAATAATCCTTATACCGTTGAACGCATTTAAATTTCCCATTTGGTAATTTCTCAATATACATAATTTTCCTCCCCTTTATATAGAACAAATATTCTATATGTGATTATAATAATGCGTAAGGCGGTATATTGCAACAACAATGCGGCATAATAGGTAAATACATTTCTGTTGTTATTATTCTTATTGTGATATATTAAGATTAAATGAAGCTTAGATGGAGGTGGGGAATGTGAACAAAACTATTGAAGTCGCTCAATATTTAAGAAATATGTCGCTCGGAGAACAGTCGCGGCTTAACAGTAGGGTGGGGCTTACTGATAATCAAATAGGAAATAAAATTATATCTAAAGATGATATAAAAAAGGATTCTGAAAAAGTTAGAATTTACGATTATCAATACGATATGTATTTAGATGAATTTGATGACTTTGAGGGAGAGGTATTATCGTAATTGAGAAATAATAATGACCTTGTGGGTTTTATAAGAATTTCCAAAATGCCGTATTATGATAGTGCTTCACAAAGAGTAAAATACAAAGGTAGACCCGTTCTATTACTAAAAGCTGAAAAAGGTATCGGCGAATCTGATTTTACATTTTGCCATATATTGATACAGAGTTATTAGAAAGGTTAAATAATGGAACAAACAAATAAAACCACAGAAGCACAAAGAAACGCAATAAAAAAGTATGACGCTAAAACTTATCAAAAGAAAACATTTAGATTTCATAAAGAAAAAGATATAGATGTATTAGAGAAATTAGCAGCGGTTGATAGTCAAAATGCATATATAATTGACCTAATTAGAAAAGATATAAATAAATAAAATAAAAGGCATATTCCTACTTGACAATTATACGCATAATGCGTATAATATAATCAAAGGAGGAAATAATGAGATTTAGAGAAATTGAAAAGGTAATCTTAAATGACGGTTGGTATTGGGTTAAAACAAGGGGTTCACATTATCAATATAAACACCCAATAAAGGGCGGTAAGGTTACAATACAAAAACATCCAGGGGATATACCCAATCCAACGATAAAGAGTATCTTAAAACAAGCAGGGCTTCTATAAGGCGGAAGCCCTTATAATCTCATTTTAATATAGATATGAATAGTGAAATGAAATTAATTTATGTAGCATGTTTTTATCTAAACGAAGATGGAAAAGGTTACACGGTAACAGTTCCAGATTTACCAGGTTGCACAACATTTGGTAATGATTTAAAAGAGTCAATGGAGATGGCAGTAGATGCTGCGTCGGGTTGGATATTGGGAGAGTTGGAAGAAGGGCAACCAGTTCCAAGAGCGTCGGATATTGATGATATAGTTGTAGATGATGAATTAAACATTAATAATAAAGCGTTTAAAAGTTTAATTGTATTAGATATGGATTCATATGCGGATAAATATGGAGAAAAATCAGTCAGAAAAAATACAACCATCCCCGCATGGTTAAACACTTTTGCCGAAAACAATAATATTAATTTTTCCGAAGTATTAAAAGATGGATTAATAAATATCTACAATCAAAAAGAAAGTGAACATAATAAGTAAATTACTTATTATATAAAAAGGACTACAGAGATTTATATCTTTCTGTAGTCCTTATTTAAATTTATTATAAATAACTTACACGGTATATTTTTAATATGTATTAAGCTATCAGCTCGTTTATGTAGTTTTCTTTTTTACTCCACATGGCTGGTATAATATCATATTCTTTAAGTGCCGAGTATGCTTCGGGGGAAACCTTTTTATTGATGTCATTTATAAAAACATATAGCTGTGTATCGCTATGTCTCTCGCTTTTAGTATCGCCCCAAGAAAAAATTATATTTCTGGCCGAGTTGATATCGAAATTATTAACTGTTTTAATAAATCTCTCAGAAGCTATTTTAGATTTAGCTATGCCAAAATCGTAATGAGTAATCAATTTGCTTTTTCCGACTATACTTATATCGTCGATATATCTTATATTATTATTATCTAAGTATGATTGTACATCTTCAAGGAATATAGATTGCACTGTGTTTTTTGATAAAAAAAACATATCGTTTACTTTTATCATGCATTGAGCTAATAAGTGTTTCTTTATAGGCAAATCTTCGATGGAACAATTAACGGTTAATTCGTTATTGTTTGAAATTGATATCCCATATGATCTTATTATAGATTTAAGTATTTCGTTTCGTCTCTTGCTCTTTATATCAAATCCGCTAATTATTAAATCGTTTAATATAGCACCGTCATCAGTGAGAGTATAGGTATTATCCTTTTGATTTATTATATAAATATCAATAAAATCATTATTTTTATCCATGAAAGGCAATGTAATTCTAGAGATGTTATCGCTCACCTTGTATTGCTCAATATTTTCATTTAACCATTTTATATACAATTTAGCATAATCAATATTAGCGTTCATTTAAATCACTCCCTGTATATCGCCTGCCTCTATATTACAATATTTACAAATAAGATTAAACGCGCTCATAAAATTTAATGATTTTAAATCGAAATTAGTTTTAAATACATCATTTAGTTCATATGCCCAAGGAAGGTTGCGCCTGTATCATTGTCGCATTCTCTAAAGATGTGTATATGATTTCTTGATAGTTTTCTACCGTCTGGATTTATATGAGGTGGGGAGTTGATATCAATTCTAACTAATGGCAACCTGTTTCTTACATATCTACTTTGTAATTTTGCTTTTAGTTCTATACTACCACGTCTATCAATATCTAAATAAAATTTATCTGATGTTGTCGTGCTTTTTAAATCATATGTGTTACAGTTTCCTGTAAAAGGCAGTATCACATCTTTTTAGCAAATATCTTCTTTAATTGTATTAATGATTGAAATTCTATATCGGTCATAATTTCCTATTTATTATTATCATGGTGCTATAAATTTTAGAACTTGCTAATACTCATAACCACCTTGCCAAGAATCTGTATATTCTCATCGGGTGTAACTTCAATCGGCTTATAATCCGAATTAATAGCCGTAAGCACTACACTGTTAGAATACTTATGCAGCCTTTTACAAGTTGCCTCGTTGTTAATCATAGCGATCACAATATCGTTATTCTCAGCATCCGACATTGATTTAACTATTACAATGTCATTATCGTGTATCTTCGGCTCCATTGAGTCGCCTTTTATTTTTAATCCGAAATATTCGCCTGTCTTTGCCATGTCGGCAGGGATGTCTTCGTATCCGATTATATCCTGTTGGGCTAATATCGGAACACCTGCGGCGACATCACCAAGGACGGGAATGCGAACAGTGGGATAACCGTTAGATTTTGGTATAGGTTGTTCCAGTTCTTCCCAGCCCATAAGATAAGCAGGTGTTACGCTTAATGCTTTCGCTAAAGCAACAATTTTGCTTTGCGGTAAATCTGTATGATTTAATTCTATTTTATTTATAGAAGACCGTGATTTATACCCTAATATGTTTGCGAGTTGTTCTTGTGATATACCTAATTGTTCCCTTCTTTTTTTTATTATTGTTCCCATATTGTTAGTCATAAAAATCACCTCTCTCCATATAGTAATTATAAATAAATGTAGAAAAAAATACAACAAATTTAAAAAAAAACACAAAATACATGTTGACAAATATTATACAACAGAATATACTTGCTGTAGAAAATAATTCTACAATATTTCAAGAAAGGAGATAGCATTGACCAACAGCAAAGAGCTTGAGAAGTTAATACATGATAGTGGATTAAAAAAGATATTTATTGCTAATCAATTAAACATATCTATTGTTTCTTTACTGCGAAAAATTAATAACCAAAATGAATTTAAGCAAAGCGAAATAAAAGCACTATGTAAGTTATTAAATCTTAATGTTAAACAAATGGGGCAAATTTTTTTGCAAATGATGTAGAAAATAATTCTACAAGCAATATTAAGGAGGGCTAAATGAACGAATTAGAAATTTTTAAAAATGAGGAATTTGGCGAAATTAGAACAATAACAATTAATAATGAACCTTGGTTTGTTGGTAAAGACATTACTAATATCCTCGGGTACCAAAACGGTAGCAGAGATATTAATCGCCATGTAGATGAAGATGATAGAGGTAGTACCGAAATGGTATCACCTAGCGGTGCACAAAAAACAACAATCATCAACGAATCGGGCTTATACAGCCTTATCCTTTCAAGCAAACTTCCTACAGCAAAGAAATTCAAGCATTGGGTTACGTCGGAGGTATTGCCAGCAATACGCAAAACGGGAACTTACACAAAACCAGTAGACAACCGACCAACAGAAGTAATCTTGTCGGAGGCTTTACTTATTGCTAAAGACACAATGGAAAAGCAAACGCAAGCTATAGCTGAATTAGAAGACCGAAACGGGCGACTTGATAGAAAGATAGAAGAAGACGCTCCAAAAGTTGAACAGTTCGAGAGATTTATAAACTCAAAAGGGCTATACACATTGAGAGATACGGCAAAGTTGCTGAATTATCCGCCTAATGCGTTAAATAACCTACTTATTGAGAACGGATACTTATTTAGAACAGGGCATAAAGGGAAGCTGTGTGCTTATCAATCAAAACTTAGACAAGGATTATTTAAATTAAAAACATTTGAATATGGCGACGGTCTTACAAGTCATCAGGTAATAGTTACACCTAAGGGAGTATCTAAGATTAACAGTTTAATTACCGAAATGGAGAATATAGAAGACGAACAGTATGCGTTAGAGTTCGGGGAGAGCGAAGAGGTAATAAGATGAAAAACATGGAGGGATAAATATGGAAATAGATGAGATTAAACGATATATCACATACGACGAAGCGATTGACATTATCGGAATATCCTCCCGAACAGTCCGAAAATTCAAGAAAGAAATGGAAGATAACAAACTTATCGGGACGAGGTATCCGAAAGAAGCGGTAATCAGCTGCGGAAGAATCGTAAGAATTTGGTTACCTGTATTGGTTGATTACATGAATAACCGTTACAGGTTGTTGGATACAAATATGCGTAAGTATGTAGAGCCTTACGGAGGAAAAAGTAAAGGGGGATTAATGTGTTAAACGGTAACGAAATGGAAGTAAAAATATGTAAAAAAGCAATTAAATGGGAGATATACAATGATAATTTTCAAAACTTTAAAAGGTATAACATTCCAAGGGCTCAATTAGTAATTGCCGACATTCCATATAACGTTGGTTGTGACTTTTATGGCTCAAATCCTATGTGGTACAAGGGCGGAGATAACAAGAATGGCGAATCTAAGTTGGCGGGTAAATCGGCATTTAGTACGGATTTTAATTTCAACATTGCGGAATATTTCCATTTCTGTAACAAGCTTTTAAAGAAAGAGCCTAAACGTAATAATGGACGCGGGCGAAGTTCTGATGCACCTTGCATGATTGTGTTTTGCTCATTTGAACAGATACAACCGACCATACAATACGCTAAGAAATATGGGTTCAAGAATTACATACATCTAAGTTTTATAAAAAATTACTCTCCGCAAGTTTTAAAAGCTAACATGCGTATAGTTGGAGCGACTGAACATGCGATACTTCTTTATCGTGACAAATTGCCTAAATTTAGAAACGGTGTACAAGTGGATGAGAACGGCAAGAACATTAGAGGTACCGGAAAGATGGTATTTGATTGGATGTTGTGGGAAAAAGACGGAAAAGACATACCTAAAATCCACCCTACACAAAAGCCTGTTGCAGTTTTAAAGAAAATAATCGAATTATTCACAGATGAAGGGGATG
>OLVZ01000626.1_pt1 | contig 33488 bp, 18 predicted proteins | sample 1673341 | NCBI WGS metagenome assembly OLVZ01 (sample SAMEA3178944, study PRJEB25190) | human gut metagenome | biome: human gut; feature: human-associated habitat; material: faeces | place: Austria | collected 2013 | reverse complement strand
AAATCGACTGACCTTTCTTTTTTACCCAACAATATCTTTAATTAAGGGAGACGGGTGCGACTTATCCTGAAATCAAAGCCCGTGTGTTGGAACAGACCGGACTGAAAGTATCTTCCCTGTATATCTCGCAGGTTAAGCAGAAATGCGGTCTGGAGGTACGAGAGAACCATCACAAGGCAAAGTCCGAAAATACAAAGCAGCCTCAGTGCCCACCGGAGAAGGAAGCGGCCATAAGGGATGCGCTGAAATATTTTAAGATGATTTAATTTATTTTAGGGTTTTGACAACTGATAAAGCAGCTCCTGATTTTGAAGTCAGAAGCTGCTTTATCAGTAGAAAGGACAAAGATGACAGAAGCCGAGGTATTTGCATCTTGTTTAGCACTCTCGCATTGCCACTTCTTGGATACGCCATATGAAGGTGACCCTTTTTCTGATGAGCTTAACAGTGGTGCATCAAACGTGTGTCATTACTGTACTATTGACACGCTTTTATCCATAATCGAAAAACAATGCCTTCGTTTTACTGATGTGAGATTTCTGAACGACTCTACTGAATTTCTCGAAATCATCCCATTGATAGAGCATGTACTTACCAACGGCAATTACTCGAGCTCATTCAAACAGTTCTTTTTGCAGCCATCTATAATAGAAGATTTAAAAAGTTATCGTCAATCATATTCTGCCATATCTAATGTTGATCAAACATACAAAGATATGCCTTACCGCACTTATACCTGCTCGCTTTCCAAAAACTGTGATTCTCTTAATATGTGGAACTATTATGCAACTTCATCGGCAGGCGTCAATATTGGTTTTGACTTTGCATGGAATATGTTTGAGGGTAGCAACTCATACAAAACCAACACAGGAAAAAGATTATCAGGTGATATCTGGCTTTCTCGTGGATTGGTAATTTATAATAATTTCGACAAAGAAAAGTGTGTCATCAAATTTTTAGATCATCTATTCAATGTTTATTCCAACCTTCTTCAGTTAAATTTACTAGACAAGTATCGTGCTTTACTGGTTCAGTCTTTTAAGGAACCAATCAACAATATGCGCTGCTTTTTCAAAAACAGCCACTTTGACGGGGAACAAGAATACCGTATTGTTCTAAAAATTCCAGAAGAAACTTTACGTTCTCCAAAATCCAATTCGAATATCGCCGATGTATCTTTCTTCCGTCGCGGAAAAGCTTTGGTTCCCTATGTTGATTATAAATTCAAAAAATCTTCTATCAGTCAAATTGTCATGAACCCTTATAATTGTGAAGACAGCTCCATGATGGAATTGGGTATTCAAGAGCTTCTGACCATGAACAACCTTGACAATGTAAAGATCTACCATTCCAATATTCCTTTGAGAAGATACGACTAATCTATTATTCGCTATTCGATTTCGAGGCCAAGAAATGTATTTTTACAGTTCTTGGCTTTTTTCATACATACAGCCTGCCTGCCATTGTGCAGGCTTTTATTTTGCCACAAGGAGGTGTTAGATTGATGATTCACCAATCACATGGCAGAAATGCCGCAAACCAAAGGAGTAACATTTGGCTAATATCTATGGTTATATTCGTGTCAGCACCCGCGACCAGAACGAGGACCGGCAGTTGATTGCACTGCGAGAACTGAAGATTCCGGAGAAAAACATCTTCATGGATAAGCAGTCCGGCAAGGACTTCAACCGCCCGCAATACAAGCGGCTGGTGCGAAAACTGAAAAAAGACGATCTGCTCTATATCAAGAGCATCGACCGTCTTGGACGCAACTACGCAGAAATATTGGAGCAGTGGCGACTGCTCACCCAAACAAAAGGTATCGACATCGTAGTGCTGGATATGCCGTTGCTGGACACCCGCCGTGGCAAAGATCTGATGGGCACTTTTCTAAGCGACATCGTGCTGCAGGTGCTTTCCTTTGTTGCCGAAAACGAGCGCACCAACATCCGGCAGCGGCAGGCAGAAGGTATTGCCGCCGCTAAAGCCCGGGGCGTGAAATTCGGCAGGCCACCTCGCCCCTTGCCAGATAACTTTTACGAAGTCCACAAGGCATGGCGTGCCAAACGGTTGAGCCTAAAGCAGGCTGCGCAAGCCTGTGGCCTCCCCGTTGGAACCTTTTACAGTAAGGCTTTGAAATTCGAAAACACCACTTAATAAAAGACCCTGAGAATTCGGAAAAGCGTACTTTTTCAAATTGGTTAGAATACATGGAACCTTTTGTGGAAGATGAATGGGATTTGGCTGAACTCTTGCCGGAAATTGTTGCGTTTGCCGGGGTTTCGCGGTATACTGTTGTTATATGTAAAAAGCCCTGAGAATCCGTAAAAGTACAGGTTCTCAGTGGGCAATTCGGAAAGGAGCTTCCATGGCACATCTGGAGGAGATCACGGTCGGCTGCCAGCTGAACGGCATTGCGGCAAGGGAAACTGTGACAGTTATTGCGGTGCAGTGGTATGGCAATGCAGCACTGGAAGTTACATTCAAGAACAGCCGAGGGCAGCTTGGCAGTCAGATCCTCTATCGTGGAGATGAGGCAGCTGTGGATGTGCTGGGTGACAGTCTGCCGTGGAGTTTCGGCGCAGATGCTGATAAGATGCGCCTCGTATCCGAAGCGTACCGCATCCATCTGGCGCACCTATTTGATCCTTATCTGGCGGTCCACACTTCGGCTATTCAGCCCCTGCCCCACCAGATCACTGCAGTTTATCAGGAAATGCTGCCACGCTTGCCGCTGCGGTACATCCTTGCGGACGACCCCGGTGCCGGTAAAACCATCATGACCGGTCTGTTCATCAAGGAGTTGATTGCTCGCGGTGATTTGAAGCGTTGTCTGATCGTGACGCCGGGCAATCTGGCGGAACAGTGGCAGGACGAGCTTTTTCGCAAATTTCATCTGCGGTTTGAGGTATTGACAAACGACCGCATTGAATCCGCCGTCAGCGGCAACATCTTCACCGAGATGAATTTCTGCATTGCACGGCTGGATAAGCTATCACGCAGCGAAGCTTTGCAGGAAAAGCTCCGCATCACCGACTGGGATCTGATCGTTTGCGATGAGGCGCACAAAATGTCTGCCACCGTCTGGGGCGGTGAGATCAAATACACCAAGCGGTTTAATCTGGGACGGCTGCTGTCGGAAATCACCCGCAACTTTCTGTTGCTGACAGCCACCCCGCACAACGGCAAAAATGAGGACTTCCAGCTATTTTTATCGCTGGTGGACCCCGACCGTTTTGAAGGTGCAGCTCGTTCTTCCAACCAGAGCATCGATGTTTCGGACGTAATGCGGCGGCTTGTGAAAGAGGAGCTGCTCAAATTCGACGGCACACCACTGTTCCCGGAGCGGCGTGCTTATACCGTCAACTATGACCTCTCCCCTGCCGAGGGGCAGCTTTATTCCGAGGTCACCAGCTATGTGCAGGAAGAGTTCAACCGGGCAGAGAATCTGAACAACGATCGCAAGGCAACCGTTGGCTTTGCGCTGACCATCCTGCAGCGGCGGCTTGCCTCCTCGCCGGAAGCCATCTACCAATCCCTGCACCGCAGGCGGGAACGGTTGGAGCATATTCTAGCGGAGGAAAAACTGGGCAAGCCGGATACCGGCACGCAGTTTACCATCGCAGATGATTTTGATGAGGACGATTTCAGCGCAGACGAGCTGGAGCAGACCGAGGAAAACGTCACCGACCGTGCATCCGCTGCCAGCACCATCCGGGAGATGGAGGCGGAAATTTCCACGCTGAAAAGGCTGGAGCAGATGGCCAATGCTGTGCGGGTAAGCGGCGTAGACCGCAAATGGGACGAGCTTTCTAAGTTGCTGCAGGACGACAGCAAAATGTTTGCCGCCGATGGGCAGCGGGAAAAACTCATTATCTTTACGGAGCACAGGGACACCCTGCGCTATCTGACCGACAAAATTCGCACCCTGTTCGGGCACGACGATGCCGTAGTGACCATCCACGGCGGCATGGTGCGGGACGAGCGGCGCAAGGTGGAGGAACTGTTCAAGCAAGACCCGGAAGTGCGCATCCTCATTGCCACCGATGCTGCCGGTGAAGGCATCAACCTACAAAGAGCGCACCTGATGATAAACTATGACCTGCCGTGGAATCCAAACCGTTTGGAGCAGCGTTTTGGCCGCATCCACCGCATCGGGCAGACCGAGGTGTGCCACCTGTGGAATCTGGTTTCGGCGCAGACCCGTGAGGGCATGGTGTTCCAGCGGCTGTTCCAGAAGCTGGAAGAAGAACGGGGCGCACTGGGCGGCAAGGTGTTTGATATTCTGGGCAAGATGACCTTTGACAACAAACCCCTGCGGGAGCTGCTGATCGAGGCGGTCCGCTACGGCAACGACCCTGCCGTCCGTGCCCGGTTGCAACAGGTTGTGGACAACTCACTGGACCAGCAAAAGCTCCGGGAGCTGTTGGATGAGCGTGCCCTGACGGATGACACCATGGACGTACAGAAGGTTTCTGCCATCCGGGAAGAGATGGAGCGGATGGAAGCGCACAAGTTGCAGCCCCATTTTATCGAGGCATTCTTTCTGGAAGCCTTCCGCTCTGTGGGCGGCAAGATACGCCCTCGCGAGACCGGACGCTACGAGATCACCTTTGTGCCTGCGGCGGTGCGCAGCCGGGATATGCAGATCGGCTTTGGGGAGCCAGTGTTGCAGCGATACGAGCGGGTCTGCTTTGAAAAAGAGCGCTGCAATGTGCAGGGCATGATCCCAGCCGAATTGCTTTGCCCCGGACATCCGCTGCTGGAAGCCGTCATTGATCTGGTGCGAGAGCGCAACGCTGAGGTGCTCAAGCAGGGCACGATTTTTGTGGACGACAGCGATGACAGCACCGCCCCCCGGCTGCTGTTTTACATCGAGGATGCCATTCAGGATGGCGTTCTGCTGCCGGGCGGCACCAAGCGGATTATCTCCCAGCACGTCCACTTTGTGGAGCTGAAGGAGGACGGCACCGCCAGCAGCGCCGGTTACGCGCCCTATCTGGATTACCGTGCCCCCACCGAGACAGAGCGTATTACCGCCCTGCCCTACATTCAAGCACAGGACTGGCTGAAACACGATGTAGAAAACCGTGCCCGGAGCTATGCCATCGCGCAGCTATTGCCCCAGCATTTTGCCGAGGTGAAAGCCCGGAAGCAGAAGCTGCTGGATAAGACCGCCAAAGCCGTGAAAGAACGCCTGACCGCTGAGATCCAATACTGGGACTACCGGGCGGCAGACCTGAAGCAGAAGGAAGCTGCCGGCAAACCCAATGCGCGGCTCAACTCCCAGATGGCGGCCCGCCGGGCAGAAGAGCTTGCCTCCCGGATGCAGAAGCGGCTTGCAGAGCTGGAAACGGAAAAGCTCATCTCCCCCGCCCCGCCGGTGGTGGTGGGCGGTGCGCTGGTGCTGCCCGGTGGGCTGCTCCGGCAGCTGATGGGCACTCCACAGCCCACACTGTTCAGCCAAGGTGACAAGCGTGCCATCGAGCTTGCCGCCATGAATGCGGTGATGCAGTTGGAGCAGGCGTTCGGTTACCTGCCGCGGGATGTGAGTGCTCAGAAGGTGGGCTACGATGTGGAATCCACCATCCCGCCCCGGCTGCGCAGCGGCGAAGCCTGCCTGCGGTTTATCGAGGTGAAGGGACGCGCCAAGGGTGCCCAGACCGTCACCGTCTCCAAAAACGAGATCCTGACGGGGCTGAACAAGCCGGAGGAGTTTCTGCTTGCCATTGTGGAGGTGGACGGCACCCACACTCACACAGTCTACCTGAAACGCCCCTTCCGCAACCCGCCGGACTTTACCGCCACCAGTGTGAATTTTGACATAGCCGACTTGGTACGCAACGCCGAAGTCGTCTATGAGAAATGAGAAGAAAATGGAAACTGAAATCAAAGACCCTGACCTCCTTTGCATGGAAAATGTAAGAGAATTTGGAAAATTTTCCTTTGATCTAGAGAAAAAAAGAGAACAGAGCATTTTGAATCAATCCAGCCAGATGCTAACAGCCTTTTCACTCTTTTCTGCGGCTATACTAATGGCTTTGCCGATTGTGACGGAGTATTCGGCTATTCCGGACTGGCAGATTATGTATTTAACTGAGGTTGCGTTTGCGCCGTTGATCGTTAGCCTTGTTTTAGCAATTATTGCCCAGTGGCGCTTTTCATACCAAACGATGCTTGATGCGGAAGGCTTTGAAAATATTCTTTACAGACAAAAGGAGGATTATCACGACCAGTCAGACTATGATTGGCAGTGGGTTTATCAGCTTTCTGCTGTGCAGAAAAGCAAAAAGAAGAATACAGATCTCCGTGTACGCCTTATAAAGGCATCAATGATTTGCTTTCTTTTATCGGTTGCAATTCTTGTTATAGGAAATCTGATGTCCTTTATCCTATACACATAAAAATGTTGCGTGATAGCTATGAAGAAACGATTCAGAAAAAAGATCAAGTTAATTCCGCTGACTCCATCTAGGAGATTTACACGGATTGAAAGAAAAGCTCCTTCGCATCGCCCTCGTCCAGTTCCGACAACTACTACAGCTTACCAACCAAAGTTCAAATCAACATGCAGAAAGAATAGTTCAAAGAAAATCATAGTGAGGAGAAAGAAAAATGGCTGATGAAAAAAACTCGAAAACTCCGATTTCATCTTCTAACCCTCCGCGGAATCGGCCACGGCCTATTACGACCGTATGCACCAATACCCTGAATAAAAAGCCGCTCCAGCCGTTCCCGAAAGGAGAAAAGCGATAATGTCAATGCCCAAAAAGCTGATCGAAGTTGCCCTTCCGCTGGAAGCGATCAATGCGGAAGCAGCGCGGGAAAAATCCATCCGGCACGGGCATCCGTCCACCTTGCATCTGTGGTGGGCACGGCGTCCGCTGGCGGCGGCAAGAGCCGTGATCTGGTCCAGCCTTGTGGACGACCCCTCTGCCCACCCGGAGCTGTACCCCACCGAGGAAGCCCAGAACGCTGAGCGGCAGCGGCTGTTTGGCATTCTGGAAAAGCTGGTCAAGTGGGAAAACTCCAACGACCCGGAGGTGCTGGCGGCTGCCAAGGCAGAGATCCTGCGCTCCACCAACAATAACCCTCCTGCCCTGCTGGACCCCTTTGCCGGCGGCGGTGCTATTCCGTTGGAAGCCCAGCGGCTGGGGCTGGAAGCCCACGCCCACGACCTGAACCCCGTGGCGGTGATGATCAACAAGGCAATGATTGAGATCCCACCCCGGTTTGCCGGGCAGGCACCGGTCAACCCGGACAGCCGCACCCGGCTGGATGGCGCAACTGGATGGCAGGGGGCGCAGGGGCTTGCCGCCGATGTGCAGTATTACGGCGAGTGGATGAAGCGGGAGGCGTTCCGCCGCATCGGTCACCTGTACCCCAAGGTAAAAGTGCCCCATGAACTTGGCGGCGGCGAAGCAACCGTCATTGCGTGGATCTGGGCACGCACCGTCAAGTGCCCCAACCCCGCCTGCGGCTGTGAGATGCCACTGGCAAGTACCTTTGTGCTTTCCAAAAAGAAAGGCAAGGAAGCATGGGTCAAGCCCATCACAGAGGGAACCAGCGTCCATTTTGAGGTACAGTACGGCAAATGTCCTAAAGAATATGAATCGTTCAAAGTAGGTCGCAGTGCCGTTTTCAAATGCCCTTGTTGCGGCGAAATCACAACGGATGCCTATGTCAAACAGCATGGAAAAGGGCACGAAATGGGCAGTCAGTTAATGGCAGTTGTAGGCGAAGGCAAACATGGGCGCATTTATCTTTCTCCTGATGTTGAGCAGACCATTGCGGCTGATGTTCCTGCACCGGAAAGCTACCCCAGCGGTGCCATGCCGGAAAATCCGCGCTGGTTCAGCCCTCCCGCCTTTGGCATGACGGATTACAGTGATCTTTTTACCAACCGCCAGTTGACCGCTCTTACCACCTTTAGTTCACTGGTAGCAGAAGCGCAGGCAAAAGCGGAAGCCGATGCCGTTGCCGCAGGCGTTGTCAACGACCACATTGCCCTGAGCGCAGGCGGCTCCGGCGCACGGGCTTATGGTGAAGCGGTGGGGATATATTTAGCACTTATTGTAGACCGATTAGCTGACCGTGGAAGCTCTATTTGCAGTTGGGATTCAGGATATGTTAAAATCCGAAACACATTTGGTCGTCAAGCCATACCAATGACTTGGGATTATGCTGAGGGCAATCCATTTAGCAACTCAACCGGTTCAATTTCCAGTATGATTGAATGGGTCGCAAAATGCCTTATAGAATTTCCTGCACATGGAGCTTCTGAGGTTAGCCAATTTGACGCACAAAGCGACTGCGGTTTACGGAACATTATGGTCTCCTCCGACCCTCCCTATTATGACAACATCGGCTATGCAGATCTGTCCGATTTCTTCTATGTCTGGATGCGGCAGTCTCTGAAAGATACCTACCCCAAGCTGTTCCGCACCATGCTGGTGCCCAAGGCGGAGGAACTGGTGGCGACCCCCTACCGCTTTGAGGGCAGCACTGAAAAGGCACGGGATTTCTTTGAGGACGGAATGCTGCACACCTGCCAGCAGATTTACCAATACGCCCGGGAGGACATTCCGGTAACCATCTACTACGCCTACAAGCAGAGCGACACAGACGAGGACTCCAAAACCGCCTCCACCGGCTGGGAGACCATGCTCAGCGCCATTATCCGGGCAGGCTTTGCCATTACCGGCACATGGCCGATGCGTACCGAAATGGCAAATCGTTCCATTGCATCCGGCACCAATGCCCTTGCTTCCTCCATTGTGCTGGTGTGCCGCAAGCGCCCGGCAGATGCACCCCAGACCACCCGCCGGGGCTTTATTGCAGAGCTGAAGCGGGAGCTGCACCCGGCGCTGCAAAAGCTCCAGCGCAGCAATATTGCTCCTGTGGACCTGGCGCAGTCCGCCATTGGCCCCGGCATGGGGGTGTACTCCCGCTATGGCCGGGTGCTGGAAGCCGACGGCAGCGCCATGACCGTGCGCAGCGCGCTGCAGATCATCAATCAGGAGCTGGATGTGTACTTTAACGAGCAGGACGGCGAGCTGGACGCCAACAGCCGCTTCTGCGTAGACCTGTACACCCAGAACGCCTTCAACAACCTTAAATTTGGCGATGCAGATACGCTGGCACGCGCCAAGAATACCTCGGTGGCGGCACTGGCGGCAAAGGGCGTGCTGAGCGCCGAAAAGGGCATCGTCCGCCTGCTGACCCGCGAGGAATTGCCGGAAAAGGTGGACCCGCGGGAGGAGAGCATCTGGCTGCTCTGCCAGCAGCTTACCCGTGCCATGGAGACCGGCGGCATAGAGGCGTGTGCTCAGATCGTGGCACCCATGCTTGGCTCCAACGCCGAGCGTGCCAAGGACCTCGCCTACCGGCTGTACACCCTTGCCGAGCGCAAAGGCTGGACGCAGGAGGGCTACGCCTACAACGCCCTTGTGGTGGCATGGCGGGAGATCCAGTCCCGTGCCGCAGAGCTGCAGCAGGCAACGCCGGAGCAGACCTCTTTCTTTTGATGCAATACCGGGAGGAACGAAACAATGAGCGAGAATTACACCAAAGTACAGCAGGCGTTCCGGGTGCTGCACCCGCTGCTGGCAGGCTATATCTGTCAGGAAATGCGCCGGGAATATCAGGACAACTGGTGGCAGGAGGTGCTGATGACCCTTTCCGATCAGGTGCGGGATCTGCCGGACGACAACGGCGATTACGCCGCCCTGATGGATTCGTTGGATATGGCAAACTGCCTGCGTCTGTTTGACCGCAAGTGGAACGATTTGTTCAAGCGGAAGCTGTCCATCGACTACCGCACTTGGGCAAAAGAACTGATGGGCGTGCGCAACAAGCTGGCGCACATCGGCGGCACAGATTTTTCGGAAGATGACACATGGCGTGCGCTGGACACCATGGCGCGCCTGTGCGAAGCCTTTGACGATGAAGCTGCCGAGGAGATCCGCAAGATCCTGCGCCAGCTCCGCTACGGCAGCGCCGAAGGCTCCACCAACGTGGTGGAGGTTGCCGCCCCGACGAAGCCCAAGGCTGCCCACACCGGTATTATGAGCAAGACTCTGTCCGGTCTGCCAAGCTGGCGGGACGTGATGGAACCCCACCCGGATGTGGCACAGGGACGCTACAAAAACGCAGAGTTTGCCGCCGATCTGGCGCAGGTAGCGAGGGGTGAGGGTGCCTTTGAATACCGTGACCCGGTGGAATTTTTTGCCCGCACCTACGTCACCGAGGGCATGACTGGTCTGCTGGTGCAGGCACTCAAGCGGGTCAGCGGAAAGGATGGCGAGCCGGTCATCCAGCTGAAAACCGCCTTTGGCGGCGGCAAGACCCACAGTATGCTGGCGCTTTACCACATGATGCGAGGCAAGGTATCGGCAGACCGCATCCCCAACATCAAGCCGGTGCTGGCGCAGGCAGGGGTATCTGCCCTGCCCAAGGCAAATGTGGCGGTACTGGTTGGCACCGCACTGGACCCCACCCGCACCAAGCGGCCCATCAACTTTCCCGGCATCACCATCAATACCCTGTGGGGCGAGATGGCAGCACAGCTGGCAGAATCCGCCGGGCGGCCGGAACTTTACGATTTTGTGAAGGAGGCCGACAAAAAGGGCGTTTCTCCCGGCAGCGAAGCGCTGAAAAATCTGTTCGATGCCTGCGGCCCCTGTCTGGTACTGATGGACGAGCTGGTGGCATACGCAAAGCGCATCTACGGTGTCAAGGGTCTGCCTGCCGGTTCTTTCGACAACTTCATCTCCTTTATTCAGGAGATCACCGAAGCCGCCCGCGCCAGCCGGAACAGCCTTGTGGTGGCTTCTATCCCGGAATCCGATATTGAGATCGGCGGCGAAGCGGGAAAGACCGCACTGGAGACCATCGAGCATACCTTCGGGCGGATGGAATCCATCTGGAAGCCCGTTGCCGCCAACGAGGGCTTTGAAGTGGTGCGCCGCCGTCTGTTCCTTGACTGCAAGGACCCAGAAGCCCGCGACCGGGTCTGTACTCAGTTCAGCCAGCTGTACCAGACCAACCCCAGCGATTTTCCGCCGGAGGTCAAAGAGTTGGAATACCGCGACCGGATGATCTCCTGCTACCCCATCCACCCGGAGATCTTTGACCGCCTATACGATGACTGGTCCACATTGGAGCGGTTCCAGCGCACCCGCGGCGTGCTGCGGCTAATGGCTGCGGTCATCCATGAGCTGTGGATGGGCAGCGACGCCAGCGCCATGATCATGCCGGGTTCTCTTTCGCTGGATGTTCCCAACGTCCGGGATGAACTGATCCGCTATCTGCCGGAGGGCTGGAACTCCATCGTCAACACCGAGATCGACGGCAAGAACTCTGTCCCCTACCAGAAGGACCAGAGCAACCAGCGGTATGGGCGCATTATGGCATCCCGCCGGGTGGCACGCACCATCATGCTGGGCAGTGCTCCCACTGTGCGCTCGCAGGCAGTGCGGGGCATCGAAGCCTCCCGAATCCGGCTAGGTGTGGTCCAGCCCGGCGAAAACATTGCCGATTTCAACGATGCCCTCAACACCCTGCGGGGCTCGCTGGCATACCTTTACACCAACACCAACGGAGATCGTTACTGGTTCGACACCCGCCCTACCCTGCGCAAAACTGCGCAGGACCGTGCAACGCAGGTGGCCGAAGCCGATGTGATCGAGGAGATCGAATCCCGGCTGAAAAAGCTGCGCCGGGAGGAACCGTTTGCAGGTCTGCACGTCTGCCCCGCTTCCTCGCTGGATGTACCGGACGAGCAGGCGGCCCGGCTGGTCATTCTGCGCACCGAGGACACCCACCGTGCCAACGCAGGAGCGAGTGCCGCCATCACTGCTGCTGAAAACATCCTGAACAACCACGGCTCAAAGCCACGCACCTACCGCAATATGCTGGCTTTCGTGGCACCGGATCAGGAGGCAATGCTCTCTCTTCGGCAGGCCGTCCGGGACTTCCGTGCATGGCGCTCCATTCAGGATGACAAGGAAACGTTGAATCTCGATGCCGCCCAGAACAAAGAGGTGGACGCAAACCTTCACCGCTGCAATGATACCGTAGAGGCCCGCATCAAGGAGACCTACTGCTGGCTGCTGACCCCGGAGATCGATTGTTTTGTGGATATGAAAACCATCCAGTGGGACGCCAGCCGCATTTCCGGCGGCACCGACAGCATCGTAGCAAAGGCTTCCCGCAAAATGCAGCAAAGCGAGACTCTCATCACCAAATGGGCACCTGCTCTGCTACTGATGGAGCTGAACAACGTGCTGTGGAAGGACACCGACTGTATCCAGATTAAGAAGCTGTGGGAGTATCTGTGCACCTACTGCTATCTGCCCCGCCTTGCCAAGTACAGTGTGCTGGAAGATGCCATCCGTACCGGTCTGAACTCGCAGGAATATTTTGCCCTTGCTGCCGGTTACACGGGCGACCGCTATGTTGAACTGCGGTATAACCAGTTTGTGGACTGCATCAACACCTCCGATCTTTTGGTCAAGCTGGACCCTGCCCGCAAGCAGCTTTTGGCTGAAAAAAGTGCTCCCGCAGTAGTTGTGCAGCCTGCGCAAACTGCTCAGGGCGGCGAACAGCCCACCCTTTTCAACCTTCCCCCGGATGCTCCCATTGACCCCACTGTAACCTTGCATCAGCCGCCGACAGCGCAGCCTGCCGCTGTTCCCGCTCCGCCCCAAAACACCCGGTTCTACATGACTGCCGAGTTGGACACCACCCGCATCAACCGTGATGTGCAGCGGCTGGTGGAGGAAGTCATCACCCACCTGCTCAGCGCAGATGGCTGCAAAGTTTCGGTAACGCTGGATGTTACCGCCGATGCACCGGACGGTCTGTCCACCCCCATTGTGCGCACCGTGATGGAGAACTGTAAAACGCTGAAGGTAAAAGATTTTGGCGTAGATGAATAACGACAGCGGCGTTATTGACAAGGTGCTCCTATCCTGTATAGCGACGCTACTATTCAGCGATGCAATCGCACAGCCTGCATCGGCACGATGCAGTTCAAGGGTTTGGGTGCTCCCCAACAAGCGTTTTGCAACGCAAATGGTGTTTGTATAGACAGACACATTGCTTGCAGATGCAGACGTTGTATATACGTCTGCCCTGCTTGCGGGTGCTATGAAACCTCTCAACGTGCTTCCCAAATTTGAAAATCATTTTGCAATCGAGACCGTCCGTTTTCAAGTTCAACTTGAAGCGGGCGGTTATTTTTCTGCACAAAAATTTTCGAGTTTGCAACCGCAGCAAGCAGGGCGAGTTGGTGCCAACTCACAAGTTTTGAATCAGATTTTTCAAATCCGACTTCAAAAACACTTGTTGGGCTTCGCCCAAACCCGATATTCAGCACCAGAATACGCTAGTTCCGCACCTTAACGGACGCTGAATAAGCAAATTTCTTGGAGAAAAATTCGTTTTTGGAAAATCGTCGTTGATTCATTCAATATTGCACAAAACCGGAACTATTACTTCCGGTTTTGAAGGCAAAAAGCGGAAGTATCACTTCCTAAAAAATCGAGCAATTTTATGGTATGCTCTATCCAGAGCCGTTCACAAGAACCGGACCTCCCAAGTCCGGTTTTCTCCCTCAAAACCGGACCTGATACGTCCTAAAAATACTTATTTGATTGTGATAGGCTTTCTACAAGCCTTCATCGAACCTTGAGAACCGAATGACCGTCTGCATGGGATACCCGGCCATGACCCCGCAAGGGAGAGCCGGAAAACGCCGCTGAAAGGGGGCAGGAAAGCCATGCAGAGAGAACGGCACCCCAAATTTGAGATCACGTTGATACGCAAAACCGGAACCAGTAGTTCCGATTTCACTTTTAAATTCACTTCAAAATCCTCAAAAACCGGAACTACCAGTTCCTAAAAACAAAATTTACGATGCGATACACTAAGCCCACAGAAGCACATTCTTCATTGCTTTTTCGCAAGTTCCGACAAAAAATGTCCGATTTTTAGTAGACATTCAAATCAACTTTCGTAAAAACCGGACGTAATGTGTCCTAAAAAATCTCCCATGAATGTGTTAACCTAGTTTCAAATCTATCATTGGACCTTGAAAACCGCATGACCGTCTGCATGAGATACTCGGCGATGACCTCGCAAGAGCGAGCCGGAAAACGCCGCTGAAAGGGGGTAGGAAAGCCATGCAGGGAGAACGGCTGAAGTACCAATAGATTTTTGAAAGGAGATTTTGCCTATGAAGAAAAACAAGTTTGAATTTATTATCGACTCCGAATTTCAATCTCAGATTCCCGCATTGACCGATGAAGAATTTCAGCAACTGGAAGAAAACATCCTTTCAGAGGGTGAAGTCCTGTCTCCCCTGATTGTCTGGGGCAACATTCTTGTTGATGGCCACAATCGCTATAAGATTCTCCAGCAGCACCCAGAAATCCCTTATACCACCCGCTCGATTTCCTGCACCTGCGAAACCCGTGAAGATGTTCTGGCATGGATCTGCAAACATCAGCTGGGTCGTCGAAATCTGACACCTGAACAGAAAAAGTTCCTGATTGGAAAACAGTATCATTCTGAAAAATCCACTCGTGGGGGAAATCATGGCAATCAGTACACACAGGTGGCAAACTGTCAAATTGACAATTTGCCACCTGTAGAAAACACAACTGAACGAATCGCCAAAGAAAATAATGTAAGTCCCTCTTTTGTAATTCGTGCCGAGCAGTTCATGAAAACCGTTGAGCTGATGGAAAAATACTGCCCCGGCATTCAGGAAGAAATCTTATCCGGCAAACTTAAGCTATCCCAGCGAGAGGCTACCATTATCCGTGGAACTCCCACGGAAGCATTGCCCACCGTGGTATCAACATGGCGAGAGGAAAAGCTGAACGGTAAACCAGACGATAGTGCAGACACCTATGAGAATTTAGAATTACTTTCCAAGGTCACCGAAAACAATTTTTCTACTGCTGCCACATCGAAGATCCAAACGGCTGATCCGCTCTCGGAGAATCGACCTTTTATTTCATCGGGTAAGCGCAGCACCGAACTCCAGACCATTCGTGAGCTAGGAGAAAAGATGGCAACGGTTGATCATGTCGCCGATGCCGAAGGAATGTTCAGTGAAATCAACAGTGCCTCTGATAGCTTTATTTTCCGTCTCGAACAATGCTTTGCTCTGTATCCCGACTTTCTGACAAATGTAGAGATTGAAGCAAAAGTTATTGCTGCTTTGCAAAAGGCAGAAAGCTATATTGTGCATCTGAAAGAGCAGCATCGGCAGCATCTTCTGGAGACTACCAACAGCCAGTAAAATGCTTTCCAAAAATTTGTTTGATGAAAAAACACTGGAGGTGAATTTTATTTCCGACTACCTGACTGTCACTACGCCCTTGCCACAATATCTACCCTATCCCCGCTTTCTGCTGGATACAGACCTGAGCCACACAGCAAAACTGCTCTACACCCTGCTGCTTGACCGGGCAACTCTTTCTCAAAAGAACAACTGGATGGATGAGCGCGGCTTCGTCTATGTGATTTTCCCTCTTTCTGCATTAAGCAAAGCTCTGCGATGCAGCACTATGAGCATTAAACGTGCGTTGCGCTCGCTGGAAGATGCCGATTTGATTGAGCGCAGAAGAGGTCGCATTACTGTGCCCAACAGCATCTTTGTAAAAGTTCCGACAGTGCAAAAATGTTCCCCTGCATGGAACGATTTTGTTCCATCCGATGGAACAGAAATGATATCTTCCATGGAACAAAAGTGTTCCACTAACCAACGTTATAAGAACAACCTGAAAGATAGCCACCTGATAAGAACAACAGAGGCTCATTTGACCTTTGGAGAATATCAAAATGTCTTTTTAACAGCAAAGGAGTACAGGCGACTCAAAGCTGATTTTTCCGGGCTGGACAGCCTGATCGAGCAACTTTCGGCTTATATCCAGTCCACAGGTAAGAAGTACGCCGACCATGCAGCCACCCTGCGCATCTGGGCGAAACGGCAGAAAACAGAACGAAAATCGACACCGGGCATCCCGAACTACACATTCAAGGAAGGAGAAAGCCTATAAAGACGATTGAAAAAATTTTTGAACAGTCCGTTTCCAGTATTCCCGAAAATCCAGAAGATTATTATGGCAAGGACGGTCTGCTTTATTGCGGAAAATGTCATACCCCAAAAGAAGCATTCTTTGCAAAGGGCATCGCTCTGATGGGCAAGAACAAGCACCCCATTGAATGCAGCTGCCAGCGCACGGAACGAGAAAAACAAGAAACCCTTATCAGCCAGCAAAAGCACAACGACCTTGTGCGGCGGCTGAAAGCAGAGGGATTTTCTGACCCGTCAATGCTGGACTGGGCCTTTGAAAACGACAATGGCCGCAGCCCGCAGATGCACCATGCACATCGCTATGTGGAGCAGTGGCAGATCATGCGTGCAGAGAACCTTGGATTGCTTCTCTGGGGCGGTGTAGGCACCGGCAAGAGTTTCCTTGCCGGGTGCATTGCAAACGCTCTGATGGAGCAGGAGGTGCCTGTGCGTATGACGAACTTTGCCCGGATCCTAAACGAGCTGAACAGCAGCTTTTCCGGGCGGAACGATGTTGTGGACAAGCTCTGCCGCTATCCCCTGCTCGTCATTGACGATTTCGGCATGGAAAGAGGCACCGAGTACGCACTGGAGCAGATCTACAACATCGTGGACAGCCGATACCGCAGCCGGAAGCCGCTGATCGTTACCACAAATCTGACGCTAGACGAGATACGACACCCACAAGATACCGCTCATGCCCGCATCTACGACCGCCTGCTGGAAATGTGTGTTCCTGTTTCCTGCATCGGCGTGAGTTTCCGCAAAGAAACAGCGCAGGAAAAGCTGGAGCGACTGAAACTTTTGATCGGATGAATCAAGGGATGTTTCTAAAATTCGCAGGACTGTCAAAGTTCTGCTACAAGGAAATGGAGTTGCCTATTGAAAAAATACTATGACACCGAAACTGACAACGCATCCTTTGTACGCTGCATCGATGTTATGGCAAAGCTGATTCAAAAATACGGCTCGACCGTACTGGAGCAAAAAGAGTCTCCGCTTTGCGCGACCAACAGTAAAGCTGCATAAGCAGATTTACACGTTGCGTAATTTTTATTTTTATGTTAAAATAATTGCGTAGCGTGTTTTACATATATGAGGGCAACTTTATGGACTGCAAAGACAAAATCCTCGAACTGCGCGAATCGACCGGGATGAACCGCCGGGAGTTTTGCGCTTTCTTCCAAATTCCCTACCGCACTGTAACAGAATGGGAACTCGGCCACCGCCATGCGCCAGAGTATGTACTCCGGTTGCTAGAGTATTATATCCAGCATGAAAATCTCACACAACAATCAACCGCCGAAAGTGAGGATTTCTTATGAAAAAAGCACGCACCAAATGCTACATTTATACTCGCGTATCTACGGCCATGCAGGTGGACGGTTACAGCCTTGATGCACAGCGTGAAAAGCTGCGCAAATATGCCGATTATGAAGATATGGTCATTGCTGGAGAATATTCTGATGAAGGATTTTCCGGTAAGAACATTCAAGGTCGGCACGAATTTCAACAGATGCTGCGAGATGTGCAAGACTGTAAAGACGGCGTTTCTTATGTTCTGGTATTCAAACTCTCCCGTTTTGGGCGCAATGCGGCCGATGTTCTGAACTCCTTGCAGCTTATGCAGGATTTCGGTGTCAATTTGATTTGCGTAGAAGATGGCATCGACAGTTCCAAAGATTCCGGCAAGTTAATGATTTCTGTTCTTTCTGCTGTTGCTGAAATCGAACGTGAGAATATCCGTGCTCAAACGATGGCCGGCCGTGAACAGAAAGCCCGTGAGGGCAAATGGAACGGCGGCTTTGCACCCTATGGCTATAGGCTGGAAAATGGCGAGCTTTCGATTGCAGACGATGAAGTGGAAGTTATCCGTGTTATTTTTGACCGCTTTATCCATACCAACGATGGTGTAGCAGGTATTGCCCGGTATCTGAACGCCCATGGCTATGTGAAAAAGCTCCGTCAGAATGGAACTATTCCAAAGTTTTCTGCTGTATTTGTTAGAGGTATTCTGGACAATCCCATTTACTGCGGTAAGATTGCATTTGGTCGCCGCAAGGTTGAAAAGAAACTCGGCACTCGAAACGAAATGCACGTTGTGAAGCAATCCGAGTTTCCCGTCTATGTCGGTCAACATGAAGCCATCGTTTCCGAGGACGACTGGAATCTTGCACAGACCAAGCGTCAGCGTACCACAGGGCGGCGTGAAAAGGTCCGCGACCCAGACCACGCACATATTCTTTCCGGCATTCTGAAATGCCCCTGCTGTGGACGGAATCTGTACGGAAATGTCTCTAAGGCTCACAGCAAGGATAACAAAACTCGTTACTATTACTTCTGCAAGAGCATCAAAGGGCAGACTGGACACGAATGTTCTTTCCGGTTGAACATTGAACAGAACGAAATCAATCAGATGGTCGAATCCATCGTATCTGCTATGGTTCACGACCCACGCTTCGTAGATGCCATCAAAGAGAAAATCGGTTCCGCAGTCGATACCAGCGAGTTAGACCGTCAGGCCGATGCAATCAAAGCGCAGCTCCGCCAGCGACTCAGTACGAAATCCCGTCTGGAGCACCAGATGGACACACTGGACTTTAATGATCCCTATTATGACCGTAAGTCTTTGGATTTGCAGCGACGTTACGATGAGCAATATGAACTGATTGAGGACATGGAAACCCAGCTCGCTGAAATCCAAGGTCAGATTGATGACATTCATCAAGAGAAGATCACAGCTGACAACATCTATCACCTGCTTCTGGCCTTCGATGAAGTCTACAATGCCGCCACTGAGGTGGAGCAAAAGGAATTCATGCGCGCCTTCATCGAGCGCATTGATATTTTCCCGGAAAAACAGCCAAATGGCAACTGGATTCGGAACATTGTATTTGCCTTCCCTGTTCCCTATAATGGAAAAGAGATTCGAGAATTCCCCTTGGAATCGCAATCAACCGTTGAAGCGGTTCTCCTTTTGACCAAACTCAATGTCGAGCGGCACATCGAAGTGGACGTCAGCATGGATGAACTGGATGTGACTGCTGCGGAAAGCAAGGCGACTTACAACGAGATTCGGGATTATGTGTGGGAACACCATCAGTTGAAGGTATCCAATCTCTATATCGCACAGGTGAAGCAGAAGTATGGCATTATCGAGCGAGAGAATTACCATAAAGCAAAAAACGAAAATGCGAAGCAGCCCCAGTGTCCGAAGGAAAAAGAGGATGCGATTGTGGAAGCATTGAAGCATTTTCAGATGATCTAATGAGTAAATCCCCAGTCTAAACCGACTAATATCGGTACAGACTGGGGATTTTTCAATCATCCGTCGGATTCATGATTGTATTCAGATTTTCTATCACGAATTCCTGTGCATTCTCATCATAAACCACGCATGGATATTCTCCACGTACTCCTGTACGTATTTCAGTAGTAATTCCCATCGCAATACCGCTGGCAGTTGGAACCTTGCGACATTTCCCTGCTGATATTTCTTCCTCCTCCATAAGTCCAACTTTTACTAACCACGCTGTGATTGTTCTATAGGAGACTTTCCGCATTTTCTTTTCGTCCAGAATCTCATTTACTTTATAGCTGATTCCGCTAGCGGGAATCGGCGTTTTGGACGGTATATATTGCAGCTTTTCCTCTTCCGTAATGTAAAACTGTTTCTTATCCTTCCCGGACACCTTTTTAGGTTCATGACCATCAAGCTGTTTTCTCAGGACATCGGATACAAAGAACAGGCATCGAGAAATCTTTACGTTATTCACGATGTCCTGTTCTGGAATCAGCGTTCCGTCCAGTGGATTCACCCCATTGGCAAGGCTGTCAATATAGTGTTTTGCGCGGTGGAGCTTTTCCTGTTCAGTCATCTAGCACACTCTCCTGCACACTTTACATAATATAGGGTTCTATTATCTTATCAGACATTCAAAATCTTCTGAACTGCATACGGCTTTGCATACTTTATGTAAGCGTCACTCACATAAATCGTTCCATCCTCACGTGGTTCCTTCCACATAGCCGGATATACAACAAGTTTTACTTCTCGTCCTCGGTGCTTCGCTACAATTTCATTATTCGTAACAAGGAGCGTGCATCCTGATACTCGCAAAATCGATTCCAGCGGGAGCAGCAGTGCTTTCTGTCCCTCTACTGTTAATGAATCAGCCAGCTCTCCATTTACTCCCCAATCGAGGAGTTCTAATGCAGCAAAACGATCAAGCAGACCATGTACATACTGATTTCGATAATGCTTTAAGCACTTGTGACAAGCGTTACCGCAGTCGCAAGAAGCCAAAAGCTCACGGATTCGATTCAATAACGTTTCAATATTGTCCGCTACGCTGACTGCATATCCTGCACCGCTGGATAAACTGTCGTATAGATAAACATCCACAAACGCCCCGGCATTATTGGTCCGGATTCGGTATCCTGTAACAAGTTCTGTGAACTCAATGTCCAACTCTTTGCTCGCCGCCAAACGAAATACTTCTGCCAGCGATTGAGCTGCCCTCGTCAGCCAAGGATTATCCGTTCGATGAATATCCATCTTCTGTTCATCCAGCTTGATTTCCAATACCAGCATATCCGTGATGAAATCATATCCAATATTGACATTTCTTGCATTTCTATGGTTACACGGTTTCCGGGCATATTTCGATTTATAGGGTCGTAAAACTCCATCCAATGTCTTTTCATTGTCACCCGGCATTGCTGCACCGCAATCCGGGCATACCATAAATCCCTTGTTTCCAAGTCCCTGATTCACCATAATAATTCGCTGGTTTGTGCGAGAAGCCATCCGGATATTCTTGCAGCCGGAAATCGGTTGAATGTCCTCCGCATCCGGAAGTGTCGAATATAGCGGCGGTTGAACCGATGAATATTCCTCTTCCAGCTGTGCATCCGGTACTGCCTCTGCATTTTTAGGTGCAAACCCCCACGGTCGGAGCATTTGCCTTCCTTCCTCCAATGCACGATTTCCGCAGAACGGACAAGCATCTGGCCGCTCATCTGCAAGACCAAACCATCCGCAATCCGGGCAGGTCAGAATATTCTTCAGATAGTTTGCATCATCCATATAAGCCCTTGCGGGTGTCGTTGCTTGACCGTATACCCGATCACTTCCGGGACTATACAATCCTCCTATCTGATAGGTTTGTTTATCCACGACGATTGAGCGTCCCGGTGCATATTCACTAATTGCAACATCCAATCCGCGATCCACTTCATAACGAAGGATTCCATTCATATCGGAAATATATGTACTGACCACATTTTTAGGGAAAGAGTAGGTTGGTATGATTCCTTCTTCATAAAGTGCATCCAGTAATGTTTTCTGTTTGTTCGCCGAAGCGTTCGGTATTGCTTCAAACTGCTCCGGATGCGCGTTTCGCTTTTCTTTCAGGTTCTTTAGGCTTTCAGCAAATTCATTTCTGAAAGCATCCATATCCAGTACAGCGTTTGCTGGCACGAGTGCAGATTTTCGTGGTATCTTAAAGTCCTGTAAAAAATCCATAAACTCATCCAGCACTTCATCCAGAAACAGCACTGCAGGCAGTTCGTCCAAGCTTGAGTGCTTTGAGGCAAGGAACTCCTGTAATGCAATCATATTCAAATGCCGTTGCAATAACTTTTCGCTCCGAATGTCAATCCATGGTCGTCTTGGATCGCCACGAAACATCGGAACCGGATTATTGAAATATAGCGTATCGTGCGGTCCATCTTCACAGAAGGTTACAATAGTAGAAAGGCTTGCGCCTCGCCGACCTGCACGGCCTGCGCGCTGCTGATAATTTTCTCGCATAGGTGGAACATTTCTCAGCCCAACTGCTACCAGAGAGCCGATATCAATACCGACCTCCATCGTGGTTGTACTGCTAAGAATGTCAATCGGCGTTTCCCCTTCCTGAATCAAATCCTGAAATCTCAATTCATAGTGTTCTGTTTGGCTCCACAAATCCATCCTTTGATCCTTATGGGAAAGTTGTGCAGTATGCTCTTCCGTATCGATCACATGGATTTTATTGCCTTTCAACGCATCTACAACAGGTTTTCTCCAAAAATCCAGTGATTGATATTCTTTCTCGTTCAATACATGAGTTCCTGTAAAACCACAACTCGGACACTTTCCTCGCAGGAGATACGGTGTGATTTCAGAGCATTGTTCACACCGATACCATTTATGTTTTGCATCAAATCGGGGCTTCACCCGTTGAAGATCAACATACAGCCTTCCATTATCCGGTTGTGCCGAATCTAGGAAGTTATTCTTCAAAACTCTCCGCCAGACATTCAAGTCATTGGAATCATCCGTCCCCCCCATGATTCCCTGAACGGTCTTTGTGAAATTCCACTCCTTTGCCAATCCGTAGAAATCATAACTGCGACGTACTTCCAAACGCACCTCATCCGGAATTGTATGTCCCAATGCAGTCGCATCGTCACACACTGAAATCATCCACGCATTAAAGAGTTCAAGAAACTCCTCATCTTCTACGGAGATACCATTTTCTTCAAGTTCATCAATGCTATCAAATAGTGCCTGCTCTGTTGGCTCAATCCAGCTCGTGGCAGAATCGTAAAGCGTATTATAACCGCCAGAAAACAGCCGAAGCAAATCTTTTTGCATCTGTGTCGGCGCATTTGCAATAGAAAACCGAGGTGTATACTCACGATTTCGGCGAGTGCTGCGCTCATAATTGCTCAATGCAATGTTGCAGTCTGCGCCAAATTTTTCACGTTCCGGTTCATGAAAAATCTGTACATGATGCTGTCCTGCTGCAAGGCAAAAATAATCATAAAGATCGTTCATGGAACGCTCTGTTATGGATTGTTCCATATTGTAAATGGCCAATGCAAAAAGCTGTCGTGCCGCCATGATGTCCGAGGAATCCGACATATCACGCGCCAGCTTTGCCGCACGCTGCCGACTATCCGAGAACAAGAGAACCTTTCGTCCTTCATTTGGCAGACGTTCCGGATCATTATCTTTTCCACTTACGGCAGGTTGCTGCTCAAATTGTGTTTTTATCAAGTTGTAAAAAGACTGATTGCCACGTGTACTAAAAGACGTAAGTTGCGAAGACGACAGCAAGTGTCTGCAATGCGGACATGTTGGAAATGTCAAGATTCGCGGGCGATTTTTCTGTTCAAAGTTGCAGTAATACAGTTTCCGAAATCCTGTTCTTCCTGCATCTGAATCGTCACGGAAATTGATAAATCCATTCTTGATATCCAGATAACAGGGCCGGATCGCATTCTTTCCCTGCTTTTCAGGAAGTTCATAATCCTCAGGCGGCAAATAAAGATGAACTTCCTTCATCTGCGAATCCAACACCTGACCGGGATAATGCCACAAATATGTTCTCTGGTGTGTTCCGATTGCATCATCCAGAACATAGCCTTTATAGAACAATGCTCCGCAACGCCGGTCATTATATAGTTCATATACAACACTGTGGCAATGTGGGCACGTTAAATGTCCATCTGCCCAAAATATCTCTCCCAACGTAAGTGTTCCATCCGTATGGGAATGTGGGCAGCCTTCATTTGCACAAGCGTAAACGCCTTTCATTCCCTTAAACAGCATGTGCATCCGTGCCGGGAACAAAATTGCACCTTTCTGATTTTTCGCAAGCGGAGCAATTGCCAGAAGAACACTGACATAATTTAGAGCTTGTTCGTCTTCAATGTCCGGAAATGCTTCCTCAGCAAGTTCCGCAAGCGATACAGCATTTCCTCGGCACTTTGAGATAAGCACATGAAATGGCTTATAAAAAATCAAATTATCGTACATCCACTGGCATGCTACCGCCAGATTTTGAAATGGCGCACTCGTCCCCTCAACTCCATTCCAAAAACGGTTCAATTCCTGAAGACAGGCTTCCTCATTTCCTTCAAATGCAGACGTATTTGCACACTGAAATTTATCCAGTGGAATCATTCTGGCGATTGTTGTATCAATCTGCTCTCTTTCGCCGGTCAGATAGCAAAACGGAATCGAACCATCTGCTGCCGTCAATTCATGTGCAAACTCATATACAGAGTCCTTATCTGTTTGATCTCGATCTGGCATACTGGCAGTCGTTAAGATGAATTGAACTCGCTCTCTCGTGATTCCAAGTTTGTGGAACAACCGCCGAATCAAAAGCGCAACTTCTCCACCTGACGAGCCACGGTACATATGCGCTTCATCAATCACGAAGAGTAATTTGTTATTTTTATCTGCGTCAAGCCATTCTTTTGTTTTCTGCCAAATTCCAGCCTCTCTTGGACGAAGAAGCATATACTCCAGCATGGAATAGTTTGTAATGAGAATATCCGGGCAACATTGCTGCATTTCAAATCGAGTGATCAACTCTGCATCTTCTGGATCTGGGATATGTCGTCCATTATGTAATCCCTCCAAAAAAGTGCGCATATTTGCTTTTGCCGGAATTTTTCCTTCATGCTGTAATGCTTCAAAGAAGACTTTTTCCGATTCTTTTTGAGGGAACGACATTCGAGCCAATGTCTTTTCAAGCTTTCTGTCTTCACTGGTCACTGGATCATTGCCCGGATAAGGAGTGCGTCCCGTATACATTCCAAATTGAGGGCGGCGCATACTTTCCCCGCAAACAGAACGGAAAATATTTACAAATTTTCCGTCCGGATCGCCAATCAGCTGCCGCAATCTACTCAACTGATCTGAAACGAGCGCATTCATGGGATACATAATAATCGCACGAACTCCTCGCATTGACCATGTATCCGGGCTATTTTTTGCTTCTGCTGCCAGTTTTGCCATCAGCGGCCACATAAAACATTCTGTCTTACCAGAGCCAGTACCCGTGGAAACGAACAAATCCCGCCCTTGCACAGCTCCTTCAAGTGCTTGAATTTGATGAACGAATGGATTCGGATATACACCAATTCCCGCATCTGAGAGTTTTGAAAAGTAAGATTTCATCCAATCCGGGATTTGTGCATTTGCAATGCCATTTTTTACACTTTTATAAGCCGGTGATGACTCAATAAAAGGTTTTTGATACAGAAGTCCCTCGTCATCCAAATGCTGTTCCACAGCTGATAGCAGAAGTGGTGACTTTCCAAAATACTGTGCCTTGATATAGTCTTCGAGATCATGGCGAAGCTTCTGATGAATCGAATTTGCTCCGTTTGACATTTTATCATTCCTTTACAAATTGGTATCCAATCGGTTCTAACGCTGTCTTTACTGCGTAGAACACATCTTTCGCAAAAATCCGATTAAAATCGTGCGGCAATTCAATGCAGGAGGTCGGCCAACTGTATAACTTTATAAAATCCAATTCTTCTGCGGGCATCAGATATCGAAGTGCAAGTGTAACAATAGGACCATCTTCATGATAAATTGCTACCGGCAAGGAATCTTTTGCTGCCAAAAGAGCATTCGACACCCTACGGTAGCGATGTCCATCCGTCATCCACGTCGGGAGTTGGCTAACAAAAGATTTCCCCTCTTTTTCTTTATAAAGATAGTAAAATCGATTTTCATTTATGCCCATACGGATGAGAGATACTTCGTGATCTTCTTCCTTTTGTCGTTGCCAGTATCCATATTTGAATGGCGGTTCCAACCGCAAAAATTCGACAGATTCATTTTGATGAAACAAGCTCCACTTTGCAGTTCTCATCAAGTGTTCCCATGTTTCAATCAATGTTTTTTCTGGAAGTTGAAACATTCTTTGCGGAGAGTTCATGGATTGCTTTTCCTGTGAAAGCAGATATGTTCCCTGCCCACTAACAAATCGTTTTTCTCCGGGAGCCATTCCTCTTGTAAACAAAATTTGCTCTGCACTCGCACAAGAATATTGGGTCGGAGCCAGTCGGTATGACGTATGATAGAGCGTCCCACCATTAAGTTGAATCGTATAAATTTCCTCCAGCAGATTTTCGTAATTATAGCCAAAAGATTTGTGGAGATCATTGAATATGTCACAATAGCTTTCAATGAGTTTTTTCATTCGGGATTTAAAATGGACAACTGAAACAGGTTGTTCATTTTCTTCTACATCCCACAGAGATGCGTATGCCATCTGCCCAAGCATACTATAAATCACACGCATTCGCCATTGCTCAACAGGTTCTGTTGTTCCACGTTCAATCCTATATGCTTTTGCAATAATCGGAATCAAATTGTTTTGCAGTGTCATTCTTCACCACCGAGATATTCATGTATCATCGTACAAATATTCTTTGAAGGCTTACTTTCATCTTTCTCAAGCTGTTCCATCAAAAGGTTTGCTTTTCCCGCAATAATTGCAAAAGGTAAAAGTCCAAACAAATATCTGTATCCAACCGTGTCAGATGTTTCACCTTTCAGTATGGATTCTATATTTGCAAAAACGCTCCAAAGATTTTTCTTTGCCAAAGTACTATATCCGAGACTTGTCAAGAAATTCTTGTGAATTGGCCGTACTTTCGGCATAGGAAGTCTATCAAAATCCGGACTGAGCTCGCTGCCAACAAATACCGACGATGGTTTTTTATCTACCAAGAACTCCGTCATCAGCGGCAACACATAATTCGATATTCCCATCGGCTCCACCTGCAAATCTTCTGCATACGGTGACAGCAAAAAGAAGAATTTACCAGAATCAAAAACAGCCGTCGGAAGTTGTTGTGTCCACCCAGCACAGAATGGATTCATAATTGCGACCACATTATCCTCAGATTCCTTGCATTCCTTACAAACCTTTTCCGTATAATCTCCCACACACGATAATATTGCAACGGTTCTACTAAACAGCGTCGTTGAGAAAGCTTGTGCAATCGCCAAACCATTCGGACCTGCAAGCAACACCGGCGTTCGATATCTGTATGCCGAATAGAGATAAGCTGCGAGCCCTCTGGTATAGCTTTCCTGAACACCTGCTTCCTTCAAATTATCTGCCAGATACTCTATGACATCGTCTGAATTTTTTAGGACAGCAACTCTATCGTCCATTGATTTACCAGAAGTAAACGATGAAAATACTGTCACTGAAACCGTCTGTTTTTCACCTATGCGATTGATCTGCGGCAGAAATGCTTGTGCCGCAATAAAATCAGCCGCATCTTTTTGTGCTTTTGCAATTTTTTCTGCTACCTTTTGTTCTACTTCGGCAGCCAGCTGCTCACGTTCTTCCAGCTGTTCATTTGATTCTTTCAGTTTTTGCTCAACTGCTTCATATTTTTCTGTCAGTTGTTCCACCCGTATTCTTTCGTCCTTTGCCGCATTTTTCCGTTGCATCAATTCATTTTCTACTTTTTGAATTTTTTCAGAATTTTCTTTTTCCCATTCGGTTGTCAATAGTTCTTTACAACGTTTCTCCAATTCGGAATTTTGCTGAATAATGCGGCTCAGCATTTCATCTTCAATATCTGTAGCAGAAAGATAAGAGTCCGCATTCTGTACAAACTTTCGAATCCGTTCATTCGCTTCATCCTCTGTACAATTACACTGCATCGCAAGCTCTTGCACGAAATCCTTGTTCGGCAACTCTTGCAAATACGCTGTGATTTGCTGATGCGCTGCATTTGTAATCCCCCGCTGTTTGGATGTCGCCCATGTCAGCCGTTTGCGCAGCAATGCCTTCAAAACATCCATAGAATCTTTGACATTTACTACTTTCGTCGGCATTCCAAAATTCAAGGCCGTACAAACTTGGCAATCTCCAGCCTGATACAGCATTGAAGCAAACACCTCAAAAACAGGAAGCCTGAAAACATCCTGCTTTAATGAAATACGATCAATTTTAATATCAAGATCTTTGGGATGGCAGTAGATGCCTTCATACTTTTTACCATTCCAATAAGCAAAGAGAACACCATCACAGTAAATTTTTTCAGACACTCCCACAGTCAACTTCTTTATGATTTTCTCAACGGAATCACATTCCTTAAAAATTATAATTTGCGTTGGCTGAGACGAACTATAGCTGGTTTCAATAAAGTCCCTACTTGGATCTTTTTTATTGGGAATCACATGCCAATCCCAAACACCAACATATCCTTCCTGAAAAGTTCCTGATCTCTGATCGCTGAACAAGTCTCTTTGTGTCGGAAATTCTTCCAGATAATCTCCTGTGATTTCATCATGATGGATATCCGACAGTCTCTTTAGACGCACATATCCGTCTGCCCAGAAAACCTTACAAAGGGACTTGAAAGGATACTTTGCATCCGTTGTATCTATTCTGTTACTAATTGAGTATTTCTCCAATGCACGATATCTGGTAAGTTCTTTTTCCTTCAAATCCAACTTACTTTTCAGCTCGTCCTTTTCATCGCGTAACCGAGTAGCATCTTCTGCCGTTGCTTGCAAACTTGCTTGGGTTTCCTTCAGTAAATCTTGAACCTGTTGAATCTTGTTACGCGCATACTCCTTTTGCGCTTCAAGTTCTTCCTTTAACAGCTTTGTTGTCCGATCCGTTGGAGCGTCCTCTACTGAATCGGGTTTGTGGGCTCTCTTTGCAATACGTATCGCAATTTTTAATGCGCCAATTTCCTCTGAAGAACGGACAGGTTGTTCTAAGCGAAAATATAAATCCAAATTATCATAAAACGGGCTGTTTGCAAGCGCAATGATGTGTGCATCGTCAGACGGTATTCCTTTCGCTATCAAATTTGCCTGCTCGCCAATAATTTTGTCCATCAAGGACTGTATTTTTTCATTCAAAAACTTTGAAATAAATCTTGTGGTTACATTTTGCACCGTAAGCGTGACTGCTTCCTCATCCGAAATTGTCTTGGGTCGAAACCCTGGCTTAATACGGCTAAAACCGTTTGAATTTGTCTGAAAGTTTTGCTTCAAGTCCCTCGAACCAATCAGTTTACAAATTGATTCAACATCAGTTTTCGATAATCTATTAAGATAATCCATATTATTCTCCTCACCGCTTGCTCTTTAACATCACAATAAAATTTTTATAATATGCGAAGGCATCTTCTTCCATATATCCGCTTCGTATTTTTTCAGAAATCCATTTTCGAGTTTTAGGATAATTCTTTAGTAAACCGACCGTTGCCCCTAACGTATGCGAAACCGGTATCTTTCTCCCATGCGCATGAACTAGATTCTGAAAGTTCACTGTATCGTCCGAACTCAGGACTTCGGAATTTTCTTTCTTATACTCTGCACTCCAAACAATGTCCAATCCCTGTAAAATCAGAACACGGACGCCATATTGAATTGCATCAAGTTCAATGGAAATTTCTGCTTTCAATGAAATTTGTTCAATTACAAATCCATTCTTTTCAAGTCGGATCGTTCCATCAAATGGAGCAGTCACTCGTATAATATGATTTTGCGGAATATTATTTTGCAATCCACTTGGTACAGGATTTCCATCGATATCAGAAATTGTCACCTTCGGCTGTTCTGCCCGTTCATTCAGTGGTTTCTTCCAAAGATATGTGTACTCCAGTACCTTCGCTCTGCCCGTAGAAATCAGCTGCTGTCGCTCATTAACTTCAATCGAGCAAACTTTACCTCCGTCAGACGGATAGTATAGCATTGTTGCTGCAGGATAAGTCTTTGTCGTCGTTTCACCTTGTCCCTGAACGAGAAACCATGTCGTTTCCCCAGAGTTTTGAATGACATACGGTGATTGCACATATACCGGCCAAATTGGTTGAATCGAAATCGGCTGACTTGTAAGACGGCAATGATAGTTCAAAAAGAATTTAGCTGCAGACTCCGTAAGGTCCGTTGCAGTAACTTGCAATAAGTACCATGTTGACCAAGAAATATTTCTTTTCAAAAGTTGTCTAATTGAAACGCCATTATAAATATTATATAGTCGGCCTCTTGAAAGCAAATAATACTCTTTTCCTACTATAACGTCAGCGTCATCAGGAAGCATTTTTCCACTTTCCGCATCAAAAATCGCGCCACTCTCTCGTACACCATTTGTGATGCGCGGCCAATATGTTCTTTCAATTTCATCAGATGATATGACAGTATACTTCTCACTGGGACAATCTCCAATTGGAACATATGTAAGAACGTCCTTATTTAAGCGTTCATACGAATATACAAATGGAGTCATCGATTTGTTAGATGGAACAATTGTAAGCTCCTTGCGCATCTGCTTTTTCAAAAGTTCTCTTGGAACCGCAACCAGTCCCAACTCAAATGAAAAGCCCGTGCTTGTAATATTGACAATTCGGATGGGAAGTTCATGTTCACCAGCCACATAGGTATAGTTTCCTCCCGGACCAAATGTGCGCTCCGGACAATCTTTGCTTTCTTCATATGCACTATGACGAAAATGCGGTGTCTGGATATCACCATCAACAAATCGTACATATTGTCCGCACAATTCACACATAAAAAGGCCACTGCGTGCAGATACCGATCCTCCCGGATGGCTACGGGCGACTTCTTCAGGTGTGATATGAGTCCAGCCCTTAGAAGACCACACACATACATGTGTTAGTGATGCCATAATAGTTCTCCTCATACACTTTATCGAATCCAATTATAATAGACTAATATTACCACTAATAGTCCAACAATGAAATAGAAATTCCAAACAGCCGCATTCTATCCAAATCGTTCGGTTGAAATTTGTCTGTTTTGACAGTCTTTCGGTACTTCAGCCTGCATTCACAGGATGCAGTTCGCGGGTTTGGGTATTCCCAACAAGTATTTTGCAACGCAAAATAAGCAGATGTATATACGTCTGCACTGCTTGCGGATACTATGAAGCCTCTCAACGTGCCTTCCAAATTTGAAAATCATTTTGCAATCAGGACCGTCAGCTTTCAAGTTCAACTTGAAGCTGGCGGTTATTTTTCTGCACAAAAATTTTCGCATTTGCAACCGCTGCAAACCTGCTAACTTGTGTCAATAGCGGAATCGAAAAAAGAATGGTTGCCGGGTGCAGTGAGCATCCGGCAACTTTAATAAGCCGACGGCGCAGCCTGTCAGCTGAAATTCTCCATAGTAGCAATCTGTCAAATGTCATTCATAAACAACCGCTGCTACTTGAGAGCGAAGGTACTCGTTCACGCGAGCATAGTAGATGCGCAAGAACTTTGCGCTTCCTGCAACAGTATAGACATAGTAATGTTTTCCCTCTGAGCATTTTTCCCACAAAGCAGAAAACGGCATTCTCTGGGTTTGAGAGCGTCAGGATAATATTAGAGACAAGGAATATTGTCCGTCTCAAATGCGGTGATCCTCGTTTGGAAACATGGCGTGATTTGGATTCAAAAGCACCGGACTGGAATGGTGGTGCGTCAATTCCGGCAAAAGCAACGAGGGCTTTCTTGTTCTTGAATCGCCGGACATCGCCAATCTCGGCCATAAGAGCCGGCCCAGTAACAGGCCCAGCACCTTCCATTTGCATCACGATTTCATATTCTGGAAGCAGTGCAGCCAGTCGCTGCATTTCAAGCTGCGTGTTGTGTCTGGCTTCACAGACGGCATTCAAACTTTTGCAGGCTTGTCCGATCAGAGTCTTTGTGCTTTCGCACTTGGGAAGGGTAGCCACGCATTCCTGCGCCATAATATAGATCTTATGAGCGGTAGCGGTACGAAACTTATAATTCTTGCGCTTACACCAGCCTCGATAGGACTCCGTAAAAACTTCCATGAAATACTGACATACGCAGTCCCTGTGCCAATAGCGCAGAAAGAAATCCACCCACTTTTCGTGGCCATCTGTATTTTTCGTGTTCGGATCGAAGGCAAGATTCACCCCTGCAAAGGTCTGATCTGCCAAAGCAATCAGCCCGTTGCGAAGAACTGTTGCGGTTGCAGTGATTCTTTCATTTGCTCTCGACTGCATTTTAAGTAGCAATCTGGTTTCCTCTTCATCGTTGAGCAGTGGCAGTGTATCCCAGAAAGTCAGCGCGTAATTTGCGATTTTCAGAGCATCGGCACGATCTGTTTTGAGCTTTCGGATAGAATTGTCGCTGAAATCATGGATCAGCATCGCATTTACAGCAGAGACAAAGAAGCCCGCCTTTTTGAGGGTCAAGGCAATCGGCCTCCAGTACATACTGGTATGTTCCATTACGACCCGAATATCTTCTCCTAACTTTTTGAGAGTTGAGACCAGTTTTTTCAAGTCGCTGTTTGTATGGCGTACATCGAAAGGGTGCATCACGATCTCGCCACCCGGTCTACGTACTGCAACTGTGCTTTTGCTTTTAGACACATCGACTCCGACAGCGGTGATAACAGCAGACTTCATTTTCTGACCTCCTTTTTCATGCCGGTTCCGCCTATGCCCATTACCGATTCAGCTTGCTTTGTGACACGAATGTACAGCAACATTTTTATCTGCTGATAACTCAACCTGCGTCAATCGAACGCTGCAATGAGATGGCGGAGAACAGTTTGCGCGTACAAGCGTTTCAGCTCAAGCAGGGCACCGTTCTCTCAGCACATCTACATTGTAGCTTAGGTTTGGGCATCTGTATAGCTCACTGGCTGTGAACTCTCAGAACCAACACAATTGTAGCAAGCAGGGCAAGCCGGTACCACCTCGCAATTTTTGAATCCGATTTTTTCAAATTCAAATTCAAAAACGCTTGTTGTGCTTCGCCCAAACCCGATATTCAATACAAGAATGCGCCAGTTCTGCACCTTAACGGGCGCTGAATAAGTGAATTTTCTTAGAAAAAGCGTTTTGTAAAAATCAGCGTTGATTCATTCGATATTGCATCAAACCGGAACTATTACTTCCGGTTTTGAAGGCAAAAAGCGGAAGTATCACTTCCTAAAAATTCGAGTGTTATTATGGTATGCTCTATTCAGAGCCGTTCACCGAACCGGACCTACTATGTCCGGTTTACTCCCTCAAAACCGGACCTGTCAGGTCCTAAAAAATCTTTTGAAAGTGTGATAAGTTACCAGCAAGACACCAATTGAACCTTGAAAACCGAATGACCGTCTGCATGGGATACCCGGCCATGACCCCCAAGTGGGAAAGCCGGAAAACGCCGCCAAAAGGGGGCAGGAAATCCATGCAGAGAGAACGGTACCCAAAATTTGAAATCACGTTAATACGCAAAACCAGAACCAATAGTTCCGATTTTGCCTTGAAATTCACTTCATATTTTTTAAAAACCGGAACTACCAGTTCCTAAAAATAAAATTTACGATGTGATATAATTTTTTCAATGGTTTGCAGCAGAAAACCGGAAGCATCACTTCCGCTTTTTTACAACCCAAAACCGGAGGTACGACCTCCTAAAAAATCTTCTATGAATGTGTTAGTCTAATTTCAGAGCCTTCATCGAACCTTGAAAACCGAATGACCGTCTGCATGGGATACCCGGCGAAGACCCCGCAAGGGAGAGCCGGAAAACGCCGCCGGAAGGGGGCAGGAAATCCATGCAGAGAGAACGGCGTAAGAACAATGATATTCTA
>OLVZ01000623.1_pt1 | contig 33633 bp, 40 predicted proteins | sample 1673341 | NCBI WGS metagenome assembly OLVZ01 (sample SAMEA3178944, study PRJEB25190) | human gut metagenome | biome: human gut; feature: human-associated habitat; material: faeces | place: Austria | collected 2013 | reverse complement strand
AGAACTGCGCAAACTCCACCTCGCTGGGGTCGTACTTCGCCAGCGCGTCCTGGGTACTGCCAACAATAAACGCGCCCCAGTCCGCCACCGGCGCCACGCGGTTCACCCCGCCGAACTCGACGGGCACGTCAAAGCGCTTGAGGTTCAGGTACAGATGCTTCATGGTATTCAACCTCCGATACAAATGATGATGCCCATTATAATTATATAGATGTTGCTCAGCAGATACATTTTCTTCGCTTTCAGCCTTCTTAGTACAGCCACTCCCAGCGTAGAAGATATCAGCACCGCAGCAGCCATTATCGCACCACCAATAACGGCAGTGCGGTCAAAATTCCCATAGAAAGCGTGCATAATCACCGCCGCTACCGCCGACGGCAAAAAGTAGAAGTTCATGTTGGCGGCGTATGTCTTGGGATCAGCTCCGTATTTTGCCTGGCAATAGATAGAGGCAAAAGGCCCCGAGACGTTAAAAACTCCGCCGAACAATCCTCCAACGCCACAAAAGAACACTGCCTGCAAGAGCGTGCCCTTTATCTTCAGCGCTTTTATGTTCATGAGCTGCGTGGTGGAATACACCACCAGAAAGACGCCGAAGGCAACTCTAATATAAACTGATTGCAGGTGCATCATCAGCACAATGCCGCATATTTTGCCTGCCAGCAGCGCTACGCATGGGATAATTGAGCCCTTCCAGTCGACATAGTCTCTCAGCGACCAGCTGACATGGCTCACAAGCACCAACAGAGCCACCGAAACAATGGCCGCCGCCGTGTTGTACGGCGCCACCATCGTAACAGTGGCCATGGTGATCATACCGTAACCCATGCCTATAGCGCCGTGGACAAATCCCGCCAGCAGTGATGCCAAAAGGCACACGAGTATGACTTCGGTTCCCATATGACCGTCCCGTCAGCCGGATACGCTCACTTGGCTCCGTTGGCCGCGTTCATAAAGCGGCGGTGGAATTGCAACACGACTGCATTGGATGTGTACTTGGCCAGCAGCTCAGGCCCCGCCGTTATGACCACGCGCTGTGCCATGTCCGAATACTCGGGTTCCATGAGAAGTCTGTCTATGTACGGATAATAGTTATCTCCCTGCATATTGCAGATTATAAGCCGCGTATCCGGGAGGTTGGCCTGACGCAGGCAATTGAGGTTGTGGCGTATACCATCAAGTCCGTCGGCCATGGGATTGTCCAGGAATCCCCGATAGCGCAGTATGTCGCGCGCCCTGGTGTATGTAGAGAACAGATCTCCGTTCACTTCACGAGCAGAGAGATAGTCATTCTCCACCATATAGCGCTGCAGCTGCTCTATAAACAGCGTGTCTCCGGTTTCCTCGTAGGCTCTCATGAGCCCGGCCATCTGCAAGCTCTGACTGTGTCGGAACATGATAAAACTGTTTATGAAATACGGACGTGCCTGCAGTGCCAGCGCAGTCTGATACGGCTCGAACATAAGTGTAAAGTTCACTCTGTAGCCGTGCTCGTGCAGCATGAGCGCAAGCTGGTGGCCACGGTAGAAGTCCTCCGTGCGTCCCTGGTCGTAACGCTGGCTGAAGCGCTTGTCTCCGGTCATGAGCTGACCAACGTTCTCCGCATTGACAGGTCCCGTGTGAGGAACTTTTATGACAACGCGGTATGGTGAGAGCAGCTCGCGAAAACGTGCCGCCTCCTCCAATATCTCGCTCTCCGAGGAATTGAACGGGTCATTCAGCTCGACGCTTATGTCGCAGCCGGAACCGAGAATATCACCTATGTCTTTAAGTACCTCGTCCCGGTTTTTGTACCGGCCTCCCACATTAGCCTCGGGGTCGTTCAGAAACTGGTTGTAGATTATGGCCGGATTGCACGTCAGGTTCGATATGAGATCCTTGACGGGACGTATCTCATACGGATTTGCCGAATCTGCGCTGAAAAGGAGCTTTTGCGGCCGTTTTATTCCGTTCTTATCATAAGAAATGTCGCGCACCAGGTCGGCTCGGACAAGCCCGTCGCGCTCCAGCCTATATTCCACGCGAAATCCGGCCGGGGTCTCGTTTGCAGGGACGTGGAAATAGTCTATGACCTCCTTGAATCCCTTTGTGACGCCCAGCGCTGCGTTGCGCAAAAGCAGCTCGTCATACAGCTGCCTATCTATCTCGTGTCCGAGTATTCTGTCGACATAGCTCTCATCTCCGGAGACCACGGGTCTGCCTCCGTGACCGTACAGAGATGAAAGCGTGTATTTTACACTGCTCATTTTGTCACTCCTTATCCCGGCCTGAATCCTCCGTGCGCTTTCGCTCCAGAACACGCATTGCCGAGTTGACTATATCTTCCGCCGTAAGGGCAAAGCGTCTCATCAGGTATTCGGTCTTTCCGACTACTCCGAAGCTGTCCCGAACGCCGACACGCTCTACAGGAACCGGGCAAAGCTCAGACGTCAGCTCTGCCACAGCGCTGCCCAGTCCGCCTATGATATTGTGGTTCTCCGCCGTGACTATCGCTCCGGTCCCAACGGCCGCCCTCTCCACGGCGCCGGCATCCAGCGGCTTGACTGTAAACATATCCAGCACTCTGGCGCTTATCCCCCTCGCGCTCAACAGCCCGGCGGCGCGCACGGCCTCCGGGACTTCCCTACCTGAGGCTATTATAGTCAGGTCGTTCCCTTCCCTCAGCACTGCGGCTCTGCCTATCTCGAAGTCAGAGCCCGGAGCATATATGCGCTCCGTTTCCGTGCGGCACAGTCGAAGGTACACCATACCTCGCGAATGGGCTATTTTAGGCAGCAGATCTTCAAGCATCACAGCATCAGTCGGTTCTATTATTGTCATTTCCGGAACAGCGCGCATCATGGCCACGTCCTCGAACGCCATGTGAGTGCCGCCGTTCAGCGCCGCGCACACGCCCGGGTCGCTGCCCACCATCTTCACATTCTGCCTTGCGTATGCTCCGCTCATAAAGACCTGATCCATCACACGCCTTGAGGCGAAGGCCGCAAAGGAGTGCGTGAACGGCACAAAGCCTTCAGCGGACAATCCGCAGGCCACACCTATCATGTTTGCCTCGGCTATGCCACAGTCTATTATGTTCTCCGGATGCTTGTCCTTATATGGCAGAATTCCCAGCGGTCGCATAAGGTCGGCATCAAGCACCATAACAGGTTCTCCGTGCTCGATCATTCCGACTATGCAGCCCGCATATACGTCGCGCATCTGTATGCTGTCCAGCTCGATTTTTTCAGCAAGCTTTATATTCATTCTGCTCCTCCCTTCACAGCCCGGACTTGACCGCCTCCAGCCTCGCTATGGCCTCAGCGGCCAGTTCGGCGGTCACAGGCATGTTATGATTGAACACGTCCTCAGCAAAGGAGCAGTCTTTACCCTTTTTTGTATTTAATATCAGCATAGATGGGCGGCCTTTGGAGGCCTTGGCCTCGTCTATGGCCATGAGTATCTGCTCCACGTCGTTGCCGTCGGCCACATCGACGACGTGCCAGCCAAAGGCTGCAAACCTGGCTCCGATGTCCTTTACGCCTCCTACCTCCTCCACGCTGCCATCAAGCTGCAGTTTGTTGTAATCAACAAAGCCAATAACGTTGTCGAGGCTCTTGGCCGGAGCAAACATGGCGCACTCCCAGACCTGACCTTCTTCACACTCGCCGTCACCAAGCAATATATAGACGTAGTTGTCAAGGTTTTTCCTCTTGCATCCAAGAGCTATGCCAAGTCCCGAGGAGAAGCCCTGGCCGAGGGAGCCGGTTGTCATGTCCACACCGGGAGTGCGGTTCATGTCCGTGTGGCTTGGAAGTCGCGTTTCCGGTGCGTTCAGGGTATCAAGTTCCTCAAGTGGGAAATAACCCTTGAGCGCAAGCGCCGCATACATCGCAGGTCCGGCATGACCCTTGGACATTATGAACCTGTCGCGCTCCTCCCAGCGCGGCTCATTCGAGCGCAAAGACATCACCTCGCCGTAAAGGCAGGCCATCAGGTCGCAGACGGACATACTGCCTCCCACGTGACCAACACCGATGGACTGAATCGACTTAATGGCGGCTATGCGTATATCGGCAGCAAAGATCTTAAGCTCACGCAGTTTTTCCTGAGAGACCATGCTGGTGCTCCTTTCTCTGAACGCGGCTCTGGCCGCTGATTATTTAAAATTCCTGTCTTCCAGCTCAAACAAGCGTTCCTCCTGACCATGCAGAAAATCCACCCTCCACTGGGGAAAATCTTCTACAAAGCCGGTGTTCAGGAAGGTATCCGCTATCTCGCAGCCCATAGTATCGCCTATGATGAAGCCCCCCAGACACAGGACGTTTGCGTCATTTATCTTCCGGCTGTACATGGCGGCGTACTGGCTCTCCACCACCGCAGCTCGCACCGATTTGAACTTGTTTGCGGTTATGGCCATACCCATTCCTGTACCGCAGACCAGAATGGCTCGCTCTGCTCGCCCGGCGGATATGGCTCCGGCCACATCAGTTGCTATTGACGTGAAATCACGCGGATGCTCCAAATCGGTCGTGCCCAGATCCTCGCACTCTATGCCTTGCTCGCACAGGTGCGTCACTATGGCTTCTTTGAGCCTGTAGCCACCCTTGTCAGCGCCTATAAGTATCTTCATATCTGCCTCCTAAAACGCCGTGTGCCGTCACCACCACTTTATTTGGTCGGTGATGTGATTGCGCAGTTCTATGAACTCAGGTGAGGCGACGTTGCGCGGCCGTGGCAGGTCGACCTTGACCTCCTCTTTGATGTGCGCGGGCTTGTTGGTGAGTATCAGCACCCGCTCGGCCAAGTACACGGCTTCCTCTATATTGTGGGTAATGAACACAACCGTTGTGCCCATTTCCTTCCAGAGGCGTATGACCTCGTCCTCGAGGTAAAAGCGCAGCTTTATATCCATCTGACCGTACGGCTCATCCATCAGTAGCAGATCTGGCTGCATAGCAAAAGCGCGGCCTATGATTATGCGCTGGGCAGTAGATACGGACAGTTGGTGTGGATACTTGTCGCGGAATTCCTCCAAGCCCAGAAGGCTTATCATGTTCTCCACCCGCTGGTCGATGACTTCCTTGGGCATTTTCTTTATCTCCATGCCGAAACGAAGGTTTTTCTCGACCGTCAGCCATGGCATGGAAGACGGCTCCTGAAACACAACGGCCAAGTTGTGCTTTTTGGGGTCGGCCGGCTCATTGTCTATATATAGCTGACCCCTGGTCGGCATGTAAATCCTTGTTAGGAGGTTGAGGAAGGTCGTCTTGCCGCAGCCGGTGGGACCCACGACACAGAGGAATTCGCCCTTCTTTATATTGAAGGAAACGTCATCCAGCACATGCAGCGGGCCGAAATATTTTGTCAGGTGCTCGACCCGAACTTTATAATCTTGATTTTCCATATCGTCCTCCATCACAGGGCAAGATCGGTGTTGTCGGATATATCCTGCCTGATTCTCAGGAATTCCGGGTCTGTAAAGTTCCTGGGTCTCGGCAGGCAGCTCAGGTCGTATACCTGCTTCACTCTGGCGGGGCAGTTGCTCAAAAGCACTATCCTGTCGGCAAGATAGACCGCTTCTTCTATGTTATTGGTGACGAATATTATTGTTCGCTTTTCACTCTGCCAGATCCTCAGCACTTCCTCCTGCATAGAGTAGCGCGTCTGAGCGTCCAGCTGTCCGAACGGCTCGTCCATAAGCAGGATTTGCGGGCTGTTTGTGTAGGCGCGGGCTATGCCCACGCGCTGCTTCATACCGCCGGAGAGCTGGTGCGGATACGATTTCTCAAATCCGGTCAGCCCCACAAGGTCTATATACTTCTGCGCTATCCTCCGTCGGTCGGCCTTTTTCATACCTGAGAGCTCCAGCCCGAACTCTACGTTTGCCATGACAGTGCGCCAGGGCATGAGATTAAGCGACTGGAAGACCATGCCTATGCGCTCGTCGCTGCCGTGAAGCTCCTCGCCGTCGAGGTAGACCTTGCCCGCCTTGGGCTTCTCCAGGCCGGCAATGATGTTCATAAGTACCGTTTTGCCGCAGTGCCCGGGTCCGAGCACCACCAGAAACTCATTGTCCCGCACCTCCATGGACACATTGTCGACGACTTGCTTCACGTCGTCGTTGACTATAAAGCCCTGAGATATATTCTCAAGCTTCAGGATCACCTTGTTTTTCTCGTCCACGGGCATATCAACCTTTCTGCAAATTGTGTGAGCACGGCCAGCAGCGCACCCACGATGCCTATCGCTATCATACCGGTGAGCACCAGCGGCATATCCATGGAATCCATGCCGCGGGAGATAAGCAGACCCACGCCGGAGTCGCCCGCACCGAGCATCTCGGCGGCAAGAACAGCCATCCAGGCCGCACTGGTGGACGTGCGCACGCCAGCAAATATTGCGTCCAGTGAAGACGGTATCGCTATCTTAAAGAGCCGCTGTGTCGGAGTGGCGTTGAATACCGTGCCGACATCCAAATACATCTTATCAACGGCACTGAGTCCGGCCTTTACATTTATAACCACGCTCTGGAGAGAGCCAAAAATGACAATGATAATCTTGGATAGCTCGCCGGCTCCGTTCCACAGCGTTATAAGCGGTATCCAGGCCAGCGGAGGTATCGCACGGAAAGCGTCGAACAACGGCGAGAAAAAGGCCTTCAGCTTTGGGAACCAGCCTATCATCACGCCGAAAGCTATACCAACAGTCCAGTCAAAGATGAGGGCTATGCCTACTCGCTTAAGACTGGCCAGGACGTGCAGTATCAGGTTCCTGTTCTTGACAGGGTGCTCAAATAGCTGCACGGTACGATCCCACACGGCGGCGGGAGACGGGAAGTTGCCGCTGCTTCCGGCCGCGAGGAGCCAGAGCAGTATCAAGAGCAGTACGGAGACAAAGGGGAGAATCTTGTACAGAGTCTTCAGCCGAGCTTCCCTTATCTCCATTGCGCTCAGGTTTTCTTTGGAGACTTTACTCATGCTTTTTTCCACCTCAGTACCAGATTTTCACAGGCTCCAATAAGAGCCGAGATTATGACGCCTATAACGCCTATGACCACTATGCCGAGTATAATCAGGTCGACGCGGCCATAGCTGCGACCCATGAGAATCATAAATCCAAGGCCGCTGGAGGCTGCCAGCATCTCGGCCGCAACAAGTGTCGCCCACGCGTTGCCTATAGCAACCTTTATGCCGGCAAAGGTCATGGTCATGGAGGATGGTATGCCCACCTTCCAGAAGCAGGTGAAGTTCGAAGCTCCAAACGTGCGTCCCACGTTAACGAGCACCTCTTTGGTCTGCCTTATGCCGGTATACGAGTTGATCAGGCACGGCACAAAGGCGGAGAAAAAGACGATAAAAGCCTTCGAGGTCAGGCCAACACCCATCCACACAATGGTCAGCGGTATCCACGACACCGGCGGTATCGGGCGGATTATCTCGAACAGAGGACGCATAAAGGCGTCGAAGCCGCGATACCAGCCCATGAGCCAACCCAGGGGAATGCCTATCACGATGGCCAACAGATACCCCGTCAGAACCACTTGCAGACTGGACCAGATGTTCACGGTCAAAATGGCTCCGTCCGGATTGGGGTCTGAAAGCTTTACGATGAAAAGCTTAAACACCTCCAGTACGCCGCACAGCTTGCGGCTGTCCACCAGGTTCAGCATAACCAGCGCTTCCCATATGATAAGAAACAGCAGGATACCGCTGACCGACAGCATAGCGTCCCGATAGCGGAGTCTCCTGCGCTCCGTCTTCATTTGGGACACCATCTGTTGGTTAGTCATTTCGGCATTATTCATACTTAACTGTATCCCTCAACTTTCTGAATAAACCCTTATTTCTCATACTTAAAAGGCGGGTCGGCCAGGAGCGGCCGACCCGCGGCTCAAGCAGTTTTTCTCTCAGTTAATGTATCAGCGGCCAAGCAGTTCCTTGACCTCGAGGGCGACGGAGTTATCCACTTTGCCGTCCTTGAGCCAGGCGGCGCGCTGCTCCACGGTGTAGTTGCCCTCATTGAGGAAGAAGTTGTATCCCTCAAGTATGTCCTCTTCAACCAGCAGGAGGTTGCGTCCGGCTTCCTCGTCGTACTCGCCCTCAGTGGTGAAGCTCTCGATATACTCGTCTACGGTCGGTCCGGCAAACCACTCGACGGTTCTTTTGGCCACGTCCTCGGTGCAGAGGAAGCCCTCCTCCATGCAGTGATCATAGTAAATCCGGGCAGCCTCATCAGGGTTGGCATAAGTCCACTCGGTAGCCAGACGGCAGACGGCGACAACAGTGCTGACCAGAGTGTGATTCTGCTCCAGGAAGTCGGGGTGGACGAAGCTGCCGCATATGGGAGCCTTGTCAAGCGTACCGGCGTCGGTCACGCGCACAAATCCGGCATCCTCGGCAGAGAAGGCGATGGCATTCCAGCAGCAGAGCACGTCGCCGGTGCCACCGGAGAAGACCGTGAGGGCGTTTGCATTGTCGGCGTTGACGCTTGTGACGTCCGCCAGGCTCAGATCCATGGACTCCAGGTAGGCAGAGAGGACGAACTGAGCCGTGGTGCCAAGGGCATATACGCACTCGGCGCCCTTCCAAACCTCGGGGTTCTCAGGGTCTTTGGCTATCTCGGAGTCAGGCCTGACAAAGATGGCCATGTTGTCCTCATAGTCGGTGCTCTCGATGAACACATAGTCATAGGTCGAAAGTCCGGTGGCGATGCCGCCAAGACCCAGCGTGCAGATATCCCAGTCGTTGCCCGCCTCGAGCATGGCCGGGCCGCCGGTGAACCACATGAACTCGGCGTCAATGTTCAGCGCATCGAGAACACCCAGCTGCTCGGCAAAGTAGGCCATGTAGGAGTGGATGGAGCCGGTGAACAGGCCCATGCGAATGTGCTGGGTCTCCTCGAACGGGGTCAGTCCCCATGTCAGCTCCGCGTTGGGAGTGCCATTGGGTTCGGCCTGTTCCGTCTCCTGAGGGTCTGCCTCGCCACACGCGGCAAGAGCGAACACCATGCAGAGAGCAAGGAGAATAGCAAGAAACTTTTTCATTTTTTACTTCCTTTCTACGCAATTTTTTGTCGCAAAAGCTGTTTTCATTCTTCCACGTAAGTGCCTGTTTCGTCAATAAGAAAATTAGAAAACGTTTGCGTTGTGCACTTTCTCTAAATTGATTTAATGAGGTCTCTGCGAGCCTTGACTTCATTCGACAGTTCATATTATGATAAATAAGTTACAAACTGTAAAATGTTGAGCTCGCAGCGAAACATAACGAAACGAGGGGAAATATGAGCACAATCAAAGACGTGGCAAGGCTTGCCGGAGTCTCTCCCTCCACGGTGAGTCGGGTTCTCAGCGGGAACGGGCCATCCGCAGCGTCGGAGAAAACAAGGGAAAAGATATGGGAAGCCGTGCGTCAGACAGGTTACCAGGCCAACGAAACCGCAAGGAAGCTCAGGAAGACGGCATCAGAGGCCGTTGAACCTGAACACACCATCGACTGCATATTGGCACGAGAGCTGGATTACTTCATAGATCCCTTTCTCAATGCGCTCAGGCGGAATATGGAAGAGGATCTCTTTAAAAGCGGCTACAGGCTCAGAGCCCAGTTCGGCATCTCCGATCTGGAGCGGTATATAAGCGATGACAACAGCAAGCGCGATGCCGCCATCATACTTGGCCGCGTGGACATGCAGAGCCTCAAAGTGATCAAGAATAACTACCGCCATCTTGTATATACCGGGCTGCAGGATCTAGATTTGGGCATTGACAGTGTCATTTGCAGGGGGTACGACGCGATCTGTACCGCCATGGATTACCTTGTCAGTCTGGGTCACAGAAAGATATGTTACCTCGGCGAGACAAAAAGCGAGGAGCGCTATACCGCCTACATCGACATGTGCAAACGGCTGGGACTGAACGTTGACAAGCGGCTTATCGTAGATGTATCCTTCACGCCTAGCGACAGCTACAACGGACTGAAGAAGGCTCTGGAGGGCGGCCTGGACTGCACGGCCATCATCTGTGCCAATGACGTTTCCGCTCTCGGTGTCATGAAGCTGCTCAAGGAAAAGCGCATCCCGGTGCCCACAGCCATGTCCGTTATAGGCGTCAACGATATGGAAAACACCCGCTTCATTGAGCCCATGCTCACCACCATGTCTGTTCATACAGCCGAAATGGGCGGACACGTAGTGCGGCTTCTGATCGATCGTATAAACAAGAAGCACTTCACTCCCGTTAAGCTTTATATCCCCAGCCATCTGATAGTCAGAGAGTCATGCGCCCCGCCGCGGTGATGCGCATATTCAAGAAATCGTTTGCGCTCGATGCGCAAAAAGATGCCGTATCGCTTTAATTTTACAAGTTACACAAAGAAATCGTTTGTGTATTTTATGTTTGACTTTACAAACGGCTCCGTCGTATATTTTTTTCAGCAAACTGAGTATGATGCGCAAGACGCCGTTGACGGATGCGCCTTGTGTGAGACTGAAAGACGGAGGTAATACGCAAATGAACGGCAGTCAGGAGATGACCCGCAGCGCCATGCTGCTGCGCGGAACAACCCGCGCTTATGAATGCCCGCAGAGATACATCCAGGGTCCCGGCGAGCTCGGAAACATTTTTGCCTACGCCAAAAGATACGGAAGCCGGCTGCTTTTGATTATTGACGAGGGCATCTTCGATATGGTTTCCAACCTTCTGGCAGGAATCGCAGACACTGAAGGCTGTTCGTATGAGACCGTGGCTTTCTCTGGTGAGTGCTGCATGGAGAATGTAGACATGCTCTCTGCCGCCGTACACGAACACGCCTGCGACGTTCTTGTCGGCATTGGCGGAGGGAAAACCCTGGACGTGGCTAAGCTTGTGGCCGATCAGGTCGACATGCCCCGCATTATTGTTCCCACCTCCGCCTCCAGCGATGCTCCGGCGGCAGACTGGGCCGCAGTATACACTCCCGAGGGCGTACACATTTCCGGCAGGCCTACCAGACGAAGCACAGAGCTTGTGCTGGTAGATTCCCGCATTGTGGCAAAGGCTCCGGCCAGGCTTTTCTCCGCCGGCATAGGCGACGCTCTGGCCACCTGGTATGAAGCTAAGGCGTGCTTCGAAGCCACCGCGCCAAACTGCCTTGGCGTCATGAGCACGCGCGCTGCCATGGCGCTTTCCCGCGAATGCCATGAGATACTAATGCAGGACGGTCTCGCCGCCCTCCAGGCTGTCAAGGCCGGGGTCGTCACCCCCGCCGTGGAAAATGTCATTGAGGCAAATATACTGCTCAGCGGTCTCGGCTTTATAAACGGCGGACTCGCAGGCAGTCACGGCTTCCACAACGGCTTCTCAAACATACCCGGCACAAAGGCTTATCTGCACGGCGAAGTCGTGGCATTCGGCCTCATCTGCGAGCTAGTGCTTGAAAACGCCTCATCCGAGACAATTGACAAGACAATAGACTTCCTCCACAAGGCCGACCTGCCTGTTACGCTTGGACAGATAGGAATCCAGGGAACTGACGAGGAGCTCGAAATCATAACCGAGCACACCATGAACAAAAACGCGCTCATCCATCACGAGCCTCTGGCAGTGACTCAGGAAGGTCTGAAAGGAGCCATCATAGCAGCCGACCTGGCTGGCAGAGCTTACCTGTCAAAGCTGCCCGGTGAAATGTAAAACAGCAGAGCCTCCGCTGGGCGGAGGCTCTGCTGTTTTGAACATGGCACAGGAGTTTGGATATAAAAAAGCTCTTGAAATCTGTACGATTCCAAGAGCTAAATGTGGCAGCGGGAGAAGGATTCGAATTACAAAAAAGCCTAAAAAGGTTGTAATTTCGCGTAAATTCTTGTCATTCTCCGCAGCTAACCAAGCCGAAACGCGACTTGCCGTAAGGGGTCATAAATAGCTGTAAAGCGCGTAAGGGGTAAAAATGGGGTCAGCCCGCCGGGCTTATCGTCCGTGATTATAACATCGTCACCCAAGCCTGTCAACGGCACCGCCCGCCCGTCCCGGCCTCATTATCACAGAGCCGGGAGGCACCTCTTCCCTGGGCAAGCAGCCGCTTGAATCCCTGAACGGGCTTTGACTTACGGCTCATTAGGCATTTCATCGTCAGGGACATACCGCATGAAGTCGCCGGGCTGGCAGTTGAGACGCCGGCATAGCGCTTCTATGGTGCGTGAATCTATGCCGCCGGGCAGCTGACCGAGCAGCTTTTGCCGCGTAGCGCTCCCTATAACTTTCTCGGCGTTGAGCTTGTAAAGCGTTGTCCCGTTGGCTTTGAGTATTTCATCAAGGCCGCTGTAATCGATAGGCATAGTGTAATATCCTCCCTTTGCCGGGAAGCCGCAATAATTGGGCGCCCTTCTCCATTATGGCTACATTATAGCACACTGCATAGCCTAATTCAAGGCTAATAATACACAAAGATTAAGCCTAAAGATTGGCTATATCGTCAATGGACAAAAGCCTAGATATAGGCTATAATATAGACAGTTCAAGGGAGAGACAAGGCGGACGTAGTAAGCGAGAGCTGAACCAAGAACGCAAGACAAGACCGGCAAGGGATGCGGAAACGCGGACGGGAAGTGACACAGCGCCGCAAAGCCCCCCGGCTCTCTCCCAAAATACAAGGAGGTAACACACATGAGCACAAACGAAATTGCCGCGAAGTGCCGCGAGCTGCGGGAATTGCAAGCGCTTATCGACGAGGCACAGGCCGAGGCTGACACCATCAGGGACGCGCTCAAGCGCGAGCTGGGCGACACTGAAGAACTACGAGCCGGGGAGTACCGCATTAGCTGGAAGCCGGTAACAACTTCACGGCTGGACACAAAAGCGCTCCGGGCGGCTCTCCCGGACGTAGCCGCACGGTTTTCACGCGAGAGTACCACGCGCCGCTTCTGCGTGGCGTAAAGAAAGCCCTCATATCCCAGCCGACCAAAGCAAGAGGATATGAGAGCCGATAACCCCACAGGGGGCGAGGCCATTGTACCACGTCCCCCGAGGTGAAATCAAGGGAGGAAATTGTAAACGATGAAAGAACTGAATTTGAAGCCAGCGCTTGTATCTGACTTCGTTGTTGGTGTGGAGGCCATTAAAACGGCTCGCAAGCTGCGAAAGCAGGGCGCGAACAAGGTTGCAATAACCACGACCAAGACTATCCCGGTTGTGGACTTCGGATATTGGGGCTGGACGGCCGAATGGTGCTTAAAATACCCGGGGACGCGGGACACTGTCAGGGATGTATTCCATAGCTTCAGCAAGGAAGTACAGCACAAGCTCACCTTCTCGCCTAACGACGGGGAGTTTGTGGAGCGCGCGAGGCTTTGGCGGGAGGCGTTGAGGCCGGCTCTCGCTCCAAAACAGTACAGCGACACGATTCTCGTCATATTGGATTGGCTGGTGCAGGTTAAACGGTTTCACCTCGGGCTGCGTGGCAAGCTATGTGATTTCGAGGGTTGAGGGCAGAATCAACGGGGGAGCGGCTGGAAACGCTCCCCCTTAAAATGTGCCGTCGCCAAACTCTTCGTTCAGGCTTTGCGTTATCGGGTCATCGTTCGTCGCGTCGAGGTAGTTTGTCTCCGGCTCAGGACCGACTATGTCGAACAGCAACTTCGCGGCCTTCGTATCGCCGAGCATGGCCATCTGCGCGAGCCGGGCGACGATACCCATTTGAACGTCAATATCATCTCTGTCCAGCCCGAGTTTGCGCAGGCGCTTGACCTCGTCCTTGTCCGGCAGGGGCAGGGCAAGGAAAATGTCCGCGGCCTCCCTCAACGCCTTCCGACGCCGCCTGGCTATGCCGGAGGCGACACCGCCACGGCGTCCAAGTTCTCGCGCTTCGTCCGAGCTTGGCCGTTTGAGATTCCCGTCGTTCACGTGCAATCACCTCCAAACATGGCCAGAGAGAAGTGGTCAAGGGCGCGGGCTTCCAGCTTGTACACCGTCGAAGTGTCGGAATAATACAGTTCTTTCGCAAGTCTCGCCGGTGCGCCCCGTTGCCGGTCTATGTCCATCACATCGAGTATGTGTCTCTCGTCCGGTGTGAGGGCGTCCAACGCGCGTTCAACGGCTCTCACGGACAGCGCTGCTATCTCAAGCCGGAGCTTCAGCTCGTCCCGACGTACAATAAGCCGCTCGAGGCGGTCATTCTCTCCATTCCCGCCGGGAAGTTTTTCCGGATTCGACACACGCGGCGAGGTGAGCGCGAGGTCAACTCGGCGTATCTCGTCCGGGAGCGAGGACACGGCGGCGACGTTATGCCTGTGTGCGCGAAGCACCTCGCGCGCGTGCTGGCGTGTGGTCGTGGACGGCACCCCCTTCGGCGTGGTTTACAACCCAAGTATCTCCTTCGCGCGTCGGAGCTTGTCCGCGGCCTGACGCGCCCGGCGGCTCTCACCCGTGACGGACACGGGAACGCACATCCCGGCAATCCTGTCAGCGGCACGGGCGTGCAACTCGTCGGGCTTGCCCTGAAACATAGAGAGCGGGAAGTTGGTTGTGACAATAAGTGGCTTGCCCGAGCGGGAGCGCAAGTCTATGAGCTGGCATACGAGCGATTGCGAATAGTCCGAACTGCCCTCCGCGCCATAGTCGTCGAGCACCAGCAGAGGCGCGCCCTTGACGTGCTTCTCAATCTCCTGTCTGACCTCTCCGCCCTCGCGCACGGCTGAGACGGCCTCCGTGACACTTATATACCTCGCCGCAACCTCGCGCTCTATGAGCGCGTTGCAGATGCACAGCGCGGCGTAGCTTTTGCCGGAGCCGGTATTGCCGCAAAAGAGCAGCCCTATATTCTCGGCGCGCACCTTTTCCCACACGCCAACATACCGGCGGGCTATATCGACCGCCTTACTCTCGTCGGCGTCCTCGAACCGGGCGGCGCGCATCTCCGACAGAGGCAAACAGCGCTCGCGCAGCTGTTCCACGCGCTTGACGCGCTCCACCTCCTTTTCCACCGCCTCCGCCTCGCGCCCGCATTTGCACGGAGTGTGTATAAGCCGCCCAGCAAGCTCGCCGTAGCTCTCGTCGGCAAGGAATGAGCGCGGAGTGTTGCACTTGCCGCAGTATAGAAGTCCGTCATCCCCCCAGTAGTCACCGGGGCGCTCGGTCACTTTGGTCAAATTCGCGGGTATGTAGCTCACAGTGAAATGCCTCCTTGATAAGTCTCCGGGTCTGTTATGTCGTAAGCTCCGGCTCGGTTTTTGTATTTGTCCCAATTCGCCGCACGCCTGAACGCGGCGCGCCAGTCCTTCATGCTGTCCTTGCCCACGCGCCAGCCCTTAGCAGCGTAAAAGTCTACGAAGTCCCGCGGATCTACAGGGCTGCATATCTCGCGCCTGTACGCCTCCACTTCCTCTATTGTGGGCGGGGTGAACTTAGGGCGCTTTGCGCCCTTATTAGCTTCGCCTATTCTATCCTTGCCTGTACTATCCTTACCTAACCTAACCTCGGGTTCCGTTTGGGTTCCAGACGGGTTCCAAGTTGGTTCCGTTTGGGTTCCGTCGGCTATCTGGACGAGAAGGTCGGAGTAAACGCTTTGATGGTATCTGTCTCCCTTTATGAGGTTGTTGCGCTTCCAATCGACTATCCATGTCACAAGGTCGTCATTCATAACCCTCACAAAACCTTTTGACACAAGTACGCGCAAATCGTCCTCTACTGCTCCTGTGAGCCGCATGACTGAGAACGCCTCCACAACTCCATCGTCGTCCGCACTCATTCCGAGGTCGTAGTAGAGCAGACGGGACGAGGCCGGCATCCGCAGGAAACGAGCCGAGTTCACGACCGACTTTGCAAACATTCTGCGTTCCGCCATCAGTCATTCACCTCTCCGCCCCCGCTATCTCAGCCTGTCCCTCGTCCAGCCCGGCCAGCTCCAGGGCGCGCGCGGTGGTCATTATCTCCCTCGCCCGGTGGCGCAGGCTTCGGACGCACTCGGCGCGCTCATAGTCCGAGGCAGGCAGGTAGTAGCCGCTGGCGTTGTCGGCGAGTATGGGCGTCCCGGCTCGGCGCTCGCGCTCTATGAGCAGCCGGACGCTGCGCCCGTCAAGCCCCGTGAGCCGCTCCAAGTCCCGGCGCGTTATGGCGTTTTCGCGCCGCACGCCGAGCAAGTCCGCGATAGACCGTTGACCCGCCGGGGCGGAAATGTTAGAATAGGCATTGGACGACGTGGCCTCGCAAATTGCCCGTGTGTCCCCTGCCCGGAGCGGTGTGCCAGCACTGCCCGGGCGTTTTTTGTTATTCGCCATCGCTCGCACCTCCCGCCTGCGCCTCGACCCAGCGCTCCAGTCCGGCGACGGATATAAGCGTGCGCGCGCCGACTTTGAACGCGGGGAAGTCCGCCCGGTTTATGAGCTGGTAAATTGTCGGCCTCGACACGCCGAGCAGCCGCGCTGCCTCAGCCGTTGAAACGGCAAAGGGTTCAATGCGCTCGTTCATCGCGCCGCCTCCTTTGCCAGCTCGTCAATCACCGCGTACACTCGCGCCTTGTCCTCCGGCGCAAGCTCGCGGCGGAGCTTACGCGACAGGCTGCTGTCTGCCATGCCCATAGCCTCGGCGACCTGCCAGAGCTTCACGCCCGCCCCCGCCGCTGCGCGCCTGATGTCCTCATTCTGCATTTTTTGCACCTCCATGAAAATTGTTGTTGACGCTTCACATATCGTCTGCTATAATTATACCAGTAAACAGCAGGAGCGTCAATGACACAAGCAGATGTTTCAGCGCTTGTGTCATTATGCGAGCATATAGTATGGGAGGCGTTAATAAGTGAAGCCGAGTGAATGGCGATTCCCCGAGTTTACGGAGCGGTTCCGGGAGCTTCGCGGGGAGCGGGACAACACAGAGTTTGGCAAGTTTCTCGGCATTTCCCGCCAGACCGTGGGTTTTTACTGCAACGGCGACAGGATACCGGACGCGCTGGGGCTGAAGCAGATAGCGGAAAAGTGCGGCGTATCCGCCGACTGGCTGCTGGGGCTTACGGACATCAGGACAGTTAACTCCAGCGAGCGTGCCGCGTGTGATTACACGGGACTGACGGAAGAAACCGTAGCGGTGCTGCACGCTTACCTCAACGCTGGCAGCGCCTCATATTTTCTGAAGCGCTATCTGGAGGACATCGTTGCTTCCAGTGGGTTCAGGGTAGAATCTGCCTGTGTTGATATTTCAAGCGCCGCCCATGCTCTGGCTGTTGCCAGCAAGCTAATCCCCGAAGTAACGGCGGACAATATAATTGATTCATTGAACGGCACGCACGAAGGCACATTCAGAATACCTGCATCGGAAGCGGCTGCGTATTACACCTCAAAGGCGCAAGCTGTACTCAAACGGGGCATAGATGAAATAATCGACGAAATGGTGAATGAGCAAGCCGAAAGCCTGGCAAAAGGCGGGCTTATCTCTGAAAACCAAGAGCTGAGGGCGTGGCGGCTTTTTGGAGATGAAAACGCCGATAACACTTCTAACTAACAAAAAACCGCCCCCGGCGCTTGCAACACCGGGGGCGGCTATAGGGCAGTAAACTTTGGCGAGTGCTACTGCCCTCCTATAATATCACGTTTGGGAGGTAAAAATCAATATGGCAAGGAAAACGACGCGCGGCGCGCAGGGCGGCGGGTCAATCCGCCAGCGCCCGGATGGACGATGGGAGGCCAGAGTAACGCTGGGAACAGACCCGGGGACGGGCAAGCCGATTCGCAAGTCCTTTTACGCCGCCACTCAAAAAGAGGCTAGGCAGGCGTTGGCGCAGGCCGTCGCCGCCGTGGACACTGACAGCTACTTCGAGGCGTCCAACATGACGCTCGCGCGCTGGGTGCAGATATGGCTTGATGAATACTGCGGCGATAAGAAATGGTCGACCGTCAAGCACTACAAGGCTCAGGCCAAAACACATATCGTGCCGAAGCTCGGAGCTGTGCGGCTCTCCGCGCTGACAACGCCGCAGGTACAGGCTTTTTATAACGGCCTGACGCGTGGCGGGCTGGCCCCGAAGTCAGTGCGAAACGTCCACGGCATCCTGACAAAGTGCCTGTCAACGGCGGTAAGCGTCGGCTATCTGCGGACAAATCCGTGCAGCGCCGCCATACTCCCTCGCGTGCAAAAGGCGGAAATCAAGCCGCTCGATGATTCTCAGGTCAAAGAGTTCCTAAAGGTGGCGGACGGCGACGAATACGGCATCATGCTGAAGGTGATACTGTTCACCGGCTTGCGCGAGGGCGAGGCGCTCGGCCTGACGTGGGACGTTATAGACTTCGACGCGGGGACTATAAAAGTCTGCAAGCAGCTGCAAAAGCGCCCGATTGCCGACGGAGGCTTTGTGTTTGCGCCGCTGAAGAACAACAAGACACGGACATTAAAGCCCGCCCCTTACGTAATGAATCTTTTGAAGCAGCGCCGCCGAGAGGAGGCCGAGCAGCGCATGAAGGCCGGTGAGTACTGGCGTGGCTGGCAAAGCACTGCCGAGCGCGAAACAGCGCTTGTCTTTACCTCCTCTCTCGGCGAGCACATACACCCGCAAACGCTTGTGCGTCACTTCAAGAAAATCGTAACGGACATGGGCATCCCGTCCGCGAGGGTGCATGACCTCCGCCACACCTTTGCCGTCCTGAGCCTGCAAAACGGCGACAGCGTAAAGACCGTACAAGACGCGCTCGGGCACGCGACGGCGGCTTTCACTCTGGATGTCTACGCGCACACTTCAGAGCGCATGAAGGACGAAAGCGCAGCGCGGATGGAGCGGTACATAGAGGCAATTTCAAACCTCTAAGGGGTCAATTTAGGGGTAAACGCAAATTTCCCCTGCCCAATTCCGCACGAATCAGTGGCGCAAAACCGAGCATGTAAAGCAAAACGCCCCGGAATCTCAACGATTCCGGGGCAATTCTGTGGCAGCGGGAGAAGGATTCGAACCCTCACATACGGAGTCAGAGTCCGCTGTGCTACCTTTACACAATCCCGCTGTGTTCTGACGAACAAGCTATATTATACACGCTTCCTGTGTTTTGTCAACACTTTTTTCAAATCTCCTGAAAGTTTTTCCGGAGCCGGGTCTCCCCGGCCCCGGAAAGCTGTCATCCGGTCATCACTGAGCCAGCTTCAGATCCTCCGCCGTGAAATACTTCTTCAGGGGCTTGTACAGCGCCGCAAAGACCACCAGGCACAGGATGATGCTGGGGAGCATATAGCTCCCGTTATAGAGCAGGGAGTAGAACCACGGGCTGGTCATGGTCATGCCGAAGAACTCATCGGGCATATACTTGCCCCACACCACGGCGCCGATGATGTAGTGGGCCAAAAACCGCAGCACGCCGCCGATGACGGTGCCATAGAACACGCTCCACTTCCGGCGGGCCAGCAGACCTGCGCCAAAGCCCAGCGCCGTGAAGGCCAGGAAGTAGTCGCAGATGATGGTGGTCCAGTCGATGGAGAACTTGTTGCCGATGAGATAGGTCACGGTGCCGAATACGAAGCCGGCGCCGGCGCCCCAGCCGCAGCCGTACCGGACGGCGAACAGGATGATAGGCAACATCTCCAGCGTGACAGAGCCGCCGTTGGGGAACTCATAGAGCTTGATAAAGCTCAAAATCTCCGCCATAGCGATAAAAATGGCGGCCTCACAGAGGGTACGGGTCTTATTGTTTTTCATGTGTTCGGATCTCCTCCTAAAAAAATTCCCGCATGGCGAGCCATGCAGGCGTCGCAATGCGGAACATGAAATCCCTATGATCGCATTCCTACGCCGGCATTACCCGGATCAGGTTCGAGGGACCAGACGGCGATACGTCTCATCTCAGCCGGCTTGCACCAGCGCCCCTTGGATTGTAGCGCCATCTTATCATGCCGAGCATTGTCTGTCAATCGCTATTTTCCACAAAAAGAGGGGCATCCTGCCGGATGCCCCCGTCTGTCTTATTCTCCGGCTTTCTCCGGCGCCGTCAAGCCCTTTTCCAACGCCGTCAGGCCCTCCTCCATCCGCCGGAAGCTGCTCATATCCGGCTGGCGAAGCGTCTGCTCTGCCTGCTGTAAGCGCTCCAGCAGCTGGCAATTCATCTGCTCATAGTCCGCCTGCGCCGTGCGGCACCACTCCCGCTGCCGGGCCGCCAGCTGACGCAGCCGGGTCACGGCTTCCTCCCGGAACTGCTCCGTGCGGCGGTGGGCGCTGATCTCGATCTGGGCCACATGGTCCTTCAGAGACTCGTATTCGTCCGCCTGTACCTTCAGTTGGGCGCAGCGCTGCTCCAGCTCCTGATTCCGGGCCTCCGCATCCGCCAGTTGCCGGCGCAGACGGCGGCAGGTCTCCTCGTTCTCCTGCATATTCAGCAGCTGCTCCTGTGTCACCCGCTGGGTATTCTCCAGCGTCTGGTTCTCCTTCCGGAGGGTCTCGTTCTCCGCCTCCAGCGCCGCCACACGCTCCTCGTATTCCCGGCCGGTCCTTTCAATATATGCAATCACATCGCTGCGGTCAAAGCCGCCGAACATACTGGTCTTAAAGCTGGTGCTCATCCGTGATCCCCCCGCAAATTCTTTTACCCTACCATATCACAAAACGCCGTTTTTTACAAGCCACAAAATGAAAAAGCGGAAGGGGACTGCTTCCCTCCCGCCCGGTCTGAAGCTTACAGGATCGGTTCCTCGGCTCTTACGGCTCTTCCTTCTCCTTCTTTCGCTCCCGCAGAAGCTCCACAAGCTCCGATATCCAGCACACGGCAAGTATGCCCAGCACCGCCGCAGAAAACAGGAACAGGTGCTTGTGTTTTTCCACATTGTCAGCTCCCTTCTCCGGCCCTGTTTTTCCTCTTTATATTTGCAATAACGCACAAATTGTGCGAAGTCAACATTTTTCGCAAGGATATTCCGCAAAATCCAGATCATATAACATATAGGTGAATGTACATCACCATGCCCGAAATCCATCACACCGCAGCATGACACCTCCTCCGCTCACATCTCTTCATTTTCTTCATATTGCCAAAGTCTCCGATATTTCCCTCCGCTTCCAGTATTGTTAATAAGTAAACAGTCTATTTTTGCAGATATTTCTTGCTTTTTTGTGCCATTTGGTATAGACTAATCGGGAACGACTTATTTTGAGAGGCTGGCTTGAACAATATGAGCAATCCCTATAAGACACGGGAAGGCGGCGCTACCGTCACCGTCTTTGTTCCCTACGACTGCAACAATCACTGCCCCTTCTGCATCAACAAAAAGGAGTATGCCGACTGCTCCGGCTTCAGTCTGGATGCCATTCTCCGCAGCATCCACACCATGGATGAGATCACGCCCCGCTGCGACTTCGTCTTTACCGGCGGTGAACCCTTGGCAGATCTGGGATCCCTCCAGAAGATGCTGGACGCCATTCCCAACACCCACAGAATTTTTATCAACACCACCTTCCCCGTGCAGCAGAAATACTCCGCCGACGAGATGATCGCCTTCACGAAGCGCAACCGGGACAAAATCACCTGCATCAACATCTCCCGCCATTTGGTGAAGTACGTGGAGGAGTCCCCGGACGAGGTAGTGGGCCGCATCGCCTGCCCCACCCGCATCAACTGCGTGCTGTATAAGAACTACCCCGCCCAGAAGCTGACGGATTACGTGGAGCGCTTCCTACCCTACCGCATCCCCATCCAGTTCCGCTACGACTACACCGAGACCACTCCGGAGAACCTCTATGAAGAGGAGCACGACAAGATCCTTCAGGACCTGAAGAAGCAGTTCACCTACAAGGGGCTGGACGGCTGCCGGATGCGCAACGGCTTCCACTTCGAGTATAAGGGTCTTCACATGACCTACCATAAGACCCTTCCCTATTCCACCATCGTGGAGACTGGCGACGACGGCATCACCTACGACATTCTGTACGATATCCTCATCAAGCAGAACGGCGAGATCCACTCCGATTGGACCGGCGTGAAGCTGGACGTGGAGAAGTACCGCCACGTGACCTACGAGCCATACGACCTGCGGGTTCTGGACGGCACCATCGACTTCTGATGCAAACATCCCCCTCTGTACTCACTGTACAGAGGGGGATGTTTCCGTCTCTCCCCCAGAAAATCAAACCCTCCGGCTAAGCCGGAGGTTTGACGAGGCCCTATAAGGGCCTATTACGGACGAAGCCCCTTAAGGGGCCCGAAAGGTCTGTCGGCCGCATTTCCTTCTCGGGCTACCCCTTAAGGGGTTTTATTTATACCTTGGGATTCTTACTACCCGTAAACGGGTCTATAAATTCCTTTATGCTAATTGGGTCGGATATTTTGTCCCCCTCCAACTGGTTCTGTATGTACGCCTTGATTGCTTTCTTGTTGCGGCCTACCGTATCCACTTGTTGGCACAACTTCCGCAGTATGATCCCTATGTCCTCTTTTATCTTTCCGTAAACCTCCATCCGCCTATATTTCGGCGCAAACACCATATGGTATTGGCAACGCCAGCTGGTATGTTCTAAGCTACTTACATCTACTTCTTTCATGAATTACTCTCCTTGTTCTTGTAAGCTTTGGTCGGCAAACCTTTTCTTTACTCTAACTTGGAGACATTTTCTTGTCTTCTTTTCCCCTCGCCATAGGCTATTTTTACCCCCGGCAGAGCCGGGGGTTGTCTTTGGTTGCCAATGCAGAAAAAGCAGGACAAGCGCCCTGCTTTTTCCGATGCAGCGTTACACGGTGCCGGTGACGGTCACTGTGGTGGTGCCGGGGGTGACGGTATAGGTGCCATCCGTCTCCTGGGTATAGGTGGCCGCCGGGACGGTGATCTGCCCGGCAATGGTGGCAAAGGTGCCGGTGACAGCATCGTAGGTGTAGTTGTCTCCTTCCTTCCACGCATCGCCGTTATACGTCACCGTCAGACCGGTGAGGGCCGGGTCGAAGGTATCCGTCAGGATCACGTTGTCCCCTGCCGTGGCGGCGGTATTGCCGAAGTTCTGGAGGACGAAGGTATAGGTCAGTTGCCCGCTCTCCGTGACGGTGGCGGGGCAGATGGCCTTGCTGACGGTGAGGTCCGCCCGCTGGGCCGCCGCCAGTGTGGCCTGCGCCGTCAGGGATGCTGCCAAACCGCCGCCGGTGACGGTGGCCGTGTTGGTGATGGCGGCCTCCTGATCCAGCGGCGCATAGCGGGTAACAGCGGCCTCGTACACCAGCAGCGCATTGCCTCCGGCGGGGACGGTGAGACCGGTGACGGTCAGGGGAGGCCCTGCCGTCACCGTGGGGGTCGTTTGCAGGACACCGTTGACATATACCCGCAGCGTCCCCTCGTTGTAGGTCAGCGGGTACACGGTGTCCGTGCCGAAGGCGTAGCCACCCAGATTGTCCGTCAGCGCCAGTTCCGTCAGGGGCGTTGTGCCGCCGTTCACCAGCGACAGCACGTAGGTGACGTTGTCTCTGGCGGTGTAGCGGCTGCTGGCCGCCGTCTTGGTGAGGGTCAGCGTCTCCAGCAGCTCACCGGTGACGGTGTTGGAATTGGAGGTGCCGCCGTTATAGATCAAGGTGGCGAAGTTGGTAAAGCTTGCCATGACATCCACTCCTGTTCGATAGTCGGTGGGGTCGCAGCCCCAATACAGCATATGCCGCAGCATCAAAGCGGTTGACGGCACCGGGCAGACTCTATTATAATAGGTAGCATTGATGCCGGCATGAAAGAAGGGATGTTCCATAGAGCTGAAACAATTGCAGGCGGCCTTTTCCGGCCATGTGCCGGGCCTGCTGGGGGCCACCGCCGCCTATGCCGTGCTGGTGCCGGTGGCGGAGACGGCGGAGGGTCTGAGCCTGCTGTATGAGGTGCGCTCCCCTGCCCTGCACCACCACAGCGGGGAGGTCTGCTTCCCCGGTGGGCGCATGGAGCCGGGGGAGACGCCGGAGCATTGCGCCCTGCGGGAAACGTGGGAGGAGCTGGGCATCCCCCCGGAGGACATCCGGCTGCTGGGCCGGGCGGACTTCCTGCACCTGCGCTCCGAGGCCCTGATGCACCCGGTGCTGGGACAGGTGGCCCCGGCGGCGCTGGAGCGGCTGCGGCTGAACCCCGCCGAGGTGCGGCAGACGTTTCTGGTGTCGCTGGACTGGTTGGCGGCCCATCCGCCGGAGGTGTACCGGTATCCCCTGCTACCGGTGGGAGCAGAGCAATTCCCCTATGCCCGGGTGCAGGCGCCGCCGGACTACCGGTGGACACCGGGGCAGGCGGAGGTACCGGTGTATGATGGGCTGCCCTACCCCCTGTGGGGGCTCACCGCCCGCATCACCCGTCATGTGGTGCAGCGGGCCACCCAGGGGGTGGAATAGAAAAATCAGGCGGAGGAGTAGCTGCTTCTCCGCCTGATTTTTGTTTTGACTGCCAAAACATAGTCCCGCCCTCCCTAATGGGGAGGGCGGGGCTTTCCTATTATTTTCCTCCCCGCCGGAAGAAGGCCGCCACCACGGCACCTGGACCGGCGTGGGTGCCGATGACGCTGCCGATGCACACGGACTCCAGCGCCTCCGTGCCGTTTTCCCACAGAGGGGCGCTGTCGGCCACATACTTTTGCAGCAGGGCGTCGCTGAGCCCGGAATAGCCCAGCAGCAGGGGCATGGAGAAGTCGATGCCGCCGCTCTCGTGGATCTTCTGCACCAGCAGATTGTTGCCCTGCCGGGAGCCACGGGCCTTGCCGATGATGGTCACCTCGCCGTCCGTCAGGGTCAGCACCGGGTGGATGTTCAGCAGCCCCCCGGCAAAGGCAGCGGTCTTGGAGATGCGCCCGCCCTTTTTCAGATACTCCAGCGTGTCCACCAGCCCGATGATGCACACGTCCTGCCGCCGCCGCTCCAGCAACGCCGCCAGCTCTCCGGCGTGCAGATGGGCGTTGTCAATGGCGTACCGGGCCAGGATACCGGAGCCGATGGAGGCGGACATGGTGTCCACCACGAAGATGCGCTCCCGCCCCTCGGCGGCGATACAGGCGCTCTGATAGGTGCCGGACAGCTTGTGGGAGATGGTCAGCACCACGGCGCTGTCCCCGGCGGCCTCCACCTGATCGAACAGCTGGGCGAAAGCGTCAGGGGAGGGCTGGCTGGTGGTGGGCAGCACGTCCGACTCCACCAGCCGCTCATAAAAGCGCCGGCGGTCGATGTCCACGCCGTCCAGCAGCTCCTCCGTCCCGAAGTGGATGGTCAGGGGTACGATGTGTACCTGCCTGCGGTACTGCTCCGGCAGGTCGATGGTGGAATCTATGATGATTCTGGTCATAAGTCTGTTTCTCCGTTCTATGATTTTCGGGGGACTGCCAAGCGCTCCAGATGGCCGCTGATGCAGGTTAGGGCGTCGTACATGACCTGCCGCTGCTCCGGTGTCAGGCCCTCGCTGGCGGCCTCCACCAGCCGGTCGATCTTCCCTGCAATGGCCCGGCCCGTCTCCTGCCCCTTCTCCGTCAGCGTCAGGGGACCGCGGTATCGCTTGTCCGGCCGGGTGACGTAGCCGTTCTGCTCCAGATATTCCAGCGACCGGGACACGGCGGCCTTATCCTCCTCGCACCGGTCGCACAGCTGCCCGGCGGTTAGCGGCCCCAGCTGCGTCAGATAATAAAGACACGAGACGTGAGGCCCTTTCAAATGAAATTCGGACATCTCCTCCGCCTTGATGCGGCGGATGCTGCGGCTGATTTTGGCAATCAGCACGGTAAAGGTCTCGAAGCGCTGTTGCATGGTGGCTCCTCCTCAGATGTTGATAAATCAACAAGTGTGACGTATCATACCACGCAAATGTTGATTTGTCAACAAAAACTTTTTCCGGCATGACAGGGAGAATTTGCGTCAAAAGGTTGACATTTCTGCCGGATATGGTACACTAAAGCTCATACTGAGGGAGTAGATGGCTCGGCAGCGAGTGGCAAGTCAACAGACTGATGGGACCCCATCTGGCTTGTCTTAAACAACGAGACTCAAGTATGGCGGGGGTCGTGCTTGGGCGTTTTGGTCAGGCACACCGTGCCTGATTTTCTTTTTTTGGAGGGAACCATCATAGGACTGTTAGAATTGTTTCTCATTGCGGTGGGGCTGTCTATGGACGCCTTCGCCGTCTCTGTCTGCAAGGGCCTGTCTACGCAGACGCTGCAAAGGCGGCACTATCTCATCGTGGGTGCGTGGTTCGGAGGCTTTCAGGCGCTGATGCCCACCTTGGGCTATCTGCTTGGCTCCACCTTCGAGCAGTATATCACGTCGGTGGATCACTGGGTGGCCTTCATCCTGCTGTCCGTCATTGGCGGCAATATGCTGAAGGAAGCCTTCTCCAAGGACGAGGAGACGACGGACGCCTCCTTTGCTCCCAGGGTCATGCTGCTGCTGGCGGTGGCCACCAGCATCGATGCGCTGGCGGTGGGCATTACCTTCGCCCTGCTGCCGGGGGTGAACATCGCGGCGGCGGTGCTGTTCATCGGCTGCATCACCTTTATCCTCTCCGCCGTGGGCCTGAAGGTGGGCAACGTCTTTGGCCTGAAGTATAAGAGCAAGGCGGAGATGGTGGGCGGTGCCATCCTGATCCTCATGGGCCTGAAAATTCTGCTGGAGCATTTGGGCCTCATCCAGTTCTGAACTCTGTAAGCGTAGAAAGCGACCCTGTCCAAAGCCGGACAGGGTCGCTTTTTGCCAAAAATCTCTGTGCAGTATTTTCCCTTTATAGCAGCATGATACCAGCGCTTTCGCAGGTCTGCACCGTCTCCTGGTCCCAGAGGCTGGCCTGCACCTCCCCGATGTGACAGGTGCCGATCATCATCATGCACAGGCGGCTCTGGCCGATGCCGCCGCCGATGGTCAGGGGCAACTCCCCCGCCAGTAGCATCCGGTGGAATGGGAGGGTGCGCCGATCGTCGCAGCCGCTGGCGGTGAGCTGGCGATCCAGCGCCGCCTCGTCCACTCGAATGCCCATGGAGGAGATCTCGAAGCTCCGCTCCAGCACCGGGTTCCACAGCAGGATGTCGCCGTTGAGCTGCCAGTCGTCGTAGTCCGGCGCACGGCCGTCGTGGGGCTGGCCGGAGCGCTTCAGGTTTCCGCCGATCTGCATGAGAAATACCGTGTGGTGCTCCCGGCAGATGGCGTCCTCCCGCTGCTTGGGAGTCAGGTCCGGGAACCGATCCTCCAGCTCTTGGGTGGAGATGAAATACACGTCCCGGTCGATGCGGGTGTGCAGGCTGGGAAAGGCAATGTCCAGCGCATCATTGGTCTCGCAGACGGCTCCCATAATGGCCCGCACCGTCTGGCGCAGATAGCTCTCCGTCCGATCCTCACGAAGGATGACCTTTTCCCAGTCCCACTGATCCACATAGATGGAGTGGAGGTTGTCCACCACCTCATCCCGCCGGATGGCGTTCATGTCGGTGAAGAGGCCCTTGCCGGGGTGGAACTGATAGCGCTTCAGAGCCAGCCGCTTCCACTTGGCCAGAGAGTGGACCACCTGCCCGGTGGCATGTACGTCGGGGATATCGAAGGAGACAGGGCGCTCCACGCCGTTGAGGTTGTCATTCAACCCCGAATTTTCTTCCACAAACAGTGGGGCGGAGACCCGCCGCAGATTCAGGGCATTGCCGAGATTCACCTGAAAATTGCTCTTGATAAACTCAATGGCCCGCTGCATTTCATAGACAGACAACGGGGTTTTGTAGCCCTGCGGGATACAGACCTTGCTCATTGCGTAAGCACCTCTCTTTTTTGAAAAAATATACAGCTATTATAGGAGCATTTGCCGAAAAATACAAGAAAAAATTGAAATAGCTGCACAAGAAAATTTGAAAGAGTCGAACAAGGCAAGTTGAAATAGTTGAAAGGGTTTGGGGCAGGAGAATACCGAGAAATACGCAGTACCTTTGAGCAGTGAGCTGCACAGAGCTGCGCCTTGTCATAGGAGCGGAGAAAACAGGTAAGCGGAGCATACCGGCGAGCGAGAGGGAGTGACTGACTATGGGGAAAATATCGGAAGGGCCTTCTTCCGCTTGCAGGAACCATTTTTGCTTATAGGTGCTGCAATGGCCTCTTGTTTTACAGCTCGTCCTCCCTTAGCTGATAGGGCATCGTGTCTTATTGGTACTTCTCCCGTATGGCCCGGAAGGCGGGGAGACTGCGCAGGATCATGTCGTGGGAGACGCAGTAGCTCAGCCGCAGGAAGCCTGGGCAGTGGAAGGCGGTGCTTGGGACCACCAACAGGTCATGCTCCAGCTTGGCCCGCTGGGAGAAGGCCACATCGTCGCCGTCAGGGACCCGGACGAAGAGATAGAAGGCGCCCTGCGGCGGGATGCACTCGTAGCCCATCTGGGTCAGCTCCCGATAGAGCAAGCGGCGGTTGGCATCATAGGCCGCCAAGTCCGGCCGGGCATCGGCGCACCGCTGGAGAGCCAGCTGCACCAGCGTCGGCGGGCAGACATGTCCGGAGCTGCGGGCGGCCCCGGCTACAGCGTGGAGCACGTCGGCCTGACCCTCTACGCAGGAGGGGACGCAGACGTAGCCGATGCGCTCACCGGGCAGGGACAGAGATTTGGAGTAGGAGTAGCACACCAGCGTATTGGGATAGATGGCGGGCAGGAAGGGGACCTCCACGCCGTCGTAGACCAGCTCTCGGTAGGGCTCGTCGGCTATCAGGTAGATGGGGTGGCCGAACTGGGTACTCTTGCGGCGAAGAAGCTCCGCCAGCCCCTCCAGCGTCTGGCGGCTGTACACCACGCCGGTGGGATTGTTGGGGGAGTTGACCAAAACTGCCTGTGTATGGGACGTTAAATGGGCCTCTAAAATGTCCAGAGAGATCTGGAAGGTGTCCAGATCGGCGGGGACGGACACCAGCTTGCCGCCGTTGGATTCCACAAAGGGGAGGTACTCCGGAAAATAGGGGGCGATGGCCACAAATTCACTGTCCGGCGATACGGTCAGCGCCCGGATGACGGAGATCAGGGCGGCGGCAGCGCCGCAGGTAAAGAACAGCTCCTCCGGGCGGATGGTCATTCCGAAGCGGTGGGTCAGATCCTCCGCCACGGCCCGGCGGGTGCCGTCGAAGCCGCCGGCCATGGAGTAGCCGTGGACCTGAATGGGATCGGTGTCGTGCAGCACATCCAGCAGGGCCTGCTGCACCGGCTGCGGGGCGGGGATGCTGGGATTACCCAGGGAATAGTCATATACATGCTCCGGGCCTACTTCCGCCGAACGGCGCAGACCGTAGGCGAACAGCTCACGGATCATGGAGGGGGTGCTGCCCAGCTTCTCATACGTCGGATTGACCATGGTTTCAGCTCCTTTTCCTGAATTTTTGACTGATATCAATATGCGTAAAGCGATACTACCTAACAGATAAATCGGTGCAAATCGGCGGCAGACAGTGGAAATTGGGCGCCGCAAAGACCGACTTTATGCCCATTATACATCCTACGGGCGGGAACGTCAACGAAAATGGTTGAATGATTCAGTAAAAATATGGTGAATGGGGGTTGACGAGGACCGGGGAGAGACGATACACTATATCCATATGAACGAAATTATGCCATTGATGCCTATGCGATCGATGCTACACAAAGCAGCGCTGCGGGTGCGGCGCTGAAAGAACAGTGGAGTAGGAGTGGAAAGATGAACGAGATGAAAACGCTGCCGCTGGCCTTCACCTATGTAGGGGTATTTCTGGGGGCAGGCTTCGTGTCCGGCCCGGAGCTGTGGCAGTTCTTCGGGGCCTTCGGCAACTGGGGCTATGTGGGTTTTCTGCTGGCGGCGGTGCTGTTTACCCTGTTCGGTATTTTGCTGGTGCGGCTGACGCAGGTGGCCCACACCGACGAAATGGATCGGCTGCTGGTGCCTTGGAATATCCCGTGGCTGCGGGCAGCCTCCGGCATTGTGGCGGCGGCCTTCCTGTTCGGCGTGGTGGTCATTATGGCGGCGGGGTCCGGAGCGCTATTAGAGCAGATGACGGGCCTGCCTACATGGATCGGCAACGCCCTGTTCATGCTGGCGGTGGCGCTGGTAGCCCTGCTGGGAGTGACCGGCATGGTCAGCGCCTTTTCGGCGCTGATCCCGGTGCTGGTGCTGGCCACACTGGCCTTTGCCGCAGCGGCCTGCATAAAGTTCGGCACGGGGAATATCTTCCGGTTGGAGAACGTCAACACCAATCCCCTGATGCCCACATGGCTGGTGGCATCCCTGACCTTTGTGGCCTATAACCTGCTGGGGGGCATCGGCATCATGGCGCCCATCGGCAAGCTGGTGAAGAAGCGCTCGGTGATCTACTGGGGCATTACGCTGGCGGGGGTGATGCTGACGGTGGTGGCGGCCAGCATCCTGTTCAGCATGGCGGTGTATCCGGCGGCCATTGAGGCGGAGCTGCCCATGGTGGCGGTGGCCACGGCCATCAGCCCCATGCTGGGGACGGTTTACGGCATCGTGCTGCTGCTGAGTATGTTCTGCAACGCACTGGCATCGCTGGTGGCCATGCTGACCTACATGGAGCAGAAGCAGGCGGTGTTCCGCAAGCACAAAAAGCTGACGCTGGCAGCGGCGGCGGTGCTGTCGTGGATCGGCAGTCTGGCGGGTTTCGGGGATCTGATCAGCGTTATTTTCCCGGTGTTCGGCTATCTCAGCGTGGTATTTTTGGTGTGCATGATGGTACACTTCATTCAGTGCAAGCGGCGGGAAAAGCAGTCCGCCTGAAGAAAGTGACAGAAGATATCCCCCGGAGGTATTGTCTCCGGGGGATATCTTCCGTCATGCGAAATTACTTGATAGACTTGAAATGATAAGGCGTCACAGGGCATCGGTATCATGCTGCGCCTGAGCGTACCACAGCTGGGCATACTGCCTCCTCCGCCAGCAGCTGCCGATGGCTGCCCCGCTGGACGATGCAGCGAACACCAGAAGCTCGTCGCAGAAGCGGCAGGAGGCCCGCCGGTGACTGATTTAGACAGAGGTGCGTCCGCCGGAGATGTGACTGAAGCGGCGGTACACCCCGTACTCCCACACCGGATCCAGCGCCGCCGGTGGGTCCGTCCAGCAACATGCGTTTTGTACAGCGCACGGGCCATCATCAGCTTCCGGGCCTCGCCGCCGGAGGTGATGACCACCCGTTTGGCTCCGCCGCCAGCCGGGAATCGTCATCGCAGATGGCGATGTGATAAAAACAGGGCCGTACTACAAGCATGCCCCGGCCCGTCAGGCAAATGCCACCTGCACCAGCAGCATATAGGTGATGGTGCCGCCGGCGATGGACAGGAGGGAATTGCGCCGCCACAGGTGCAGTCCGGCGGTGACGGCAATGGCAATGCACTCCGGCAGCCACTGACCGGCGGAGGCGAAGGAGACGTTCCGCAGACTGTACACCAGCAGCAGGCCCATCATGGCCGGAGGCAGCAGGGTACACAGCTCCTGCAGGAACTTGGGCAGCGGCTTGCCGTGGGGGAACAGGATGGGCGGCAGGAACCGGGTGATGACGGTACCCACGGTGATGGCCAGCAGGATGATGAGTGTTTGGATGGCGTTCAGGCACATAGCTTTTTCCTCCCTATCAGCAGACTGGCGAAGATCAGCACCATAGAGGGGATCACCAGGTTATCCGGGCCGCAGACCAGCAGGGCCACAACGGCACAGGCGATGCCGATGGCTCCCGGCAGGCGGCGCTGCTTCTGCCGCAGCTGCTCCAGAAACAGCACCACGAACAGAGCCGTCAGGGCGAAATCCATGCCGGAGATGTCGAAGGGCAGCACGCCGCCCAATACGCCTCCCAGCATGGAGGCCATGATCCAGTAGCTCCAATTCAGCAGGGAGATGGAGAGATAGAATTTTCCGGTGTCCACGCCCTCCGGTGGCTCCACGGTGGAGACCACGGAGAAAGTCTCGTCGCAGAGAGTATAGTACAGCATCCAGCGCTTCCAGCCCAGATCGTCGTATTTTTTCAGCATGGACACGCTGTAAAACAGGTGCCGGGCGCTGATGGTGAGACTCAGCAGGAACACCTCCAACGGATCGAAGCCTGCCGCCAGCAGGGGGACGGCGGCATACTGGGTGCTGCCGCCGAAGGCGATGGCACTGAACAGGCCGGACCACAGGGGGCCGTAGCCGACGGCCTGCATCAGCATCCCATAGGTGGCGCCCAGCACCAGAAAGCCAGCCAGAATGGGGACGGTGTGGGGGAAGGCGGCCCGCAGGGCTGACCGCCAGGAGGAGGGAGAGGGCTGCATAAACTATCACTTCCGGTGCAAAAAAAGTCGAAACAGGGTAGATAGCTGGATTATAACGGAGCAGGCGGCGATTGGCAATGGGAAAATGTGCCAGATTTTATAGGGAAAAACCACACTGGGACTGGAAATATGAGGCGAGATGGCGTATACTGAGACCGTATAACTTGAAAGAGGGAAAGCGAGGTGCTTTTTATGGAGGAAACGAGAAGCTTTGGATACGTCTGCCCCAAGTGCGGCAAGGCCGTGGTGGCCCGGCGCAGCAAGTTCGCCCTGTCGGCGGCGGCGGTGCGGATGGAATGCCCCAAGTGCGGGGAGTCGGCGCTGGAGGTACAGACCGACGGCGTGCGCTTTCGGCTGTGGGTACCCTGCGGCCTGTGCGGCGGGGTACATCAGGCGGAGTGCAGCGCTCAGGAGCTGCTGGAGGGCCGTGGCATCGCTCTGGCCTGCCCGGAGACGAAGCAGCTGTGCTGCTACGCCGGAGAGGAAAGCCAGGTGATGGCCCGGACGGAGGAGCTGGCCATCCGAGTAGACAAGGAACGCTCGGAGCAGCGAGAGGCATTCACCGACAATGTCATCATGTATGAGGTGCTGTCGGAGTTGAAGGACATGGCCGGCCGGGGCAGTGTAAGGTGTGCCTGCGGCAGCCGGGACTACGGCATCCGCATCCACCGGGATGCCGTGGATCTGACCTGCCGGGCCTGCGGCGGGAGGCTACGGCTCCCGGCGGCTACGGATGAGGATCTGGACCAGCTTTGCTGTCGTATGACGCTGGAGATCCCCGGGCGAAAGGACGGCATATGATCGAATTACTGTCTCGTTGGTTTATCCGGAACCGGGAAAATACCGGAGATCCGGCGGTGCGGCGGGCCTACGGCCGCCTGTGCGGGCTGGTAGGGATCGGTCTGAACCTGCTGCTGTTCGGCGGAAAGCTGTTCGCCGGGACTGTCAGCGGCTCGGTGGCCGTGACGGCGGATGCCTTCAACAACCTGTCGGATGCAGGCTCGTCGGTGGTGACTCTGCTGGGCTTTCAGCTGGCGGGGAAGAAGCCGGATCTCCAGCACCCCTTCGGCCACGGGCGGATGGAGTACCTCACCGGTCTGGTGGTGGCCCTGGCCATCCTTCTGATGGGGGTGGAGATCGGCAAGTCCTCCCTGGAGAAGATCTTTTCCCCGGAAGTCACCACCTTCTCCTGGATGGCGGTGGTCATTCTCTTCCTCTCCATCCTGGTAAAGCTGTGGATGTTCTTCTTCAACCGGACCCTTGGCCGCCGCATCGGCTCCGCCGCCATGGAGGCCACCGCAGCAGACTCCCTCTCCGACTCCGTCTCCACTGGGGTCGTTCTCCTGTCCACTCTGATCTCTCACTTCCTCCATGTCCAGGTGGACGGCTTCGCCGGCCTGCTGGTGGCAGTGTTCATCCTGAAGACTGGGTGGGATTCTGCCAGGGAGACCCTGGACCCTCTGCTGGGCCGCCCCATGGACCCCTCGCTGGCCGCCGATATCGACCG
>OLVZ01000595.1_pt1 | contig 34396 bp, 40 predicted proteins | sample 1673341 | NCBI WGS metagenome assembly OLVZ01 (sample SAMEA3178944, study PRJEB25190) | human gut metagenome | biome: human gut; feature: human-associated habitat; material: faeces | place: Austria | collected 2013 | reverse complement strand
TCATGAGTGTTTCCCGGAATACGAAGGAACTCATCTCCGGGTTTGGCTCATCGTGGAGCAAGTGGTAGAGCGGATGGTCAAGCGCCATTGCCTTGCCGCCGCTGTCCGTGTATTTATAGAGGTGCAGCGGCAGTCCCGCCACCGCTTCCGACAGAATTCGGACACAGGAATACACGGCGGTCATCTGCATTGCCGAGCGCTCTGTCACCGCTTTACCGGAGGTCGTGCCGCCGAAGAAAAAGGCGTAGTTGCTGCCCGATGTGCGGTTTTGGGGCTTATCCCTGGATTTGAACAGCCCTGAAAATAGTGACATAAATCCTCCTTCTGTCCTGTTTATGGGACACCAAGTGTGATATAATAAATTCATAAAGAAAGGGGCGATAATATGAAAGAGAAAATTATCGATATAAAAGAAGCGGTGGCAAATAAAGCTTTTCAATCCGCATTGGCATTAGCACTGACTCTCCCGGATATTTGTGGAAAGATTGAATATCCGACTGAGTCGAGTGGAAGAAAACGCTACGCAAAATGGTGCGATAACTATTTTGACTTCAACGATGGCCATGTTGGATTTGGCACGGAAAAAGCCGAATTGAATGGGGACTTGCTATATGCATTACGCTGTGCCTTTTTGCACAGTGGAAATGACGATCTCCTTACACAACCAGCGGGAAAAAATGCACAGATTACAAAGTTCAGTTTACTGTCTCCGGATCAACTGGACGGTTATGGCTATCAATACAAGGTAAATTCGACTTCCGCTGAGACATCCATTGTTGTCGATTATCTTATAGATAAACTCTGTTCGGCGGCAGAAAACTACTATGATTCAACAGATGATAAGTCCGTTTTTGAGAGCCATAACTGTACATTTAAATGAACAATAATCCACGACTATCATAAACAGATTCGGCGGTGTCGTTGCCGCAGCGGATGGCTCTATCCAGCGCCATAATCGTTGCCACAGCACCGTCGATTTTCTCTGTGGATTTCTCCTTGTCCGGTTTGATGTTTCCGGCCGGGTCGGTGCGGATGAAGATGTTGTCCATCATCCAGCGGAGGACGGGGTGTCCACCATGGGCGATTTTCTGCTCCAGCACCAGCTTCATCAGCTCCTTGGTGGGCGGGGACATATCTTTGAAGCCCTGCCCGAAAGGAACGACTGTGAAGCCCATGCCCTCAAGGTTCTGCACCATCTGAACAGCACCCCAGCGGTCAAAGGCGATTTCACGGATATTGAAACGCTCACCCAGGCTTTCGATGAACTTCTCGATATAGCCGTAGTGAACGACATTGCCCTCGGTGGTCTGCAAAAAGCCCTGCCGTTCCCACACATCGTATGGCACATGGTCACGCCGGACACGCAGCTCAAGGTTATCCTCCGGTATCCAGATGTATGGCAGGATGATGTATTTATCAGTTTCATCCACCGGTGGGAACACCAGAACGAATGCCGTAATATCCGTGGTGGAGGACAAGTCCAGACCACCGTAGCAGACACGACCTTCCAGATCGTCCTCGCTGACGGCAAACTCGCATTTATCCCACTTGTCCATCGGCATCCAGCGCACCGCCTGTTTGACCCACTGGTTGAGACGAAGCTGTCGGAAGGAGTTCTCCTCGCCGGGGTTCTGCTTGGCAGACTCGCAGGCGTCTTTGACCTTGTCGATACCCACCGTGATGCCGAGGGAGGGGTTGGCCTTCTCCCAGACCTTCGGGTCCGTCCAATCGTCCGACTCCTCCGCACCGTAGATGACGGGATAGAAGGTGTGGTCGATTTTGCGACCCTCGATGATGTCCTTCGCCTTCTGGTGGATCTCATAGCAGATGGACTTCGTATCGTTGCCCGCCGTAGTGATGAGGAAATACAGCGGCTGCATACGGGCATCGCCGGAGCCTTTGGTCATAACATCAAAAAGCTTGCGGTTCGGCTGGGTGTGCAGCTCGTCAAACACCACGCCGTGTGTATTGAAGCCGTGCTTATTGCCGACATCGGCAGAGAGCACCTGGTAGATACTGCCCGTTGGCTGATAAATGAGCCGCTTCTGGGAATCCAGTATCTTGACCCGTTTGGAGAGTGCAGGACACATTCTCACCATATCCGCAGCAACATTGAAAACGATGGACGCCTGTTGACGGTCGGCAGCACATCCGTACACCTCGGCACGTTCCTCGCCGTCGCCGCAGGTTAGCAGGAGCGCCACAGCGGCGGCAAGTTCGGATTTCCCCTGTTTCTTGGGAATCTCGATGTACGCAGTGTTGAACTGCCGATAGCCGTTGGGCTTGAGGACACCGAAGATGTCTCGGATGATCTGCTCCTGCCAGTCAATGAGCTCGAAGGGTTTCCTTGCCCAGGTGCCTTTGGTATGGCATAGGCTTTCGATGAACATCACTGCATAATCCGCAGCGTCCGTATCGTAATGAGAGTTTTTCTCCATGAACCTTGTTGGATTGTAGTTTTTTAGCTTACGCATCTGCATCACCGACTTTTATCCACCGTCCGCCGCTGAAATACCACAGACCTTTTGCGTTGTCCGAGCTGTAAAACTTATTTCGTCCGATAAAAGACTGCGAAGTGAGTGCGCACTCGTATTCAGTGACCTTGAAATAATAATCCTTGTCGGTATATTCGGACAAACGGACGCTCGGTAAATCTTCATAACTCTGTATCAGCTCCGCTGTGTATATTCCGCCGCTTTCTTTGACCTTGCTCCAACCTTTAGGAGCATTCTTTATGACAGTGACGGCAGTTTCGTTAAATGTCCCTGTAGGAAGCGTAAGATCTCCGGCTTTTTCGGTGTAGAGATAATACTGCTTAGATGAATCAAACGGATTTGTATTCAATCCGACAAAAACATACTTTCTACTTTTATCCGAGATCAGCTCAAAACCTTTATCCGATGAAGAAACAGCACTGCCCGTTGAGGAATCTATATGCTCAAGTACGGTTTTAATTTTACAGTCCGTGAGCCACATAAATTCGGGTGGCTTGGGGTTGATATATATGTTTTTGAGCTGCATATTCACATAGATTTGCGTGGTGTCATCGTCAAAGAGTATCGTATTCTCTTCCACTACGGCGGTCTGTCCGGGTTCCGCAGCAAAGCAAAGATCCGCTCTTGAAGATACTGAGACGGATTTGATATCTGCTATTCGCTCCCACGCACCGGATCTATGCAGATACAAGCCTTTATCATGAATCGGCTCGGAATAGATGTCGAAGCATTCGGCGAATATACGCGCCATCGCAGGATCATTTTCATATTCATCCGGCTCGTCGTATTTTACGAGACAGTTTTTAAGCGTGTCAAAATCGGAAATACACTCGAAATCAATCGGTTCTGCACTGTATGACCAGTCTCTTTCGGGATAGCCGCTTTCAATATACCACTCGCCGGATTTTTCAATCAATTCATACCAGCCGGGTACAACATGGAACGGCTTGTCAGAATCGAGAAGCGGAGCCATATCGCCTTCACCGCTGACATAGATCAAGATACACTCAGAGATTCCGTAGTCGTACAGATGATCTTTGCAGGCAAATTCGGAAAATGTGAGAATTGAACCTATGGGTTCATAGTAAATAAGGGAGCAATAGCACACATTGTCTTTTTCATCAGATGATGTTCTGAATTCTGCAGACATAAGCGCAGTGATCGGCTCATCGTCGTTTTCGTCAGAAGGCAGCGATTTCAGGCAGTCTCTCTCGATCTCACGCTTCGGAATAAACCGTACATATTTTTTGCCGAATTCAAACGGCTCCGTGATAACAGTGCCGCTTGTGTTTTTTACATACGCAAGGTCGCCTTCCTCGGCTTCGTCCGGCAAAAGCTCAAAGGTTTCATACTTTTCAATTCCGCCTTTTGCGTTTTCTGATGCTTTGCGGATCATTCCGATAATCTCTTCGTAGTCCGGCAGTACACCGTCATCGCTTGAACCCTTCGGCGAAAGACGAAATGTGAGGTTTGAAATATATGCCGATTTGCCGACAAGAACGCTGATACCGTTTTCGTCTTTAGCATAGCCTTCGATCTGTATGCCGAGTGTCGTGCTGCCTGTAAGTTTCTGCGAAAGGCTGATATGCACCTCGTTTCCGTCAAGGTACGGCAAGCCTAAATTCTTCTCCGCTGTGATCTTTCTTGAACGGACGATTTTATCACCCGTAAGGAAAACGGCAACAAGATAGTCGCTTTCTTCTGCCATTTCCTGCGGTATTTTAACAACAAGCTCGGTGGCATTATGCTCACCCGTGTAGCCGACATATATTTTTTCTCTTGATTCGGTTATGTCCCGTGACAAGTCTATATTTACTGTCCGCATAATTACCTCCAATAAAAAAGCCGCACGAAGCGACTGCGATAACGAGGAACAGAGCCGTCCGGCTCCATTCCGTGATTTGTTTTTTTCAGTTTTCAGACTTCAGCAGAATCGCAAGCGCGATCTGCGTGTCCTCGTCTTTGGGTTTCATATCCCAGCCTCTTTCGTAATTGCAGACGATTTTGCCGTCCCGCTTGAGCATCAGCTTGGAAATGCGTCCGCCCTCGATACCCCATTGGGAGCCTTCCTCATACTGCTTCATCCAGTAGTGAAAAACCTCACCGTTAACTCTGATGCTGCCTTCTTTCCACATAATCGTGTACCTCCGTTTGTTTTGTTGTGAGTGTATATTACCGTCATGTCCGGGATATATCCAGTCATTTCGGAGGATATACTACACAATCATTTGGAGCGGAAATTGTGTATATTAGAGAGGTTCTCCCGTCAGAATGAAATGCACATACTCGCCTCGGTGTTCTTCGAGGAATACCACCAGTTCGTAAAACCGCATCTCATTGGCAATGTTCTGCACCATCGGCACATCAAACATATTCGTGCGTCCGGTCTTACGGACGGCGAGGATCTGCTCTCGGATTTTCTCAGTCATGGTCGCACCTCCGGCAGATGTCCTCGCCGTATGCCACGCTCAGACCGCAGCCGTTATCCCAGGCGACTATGATGGAACCGATATCGTCCACACCTCGCACGGTGCCTTTCGTACCGACAGGTGGAGCCTGTGGATCGTCCATCCGAACGAGTACGACCCGTGCACCGACCGGGTATTCTTTGCGAATACGCTCGACCGTTTCCTTACTCGGAAATTTCATGATCCGCACCTCCGTTTCTGAAAGCCGATGAGCCGGAGAGGTTCTTCAGCAGTATTTTTCGAGCAGCTTTGTATTCATCGCCGATGAAGCCCAGCCGAAGCAGGAAACAGCGGAATGCGTACTTCTCGTTTTCAATCGGTTTCTCGGATGAATTGACACGGTTTTGATTTCGTGCCATTTCACACAACTTGCAGATGAAGGTGTCGTAGGCATTCATCTCGTCCGGGGTTGGCATCATTGGGAACCAAGGGAAGGAAACCTTCGTGTCCGTGATTTTCAACGGCAGGTCGCTCACGCCGAGGGCTTTCTTGATAAGACTGCCTTTGGCTGTGATGAGTGCCTTGAGGTTTTCCAAGTTGCTGTCGGTGAACAAGCTCCTCGGCATGGAAACGCAGACGGCGCAAGGCTCGTCCGTTTCGGTGTCTGCTTCCTCGGTGTGGCTTTTGTCGATGTCAAAGCCCTCATCGTAGATGTGCTCCAGGAGCCGCTCGATGACCTCGCTGTCGGCTCTGTCATCAAAGGACAGGTTGCCGTCTCGGTCGATGGTGAAATAATCCACTTCATAATTGAATGTGGGCGCACCACAGTATTTTGCGGGAACACCGAGCCAATCGGATATGGTCTTCACCAGCCGCTTGCGTTCCGCACCCTGAGCGTGGATGGTAATCGTCATTTTCGTGACCTCCTTGATTTTTGGTAGTCACATATTACCGTCAGGCTCGGCATATATCCAGCTATATCTTCACATTTTCGGTGTAGATTATATCGGCGCATAACTGTGCATACCACACAATTCCGCAGAGTACGAACCATACGCACGGAAGCGCCAAGCCGTTGCCCCACATCTTATATTCCGCACTGTCGGAATACGGATCTTTCAGCCACTTCGCGACCTGCTTATCGGATTTCATCCTGCACCCGGTCACCTCGGAGTAGGTCTTAAACACCTTGTGCCAGAAGTACATTTCCTCATCGGACGGTTTTTCCGTACCGAGGTCGGCGCACCAGTTGTCCGGGAAGCCTTGAAGTCTGGCGCATTCGGTAGGCGTCAAACGTCGGACGGTGTACCCACTCTGGACAGCACCCGGTCCCTTTGCCACCAGTGTCGGCTGAAGCTCCTTTTCAAAGGTCGGAGCGAACTTGGCGTTCTGTCCCTGGTTGAAGGTGTCTCTGCCGATGCCGTAACATACGGCGGTCGGGTCTTTGTAATCCCGTGCCATGATGGTTGGAGAGGTATCTTCCTCCACCTGCGTGAAGCTGCCGGTGGTCATGGCATAAACGGCATGGCGATCAACGGTATTGAGGGTGAAAGATACATCCTCGTTGATGCCGTCGCCCTGAGGACCGTTTTTGTCCTCACGGCCGATCATGGAGCCTTGAATGGCATAGCTCTCCACAACTGCAATACCGCCCTGATTGCAGGAAGGATTGCCGCCGTTCCCGTCCAGCGTCCGTGCGGTTTCTGCTTCGTAGATGCCGCTGTGGGGATTATCCGACTTCATGGCATTGGAGTCCTTGGAGGAGATCCCGAAGGGCTGAAGGACGCAGGTGAAATTGTCCTTGTCCGGCATACGCTGATTTCCACCCGCATTCTGCTTGGTGAGAGTCGGAGAAACCTGCCCGCCGTCCCAACCGCAAGGCTCGAACAGCGTCTGGTCGTTGTTGCAGGACAGGGTCGCAGATTTATTCTCTTGGATGAGCGCACCCTTGCCGCCGCCTTCGCAGCCGGAGCGGATCTTCATCACAAGCGGCACATTGTTGCCGCCGGTCCCCATGCGGGAGGTCAGCGTCTGCACATTTCCGTCCTCGGAAAGTTTGACCCTACTGTCGGTTGGATGGTTTTCCAGTGCGACCGCGGCAGGAACGACACCTGCCCGAAGGGTCGGTGAGCATTCCTCCTCATAGCCGATGGTACGGCTCTTTGCGGAATGCTCAGTGCAGAAGCCCGCCGACTCCATTACGCAGGGCGGATGGTGTGCTTCTGCTCGGAGTGTGGATGTAACATCCTCTGTGATGTCCATGCGGTTGCCGCCCTGGTCATTCAGCACGATGCCGTTACGACCTGTACTCATACCGCAGTTCACGCCAAGGGTGGAAGAAACCTCCTCGGTCAGACTGCCGTTGTATCCGTCATAGCCTGCCGCTCCAGCGCAAGACGTAAAACTTCCGGCAGCTCTTTGCCACGAGCGGAAGCCCTCCGCAGAATACCCAGACAAGCCTTCTGACTCAAATAGTATTTTTCCGGCACTTCCGCCTGCAAGATCTGCGACAAGGTAGATGCGGCGTCTTCGCTGGGGAACTCCCCAGTATTGTGCGTCAAGAGTTCGGTACGCAACGCTCCATCCGTCTCCCATGTAAAGGTCTGCGTAGGGCCATCGTGCTTTTTCAGGCATAGGCACCCGGGCATTCGGTTCGGCGATGCCGATGACCGCTTCGAGGACGGCTTTGAAGTCCTCGCCTTTGTTCGAAGAGAAGGCGCCGGGGACGTTCTCCCAGCAGATCCATCTTGGATATTTGCCATCGGTGGCACACCTCATTTCTTTGATAATTCGGACGGCTTCATAGAAAAGGCTGGAACGGGAGCCGTCCAAGCCGTCCCTTCGGCCGGCAATGCTCATGTCCTGGCACGGGCTGCCGAAGGTGATAATGTCCACAGGCTCGATCTTGCCGCCGTCCATAGCGGAAATGTTCCCGTAGTGCTTCATAAAAGGCAGACGCTTGGTGGTCACCCGAATGGGAAACGGCTCGATCTCCGAAGCCCACACGGGAGTGATACCGGCAAGCAGCCCACCCAATGGAAAGCCCCCGGAACCGTCAAACAGGCTTCCGAGGGTCAAAGTCTTATTCATCATGGGGTGCTACCTCACTGTACTTGTATCCCTTCCCGTCACGCAGAACGCTGACCTTTTCATCCGTGCCGACCTGCTCGATGTATCTTTTTACAATGACATCACAGAACTTCTCGTCCAGTTCGATGGTGCGGCAGATGCGGTCGGTCTGCTCACAGGCAATGAGCGTAGAGCCGGAGCCGCCGAAGGGGTCAAGCACGATGGAATTCGCCATAGAGCTGTTCTGGATGGGATAGGCCAGAAGCGGAATAGGTTTCATCGTGGGGTGGTCGCCGTTCTTCTTGGGTTTGTCGAACTCCCAGATGGTGGACTCTTTGCGGCCGGTGTACCACTGGTGCTTGCCTTTCTTCTTCCAGCCGTAAAGGCACGGCTCGTGCTGCCACTGGTATGGGGATCGTCCCAGCACCAACGACTGCTTCTTCCAGATACAGCAACCGGAGAGGTAGAACCCAGCGGCGTCAAACGCCTTGCGGAAGTTCAGCCCCTCGGTGTCGGCATGGAACACATAGATGGATGCATCGTCCGCCATGACCTTCTCCATATTGGAAAAGGCATCGAAGAGGAAGTCGAAAAACTTCTCCGATGCCATGTTGTCGTTTTTGATTTTCCCGGCGCTGCCTTCATAGTTCACATTGTAGGGCGGGTCGGTGATGACGAGGTTCGCCTTGCGGCCGTCCATGAGGGCAGCGTAGGTGTCCTCTTTGGTACTGTCGCCGCAGATGAGTCTGTGCCGTCCAAGTGTCCAAATGTCGCCGGATTTCGTGAATGTCGGCTTTTGCAGCTCGGCATCCACATCGGAATCATCCTCTTCGGCTTCAATGCCGTCATCAAAGAGCTTCGACAGCTCCTTTTCGTCAAAGCCGGTGAGGAGCGGGTCAAAGTCCGCTGCCTGCAAGGACTCGATCTCCACACGCAGGAGTTCTTCGTCCCAGCCTGCGTCCATCGCCATGCGGTTGTCGGCAATGATGTAGGCTTTTTTCTGCGCTTCGGTGAGGTGGTCAGCAAAGACGCACGGTACTTCGGAGATGCCTTCCTCCTTGGCGGCAAGAATACGACCGTGACCGGCAATTATGCCATAGTCACGGTCGATGATGACGGGATTGATAAAGCCGAACTCCCTGAGCGAGGAGCGGAGCTTGTTGATCTGCTCTGGGCTGTGTGTCCTTGCGTTGTTGACATAGGGAACCAGCTTCGTGATGGGGACAAGCTGCATCTCGGTCGTTGTTTTCATCAGACCAGCCCCCATTCCGCGAACTTCTCAAAGCCGCCGACTGAGCGGATGTAGTTTCGAGCGATCTCCACGATCTCAGCGTAGGATCTGCCATCCACGGCATCGTCCCCAATGGCGCAGCAGAGCGTCACGGGCTTGCCGGTTTCCTGGGCTTTGAGAAAAGCGTAGATATTGACGGACACATCCGCCTTAGACAGATCCTTGCCGTGCAGACCGCCGCCGGTTACCGAGTCAGCCATATCCGAGCCGAGCTTGCGGTTGGTCGCGCCGGTGTCCACATCGGTGCCGCCCGTCCAGTCGCCGAGCGGGTTGATTTCCGCATCGGGATAAATCTCACGCAGATGCTGTGTCTCGGCATTGCTCTGACAGAGGATAAGCCGGTCGCCGTCCAGAATGTACTTGCCATCATAGGAATATACGGAGAAAATATCCCTTGCAATCTGCGAGAGCTTTTTCTGCTCTTCGGTCACGGGCATTCCCTTGAAGATGCCGTTATCGCCGCAGCGGATGCCGTCTGCCTGGTTGTCGGCGAGGTGACCGTCCTGCGGCACTTCTACATAGTCCACGGCGAGATTTCCGGCAATGCGGTGGACGGCGGCGGTGACATCTGCCTTGTCCAGCATGACGGAAGTTTCCGCAATGATGTGGCAAACGCCATGGCCGATGAGGACTTCCACGGCAATGCGGGGATCGTTTTCTTTTCTGTATGCCAGGTCAATGAGCGCACCGGCAATTCTGTCTGCCACCTTATCCGGGTGGCACGGATTTACTTTTTCAAACATGGTGTTACCCCTTTCTCGCACGGAGCAGTCGTTCCATAAGGTCGTCCTGCGGCGTAGACTCGCCGTATTCCGTGCTGCAGTTTTCTTTCACGATCTGGAATATCTCATTCCAGAGCCGAACCGCTTGATTCATGTAATTGATGCCGATGCCTATAAACGGGGACGGAATCGGCTTTCCCGTGGTGGGGTGCTTGGAGAGGAAGCCCATGCGGTTGGTCATTTCCTCACATTGCACCCAACGAGCGGAACACATGGCGTATCGCTCCAAGAGCTGCGGCGACACCTTTGCGGCACAGCCGATGCCTTTGAGCCACTGCCAGGTTTCCGTGTAAATTTCCTGTGCTTGCAGGACGCTGCCGTCCCGCTGCTCGGCAGAAAGAAAATCATGTGGCTTCGGCATGGCAACACCCTCGACTTCGGGAATGTCCAGCACTTCAAGTTTTCTGCCGCCGGGATTACCGTTTTCGGCTTTGTCCTTGACTGCGGATTTCTTCCTTCCCGCACCGGGTCTTGCGCCGCCGCGCCCGCCTGTGTTATTCGATTTTGTGGGCATTTGCGTCCTCCTTCCTTTATTACCCTTTTGATTTCGCCTTTTTCGCACACGTGACCCCGGGCCGTTGCCCAACCGAAAAGGTCCCGGAGATTTTCATCCCCCTACCGGTCGCCGAGGTCGTGGTGGATCTTGGTGTGACAGGACTGACAGAGGCTCATGAGATTGTCCCTTGCGTGAGTGCCGCCTTTGGAAACGGGCAGAATGTGGTGAACTTCCTGTACCGGAGTCAGCCTGCCTTCCTTGAGACACATCTCACAGAGAGGATGCTCCGCCGCATAGCGGTCACGGATGCGTTTCCACGCTCTGCCGTACTTGCGGTTGACATCGGAGCTGCGCTCGTATTTGTCGTACTTGCGGCGTTCCTCCACACGGTGCTGTTCACAGAACTGTCCGTCACAGAGGTTGGGGCAGCCGGGGTGAGAGCAGGGTCGCAACGGTTTCTTCGGCATCGTTTCACCTCCTTGGGCATGAGAAAAGCCCCACGGGATTGCTCCCATGAGGCTCGTTCCATATTTTCTTCGCATTATAATGATATCATAAAGCGAGGATGTATTATAGTGGCTTTTAGTGGCTTGTTTCGCCGGAATCAAGGATTTTCTGCACTTCGTCCAGGGCTTTGTCGTGTAGCCGAAAGACCCATCGGCGGTTGTGGTAAAGGCTTACGGTGATTTCTTCCCATGTTTCGCCGCACAGATACCGCTTCTCCAAGAGAATGCGGAACTTCACATCATTGACCTTGCCGATAACATCCACGATGTCCTTCTTGATTTGTACCAACCGGTCCATGTCCGCAGCGATTTCATTTTGCAGATCGATGATTTTGCACACGGCATCTGCCATCGTAGAGCCGCCGTGATTGGGATTCCTCGGCATACCTGTCAGCGTAGCGGTACATTTGGTGGCAAGCTTGTTCAGTGACTGTATCTGCTCGGATTTGCTCTTGATGCGCTGATCCAAGAGATATGCCTGGTTCAAAAACTCCTTTGCCTTCATGCCGCCACCTCCTTGCACACCATACGGCGAACGCTTGCCATGAGATATTCGCCGTCAAGGTCGGTCAGCATTCCATACCAACCGGAACGGAAGAATCGCTCCAGGCTTTTTACCTCGGTGGCATAATCCTCGCTGTCCGGAAAGCGATAGTGTCGCTTGAGGGCTTTTTTATAGTCTTTTACGGCCAGTTCTACAATGGCGTTGGCTAATGCCTGATAAGGTTCCATATTCGTACCTCCGATATTTTGTGTTCCTCGGATTGGCACGGATTTTCATTGATTGTCTCAGATTTTCAAGTCCGCTTTTACGGCGTCGATAAGAGCCGTTTGCGTATGCTCCTTTTGGGAGAGGGCTTTCATAATTCGCTCGTCAATGGTGCCCTTTGTGATAATATGCTGCACCACCACGGTTTCGGATGTCTGTCCCTGCCGCCATAGGCGAGCCACGGTCTGCTGATACAGTTCCAATGACCAGGTAAGGCCGAACCACACAAGCGTGGAGCCACCGGACTGAAGATTCAGACCGTGCCCTGCGGATGCGGGGTGAATCAGTGCAACGGGGATCTCGCCGCTGTTCCATCTGCGGATACTGTCGGAAGTGTCCAAGCAGGAAAATGGGATATGCAGTTTTTTCAGTCGCTCGGATATGCGGGTGAGATCGTGTTTGAACCAGTAAGCCACCAGAATCGGCTTGCCGTTTGCGGATTCGATGATGTCCTCCAAAGCATCGAGTTTTCGGTCATGGATTTGAATGACCTCGCCGTTGTCATCGTAAATCGCACCGTTTGCCATCTGCGACAGCTTGCCGGAGAGAGACGCTGCGTTGGCGGCGGTGATTTCGGCATCTCCGAGGGACAGCACCAGTTCCTGCTTCAGATCGGTGTATATCTGCTTCTCCTCGTCGGAAAGACGGACGGCATATTCGCTGCTGACCAGTTCCGGCATTTTCAGATGGTCGGTCGCTTTCATGGAGATGGTAATGTCGGAGATTTTTCGGTAAATAGCGTCCTCCGCATACGGCAGCGGTTTGTAGGAGTAGATGATTTGCCCGTTGCGCTTATCCGGCTGAAAGTAGTCGGTGCGGTATTTGGTGATAAACCGTCCCAGTCGCTGACCCATATCCAGAATGCGGAACTCAGCCCACAGATCCATCAAACCGTTGGAAGTGGGAGTGCCAGTCAGACCAACGATGCGGTTTACCTTGGGTCTGACCTTCAGCATCGCCTTAAACCGCTTGGTATTGTGGTTCTTGAAAGAGGACAGTTCGTCTATCACGATCATGTCGAAAGTAAACGGAATGCCGCTTTCCTCAATAAGCCACTGGACATTTTCTCGGTTGATGATGTAAATATCAGCCGGTCGCATCAAGGCAGCTTTGCGTTCTGCCTCGGTACCCACAGCCACGGAGCAGATGAGGTTCTGCAGGTGATCCCACTTATCGACTTCCGCTGTCCATGTGTCCCGTGCCACTCGCAGCGGTGCGATGACCAACACCCGATGCACCTCGAAGCTGTCAAACAGCAGGTCGTTGATTGCCGTGAGGGTGATGCTCGTTTTCCCAAGTCCCATATCCAGAAAGACTGTAGCGATGGGATGCGTTTCGATGTAATCCACGGCATAGGTCTGGTAATCATGCGGACTGTATTTCATCAAGGATACCTCCGATCTGCTCCTCGGCATCCAGAACATATACCGGAAAACCGAGTCTGCGCAGTAATTTGTGCCGCGAAAGCTGAAGTGGGCGGGGCTTTTCGCCGGGAGCCTTTACTTCCACAAAGGCAAAACGGCAACCTGGCAGAAGAACGATTCGGTCGGGCATACCATCATATCCGGGAGACACGAACTTCGGACAGATGCCGCCCCGCTTCTTAACCATCAGCGTTAATTTTTGCTCGATTAATTTTTCTCTCATGGTGTTTTCTCCTTATGATCTGGGTTAACCTCGTTGAAGGTCGTTTACAAGACTTTTTCTTATGGATTTTTATGAAAATTCCCCCTAAGAGACTTTTTGTATTTGACCTTAATCGAGGTTAACCCAATGGTCTGTCAGCTAAGGAAATCCTCACTGTCCGTATCGTCCGGTTTCAGCCGTACGCCCTTGATAAAACGCTTGTTTTTAACCTTGATACGGTCGAAGCCTGCACCCTCAAGAGCAGTATAGAAGTCAGCGGTGCTGCGGACATACTCGTTGGTATCCACACAATAGTTGCGGTATGCCTGGTACAGAGCATTGGAACTCTCTCTGTAGCCGTTGCCGACCTCGCACCTCTCATCGAGGAAGTTGCCGAACCAGTCGTTTTGGGCACGGTAGTCATCAATAGCTTTCTGCACGGTAGTCGGAACCGGGAATTTGTAGTCCAGGTCAATAACCTTTTTTGCGCCTTCTATGACCCAGGCAAGAATGCTTTCTCCGGCATTCTGATACAGGTAGTCGCCGTAGTTCTTGATGTCGCTCTTGCCCTCGATTTTGGCATTGAACGGGATAACGATCAGACGGCGCCAGGTGCCGTCGTCGGATGCACTGACCTTCGGCAGATGGTTGGTGTACAGCACCAGACTGTGGCTGGGCGAAAAGCTGAAGGGGTCTTTGTACTTCTTTTCCGCAAAGATATCGTCCACGGAGCAGAGCTGCTTCACGGTGGAATCATTCAGTCGAGCACCTTCCTGCATCTCAGCGGCAATGAGCAGCCGCTTACCCTTGACCTCTGCCATTTCCGGCTTCACATTGCGTCGGCATCCGAAGGTCAGCGTGTCAGCGGAGATATTGCCACTGTACAGACCCAGGACACGGGACACGGAGTTCCAGAAGGTGGACTTGCCGTTGCGTCCGCAGCCGTATGCAATGATGAGCGCTTCGACCTCTACCTTGCCAACAGCGGCAAGACCACAAATCATCTGCACATAGTGGATGAGTTCACGGTCACCGCAGAAAATGGTGTCCAGGCAATCAAGCCAGATCTGTTTGCCCCGATCACTGGGAGAAACCGTGGTCGTTTTGGTGATGAAGTCCTCCGGCGAATGCTCCCTTGCACCTGCCATGCCAAGACGCAGATCATAGGTTGCATCCGGGGTGCAGAGCAAGTAAGGGTTGGCATCCAAGTCCTGCGGAGTGATCTCAAGCATCGGGCGAGACTCCTTCAGCGTAGCGGTGATATTCTTGGATGCGCGCCGCTGAATGACATAGGACTGATATGCCTTTGCCGCAAGGAATGCTTTGTAGGCTTCAAGCTGGTCATCGTTCATCATGCCTTCGGCTTTGGCTTTGCTGTTGTTGTCCAGAATATCCTGTGCGCCGCAAGCCTTGAGGGTGGCAAGAGCGGCAAGCATATCCGCAGACGCTTCTTTCAGTTGGCGGCGGGTCAATTCGTGGGCAACAGCCTGGGAGCCGGGTTCGGTTTCCTGCCAATACCGACCGTTGTAACGGATGTAGTGGGTTGCCGGAGAATAACGCAGTTCCCCGGAAAAGTGCTTTGCCAGCACCTCGGCCTGTCCGACATCGGAGAAATCGTCCGGTTTATAGGAGGTATCATCGTTATACAGTTCGGGAGGAACATATCCGTCCTGCTGCTGAACCCTGGCATAGAATTTCTGAGCGCTGTGCCAAATGGTCATCAGTTCCTGCTGTTCCAGTGGAGGGGTACATTTATTCGCTTCTTCCATAAAGCAGTTGAATGCTTCTTCGCTGTCACCGTATTTCTTGATGATGCGACCTGCAAAGCGGGACATGGTAGCATTACGGCTGCCTTCGGGAATGACCTGCGCACCGCCATAGGAACCACCGGACATATCCGCATCAAAATCCTCTGCAGACAGATACTCACTGAGAGTCACATCTCCGGAGAAAAACTCCACCTTGGGTTCTGCCGTGCCGAAGAAGAAACGGGCGGCATCCAGAGCCTTGGTATCGAAATACGGGAAAATTGCATTGACCAGCTTCTTCATTTCGCTGTATGCCGCAGCGTCCGTCATATAATCAATGGGAAACAGCACATGGAACTTAGGACGGGCAGGTTTGCCGTTTTTCTCGCGCATATGAAAGCGACTGTAGTGAACGGCAAAGGTAATGCTGGGAAATGCCGCCTGGACATCTGCCGGAGTGACCCAATCGGCAGGATTCTCTGAGTGGTCATTGTCACAGTCCACAGGCAGGCAGTCCGAACCGAGGAAGTTTTCTCCGTTGCGGTAATGGTTCATGTACTCGGCACACACATAGTCGCGGCTGACGGCGGCAGCGAGATCTGCAGCATCCCTCACTTCCGTTTTGTGCGGATAGGAGCAGTTGCTGGGTGCGTTGATATAGTCAGCACCGTAAAGGGTGAACATGGTTTATACCTCCTCGCAAGTATTGGTGAAGTAGCGCAAGCGGTAATTCTTCCACTTGGCTCTACGGATCTCCGCATCCATGCCGGCAGAGATGCGGTTGCCGAACACCCACACCTCGGAGCATTTGCTCATCAGTGCATTCCCGAAGAACAGCCCCAGCTGACGCTCTTTGGGATTATCGTCATTGAGAAACTGCGGGAACAGCAGGTGCGGTGCGATGGGAATGTAGCCGTTATCCACGGCAAAGCGGCTGTATTTCCGAGCGTTTTCGATATTCTCCGATACCTTGCCGGCATAGGGTGAGCAGATGTAAACGATGGGACGAAAGGCTCGAAGCGCCTTTTCCTCTTTTTCTACGGCTGTCATAGCCTCATAAGCGGTGGGGTCATAATACCCCTCGCTGTTAAATTTGTTGATACTCATTGGATTAACCTCGTCAGTCTTTCTTATAAAATTCCGTTTCGTAGCCATCGGCATGAAGCTGTAAGCCTTTCGCCCATGGAGGGGTTCTGCCCATCCGGTCGCAGACTGCCTGCAGAGACATACGGCGGTCAGCTTCGATGACCACTTCATCATGGATGTGCATGACAATGGAACAGCAGCGGAGTGTTTTTATGGCATAGCAGAGGATGTCCCTTGCCGTCGCCTGCACAATGTTCTCCACGAACTTGGGACCGTAACTATCCAGCCGTTCCCACTTTTTTGTGCTACCGACACCTTCATAAGTGATACAGTCACCGCCGAACTTGTTCGTGCCGATCTTGGGCTTCACATAGGCAAGCCGTCTGCCGGACGGGAGCGTGATGAACAGCATTCCGCTTCTGCAGGAGAATGTGATGCCGTGGGTCTCGTTGGTATGCTTGAATCGAACAACTTCCATAACGGCACGGTCGACCGCCCACCAGAACTGCACGATTTTCGGATTGGCTTGCCGCCATGCATCCACGAGGGGCGGCAGTTCATCTTCGGTCAATCCCATGTCAAGCGCACCCATCGCTTTGAGAGCACCAACGGAGCCGCCGTAGCCGAGAGCAAGTTCCGCGATTTTGCCTTTCTGCCGCAGGTGTCCGTTGACACCATGCTTTTCGACAGGGACACCAAACATCTGCGACGCAGACGCACAGTAGATGTCCTTTCCATCGGCAAAGACCTTCTGCCGCCAGGTTTCTCCGGCAAGCCGTGCGATAACACGGGCCTCAATAGCCGAGAAATCTGCAACGATGAATTTGCGGTCGCCTTGCGGTACAAACGCTGTGCGGATCAGCTGAGAAAGCGTATCCGGCACATCTTCGTAGAGCATTTTCACACCCTCAAAGTCCCCGCAGCGAACAAGTCCACGGGCTTCGGCAAGGTCGGCGAGGTGATTCTGCGGCAGGTTCTGCATTTGAATGATGCGTCCTGCCCATCGACCTGTGCGGTTGGCACCGTAGAACTGAAACATTCCTCTGGCACGACCATCGGCGCAGACCGCAGTCTCCATTGCCTGGTATTTCTTTACCGAGGACTTTGCAAGCTGCTGCCGGAGAGTCAATACCGTTTGCAACTCCGGCGGCGCGGTTTTCAGCATTTCTGCCACGGCCTTTTTGCCGAGGGTGTCCGTTTCAAGACCGTTATCCGAAAGCCACTGCTTCATCTGCTGCACGGAGTTTGGGTTCTCCAAAGCGGTCAGTTCCTTCATTGCCTGGGTCAGTTCGGAGCGGGATCTGCCGTCCATCTGAATGGCCTGTCGCACCAGTTCCATATCCAGAGCAACACCACGGTCATTGATCTCCTGGTCAATGTGGTATTCGTCCCACACGCTGTCCGGCACGGGAAATTTGGCAAGGCGGGTCTGAATGGACATTTCGGTCTCCACATCGCGGATGTTGTATTTCTTGAAAGCTAGCCACTTGTCCGGGGCGTGTGCCGGAAGGTTGCGGGTACGCTGACCGTTGGATTTGGTAGGTGCACAAGGCTGACAGAAATATTTGATGAGTTCCTTGCCTTCGGTCAGCTTCTGCTTTTCAAGCCCAAGCACGGCACCGACGCCATCCAAGGAAAGCGGTAATCCCATCGTGGCAGCCCACACCATAGAACACTTCCATGAGTCCGATGCAAGGTAATCCCCGGTCGGTAGCCCAAGAAAGCGTGACAGACAAATGCGTTCAAAGTTTGCGTTGAATGCCCACTTGATTACGAAATCGTCTGTCAGCGCCGATATGACCTCGGCGGAGATCTGTTCTCCGCAGGCAAGGTCGACCTGCTGCACGCTGCCGCCATCCACGCTGTAGGAAAAGAGCAAAATTTCAAATACGGGAGACTCCACATAACGATACACACCGGTTTTCGCAAGGGGCTGATCGCTGTAGGTCTCGATATCAATTGAGAGAGTTTTCATATCATTGTCCTTTCAACGGAAATAAGGGCGGCAGAGAATGCTCCCCGCCGCCCCATTGGTACGTTAGTCCACCTTTGTGGCGGATTCCTTGGTTTCCTTGCGCTTACGGATCTTGTCTTTCACCCAACTCACCGCAGATGCGATGATGACGATGATTTCAGCGATGAACACGCCGGTCATGGCTCCGAAGCAGGTGTAAAGCATCAGTTCCTGAAATTCAGTCATGGCCGCACCTCCATTAAGCCAGGAAGTCGTCATCCGCATCGGTTGCGAAGTCGGACTCGGCGCTTGCCTTACCGCCGAGCGGCTCTCCGGCACGGATGAGCTGCAGATTGTTCAATCCACAGGCGATACCCTTGTTGCCGTTGGAGTTGAAGGCATACAGGTTGATGCTTGCACGGCCATACACACCGGAATAGACCTCGGAGCGGATCAGCACAGGATTACGGTCAGCATCCACGATGCCGGGAGCAGTAGCGGAGTTTGCGTTGATGAAGTAGGCATTGGCATAAGCCGGATCGTCGGGGCGCTCAATATCGCCGTCGCGGAGTGGGGTCTTGATGGCTGCGAGAGGCGGTACGCTCTTACCGTTGCCCTTCAGCTTAGCCTGCCCTTCCTGGTAGGCCGCCTCGATAGCCGCCTTGATTTTTGCGACCGTCTTGGTGTCGGACTTGGGGATGATGAGGCTGACACTGTATTTCGGTATGCCGCCGTTGATGGACTTCGGCTCCCATACATTGGCATAAGACCAACGGGTGTCGGGACCGGTGATGACCTTCATGGGGTTGTTGACTCTGGTTGTGTTGGTAGACATATTAAAATTCCTCCATAAAATCTGATTTTGCAGTGTTCATTGCCGGACGTTTATCGCTCTCCGGCACGAGCGTCGGTCTGCCTTGCGGCTTTTCAATGTAGGGAGCGAGAAGTTCCTCAAAGCGGGATTTGCCGAGCATTTTCTGCATAGCAGTGATACCGAGGACTTTTCGCTCATAGGGATCAAAGCCTGCACCTTCCACGGTGGCGGCAACAACGGCATCGTTGGTGTACTTACGATTGGAACGACCTTCGACCAGTTTCCACCCGGACCATTCTTTGCCGCTGACAGCCTGTTGCAGAGCGTAATCCTTTACATCGGCAGCCCAGGCGGTCAATGCATCGACCTTTCCGAGAATGTCGGCAATCTCCGCATCGTCCAGAAGTGCCGGTTCCTCAAAGTCGTATTTGGCAATGGCGAGGTTGGCTTCGGCGCGTTCTCTGCATTCGGCTTTCGCCTTACAGAAGCGACACCATTCGCCGCAGTGAAACTCACCTTGACCTTCATAGGCAAGCTGCGCCTTCCGCGTCAGTTCCGCGTCTGCCCATTCGAGCAGATTATCCTTGGACATCTCATATACGCTGACATTGGACTTCCGGGGTTGGAAGATGGTCATACGGACAGTGTCGATATCGTAGATACCATCGAAGATTTCCAAAGCACCCAGGGCATAGAGCATCATTTGTGGATTCCGCTCCGCGCTGACCTCGACCCTTTTGCCGTGTTTGTAATCGCAGATATTGAGCGTACCGTCGGCAATGAGGATACAGTCGGCAGTTCCGAAACCGTCCTTCACCCAACGGGAAAAATCCACTCGCTGTTCAATCAGAACTACGGGGTCGGTGCAGGTCTGCTTTGCTGTTTCAAAAAGCTCCGTTACATAGGCGGTGTATCCGGCGGCACAATCCTCCATCTCTTCGCTGTACCAGGAGAGATTTTCGATGGGGTTCTCAGCCGGAATGCCAAGTGCCTGCTTGAGCCGAAACTCGCATAGAGCATGGCAATCGCTGCCCTCGGCGGCATAGTCGCTGCCTTTGTCCTCGTAGGCTTCACACAGCCTTGCCGACGGCGGGCAGTTCAGCCATCTGTGTGACGAAGAGGCGGAAAGCAGAGCATGTTTATCCGGCATCGTTCAAACCCTCCGCATCTTCAAGCAGCGCTTTGTAATTCGCCGGATCGACCGCTGAAAGCCTGTCAGCTCCGAACTTTTGCAGCAGTTCTCTGATCTGCGCTGTAAAGCCGTCTTTCGATTTTGCCGCCAGAACCGCTCTGACTTCTTCAAGCGTAAGCGACTTTTCAGTCTCAGCGGATGTTTCCATGCCACAGAAAGAAGAGAAAAGGAAATCGGCAATCGAGTTAATAGAAGCAGCGGTATCGCGCAGTTCTCTGATGATGGCATCCAGTTCGCTCATTTTGCCCATTGATTCTTCCTCCTTCCGTTGATTGGACTGTGCGGCTGAGCCTTATCAGCTTTCCGGCTAAACGCTTTGATACCACGCTGATAGCTGTCAGCACACCGATAAGCTCCTCATCAGTTACAGCCGCATTTGTTTTGGACTCGTTCATGGATTTTCCTCCTTCCGGGGACTTTTTCTGTTTTGCTGTCCTCACTTCCCACCGGTCATGAAGGAACGGTGGGAACGAAAAAATGAAAATCTTTTTTGTGAGCGCCGAAAGAATTCAGATGTAATCCTTCAACGCTTCACGAAGAATGGAAAAGGCTTTGCTCTTCTTGTAGTTGATGGTGGACTGACGTTTTCCCATGTCGGCAGCGATCTCGCGCTCCGTTCTGCCTTCCATAATGAGTTCGCAGATGCGTCTGCCGTCGGGGTCGAGCTTTTTGAGTTCTTCGTGAAGAGCGGCAAAAAGATCGGTAAGCATCAGAGCTTCTTCCACATCGCCCGAATCATCCGGGATGGCGTTCGCAATCAAACATGCGTCATCGCCTTCGCCGACCTGAGCATCAATAGAGATGTATTTACTGTTGGCGCATTGAAACTCGCACACGCCGCAATCCATATCGCACAGCCACCATTTAGGCCCGGTGCATTTGCAGAATCCGCGTCTTATCTGCTTCCTGCGAAACAGATCGATTTCATGAAAATACGCTTTGTGGAATTCTTCGCTTACCGGAACCCACTGCCCGGTTGCCTTGAGATAGATTTGAGATTTGTTCTTTGACATAAAAATTTCCTCCGTTGGTTTTCCGAAACGGAGGAAACTGGCTGTCAGCTGCAAAAGGGTATGGTTAATAAACCGCAGTCATGGCGGAGTCTTCTCCGTTTCTGTCTGCAGCAACCCGCTCAATAGGCAGCTGTGGTATTCAGTTGTTTGCCTTCATCGGCCGTTGAGCCGCCGTTGATCAATTGGCGCAGCAAATGAGTGCGGACGGTTTTATGTCGTGTCCGGGACGGAGGGGTTACCTCAGGTCTGCTTCGATTGCGTAGAGTTCGCTGAAAATATCATTGAGCGCACTCAAACTTGCTTTTTCAAGATTCCGCACACGGCGCTTTTTGAGGACTGACCCGACGACTTTGTCGGCTGAATCCAAATGAGCACCAATGAAACCGATGCAGTTCTCAATGCTGATAATTAGATCTTTGCGGCTGCTGTTTTTCATTGATTTGCCTCCCTTGTCAGATTCAGCCTTCTATCCGGATAGTCGGCTGTGTTGTTTTGGGCTTTTTTCTTCGCCCACGACTGTTATATCACAGGCGGACCGCATCGCAACGGACACGCCGTGTCCGGTCAAAAACACCGTAAAAACGCAAAAAAAGCCCGGATTGTCTGCGTCTTTTCAGACAATCCGGGCTTGCAAATCTGAAAACTATATAGAAAAAGACCGGATATCGCTATCCGATCTATCTGTTCCTGCTTTATTATCGGACACGCCGTGTCCGTTTTTTGCTGAATTTTTTATTCCAAAGTTACTCCGTACTGCGCCAGATACTCCTGAACCGCCCATATGGGTTCGGGGTATTTGACATGAAGCGCCTCATTTATCCATTGTTCATCGCTTTTCATTGAGTTGCTGATCTTGCAGCCGAACACCTCCATCAGTTTGTCACTGATAATGGGAGACAGTTTTAAACCGAGACAAATCAATGTGGCGGTCGCCACATTCGGTTTTGTTTCTCCTTTTGCGATTCTGCTGATAGTCTTTTCGCTTCTGTCGATCTCGTCTCCGAGTTCGGTATACTTCATTTTTCTCCATCCGAGCAGGAGTTCCATGCACTGAGCCTGATCATCCGTCATCTGCTTGCGGATTGCAAGCTCTTCTTCTTGAACTTTTTTTCTGTAGTCCGTCTGTGCGGCGGGAGTCATGTGCTCATAGAGATTATTGAATTTCAGCTCAAATTCAAAATTGTTTTCTTCACGGTTAAGAAAACAAGCCGTGTGATAGTCCTCACCGACTTTGCTGCCGCTTTTGATTTTCATATCAAAAACAAGACAACATTCGTCCATATGGAACCGGGCATAATCCGTCAGATCAAGTCTGCCGTCATCATCCCGCTGAACATACTGAGGCGCATTATAGACATAGTGGTTGTCCACAAACAGATAATCGCCGGTACTTGCCAGCTTCCGAAGTTCCGGATTGACGATTCTCTCAAATGCGGCATCCTGTGCGGAGAGGGAGAAGGTTTGATTTGACTTGATGGCGCCTTTCTTAAATCCATGAGGTTTAACATAGTGTCCATCAAGATAGGTGTATGTGCCGATTGCCTGGTCAAAGCCCAGTTCAACAAGTCTGATTTTTACGGCTTGTTTGGAAACCACAAAGTCGGTTCGGAGCGTCTCGATGACCTGCTCCATAACCTGGCTTTCATGACCGGCTCCGCTTTCACGCATGAATCTGCTTATGTATTCTTTCGCCTTGGCGCGGAAGGGACCTGCCGGCATCTGGATACGCGGAGCGAGCTGGTTGGCCTGACGCTCCATCATTTCCGTTGCCTGTTTTGCAACAGCGGCGGCGGCTCCGCCGACAACTTCACAGCTGATACAGGCTGCGTTTTCGTTATACAGTTTTTCAAGCTCAAAAACCTTGCGGTGCTTGACCCAGTGAACGCATTCATGAACGATTGTATTATTTGCGCAGCCGATTGTGCGAAGAAGAACTGTCTGCGGATCAACCACAATGGTTCTTCCCGGAATATGCTTTTTGACATTTGCGCCGGCGTTGGCATCATACATCTCCGCATCCGTATCCACAAAATACAGCTGTCCGTATACAGAGCCGTCTTCACGGACACGCTGCGTCAAAGTTTGAAGCCCAAGGCGTTTTACAAGAATATCCGGTTCAACAGAAACCGGCTTTTGTCCGTAAGAGGTTATCTTCAATGCCTCGGGGTAGAATTCCTTGAGAAAAGCTGTGGCTTCATCCTCCAGCCGGTCAAAAGGAATATACGGAACAAGCGCATCGGAAAGCGAGTTAAGCGGAGGATTCTTTTGATTGTATGGAGCAACGCTTATTATCTCCCAGTCGTCAAGACCGCAGGCAAGATCGCCTTCACAGGATATTCTGATCCAGGGATAACAGGTGTCGCTTTCGTCATAGTGATAGTCGCCCTCTTTGACTTCGATTTCAAGCTCCAGACCGATGTCAAATCCCACGCGCATCCCGGTCAGATTGTGAACATAAACACGCTGGATAGTTGCATCAACAAACTCCACCTCGCCAATTCTGTGGACATGCCGGGTGTATAAGTTCAAAGATTGCCAATCACTGTCAAAAAAGTCATTTGCAGCCTGGTACAGACCGTCATAGCATTTATTCTTTACAAACTCCGCAAAAGAACGGCCTGTTGCCATTGATGTTCACCTTCTTTTTATTTGATATCCAAAGCCTCATGAATTATTTAATCGCGGAACAAACTCTCCGACGGCTTCCAATCACGCGCAACAGCGTCTGCCTTTTCAAGCCAACGGGCGATTCTGTTTTCAGGAGGAACGCTTTCACCCCAATATTCAACAAAAATAGCATCATCCATTTCAAGAGCAGCCTGCCGCATTTCGTTTTCAATCAGCTTTAAAGCCCTCTCAATATATATGCCGCCATTGTCATCGTTCTTTGGATTTGCAACACTGCCGGCAGAAAACAGATCTCTTGCCTGGTGGCAGAGTACACCGTGATAAGTCAGCAGATAGAGTACCACATCATCGTATTTATTCCGGTCTCTCCCTGATTTTACAATACCGGGACATACCAAAGCTGCCTCTGCGCGGAGTCTCGTTTTTTCTTCGGTGGAAAGATTGGTATACAATCGCGCCTGGATCGGCAAAGTGTGTTCGTCAGACTCTTTTTCTTCGATCCACCAAAGTCTGCCATCGGGATGAATCTTTCTGGCATAAGCTCGTATGTATTTCATTTTTTCAGACATGTCAAGTTGTCTGAAATCTTCATAATGAATCCCCATTTGATGAAAAAGGGACTCCCTCGCCGTTGCAGGATCAGTTGCTATCTCAACTTCGAATCTTGGCACATGGGATGTACGAACATGAACCACACTTGCTTCATATTCGCCCCAGCGGACTTCCGGCGTACCTCCCATTTTACCGAAAACGACATAGATATATTTTACGCCATCTACACGCTGCGTTTCAAGGACACTGTTAGCAATACTTCGCCATGTGTCAGCCGTAGTATATTTGACTTCGACCCCGTATTCGCCCATCGCAATATCAGGGAAAGCCTGAGCTGGAGAATCAAAGTCAATCTCAATAGAGGCATCATCTGCGGTCAGATCAGCAAGCACCTCTCTTACACGATCTTCAAAATGCTTTGATGATTTAAACCCTGTTGACCTTGCCTCTTCTGTCAACCGTTCACAACAACGATCAAGCAGGGATTCAAAATCTTTTGTTATCATATTTTCAACACCCTTGTATTACATTTTTTACTGAATTTGCCACATACCATCCAAGAACCGGAGGTACGGCATTGCCTATTTGTCTTTCGGTGTCCCGTAATCCGCATGGGAACAGGAAATCGTCAGGGAAAGACTGTATTCTGGCCGCTTCTCTCATAGAAATGCGCCGAGGTAATGAATAGTGGAACTGAATGTTACCATGGCACTCTGCGCGGATGGTGTAACCGGGTCTGTCTGCAACCATACGCCTGTTACCTTGTTCTCCACTGACATTAGCTTTGCTCCAGATATGTGAAAAAGCTTTGTCTTCCACCTTGTCTTCCAGATCCGCAAGTGCGGTCTTGGCAGTTACCGGGGCGTCTTTGGTAGTCGGCATTGGCGGAACGAACTCCGGCAGACCCTTTTGTGTTCCAACAATGAAAACTCGTTCTCTTGTCTGAGGAACGCCATAATCTTCAGCGTGATAAAGATGGCAGCACACATTATATCCCAAAGAGCCGAAGTCCTCCATGATTTTTTGAAACGACTCTGAGTTTTTCTTTAGGAGCAACCCACCGACATTTTCTGCAACGAAGACTTTCGGGTGAACCTTCCTGACAGCTTCAACAATGTATGTGTACAAGCTGCTTCGCTTGCCGTTTATACCAAGCATCTTACCGTTGATCGAAATATCCTGACAGGGAAATCCTCCAATAATCACATCAGCATCCGAAGGAAGATTGTTGATCTCTTTGCTTATATCGCCTTCGACAATATGATCGCCTAAATTTTTCCTGTAGGTTTTACACGCCGCCGGACTGATTTCATTAGCCCAGATAATCTTGAATCCAGTCTTGGGATATGCTTGATTCAAAAAATCAAATCCTCCAACAAAGCCAAGATCCATGCCGCCACACCCAGAGAAAAGGGAGATAACGGTAAGCGGCTTGCAGATTTGGCGCTTCTTAACAGGATAGGCTTCTTCGCTGTCAACGACCCAATTTCTTCCGATTTTCTGCGCAGTTTGAAGATTTCCGTGTTCAGCCAATCTCCGTATTGTATCGCTGCTTTTATCGTGCGTTTTTGCGTATTCTGCCAATGCAACAAGCATGATTCAAAGCTCCTTTCATCATGTTAATTATCATTATACACGCTATCGTGCATAAGGTCAAGGGGGAGGTTTGTAAATTTCTTGTATTTTCAATTCATTTGTGCCTATTCCTTTTATTTACTAAAAGAACATATAAATCCCCAAAAGAAAACTCAGTGGAATGATTCCCACTGAGCAATCGTTTATTGATAATAAATGCACAATATATCCTTTAATCCATAAAATTAAACTCATCCTTGAATTTCTCTCTAAATATGTTGAACACTGCTTGGAGCGTTCTTTCATCATCCACGCTGGTATACGCCTCTTCATCCTCGCTGTAAGTTTCATCAACCTTAAGTATTACAACCTCGCCTGCATCTTCCGACTCGTCTTTTGGCAGAAGGACAACATATTCCTCACCGTCGTATTCAATCAGATCGAGAAATTCAAATGGGACTTCTTCGCCGTTTTCGTCATTTAAAATAATCGTGTTGTCGAGATCGTCAAAATCATCGTCATCAAAAGAATCTAATGGGTCTCTCTCAAAAGGCGAGGCGGCAGATGTGTCTTCGGATTCAGATGGACCATACAGTTCTTCAAAGGCCTCGCTGAGTTTTGCAAACAGTTCATCATCGTTCATTTTCATATTGAAGGGCTCCTTTTCAATTATTGTAATTTGTTTGTATATTCACTTTATTCTCGCTATATTTTTTCTACGTCTATCCACATAACGGCTCTGACGCCGACTTCATCCGCATTGTGGTCGAGACTGTCTATCACCAGTTTTGAGCCCGCATATCCCTGAACCACAAGGTTTTCATCCTCGGCTTCACCAGGATCTCTGAGCCAGTAAAAGCAGTATAACAGCTCCACGGAAGTGATATCATCATCAAAACAATTGGAGTATACGCCTCTACCCATTTTCAGATGCTCAGGTATGTTCTCTATATCTTCCAGATCCGGCAAAAACAGCTTATCGTTCGTAGTTTACGATTCGTGAAGTGCAATTACATTTTTGCGTTTCTGATTGATATTCAATCCTTTGTTCCAAACAAAATCTATAGGTTGTTCAATGTAATACGGTGCAGAATATCCGATTTCAAAAACAGGTCTTGTAGCCATTATAAAACACTCCTTGTAATGTAGTCAATATAGACACGCACTTACACTTCTAATCAATTTCGTGCGTATCGTTTGTCCTTACAAGAATAGTGTAATTGATAACGCATACAATCATCAATCAGTTCTCTTTCCAAATATTCCAATAACCATCCAATAACAAGCTAAAAGCCGCATTAGATATCCAACACAATGGAATAAACCTGTTGTTGTGGCTGCTTGGATAGTAGGATTCTCCGATTATAATGTTTCTTCGCCGTTCATTATTCCACCTCAACTTTATACTGTCTCCGCCAAAGCAATCTCGTGATAAACCCCAGTATGATTTGCTCCATGCAAAACAGAATGTGCAGAGTGATTAATAATACTATTATCTGCATAAATGTGGAGTCCCAGTATAATTCTTCCTCTGCCCATTGTGAAATCAGAACAGAAAATCTGATGTTTGCCGGAAGCAGAGAAACGCTTGAAAAGACAAACATCCAGAGATTCTCTCGCTTTTCGCACACTGGTAAAAAAGCAACTAACAAAAACAGTAATACAACCGAACCGATCAGTATATAGGTTGTACCTGTAAAATAAAAGATTGTTGAAACGAACAGAGGAATCATCGTTAAAGCCGGCTGAACCCACTGTTTTTTTACAAATTCTTTCATGTGAAAATCACCACCACATTATACAGTATCCAAATCAATCCTATAGACTGCGTCAGCTGTAAAAAAGAAACACTGAGCATTCTTGCAAGACCCGACGGTCCTTTTTCCAGTTGTTCTTTCCAGGTTGAGGGCATGATTAAAGCTATGAGCATAGACCACGCCATATCGTCTGCGCCGATCAGCGTGGTGATCATTTTAAAGCCGTCAAGCGGGAGAAAGAAGCAAAAGTTGGCGACTCCCAGCAGTATATTCTCCAAGCCGGCGTAAAATAAAAATGTGCGAATGCCGGTATCGGGAATGAAATATACTGTGGCAAAGAATAAACCCGCAAGCAGGAAGTTGGTCTCTACTCCGGCGGCGTATATATGCGTTCTTTTCAAACGGCTCTTTATCGCTGTTTCTTTCATCAGCGTGTAAGCCGCCGGTATGAGGCTTATTCTTATTCCGATCTCGTATACGGGTGCTCGGTATGCTTTCGCTGCGATTGCATGACCTGCTTCGTGAAACGGCAGCCCTATTGCCAATCCAAAGAGCAAGCCGAGCATATATGTATCATCAAAGACAGCATAATTATTCCATGCCTTTACACCTAAAACAATTCCGCAAACAAGAACCGGAACCCATAACAGAGATAGGAATAAATTTAGCAATACAGCTGTTTTTGAATACTTAGGCTTGCCATCAAATTTAACAACGGAAAAGGCCAATCGTCCGACATCACGGTTGCGTTTCGCGTCTCGTAAATACCCCTTTTTCGATAGAAAACGGATATATGTTCTTACCGTTCGTTTATTAATAGATGGGTCTATAATATAAGGATTTGTCTTACCGTCAAGCTTTTGCATGAAATCAACAAAGTATCCCGGTAGCCTGAGAGGGTCTTCATCAATTTCGCCCGGTGCTATCTCGTTTTCAATTTCATACTCGTCATCGGAGACACGATGATATTCAAGCCAAGGCTTGATCATTGGATATTTTTGCGCCATTATCTGCCTCCTTATCCATATCCCTCTATGTAAGCCATTATTATTGCAGTCTCTTTTTCACTGTACTCACGCGCTGCGACCTCCAACGGCTGATTTTCGTAAGTGTCAAAGCCGTAACTCCATGCGCTTTTATAGTTTTCCTGAGAATCCATGAGTTCTCTTAACTCTGCGAAGTAAGCGCAGTTCATCGCAGGGTTATCCCAGTCAAGCGTGTTGACTAAGTAATCGACATAAGAGTGGTGAACCTCGTGGCAGATTGTGGCAACGATTTCTCGGGAAGATGAATTCGCTAGATGTTCGGTATTGATCCACATTTGATTTGATTCGTTGTCATATGCACCCAGTGTTGCTGTGCCGATCATGGCGGAAGTTACCGGAACAGTCGGGATACCAAGTACAGCTGATTCAAAATCAACAAGTTCTTGTGTTACGGTGATTCTCTCCCGTATAGACAGCTGACTCCAGTTTTTCTCTTTAAGATAACCCCAAAGTTCGGCTTTTTCCTCATACGGATCAGCTGGTTTGTCAGTTTCAACAACAACTTCGGTCTCGGAAAACAGTTGATTCCACAGTTCTTCCGTAGCCTTATATGTGGGCGACTCAACACCATATACGAAAATTGAGAGCAAGCAGGGAATTGCACAAAACACTGCCGCACCAAGAACTGAGCATCTCCTGAATGCGAATTGGTATCTTCGATGCCGCTTCCGTGAGAATCTGTGCTTCTGCTCATCTTTTTTCAATGCACGGAACAGCGCGATTTCTCCTCCCGCCGCAGTCAATGTAATCAATAGTGCAATCACAAAGTGGTGCTGGGCAAAGACAAGCATAAGCACAAGTTCTACAGGGACGATGTTGAACAGCAGTTCTGTTATTGTGCCATTGCAGGTGCCGCGCCTGAAAGGAGAGCAGCCAAGCCATACTACCGTAACCGTAACAATCAGCATTCTGGAAGACCACGCCTCCATATAGAGGCTGATTTCCGGTACGCAGAACGCGAATGGTTCAATGAAACTATAGAACACCATAGCAAGCGGTATGATGATAGATGACTTGTAGATGATTCGTTTCATGCTGCTTCTCCTTCCCGGATTTTTTACTCGTTTACTTCTTCAATATGGATATCATTCAATGTGCCGGATACCTTGATGTGAGTGTAATCCGGGTGATCCCAAGAGAATCTCACAAAGGCATCTCCAAAGTAGGAGTTTGCGTACTGCTTGGGATTTCTTGCGCCGAAAGAACCGGACGAGTTATTTGCTACGACATTGATAAACTCCTGAAGAATCGGCGTGTCAATCTCGGTAATGTAGAGTTTGCTCTTCTTTGTAGCAAGTTTTTCAATGCACTTGACGCAAATCTGAATAATGGCTTCTCCGGAAAGCTTATTGAATTTCAGAACTGCATCCATTCGCCCGAGCACCTCTTTGCGGAACGCACCGGCTTCAGCAAGTTTCTCCTTTGCTGCATTGGAGAGCTGGATAATTTTCAGAGGTGTGCTCAGGTTCTCGGGTTCTTCCTGTTGCGGTTCGGTCGCAACATCGGATGACATAAATCCAAGTTTCTTCTTGTCATCAACGGAAATGTTGCTGGTAAAGATCAAAATGCAGTTAGAAAGGTCATAATAAGCTTTCCCATTGCTGAGAGTCTTTCCGTTTGTTGCCATTCTTCCTGTATCCATGGCTTCCATTAATGCGGTAGCAATCTCTGCATGGGCTTTTTCGATTTCGTTGATTCCATAAATGACATATGGATTGTCTTCCGTTACTGCGAACGGTCCGTCTTCATCATGACCGACAAAACCGGGAGCCGCTCCCGTGAGCCTTGAAATATCGCCTTCGTGTGTATAATGGGTGCAGTCGATGTCGCGGTAGATATAACGCTGTGCTTCCCTCGGAAGCTGACGATTTATCATTTCCACCAACTGAATGGCTGTCTCGGTTTTTCCTGTTCCGCTGGGACCGTAGAGGAAAATGGAAAGGGGTCTGTCTTTACCCTTGGAGCCAAGGAAGATATACACAAGATGCGCAATCATCTCAAGGACATCCTTTTGACCGAAAATCTCACTTGTCAGATCCAAAAGGAGCTTGTCCTTATCAAGCTTGACAAAACCTTTATAAGGTTCGGGAATCGTGAGAGAGTCTCTGTCATACTTCATCCTCGGAGGATTTGTTCCGGGTTCGGTATGGCTGTCTGCTTTACGGGAAGGATCATTCGATATGGGTTCTTCTTCCTGCACACGGTCAGTCCGGAATTTCAAAAGGAAATCTTTCATGTCATCGAAAGAGTCGAAGTCTGCGGTTCCGGAGGAAAGCCAGCGGCCGATCTGAGGACAGGAGCCTGAGTAATTGACCGGAGCCTCCACGCACCTGATTGACACATGATGTTCATCATAATACCGGAATTCGATTGTACAAACCGCATGTCCGCAAGTGTCGGGGAGCTGTACGTCATCAAGGATATACAGTCCGTTGCCGCTTGTCATCTCCTCATAGAGTCCGTTAAAACCGTGGATATTAGAGCATTGCTTTTTCCAGTTCAGCATATCTGTTTCTCCTCCTTATTCTTCGGGTTTATCGTAAGGGTTGATAATGGTTCTGGTATCCTGAATTATTCTGCCGGAAGCGTTCTCATGACCAGCTCCTCCGCAAAGCGGACAGCCTTCTTCGGGGGTCTGACCGATCGCAATTGTCACGAAGGGGAATGTTAAATCAGTTTCGCTGGCTTCAACAAGTTTTATCGGCTCAAAGGCGGGGGCGTTGAATTCGGAAGAGCATTTCGTCATAAAATAGTTGCGGTCGGCATACTTATCCAGTTCATGATAATACGGAGTCAGAGGTTCATCGTAGCAAAGGATCTTAAGTGCCGTATAGGATTTGATGGAATTCAAATAATCCGTTACGCACACAGCCGCTCCCTCCGAGGAGCCTGTACCGGTCTTTTTCGCCGTCAGCATCTTTTTGTACCTGGACTCAAGGATACATCTGGGGCAGGAAGCAGTCAGTCCGGGATAGTAGAAGAGCACTTCGTGACCTTTGCCTTTTTCAAAAATTTGTGCCGCAAGATAAGGTATTCCGTATTTGACGCTGAGCTGTGCGCATCTGTCCTGCGCATAGAAATTGTCGGTGCATCCGCAAAGGAGCGTGTCACGAAAATCTCCGTTTTTCAGCATAGCCATTTTGAAGAAATCTTCGTCTGTAATGGCGTTATCAAGATATTTCGGGATGCAAATAACATGCGCAAGGGGATTGATGTCAAGAATGCGAGCTTTAATAACCTCAACCTTCAGCTTCCCGAGTTCCGAGATAAAGGTGCCTTGCGTGGCGATATTGGTATCCTCAACGATATCTCCGTCAAAAAGGATGAATGTGCCCACTCCGCATCTTGCTAGCGTCTCCAGAAAGGGACGTGAACCACCGCATCCAATGCAGATTACTTTCTTCTTTGCCATGAGATTGTTCGGAAAAACGCGCTCGATTCTCTTGAAACGGTTCGGGGCTTTTTTGTCAAGAGCCGCGATACGGCGTTCCTCTGCGGATTCTGTCTCGATTTCCATGAGCGGTGTCTTCATCTCGACAGACTGTTCGAATGAATAAGGGTAGATTTTGATCTCGCCGTTCAGTTTGGGAGATACCTGCACGATCGGGGTAAAGAATCGTCCGTGCACATTGATGGATTCGATGATGTTCTTTGCCATCAGAAGATCCCCGTGGGAAGGACGTGTTACTCCGTTCGGATGGGAGTGAATGACTCCGATCAGTTCGATATCATTGTCATTCCATTCGTGGATCACTTTGTTGCACGCCGGAATATCCATCATATATACACCGGCAGAACGCTCGGAGGTCGAATCGAAATAGTAGTGATCAATATGCACTCCGTCACTCGAACCCAGCAGACCGCCGTATTCGGGTCTGCGGCATCCTATGGTTTTACAGATTTCATCATATACCTCCGCAGTGAAGGTCCATTTTGTATTTTGGGTTTTGAATTCGTTCTTCTTTTCTTTGTTCTTCATTTTTGCAAGACACTCCTTAATCTTCATAATCTTATGATTCCTTTTCTTTTGAGCTTAGGCTGGATAGATTCAAAGCTGCCGCCGTTTCTGATGTAGTAAGCGGTAATTTCAGACCATGTTTTTGCGATCTCCCGCGCACGCTCAAGACTGTCGATTTTGTATTTCCAGCATATGTAGTGGATAGGTGTGGAATCGGACGTTGTCCTTCCTTTGTTCCTTTGAAATGCGTTGATCTTTCTCAGCATGTCGCTGTTGGATTCCGTAAGCCGATGAATCGTTGTGATGGAATCAGATCTCGATGCTGAAAACTGCTTGTAGTCAATGTCCGACAGTATGTAAATCCTCCATCCGGTTGATGTTCCGAGGTCGACAAACAGGAATTCAATGTCGAGCAGATAATCGGAGGTGCGGTAATAGTTGTTCTCAAACAGCATCATAATACTCCCTCCTCCTGAAGCTTGACCTGGATGTCCTTGAATGAGCCGCCGTGCTTTATGTAGTAAGCGGTAATTTCGCACCATGCACCGGCAACGCGGCGCATAACATCAAGATCGTAGATGGGGTCCACACGACAGACATATGGCCAGTCTTTCGTCTTATCAATATATCTGTGCGTTCCGTTATCAAGATACAGATGAGTATCTCTGTAGTCATCCGACCTTTGTGCGGAAACACGTTTATAGTCTATATCGGACATCACATAAGCCCGCCAGCCTAACGGTTTGCCTAAATCAAGCATCAGAAACTCTATATCCAGAGACTTGTCTTTCGTCCTGTAATAGGCGTGTTCGTATCTCATATACATCACCCTTTCTAACTTCCGAATATTGCGATAACCAGTGCAATAGCGCCGATTATGAGCAAAGCTTTCAGGATCCATAAGATCACCGCTGCAACGATTGCTCCGGACAGATAAACTCCAACTCCGCCCGCAGCCAGGCACAAGCTGCCTACGATTCCCGTTGACAGTTTCTTGAACTTGGTGATCGCCCATACGGAAAACGCACTGTATGCGATCAAAAGAATGACCGTAATGATAATCTTAAATGTATCCATAACTCTATCTCCTTACGAAAGCAGGCAGCGGTTTGCCGGTATCAATAAACACCTGCGTGGCATCCGCCCATTTCCTGCATAATGTCTTTGCCTGCTCCGGATACTTGATGCTACCGGTCCAGCATATCCACCGTTTGTTTGTTGTCTTGTTGTACCATATATGAGGCATATAGTTGGAAGTGTCTCTTCCGCGATAAGAAGGAGTACGGCAGATATAGCACTTATACAGATTATCGGATTCTTTTCTGATATCAAAGGTATACAGATGATCCTTCGACGGACAAGACGTCTGCGCCTGATATTCATATGAAAACTGAACCGGATCACGCATGGAACGGTATCGGACAGCAAAGGTTACTGCTATTACGATAACCGGTATAAAAGCTAAAATAAACATGCCGTACTCCTCCTGTTTATATACTTGACGGGCAAGTTGGTTATCAGGGCGGCATTTCGCCGTGCCAGCCGTCACCCTGCTCGTTGAGGTCACCCTGTCTGCCGCCGTGCCAGCCGTCACCCTGCTCGTTGAGGTCACCCTGTCTGCCGCCGTGCCA
>OLVZ01000580.1_pt1 | contig 35024 bp, 28 predicted proteins | sample 1673341 | NCBI WGS metagenome assembly OLVZ01 (sample SAMEA3178944, study PRJEB25190) | human gut metagenome | biome: human gut; feature: human-associated habitat; material: faeces | place: Austria | collected 2013 | reverse complement strand
GGGCAGGTTGTTCACAAGCCCCTCGGGGTTCAGGCCGGTGACCCGCACCAGCCAGTCGAACAGCTCGGTGGAGATGAAGTAGGCCACCCCCGCCGCCAGCAGGGGCGCGCCCACCTTCAGCACGCCGGGGCCCTTCCAGCGCAGCAGGCGCACCAAGGCCCAGCACACCAGCGCCAGCACTATCACCGCCCCCAGGGGGCGCATGACGTTGCCCACCGCCAGGCACAGCCCAGCCAGCACCGCCCCGCCGGGGGAGGGCTTCTCCCGCCGGGCCAGCAGCCAAAAGCCCAGGTAGAAGAAAAACACGGCGATGTGCTGGTTGGTCAGCACGGCGGACAGGAAGTAGGGCCCCGGGTACAGCGCGTACAGCAGAGAGGCCGCCATGGCCCCTGTCTCCGGCAAAAACCGCCGGGCGATGCCGTACACCAGGCAGCCTGTGCCCGCCATCCACACGGCGTTGAGCACCTGCAAGGGCAGCAGGCCCTCGCCGAACAGGCGCACCACCAAGGCCTCGTAAGCCACAAAGCCCGTCTGGTAGGCCCAGTTGTAGAAGTAGTCCGTCTGCAGGTACTCCCGGCTGCCCCGGGCCAGCTGGCAGGCGGCGTCGTACATGGTTTTAAAATCCTGCACCGGCTGGGCCCCAAAGAGGAAAACCACCCCCAGGGCAATGGCCAGCCGCAAAGTGAACAGCCCCAGGGAAAAGGCCCGCGCCGGCTTGAGGTACCGCACCCCCAGCAGCACCAGGGCCCCCATGCCCCCCAAGCCCGCCAAGGTGAACAGCGCCCAGCCCCCGCCCCGGCAGGCGGTGAGGGCTCCTTGGACCACCACAATCCACGAAAACAGCGCGCCGCAGCCAAAGGCCAGCTTCTCGCCCAGCCAGCCCAGCTTCTCACCCATGGCAATCCACCTCCCTTTTGTCTACAATCCGTGGGGTTGGAGGCATTCCAGCCCCGGCAGGTTCCGCAGCACGGTGAAGGCCACCCCTGCGGCGGCCACGCACACCAGCAGCGCCTGCATCCACCGCCGCTTCCACAGGGGGCGCCGCCCGCCCAGGTAGCAGACGGCCTCCCCCACCAGCCACAGCGCGGCCAGGGGCAGCACAAAGAACATGTACACATTCTGCCGGAAGGCCGCCTCCACATGGCCTTGCAGCAGCTCCTCCACCAGGCGGGTGACGCCGCAGGCGCCGCAGTAGTACCCGGTGCTCTCTAAAATCAGGCAGGGGGGCCGCAGGAGCAGCAGCAGCGCCACCCCCGCCGCCAAGGCCAGGGCCGCCAGCCCAACCCGCAGCAGCCTGCGCTTTTTTTGCTGTCCCACGGCGCCTCCTTTCCCGGGCTTTGCAAAAAGCGGGCCCGCAGGCCCGCTCCCGTTTCCATTTATTTTTTGATGTAGGCCAGGCCCACGGCGCCGGGGCCCGTGTGGGTGCCCACAATGCTGCCGATGGCCTGGGTGTGGACCTCCCGCTTTTTCAGCAGGTCGCCCATGTACTCCTCAAAGGCCTTGCAGTTTTCCGGCACATTGGCGTGGCCCACGGTGACGCAGTAGTCGCCGGAGATGGGCTCTTTTTCCACAAACTTGCGGATGGCGGCAAAGGCGGCTTTCTTGCCACGGGCCTTGCCCACCACCTCCACCAGGCCGTCCTTTAAGGTGATGATGGGGCAGATGCCCAAAATGCTGGCCACCAAGGCGCTGGTGGCGGAGAGCCGCCCGCCCATCTTCAAATACTTCAAATCCTCAATCATAGCGAACAGCCGCACCCGGGGGATGAGCTCCTCAATCCGCGCCACAATCTCCTTGCCGGAAAGGCCGGCGTCCCGCATTTTCACGGCCTCCTCCACCAGCAGCCCCAAGGCGAAGGTGACGTGGAGGGTATCGGGCAGCAGGATGTTGTCCGCCCCCAAAATGTTGGCCGCCACCCGGGCCGACTGCAAGGTGCCGCTCATCTGGGAGGAGATGAACAAACACACCACGTCGTCGCCGCTCTCCTGATAGGGCTTGAAGATTTCCTGGAACTGGGCGGGGGTGATTTGGGCGGTGTGGGGCAGCTCTTCCGCAGCCGCCAGCTTCTCGTAAAACTCCTCGTTGGAAATATCGAGGTTGGCGCGATAGCTCTGGTCTCCAAAGTTCACGGTGATGGGCAGCAGCTCCACATGCGTAAAACGCATGCGGTGACAGTAGTCCGCCAGCTGGTCGGCCACCTCGCGGTAATTGGGGTAAGTCTCGTCCTCACGCTTGCGCCATGAGCCGATGTGCACCTCGTAGATGTTCATGGGCGAGCGCAGGGCGTCATTCGCCGGGCGCGCGGCCATATAATCCGCGTCCCCCCACTCGTAGCCGCCTATGTCCCAGACCTTGCTGCCCGTGGCCGGGCCGGTCTCGGCGTGCAGGGCGAAGGGGTCGGCCTTGAGCACGACGGAGCCGTTTGCGCCCACGACGCGGAACTTATAGATGTCGCCGTTTTTTACACCGGGGAGGAAGGCGCACCAGACGCCGTCCTCGCGCCTGTACATGGGCGCGGCGGAGCCGTCCCAGCCGTTGAAGTCGCCGACTACGCTGACCTCTCTGGCGTTGGGGGCCCAGACGACGAAGCGGTGCATGTCCAGCTCCGGTATGTACCGGCATCCGAAAACGTCATAGGCGCGCTGGGCGCCGCCGGTATTGAACAGCCATATGTCGTCGTTGGAGACGAATTTTTCTGCGAGTTCTCTCTGTTCCATGGTATAGCCTCCTGTTTGCGCGGGGCTTCTGGAGCGACCCGTCTCTTGATTACATTATACAATTTTTCCAGTACGAATCAAAGCATTTTTTCGCGTAAAGTGTTTTGACTTCTGTTTTCCATTATATTATAATAAAAACAGGCGCGCAACCGCCAATTTGATGACTTTGGGGGTAGAAAAATGACAAATACCAAGCTTCCGTTCGTGTCGAAGGCTCAGCTGGACAAGCTGTGCGCTGAGTTTCCCACGCCTTTTCACCTCTATGATGCGCGCGGAATCATGGAAAACGCCCGCCGGGTGAACGCCGCGTTCGCCTGGAACGCGGGATACAGGGAGTATTTTGCCGTCAAGGCCACGCCCACGCCGGCCGTCATGGAACTGCTCAGGGCGGAGGGCTGCGGCATGGACTGCTCCTCGCTCACGGAGCTCATGCTCTGCGAAAAGCTGGGCATAAAGGGCGACGAGATCATGTTCTCATCAAACGACACGCCCGCCGAGGAGTTCCGTCTGGCGCACAAGCTGGGCGCCATCATCAACTTTGACGACATCAGCCACATCCCCTTCTACGACGAGGCGGTCGGCGAGTACCCGGAGACCATGTGCTGCCGCTATAACCCCGGCGGCAAGTTCTCCATTGCCAACCGCATAATGGATAACCCCGGCGAGGCCAAGTACGGCATGACGAGAGAGCAGATTTCAGAGGCCTTCCGCATGCTCATGGCCCGCGGCGTCAAGCACATCGGCATCCACGCCTTCCTGGCCTCCAACACCACCAGCGAGGCATACTATCCCGAGCTGGCTGCCCAGCTCTTCCGCCTGGCCGTGGAGCTGCACAGGGAGACCGGCGCGCACGTGGCCTTCATCAACCTCTCCGGCGGCGTCGGCATACCCTACCGCCCCGGCGAGCCCATGCCGGACATAGCCGTCATCGGCGCGGGCGTCAAGCGCGCGTTTGACGACATCCTGGTGCCGGCGGGCATGGGAGACGTGAAGATATTCACCGAGATGGGCCGCTATATGCTCGCCCCCTACGGCTGCCTGGTGACCAGGGTGCTGCACATGAAGCACATCTACAAGGACTACGTGGGCGTGGACGCCTCGGCCTGCGACCTCATGCGCCCGGCCATGTACGGGGCCTACCATCATATCACCGTCGCCGGCAAGGAAAACGCCGAGTGCGACCACCTCTACGACGTCACCGGCTCCCTCTGCGAGAACAACGACAAGTTCGCCGTGGACCGTATGCTGCCCGAGGTGGAGATAGGCGACACGCTGGTCATCCACGACACGGGCGCGCACGGACGCGCGATGGGCTACAACTACAACGGTCGCCTGCGCAGCGCCGAGGTGCTGCTGCAAAGCGACGGCACCGGCAGGCTCATACGCCGCGCGGAGACCCCCGAGGACTACTTCGCCACGCTGGAGTTCTGAGCCTGCGGCGCAGCAGACGGAGAATAGGCAAAAAGCCATCTGAAATCAGTCGATTTCAGATGGCTTTTGTGCTCCGTGGTCACCTTGGAGTATCATCAGCTCAGATTTACGAATGCTTTATATAATTTTATCAAATGCACCATTTTTTCACAAGCCATAATTTCGCGTGAGAAATGCACCAAAAATGTTACGTGAAAAATAAAATTGGTGCAAAACTGTAAAAACTAGAGAATACAATAATTTTCCCAGCGCCCGAGGGACTACGATTTATCGCTGTTGAGATTTATCAATCCCAGTTTTTCTAATTCCCGTCTTTGAACATCCGTAAGCCTCTTAACACCCCAACACAATAGGTAGCGTGGACGTGTGCTAGCCACATAACCTATTCTTCCGGACTCGTCTTCAGAGTTTAACCAACTCTCCCAAAACCCTGTTTTCCCCCGGCCATCCGGTGAAGATAATAGCAACACTGCATCAAATGTGCCACCCTTAACTGAATGGATAGTCTCGACACGCAGCTGCTCATCCTCGGTCAATTTTACCGGATAAATTGGCAGCTTCGCAGTCCCTTTAGGGGTTCGGATTGTTACCTCAGGTAGGTTTTGCCCTATGGTGTTAAGATGATGTGCGATGACACCAATAACTCTCTCTTTGTTTTTTGAATACCATGAGCCGTAAGTCAACTCATCCACGGTTGTCATCGCAGGATCGGAGCATAGTTCAACAAGAATATTTCTAAGTAACAATCTCCAGGACACTGCGTTCGGACATACTTCATCCGAGTAATAGTAGTTGTTGCTTTTTCCATGGAACCCCATCCATCTCTGCAGTTGATATGCAAGCAGACTTAAAGCTGTTTGCCGCGCTACAGGCTCATTTTGTTGCCATAGCTGGATGGCGTTTATAATGGGATGCGCCTTGTGGTCATTCGAAGGGCCGTGACCTAGCTTTTGCTTTGCAGTTTGTGTTCTAACAAGGACGACAGCATCTTTGATTGGTATGTCAAATCTATTGAGCGTATCGATAAAAGCTATAATTGCATCTTTCTCGTCATCATCATACTCCACATAGCAACAATCATAATCGCCACATTTACTCTCTACAGAACCTGAGATCGGGTAGTCTATCCCACCCATCTTTCGAGAAAAATCAACGATTTTCTGTGTGCTTCTAAAGTTTGCCCTTAACCGTCTAGTCTCGAAACGGTGAGCTTCAATATGTGCTTTATACTGCTCAGGACAGGCATCCTTGAACGAGTAAATAGCCTGATGAAGATCTCCTATGTAATGGACAACCGTACCCGCACTAATCAGAAGAGAAAGAATGCCTAGTTCGCTGGCAGATAAATCTTGACACTCGTCGACAAGAATTACAGGAAACTTCCGAGCAATATAGCGGCAAATTGTTTCATCACGAAGACATTTGCGCGCAATTAGGTTCATGTCTTCAAAAGTAGCAAATCCGTCATTCAAAAACCTCGATTTGCATGCATTTGCTTTTTTGATTAACTGCCTTGGGTTGCCATCATATAATTCTGTTAAGAGCTGAGTAGTTTCTTTTTGCTTAACATACCACTTTTCACTGCTAGCTCTAAGAATAAGTTGACTGGCATAAATTACCTGTCGCGGAAGGTAAAAGTCCAATTCATAGTTTTCAAGCCATTGGTTGCTGTATGGGCTTATATCAGAATCTATAACCCTAAATGATTTATCTGCTTTATCCTCTGGTATATCATAAAACTTGTAACCAAAGCGCTGCGCGATATGTCCGTGAACAAAACTGGAGAATGTGCCAATGAAGTGATTGGATGGAACAGGCTTGCCGTAAAATGAGGAAACCCGATCCGCGATGGTTGCGGTCGCCTCATTTGTAAAAGTTAAAACGGCAATTCCGGTTTGTCGGGAGCTCCACCTGCAGATCTCATAAGCCGCTTTAAGCCCCAGTACCTCAGTTTTTCCGCTTCCCGCACAAGCCTCTAAATAGATGCACTGATCTATTGGAGAAAGGATATAGTCTAGCTGCTCGTCAGTTTTCTCCTCTATTCGCTCTTTTGCTTGTTGAGTGAATATCTTACCGGCAGACAGTACTTCAGTAAGTTTTTCAATTTTTTCGTCCCTTGTCACAATGATTTTCCTCCACAAGCCCAAAGAACGGCATTAGAGATATAGTCTGGTACTACAAAATCATCCGTGATTTTTTCGGCCAAAGCATAAGCAAACACACCTTTTCCAATCTTATCGCTTTCTATGTGCTCATAAATATATTTTGCATCTTTTGCCAAGAGCGACATATCGCTGTAGCTATTCTCTTTAGCGATAATTCTATCAAGTTCGGTACAGACAGATCCATTAGGAGTAGGCCAGATAGACTTTAAAACAGTCGCTAAAAGCTTGGGGTTGTATGTAGCGAGATCATACTCAAAAGTTTTTAATGGCGATACAAAAAGCCTTATCCATTGATTACTATCAATTTCATCTTTTATGGCGACGATTGGGTTTTTACTTTCTACTTCCGTATCTTTCTCAGGATAGATAACATTGCCAGAAGCATCTTTGCCGGGATCCCTATCTGTCAAGCCGGAACAGAATATTGGAATGTCAGGGCCGGAAGACCCCTGAAAATTGCCGAACAACTTCATGAAGTACTGAAAGTTGATGCCATTGATATTGATTACAGAAACGCCCATCTCATCAAGTGTAGAGGCTAATCGCATAGGCTCCTCTTGTCCCTGGTTATATTTTTTCAGAACGATCTCTGCGAGCTTTGGCAACACGAGAGCTTCCGCAATTCCCTCGACCAATATGATTCCTCGTGAGAAAAGCATGGTGGACTTAGTAACATCCAGCCATCGGTTAATATAATTTTCCGCATTCGTATCAGCAAATTCCTTCTGTCCTATCATTGTGGAGACAATCTGGTTTTCTTTCCCCACCAAATGAATCAACTTGTCTATCTTCACGGAAGATGCCAGTACCGGCGAATGTGTAGAAACGATCACCTGTGCATTGGGAAGTGTAGAAACCAGTGCTTCAAGATATTTGATAAACTTTACCTGCAACTGTGGATGAAGATGGGCCTCTGGTTCTTCAATGAGAAGGATCGTAAAGATATCAGAATCCTTGATCAACTCAAGCTCGGCAAATACCGTAGCAATGTAGAGCAGGTTGTTATACCCCAGGCTGTTAGTGGCTAGGTCTCTGAACTTCGCTATATCCGTCTCCCCAGTATGAGGAAAGAAAACCATGCGAATATTTTCTATAATCCGATTAAAGGTTGTTTCAGAAAATTGCAGATTTACACTCTGACCGAGTTTCTCGCCTAATGCCTCCACAATTTTTCCGTTAATAGACGCCTTTACATCTTGAATTTCAGTGTATTTATCGTCCTTATTCTGCACGATATCGTTATTAAATTCGGCAACGCTATCCACGAGAGAGCCCGTGTTATCTCCGTACTTCTTTTTAAGAAGCCACGTTAATCGTGAGCGTCTGCCAGCAGAAAGCCTAGCTTCTGCATCGCGCAACGGCGGAAGATAAATACATTCAACTCTATCAAAAGTATCTTCTTCAAAAATGCTGGCCGTTGATTCTCCACCCCAGTATTTCCGTTTCATTGCACCGGGCTTTGTTGGGTTCTCCGTAATACGAAGATGCAGATGTGCGTTAAAGTCGGCGTTGCACCAAGACAAAAAAGTGATTTTCTCGTCTTCGGTTAACCCGGTCAACAACGCATCGATCTCGATTGTATCTGCAGTATAAGACCTATCCAATGAGCAATAGAAATCGTCCGGAGAGCAAGCATAATTTGATTCCGGTTCGCGGAAGAGGAGACGAAGAGCATTTATGACGGCGGTTTTCCCGCAGCCGTTTTCTCCGAGCAGGACATTTAGACCTCTGCCCAGCGAAATTTCAGATTTTTCGCTAGTATTTTTATACCCTTGAATAGATAGTTGGGAAATATACATCTTATCAGTCTCCTCATAAGTAATGCGGATAACTAAAGCTGCACCACTTTTCTCAATGCATTGTTGAGATTGCTATTTTCGCCTGAGCGGTGGACTTTTTAACCCGTAAAGGTTCGAATAATCCCAGCCTGTCGGGAAAGTTTTTTGCTGTCTTTCCCGACAGACTGCACTATGGTTGCTTCCCGATTCCCGCTTTACTCCACATCAAATCCGCCGCTTAAAATAAACTGTCTGAGAATGGTGTCTATCTTGGCCGGGATGCGGAATGGCTTGATCGGCTGACCCTCGGTGCGCTCAAAGTAGCCCCGTGCAATGTCACGATCCACGGTGTTCTTTAGTTTATCAAAAAGGCCAAATTCGTTGATATTTTCTGTTGTGACGTGGCGGTTCATGAAGTCCCGCAATTGCTTTTCGTCCACGCCTATGGCCAGCGCGAAGCGATGGATCCGGTCGTTACGCGCTTCTGCCTGATATTCAGTGATGTAGTCCGAGAGCGTTTTATCATCTTCTACGATTTTATTGCCTCTTTGGACATCAAGCAAAAACATGTGCGCATATTTTTGCTCTTCTTGAGACAAAACCGCAAAGGATTTGTGCAGCTCATTCAGGACTTCGGCAGTTTCCACGCCATCCTGCAGTGCCTTGAGGAATTTCTTGAAACGGGAGTTCATGTACGCCTTGTCGATCGCGCCGGTATTGATTTCAGTGAGGTAGGGATCGATCTCATACGGCACGTCTTCCATTCCACCGCTTCCACCGTCACGAAACAGTTCTTTGTAGCGCATGGCCAGCACAAGGTAGGCGGCCTCATCGAAGTGCATCTTGACGCTATGTTTGCCCGACTCTGTCTTGAATTCGTACTCCGACTGCCCCCAGGTGAATCCCTGTACCTGAGCCGCCTCCAGATAATCATTGAACTGCTTGAACAGCTTGGCAAAGCGGGCTTTCTCGGTTGGCTCCTCGGGGAGGGCTTCAAAATTCTTCACGCCCGCCGCTGAAAACAGAGCAGCAATGTCGTCAAAAGTCTCGTTTAACTTAGTAAGGTTTTTCTCCAGCTTACTGGCGAACAGTCCCAGGGGCTTGTCCCCGGAATAGAGCTTAAAGGCTGCTTCCACGTTACGAGCCATCGAATGTGGATAGCGGTAGTAGCGGATAATCCCAAAGGGCTTTTCCGGGCCAAACAGGCGGTTGGTGCGGGAGAATGCCTGGATCAGGTGCTCATAGGTCAGGACTTTATCCAAATAGAGTGTATTGACCCATTTGGAATCGAAGCCGGTCAGCATCTGATCTACCACAATCAGAAGATCGATCTGCTGCTCCGGTGTCCGTTCAATCCCCACATAGGGCTTCTTGTGCGCCAGCCGCAGGGAAACATCTTTCTTGTATGACGCATAGGTGGCCATGCGGAACTTCTGGTCATAGCGTTCATTGTAGTCCTTCAGCATCTTTATGACCGCATCTTCCTTGAGGGCCGCGTCGTCCGTGTTGTCGATATTCTGGTCAAACAGCGCAGCGACCTTAAGCTCCGGGCAGAACTCACAGAAGAGATCGTAATATTGGATAGCTTCCGGAATGCTGCTGGTGGCAAAGATCGCGTGGAAACGCCCGCCCCGGCTGAGGGTCATCCAGCGGTCATGGATGTCCTGCACGACGGCCGTCCGGTGTTTTTCACGCCTATACTGGGATTTCGGGATGTAGTCCTCGATTCCCTTGAACCATTTCCCGTCATCCTGCAGGTACCCGGCCATGGGAACCTGGGTGGCGTCCATAAAACGATAGTAAATTGCTTCCTTTTTCGTATCGCCAAACACCTCTGCCTCGGTGGTGGCTTTGGCCTGCGCAAGAGCGACAGCCTTGCGCAGATCCGTATCTTTGTAGGTCAGAACCATGGTGGGATCAAAGCCCAGGACATTCTTGTCTCGAATTCCATCGGCAATGCTGTAGCGATGGAGCTCATCACCGAATACATCGGTCGTGGTGCTCAGCTTCTTCTGGTTCTCATCGTGAATCGGCGTACCGGTAAACCCGAAGAACATCGCGCCGGGGAAAGTTTCCTTGATCGTGCGGAGCATGTCGCCAAACACATCCCTGTGCGCCTCATCCACAATAAAGACCAGGCGCTTGCGGTTGATCAGCTCGATGTCCTTGGCCTTATATCCGCCATCCTCCTCGATGCGGCTCATCTTCTGGATGGAAGTCACGATCAGCGTATTGGCCGGATCGTCGCTTTTAAGCTTGGCGATCAGGACGCCGGTGTTCTCGGTGGCCTGGACGGAGTCGGCGTCGTCGGCGAAGCCACGATACTCACGGAGGGACTGGGTGCCCAGCTCGATGCGATCAACCAGGAAGATGACCTTATCCGCATCGCCGGAATTGGCGATGAGCTGCGCGGATTTGAAGCTGGTGAGGGTTTTGCCGGAACCGGTGGTGTGCCAGATATATCCGCCCCGCTGGCCGGGGTCCTGCCATTTCCGACGGGCGACCTTATCTGAGATTGCGCTGGCGGCATAATACTGATAGCTTCGCATGACCTTCAGGGTGTTGTCCGTGTCATCGGCCACCGTATAGAAGCCAATCAGCTGGTGTGCCATCGGGATGGAGAGCAGGTTGGAGGCGATGGACTGCCAGTGATTTATTGGCTCGTTGTTGAAGTCCGCCCAGTGGAAATAATAGTCCGAATTAAACTTGCCGTCCGGGCCGGGATTGGCGAAATACAAGGTTTCGTTCGGCTCCATGGCCACAAAAACCTGCACCAGAGAGAACAGCCCGGTGAACACACCTTCATGGGCGTACTTCTCGATCTGATAACATGCCTGACTCACCGGGACGCCGCTTTTCTTGAGTTCCACATGGATGACCGGCATGCCGTTGATCAGCAGCATGAAATCTCCCCGGCGGTCGCTGGCAAGGGGCGACTTGGCCCTGAAGATGGGCTGCTGCGCGATCTGATACCGGCTCTGCCCGGCGGCGATCTCCTGCCGGTCGTAGATCTTTAAGCTGATCTCCCGGCCAAAGTGGAGGGTATCCGCCGGATTGTCCCGCTTGATGGTAACGGTTTTGCCGTTGATGAAGCCGTTGAGCTTGAGGGGGGTGCGCAGGGTTTTGATCTGTTCCAGGATCTGCACCATCTCGCCGTCGGTGAGGGGCGCGTCGTTCAGCCGGTCGATGCCACGGTTGTTCTCGAATAGGATCTGCGCCCAGTTTTGGAGCAAGTCCTTTTCTGTTGGATAGCGCAGCACCTCCGGCTCCCAGCCCTTGTCGAAGAGGAGGGTGATCAGCGCGTTTTCAAAATCTGATTCTCTGTTGAATACCATCGCTGCCTCCTTAGACGAACATCTTCTGCAGCAGAGCTGCCTTTACACGCTTGAGGGATTCATGCTTGCGCTGATGAAGGGTGATAAGGTTGTCCAGGGTATCAATATAATTCCCAATGGCATTCTGCTCGGCAAAACTTGTCCACGGAATTTCGATGGTTTTCATGCCTTCGATGTCAATACTGCGTCCATCGCGTATTCCATACACATGTGGTTTCAAATCCTGATCTATGAATTTGGGTGATCTGAAATATGAATAATAAAACCGGGAATCTGTTCCCTCCCCATGGAACGTGTGGTATGCAGGGCTAATAATCCCATAGGTTGTAGCCTTTTCGAGCCCTCCCTCGAATGAACGAAGATGAACAATGAAATCGTCAGCATTGACCATTTTATAATTCGCAAGACTTTCCTTATCATACTGTAAGCTTCGGTCTGACTCATCCCGACGAATTGTGCCGCCGCCCTGAATTATTGTGAGTGCAGGGAGCTCCGGGTGCCCTTTCTCAGAGTATTCTTCAAAAATGTCGCCCAACTTCCGCTGCTCCCAAGGGTCAGTGAAACCGTCGAAACGAACCTCTGGAACGTCGCTGCCGTTTTGGGGGAACATCTTTTCCAGCATGGCTTGCTTGAGGATGACCAGCCTGTCAAGCTTGCGCTGATGGAGGATGATAAGGTTGTCGAGACTTTGTAAATAGGCACTTATCATATCCTGTTCTGGCTTGCCTGGTACCATTATTTGATACTGAGAATACTCTTGAGCATTGACTCCGGGTTGTCCAGAACGCATTGAAGTTACTTGAATAAATTTCTCATAATCTCCCGTAAGAGTATTTTGAAATACAAATTCCGAATTGTATTCAGGCTTGATTCTCGCTCGAATTAAAAAGCCCGCATAATAGACTAATCCATCAGACGCCTTGTAGATATAGCTTTTCCCGACGCTTGCCCCTGTTCTGGCAAATAATATATCTCCTTCAGACAATCTGTAATTCTCGGCAAAAGATAAATCTGTATCTGGTGAAGTGATGTTTTCCTGTTTAAACTCTCTGTTATCATCATCAATATCTGTAATCCTGATATATTTATTTTTACCATCATACTCTTTAGCCGCGGCATTGAGCCCATATTCAAAAGAAGAAGACAACTCTCCTAACTTCCGCTGCTCCCAAGGCTCAGCAAACCCTGCAAAGCGAATTTCCGGCACTTGTTTCACTTCGCTCACCTTACGCACCCCCCCAGCAGCTTCTTGAGCTCTGCCAGACCGGCCATGTCGGAGGCGCTGCCCGTGAGCTGCTCCAGCATGGCGGAAAATTCCCGCTCCGTCTGGGCGATTTCGGCGTCCAGATCGGTCAGCGTGGTCGCATACTTCTGCGCCAGGGCGGACACCTGTTTCACCAAGCCGTCCACTGCGGCCTGTGGCAGCGCATAGAGCTGTTCCACCAGCGGGACGATCCATTTCTGTTCCAGCAGGAGCAAAACCTGCTCATCGGAAAGCCCCTCAATTGTCTCCTTGGTGTGCTGGTGCAGCGCAGCTGCCAAATCCTTGGCTTCACGCTTCACAGTCTTTTCCTCGCTCATCAAATCGGATGCATGTAAAATCTTTGCCTCAAAGGAGTCTTCTGGGAACTCAAAACCCGCCTGCAGTTCCTTGATTCGGGCGTTTACTTTACTCCTGGCATAGACGTTCTTCCCCTCGATGGCATCCCAATCCACTTCCGTGTGGTCGGCAACATATTGGAGCTTTTCACCCTTTGTCGCCTTTCTGTCCAGAAGAGCGATATATCCACGGAGCACCCGCAGCTCGGCGGTATCAATATCAGCGTAGATTTCTGCGATTTTCGCTTTTAGACCCGCTGCAACAAAGGCAGTGTTGTCATCGTTGAGGTAGTTGCCGTCTTTTTCTTCCTCAGACAAGGAATCAATAATCTCCTCATATTCGCTTGAGATTTCCGCAATGCGGCTCTCCTTGGCACGCACCACCTCGGCCTCATCGTGTAGGATGGCCTGCTGCACCAGCGCAAAGGGGATGATGCGTCCAATCCAGCCTTCTTGAACCTCTTCCTCTACGCCATCTTTCTTCTTCAAAACCATATTGGGATCGACGCACTTCGTGGCGGCAAACCCCTCTCGATGGATGGTCTCCAGATCGGAGGAGATGGTCGCCCAGGCGTGATCCAGAATCTCATACGCCTCATAGTAGTCCACCAGCGGCACCGTAGCCAGCCGCGCATAAATATTGCTGCTGATTTCATCTTCATTGGCAGAGTGCTCCAGGCTGTGGAGACCGTCAATCAGACGCTCCCGGAGATAGCCGGAGAAATCGGAAAAATGCGCGGTAAAATTGTCGATATAGGCCTTGGCATCGGCACTCTCTTTGACCGCTGCAGCCACATCCTCCACCGCCAGAGCGGAGTAGGACTCCCCGGCAGAGCAAAACAGCTTGTCCCGCAGATTGGGGAAAGCCTCCCAATACTGCTGCAGCTGGTCGATTTCGGCATTGGGGATGCCGCCGGACATCACAGCCAAAATGTCCCACGACTCAGCCTGCTCGGAGGAATCCACATAGCGCGGGATATTCAGGTTGTAGTCATTGCGGCGGATCTCGTCGCGCTCTACCACCCGGGAGAACTTGTCCACGGTTTTGCGCTGCACGACCGTATCCACGATCCGCTTAATGTCGGAAGCGCGGAGCTTGTTGTTTTTGCCCACTTTCTCAAAGTGTTTGGAGGCGTCGATGATCAGCACATCGGTATTGGGCCGCTTCTGGCGCAGCACCATGATGATGGTGGGAATGCCAGTGCCAAAGAAGATATTGGCTGGGAGCCCAATGATGGCATCAATATTGTTTTTCTCAATCAGGTTGCGGCGGATCTCACCCTCCTCACCACCCCGAAACAGTACGCCATGGGGCAGAACGATGGTCATAATGCCGTCGGGCTTGAGGTGATAGAGATCATGGAGCAAGAAGGCATAATCGGCCTTGCTTTTGGGGGCCATGCCGTAATTGGCGTAGCGTGGATCGTGCTTTTTGTCCTCGGTTGGCTCCCAATGCTGGGAATAGGGCGGATTTGAGACAACTGCGTCCACATAAAGCGGGCTGTAAACATGTTCCTCGTCAAAGAAGGGCCAATCTTCCTCCAGTGTGTCGCCGTTGCGGGTGACGATATTGTCCGGGAGAATACCGCGCATCACCAGATTCATGCGGGTGAGGTTGTATGTATTTTCCTTGAGCTCTTGGGCGTAGTACTTGATGTTGTCCTTTCCGCCCATGCGCTTGGCCGCACTCTGGCCAATGTTGATCAGCAAGGAACCGGAGCCGCTGGTGGGGTCATAGATTTCGATCTTGTCGCGGTCTTTCAGGTGATCGGCCACGATCTCCGACATCAGCAGGGAAACCTCATGCGGGGTATAGAACTCCCCGGCCTTTTTACCGGCATTTGCCGCGAAGTTGCTGATCAGGTACTCATAAATGAAGCCCAGAACGTCATAATCCTCTTTGCCGTCCATGGGAATGTCCTTGATCAGCTGAAGCAGGTTGCTGATCGCCTTGGTTCGTGCGCCGGAGGTGTCGCCCAGCTTGCTCAGGCCGGTATCAAGGGTATCAAAAATCTTCTCGAAAACCTTTTTGTGTTTTGGATCGATCAGGCGATTGAACGCAGAGAGCGCGTCGGTGACATTGGAGACGTCAAAGTCCTTGCCTTTGGCCAGCCAGGTGGAGAAGAGATGTTCATAGGCGATAAAATAGCCAAGCTGGCGGCGGCAGTAAGCCACAGTGTCCGCATCGTCCTCGGTGAGTTCTTGCAGGTCATCGCTCTCCCAGCCGTCTTTGCGCAGAAACTGTTCTTCCTTATCTGAGAGAAATTTATAGAAAATAAAGCCAAGAATATAGTCCTTGTACTCATTGGCCTCAATTTTTGAGCGGAGCTTATTGGCAGATTCCCAGATCTTTGCCGCAAGCTGTTGTTTGTTCATGATAGGCGACTCCTTTCAGACTCCGTTTTAAGTATACCATACCGCAAGCGGCTTTTACTCATCCACAAACTCCATAATGTCATCCAATGAGCACCCAAGAGCCTTACAGATTCGTCCCAGCACATCGGTGGTGACATTATCGCCATGGGTAAGCTTATTCATCGTATAGTGGCTCACCTGTGCCATCGTTTCGAGATCCTTCTTCTTTAGGTCCCTATCGATGAGTAGTTTCCAGAGTTTTTTGTAGCTTACAGTCATAACTTAGACCTCACTATCTCCATAATCCTGTACATCAATGTGCTTATTATATCACCGCTCGTCTGATATTTCAAATTTATGTTTGCGTTCAAAAACTTCTAATGAAATAAATATACATGGCACAAAGAAGTCTATGAGCTAACTGATAGGAGCTTTTCCGCATATTTTTCTTCCGTAGGAAGGGTATATACTTCAAAGCGCCCCTTTCGCTTGCCCCAGATATATAGCTGGATCTCCGGCGACTTAAAAACTCGGCAATCATCGTCAATAATGCGGAGCGTGTAGCTTTCCGGATATCTGCCGTCGAGCAGCTCAAGAAGCTGGATGCACGAGACCTGAAGGGCGGATTTTGGCTCAGAGGTGAAGATCTCCGCCGTTACCACATCGCATCCTATTATCCTCACACCGTCCGACCCATTTTCATATCTGGGATATGGGCGGCAATAAATCAAAACCTCGGTGCAGTTGATTAGATCGAAGCCGCTTAGTTTTCTGGTTCTTTTCAGCTTTAAACTCTGCCGATCCGCTTGGTCTACGATTCTGGACACGGTCGGAGAAGTGATGCGCTCCAGCCTTGGAAAACCCGCCTCTTTTGCGTGCTGCTGCACATATTGGTGAAGTAAAGCGATTGACCAGAGATCTTGCTCATACCCCAGAGTTCGTGGAGATTTTTTAGCTGTTTGGACGATCCACTGCATGGCTTCTTCCGAGATCTCTTTTGGATGGCCGCTGCGCTGGTCATCCTGCAAAGCGCGCATCAGGCCACCCTCTTTGAACTTATCTAGGCATAACCGAACGGGTTTGGAAAGCATATGCAGCTTCCGACGAATTTCGCTGGGCGATACGCCCTCTGAACGCAGCAACAGGATCTTTGCTCGGTCAGAGACACGCGGAGAAACCTTCTTTGCGTCAATCAATGCCTGCAAATATGATTTTTCCTCTGCGGTTAGATCTATCTAATCTGGCTGGGACATACTGTAATTCCTGTTTGATTAAGTCCATTATACCACAGGACAAATGATAGCCTTAGAGCATTGTCCACAGATACTTATTATAGTAGAACCACCGCACAATATTGTGCGGCGGTTCTACGGAGGTAACTAGTCGCTACGCCCATTTCTTTATGCTTTCGAAACACCGATCAATAGGCTCTGAACTATCCAATATCCCCGACGAACCAATAAAAACGCCATTACTTAGTATATATGCAGAGACATACCATAGATCGTCGTTCGGGCCTTTGCTGGGATTGTAGAAGAAGATAAGAACAGGCAGACCGTCCTTTGATTCTTCATGAAAGAAAACACAGTAGTCTGTCCATCCCCTGTCAGTAATCCAACCATCATAGAAGGATGTTCTGTAGTGATCGTCCTCGTCGTAGATACCATAATGCTGGACTAGATAGTCTGCCTTCTTAGTAGTAAGATCGTTGCCTTCTTCTACTAAGTAGAAACCGTACTCCTTAGCCTTTAGGTTAATATAACCGTAAACTGTGTTGGCATCAAGGGGCTGGCTCGGCTCAATCGAGGGGATCTCTGCAGCTGGTTTGGTAGACTCCAGCCCAGGGATGCCGGTAAAGCGGTCGAGGATGGTAGCGGCCTGGGCGCGGTTCAGAGGCTCATTGGGGCCGTAGATGCCGCCCGGCAATCCAGCCAGTACCCCCGCACGCTGCAAGGCTGTAATGGCGGTCTGGTACTCGGCATCGAGAGCGGCAATGTCGGGGAAATCAATCGCGGCGTTGGTGGCGGGCAGCTCCACACCCAGAGCGCCTGCCAGACGGTACATTGCCAAAGCTGCGCCCTTGCGATCACAGGTGGTCTCCGGATTGGCTCCGTAAATGGAGCCCATGTCGTTATAAGCGCCATCCAGCAGATTGTAAGACAAGGCCCAGCGCAAAGGCGTCTTGCACCATTCTCTGCCAGTCAATCCGTTGACAGCCGTATTGCTGTCGAGGGTACCGGTGAGGATTTGGCTGTAAGCATTGTAAAGCGTCTGGGTCACTTGCGCGCGAGTGAAGGGCGTTTCCGGAGAGAACTTACCTCCGCCGACACCGCCAAAAAGCCCCTTTTCGGTGACACTCTCGATATACTGGTAGGCCCAATGAGAAGTAGGCACATCGTTATAGGTGTTTCCTGCGGCAAAGGCAGTGGTGGATACGCCAACGATGAGTACCAGGGAAAATAAGAATGATAAAACTCGCTTCATTTCTTCATCTCCTCTTTTGTTTTTTGCAGCACAGAGCTGGGTAATTTATTCTACTGGTTTGTTTGGTTGGGATAAACGGTTATGAGATCAAAGTTTGACGGAAAGGGTGCCGGATCAACATGTGCAGAGTTTTCCAAAATGTATGAAAGTACAATTTCAAGGCCTTTGGGAATAGAAAAGTCATAGTTTTTAATGCGAATCGTCTCCGTGGGATCTTGGATATCAGTAAGGGCATCTGGTTCCACTCTCCACAGTGCGGCTCCTTTTTCACTGTAATCCTCTGCGCAGGAGGCTCCGATGGGATAGGGGCCTGTGCTATGATACTGGGCCGAACAGGTAATGCCATCGACTTGCCGCAGATAGGTTATGTGGCCGTCGTCTGGCTTTTCGGGGCCTTTTGTGAAGCCAAAGTATTCGGCCACGGCATCCAGATCAAAGCCTTCTTCGGTGTAGTAGGGTGTGAGATCCAACTGTGTCGTGAAATCTTCGATGGTCGCCGGGCCAGCAGGGATTGAGGGTGTATCGACAACATATTCTTCATCGCCGGGCGGGCTTGCGCTTTCGTCGGGTGGAAGCTCTTCCACCTGATTTGTGCCGTTGTTGTGCTGCACAACTTCCTCCCCAGAATGATCTGAAACCGCATCTGAGTTTCCGCCGCAGGCGCTGAGAGAAGTGATTAAAATAAGCACAACAAGCAGCAAATTGAATAGCTTTTTCATTGGATCTTCCTCCTAACTTTGCAAGGATTGCAATTACGCCGCAGAATCGCCATCTGTATGCTCTGTATCATTCGGAGAAAACATGGGGATGCAGAAGGAGGTGCCGCCGAAGGAGAACTTTTTTTCCAGAAGCAGCGGGTTTCCGTCTGGATATTTGGGGTTGTATACGTTGGAAACCGCGATAGCGATAGGCACCTCACCCCAAGTGCTTCTGACCATCTTGGCGTAGCAATAGACCTCGTTCAGATCAGTTTTGCCGCTGGTTCTGCCCAGCACCTTCCGCTCGTTTGACAGGTCGATAATGCCGCTCCAAACGCCCAGGGGATCCTGCATCTCGGTATGCTTGTGGAAGATGATGTACTCGCTCAGGGGATACTCCGCCGTGATGTCAAAGCCCTCGGTGAGATTTTCCATGTACATGGTGCCAAAGGCGATTACGGAACGGTCATCCCGGAAGGCATCGTCAAACACATAGTCCCGGAAATCTTCAGCCGTCGGGGTGGAGCGGGTACCGCCCACAGATTTCCAAGCCGCCTCCAAGGTCTCCAGGTCGTTGGCCCGGATCCACGGCCCGATCTTCAGCGTCTTTTTCAGTACATAGCCGTCTCGAGTGGTTTGGTCGAAGGTATAGCAAGCCAAAGGGTATTCAATGTCCAATACTGCGGTATCCGGCAGGAGGATATGGCCATCGTCCGTATATTCCTCCGTAAAGAATCCAAAATACCGGCTGGCGCGATCATAGGAGTATGCGCCTGTATAGTACAGGCTTCCGTCCTCATTGGCAATCCACAGGCACTCTCCCTCTCCGGCCAGCGGAGACGTGGTCTCTGCTCCATAGGAGAGGGTGAGCTCTGTCCCATCGTCCAGATACAGCACCACGCTGTCCTCCGTCTCCACATGGCAGCGGAGAATGAGCGGATCGTGGGCGTCGTCCGGGAAACGGAGCTCCAGGGTCCAATCGCCCACAAGGTCTTCCGCCTCATCTTCTGATTCGAGGCCCGCTTCGTCAAAATTGGCTGTACTGCCCGCGCTTCCTGTTTCGGAGGGCGGCACGCCGTTATTGGAAGATGAGTTACAGGCTGATAAACTGAGTGCCAAAACGCAGAAAAGAAATAGAGCGGCTATTTTTTTCATTTCGTTCTCCTCTTATTTTTGGGCGGTATATCACTTCACGGGAGCCGAGTTTAGCATCGGTATGATATCCAGAAGCAGAGATGTGACCTCCGGAGTAAAATGCCATTGAAGTGTATCCGGGTCAAAGGAACAGCCACTGCCACCATCCTTAATGGTCCAAAACAGTTCTTGACTAGTGGTGTTGTTCACGCCAGTAATATCGCAATAAGAGAGCTCTGTCTCATCGGCGGTATCTGTATAGAAATGTATCATCCCTACCTGGATATCTTGGGATCCGTCAGAGTAAGTGTCGGCCACATAGCCGTGATCCAGAGAAAGAAACCACAAATTCCAAACATTTGAGTAGGAAATCCCAATGAAAATATGGTTTTCTTCCGCAGCTTTTGCAATTTCATCAGGTACAAGATCTGAGAAAGGTGCCGTCGGGTTCTCATAGAATCTTTTTGCTACAAATGTCAGCATCTCCATCAGCCCATCTGTATAGGATACATCGTATCCCACATCGTTATAGTGCTTTACTCGGTCAGAAAAATCTAACGGTTTCGTAGTGATTGAAAGATAGTCCTTTATATTTCCCTCGGAAAGAGGAACATCATAGTGAAAATCATAATAGCTGAGATAGACTGTTGTAGCGTCAGAAACGAGTTCCCCAACTAAGCGTTCCCACATTTGAATCTCCATATCATCTCTAAGATCCACAAAGGTAAAGCCATACTGCTGAAAATCGTCCAAATGATTGCAGCTTTCCACCTCCAAAACGCTGCTTTCCTGTGTTTTTGTATCGGGAGCAGTCTCAATAGGCAGCACATCGCTTGTCCCGTTTGTCTCTGAGTCAGAATAATCAGGGCTATTCTCGCTGCCGCAGGCAATCAGGGACAGCATCAAGGCTGCAAGCATAAATAGTGACAGTAATCTTTTCATCGGTTATGTACCCTCCGTTCTGCTTTCCGCTGTGTTTCACCTCATAGACGCCCACTTTCAAAAACCGGTTTAATGATTTTCAGACTTTTTGAGAAGAAATTTTAGCCCCCATAAATCCTGCTGCCTGGAATGTTACATTTTCCGTCCTCTGTTGTATTCCAGCTGGTTTCTCTATCCAGTTTACCTGCTTTCCCAATTAAAATCCGAGCGGGTGATTGAAAGAATATCCAGAATCATGTGGAATCGACTTGAAGATAGTCGATCCTTCATGGTAAAATATAGCTTAAGCAGGTACCCCCGACGGAGAATGTAACCTTCGTTCTCTTTCCGGTTGTGTTTCAACATCTACGGACAAGGGGGCTGTTTAAATTATGGCAGCAACAGAACCAATTCGGAATAAGGAACAATTACGGCAGCTTGCGGAGTATTTTCTGAGCCGCAAGCAATACCGAAACCATGCGATGCTGGTTGTTGGCACCTATACGGCGCTGCGTATCAGTGATTTGCTGCGCCTGACGTGGCCGGAGGTCTACGATCCGGTGCGGGAGAAGTTTCGTTCTCATATCAATGTGACGGAGCATAAGACGGGAAAAGGCAAGATCATCGCGCTGAACCAGCAGGCCATTGATGCGCTGCGCCTATACTATCCATACCGACGCGGGCACTATATCTTTTGCAACAACCGAGACGGTAAGCCGATCAGCCGGATGCAGGCGTGGCGGATCATCCATGGGGCGGCGGAGGCCGTTGGGATTTCCGGGCGCATTGCCTGCCACAGTCTGCGAAAGACCTGGGGGTATCATGCGTGGACAAGCGGCGAGGTCTCTCCCGTAGTCATTATGGAAATCTATAACCACAGCAACTACAATGTGACACGGCGCTACCTCGGCGTCGCCCAGGACGATCTGGATCAGGCGTATCTGGAAGCGTCCCTGTTCTAATATCCACCTGACAGAGAAAGAGTATCGTTGTCTCGCACGAGGGCAATGGTACTCTTTTTATTCTTCGGAGGGCTGCTCTGCGAGATTAATGATTCGTTTTCCTTTTCCTTGTGCATACTGCATTGTCTGATAAGCTCCGCCTGAATTGTGCTCCACATAGAAAACCACCAGATCACTTCGATCCACCATCTGCCGGTTGCGGATTTGATAGGCTCTCTTGGGATGGCTGTTCTGTGCAGCATCACAGATCTCGATTTCATCGTAGTAATTGCCGAAACTCTTTACATTATTATACAGTTCTGCAGTAGAGTACGGCAATACCCAGATTAAAGAACTATTACCATCTCTTATGCGGCGTTGGAGCCGCTTCACGGCAGAAGATATGATCTGGTCGAAATCCCCGCCGCGCCCGACTAGGAACTCCACATATCCTTTTTGTAAAATAAGATCGCGGATAAGCGTTTCCGCTTTTGCCTCCGCCCGATTAAAATCCTCAATGATGCGATGCCCAAAGAAGCTAACAGTGTATAGTCTCAACATTTCACTCTCCGCCCGACAAGATAAACTCCGCAGTAAAGTAAATAACCCTTTTCTTATTGTAGGTATTTATTTACTTATAGTAAATGAACATCTAATCTGTTTCAATTATAATTTATCTGCTTTGTTGATAGCATAATACCCGGGAGGTGGTATTGTGCAAACGGAGTTTCCAGAGCGTTATATCACTTTGGGTCTTAAGATCGCATATTACCGAAAGAAAGCCGGTCTAACACAGGAAGTCCTCGCCGAGTGCATCGGTAAGAGTGTCAATTTTATTGGGCAGGTTGAGGGGACGGGGACGATCCGGGGCGTCTCCCTTGAGACCTTGTTTAAGATCGCCCAAGTATTAAAGATCCCGCCGTCCAAGCTACTGGAGGATGACTGATAGCCTCATAGGAGACTTTAGAAAACGATGAAGCAGGAGCGTTTCCTACGGATGAGTCCGATGGGGGTGCTCCTGCTTTTTACTTTATATGACAGCACCGGTCAGATATGTCCTATGTCTCACCCGCTGGGCGGGGCATAGTTCACTCCCCGCAATGAAATTAAAATAGTTAACAAGCAAGCCTTAATTAGTCCGTACGCATCGTACAACGTTACCCATATCACCAGGATCATTGCCAGTACCAGGGTAATAACCATCCTTTTCAACTTTTAGCACCGCTCTATTTCTAAGCCAGTAATTCTCCTCCTCCCCTGGAAACCTATACCCCCAAGAGTTAATATACCCAGCATAATCTGGAGTAAACACCTCGACAAGCTCCTGGCCTATATAGCCCCAGATACTGTTATTCATCTCAGCTAAGGTTGGCAAGTGCCAACCTTTCGGACAGATATCATAAGTTGAAGTTGCACCAGATGAGCATTCGGTCCCCGCAGATGCAACACAATAAGTGTAAAAAACATAGTCACCAGCGTCATAAATTGCAGCGCCAAAATCATTATCTTGGTCGAAACCCGAAAGATTGCTATATGGAAGAGTATAGCTAGAGGCTACATTAGAATATATATTATTTACTGTGGGCCTAGGAGCAAGGCGAAGATTTTGCGTCATCCAACAAATGCCATCGATATAACGAACGGTATACTTCTTGCCATTTCTTCTATCCGTCAATGTATAGTGACTGTTTGTGGAATAACTTTTGCACTGTGCAAGAGTAAAATCTTGTATATATCCAGTTGGGAGAGCTATACCATTCAACGTAATAGTCGCAGTCCCATTCACCTTGAAGGTGGTACTAGCAGAAGTAGTACTGCCAATCGTACCAGATCCCGTTCTTCTCCAGGAGCTAAACTCATAGCCATCACTAAATGCACCAGTAAGGCTATAAGTACCACAGGCAAGTTGCATAGTTTGTCCATTAGTCTTGGTAGTCCCGTTTAGTGTAATACTACTAGCTCCACCTGTAGTGTAGAAAGTAATGGTTTGGTTGATGTTGCCAGAAGCTGAAGTGGCAGTAATGGTGTCATTGGTGGTACCCATAGTGTAGGTGATGCTGGTGCCAGAAGTGGAGCTAAGCGTTCCGGTAGCGCCAGAGTTCTTAGACCAAGTAGGTGTGGCATAGGAAGTACAGGTGGTGTTGGTAGCTTTGGTGACGCTAGCGGTAACGGTCTGGCCATAACGGTAAGTGCCAGAGCCAGTAGCACCTGAAGTATTAGAGCCAGCAGTAACCGTTAGGTTATAGGTTCTGCGTGGAACTTGACCGTCTGTGCCGACTGTAAGGACTGTTGGGCCAGTGACCGTAGCTTGGGCAGATTGGTTGGTGTATTGGCTGGAGTTTTGGGTGGTGGTGTAGGAGCAGATGCTGCCATACTCTGCAGCAGGGTTAATGGTAACTGTAGTGTAGCTGCTGGGATAGGTGCCATCGGCATTTTGAAGTTTGTATCGAGCAGTACAGGCAAAGGTGAGTTTCTTCCATTGAGCATAGAGGGTGGGATAGTAGTTATCTGGATTGGCAGAGACAGTATAGCTGGTGCCGTCATTGTATGACTGACCACTGCCATCTGCGGAGGTATTCCAGCCGATGAACTCATAGCCAGTGCGGGTATATGTATTGCCGAGGAGGTTCTGGGTATCGCCTACGGCAATAAGTTGGGTATCCATAGAACCATTGTCTGCACCATTGCCGTCGTAGGTAATAGTGACAGCACCGTCTTTGACGCAGCGGACAGCAGAGCCACCATATTTGTTGTAGTGACCCAAAGTAATATCAGAGCTAGTGAAGGATAGATACGTGGCATAAAGCGTGGAATAATTAGTGGATGACCAGTAGTACCCGCTTGAACCTTGGAGTTCAAGATTATTCACCCAAGCACCAGCAAAAACGCCAGACCAAGCACCGCCAAACTGCCATCCTGCATAATAGCCTGGGGTAAAGCCGTAGCTCAAGGAGCCAGAGTTCATGGAGGCATCTTGGACCGCGTAGTCTGCGGCAACTATGCTAGTACCGCTTGCAGTAGGAGACGTATCGCTGCTCGTGCCACTTGGCAATCTCCAACCCGTGGGGCAGATGGAACTGGCTACATTAGTGCCTTCTGCATCAACGGAGTAGGTTCCATTACCCGCTGTAGCGGCATACCAGTTGTAGAGATAACCACATTTGGTGTAGGAGCTTTGAATGGAATCACCATAGCAGTAGGAAGCGACCATGGGGTTGTTGTAGAAAGCTTTATCCCAGTTAGTGCCAGCGCCCGATATAGCTGCACCGTTTGTGCCATCTACGGTGTTGTATCTGCCATCCGTATCGTTTAGGGTAATGCCTTCTGTGCCGTCACCAATGTTAGAGATAGTGATGCCTTCGCCCTTGTATTTCATATTATCTACCATCCAGCACTTCTCGTCCTGCATTTTCTTTATTCTGTAGGTTTGACCGTTTCTTTCGTCGGTTAAGGAAACGATGTCGCCAACGGATAGGCTGCCACAGTCTATGCTGGTGAAGGTGTCCATGTTGATGTTAGCGATTTGGGTATTGGAAACAGAAGCTGTTTCAGTTCTGCTGGGATTAAAGTAGCGGATTGTGAAGTTATGGGTATCTAGTTCGGTGCCACTAGCAGTCACTGTGATGTTGTAGCCGTTATCTGAGTCTGGATTAGTTTCTGCTTTGTCTGGAAGGACACATTGAAGCTCGTCTTGGCTGGCGAGGTTAATGCTGGTACATTCGGTACCGCCTACGGTAACGCTAGTGACATTAATGAAGCCATCATTGCTATAGAGGGTAATGGTATCCCCTGCCCAGCCAGTGGTGGGATAGACATCAAGGATGGGGCGAGGAACATAGTTAGTGATGGTAGTAATGGTGATGATGTTGGAATAGGTACCAGCAGGAAGTGAAGTATCTACATTGGCGGCAATGGAGACTGGAATACTATCGCCAGAATCACTGGTGGCAGAGGTAGTTTGTTTGAGAGTGTAGGGATCGTCATAGGACGGAATAGTGGCAAACTGGTAGTTGGAATCTGATGGGTTAGAGTTATTGTAGCCTGGATTATTGACTAGGCTATTGGGATACCAGCCCCAAGTGTTTGCACTTAATACCGCTGGATTGTCTGTAGTGGCAGTAGTGGAATGAATGCTACTGCTCGTATTTACATCGGTAAGATCGGTGGTTTCATTAGCGCTCGCCAAGCTCATCACATAGCCGGTTTCGTTGTCCGTATTTACATTGATGTTTAGCTCATCAGCTGATAAAGATCCAGAAGGGGTGGGCGCGATGGAAAGATTGAGATTCTCTGGTGTGATGGCAACAGCAAGAGTCGGATCGTTGGAGAGAGTAGCAATACTTTCTTCCGCATTGGAATCTCCTGGGATGAGGAGGAACGAACCCAAGACAAAAGCAACCAGAAACGAGCCAACTCCTACAAAAACATTAAAAGCGGCAAGCCTGACCCGTGGGTGGCTTCCCGCTTTATCTATTCTCTGTGTTTTTAGTTTGACTGGGGAGAACAATCTTACCCAGAATGGTTGCTTTCTTTTCATCTTACCCTTTCTCTCTATTACCAGCGCCACACCTATACAAAACGCACAAATGAGCGCATATACATTTATATTATAGCAACAAAAAAACAAAAGCAAGATAGATTTTTGGACAAATTCGAGCACCTTTCAAAAGCAAAACAGAATCAGAGAGGCAGACGTCTACTCAGGCGCCTGCCTCTCTTTTTTACGCGCAAATATGGCGCTACATAGTTACTGGATTACAGTGGCCTGCATCGGATAGTTACTTACATTGATAAAGCGATTGATGTCCGTACCTTCATAGAACATGACTGTGTCGCCGGAATCGTTGACCACATAGTTGGTCAGGTTCCCTTGCTGGTCATATTCGTAGATCAGCCGCCATTCTTCACTGCCAGACGTCCTGGTCGTCACTTCCGTTCCCACCCGGATGCCGTTGGCTGCGGTGCCCTCATTGATGAGTACAGAGCCGTCCTCTGCATCATAGGCCACATGCCGGAAGGGGCCGTTTTCGTTGCCTTGCTCACCTGACATAAGGGAGAAGCTCTGTTGCAAAAGAGCTACACAGTGGACTATCTCAGCAAGAAAACGAGGAAAAAATGACGGCGAATTGCCACAATACCACATTGAGAATTCGCACGAACCAATTTTTCTCCAGATATTTTCGACCTTGTCCAGAAGAAGTTGGAGCACCGGCGAGGATACAAGGCACGGTTTCGGGATAATACCCCCCTTAGCAATAAGTTGATTTGTGCAGACTGCGGCGGCTTTTATGGGCACAAAGTCTGGCACAACCGCGAAAACACGAAGCGTTACGATATCTGGTACTGCAATCGTCGCTATACGAGTGCCGAAAAGTGCAAGACCCCAATCTTGCGCGAAAATGAAATCGAGACGGCGTTTGAGCGCATCTGTAAGGAACTTGGCATCAGGGGTGGCCAATCTCATGAAAACCTTTGGAATGAGATGGTGGAAGTCGTTATGGTTTATCCAGATAGGCGGCTGATTTTTCACATGATTGATGGTAGAGAAGCAGAAGTCATAATCTGATCGTACACTACCATAGCACATTACAAATAGAAGCGTCGCAGGCAATCTGAATTATGAATTCCGACTGCTGCGGCGCTTTTTCCTGTCTGTACGCATCCTTGTGAATGGGAAAAATTAAAGTGGTGCATCTGTGAGGTTGCACCACTTTTTGAAAGCATAGGTTTTCGCGTGAGAAAAGTAACATCCACCTAAAATCAGAAAATGTAGCTACTATTTGTCTCCTCAAAATATTGGTGCAATTTCAATCGTTCACGGTGCTTTTCTAACTAGCATATTAGAGAAAAAACGAGGAACACCCCTGATAAATCAGGGGTGTTCCTCAGACCACCTTGTTCTCCAAGGTGACCACAAAGTATGGTCCGAGTGGCGAGACTCGAACTCGCGGCCTCCAGCTCCCAAAGCTGGCGCGCTACCAACTGCGCAACACCCGGATGCGTCTGCCCGGAGGGCAGGCGTAAAAATTATACACTGTCCTTTCAAAAACTGCAACCTTTTCTTCGTTGCAGTTTTCGTCGTAATGTGGTACTATGCTCTACGGAGTGTGAGAATCGTGAGAATGAGAAAGAAACCCAACCTCATCCCCAGGCTGGAGCGCTGCGCCCACGTGCTGGAAAATTCGCCCGAGACTCTGCGCGGAAGCTGGCTGGACGCCTACCCGGCGATGCGCGAGGTGCACGTGGAGCTGGGCTGCGGCAAAGGCCGCTTCACCTGTGACATGGCCGCGGATAATCCCAATGTGCTCATCGTCGCGGTGGAGAAGGTTCCCGACGCGCTGGTCGTGGCCATGGAGCGCGCCTGCGAGCGGGAGCTGGGCAACGTGCGTTTCCTGGCCAAGGACGCGGCCGACCTCGGCGAATACTTCGCCCCGGGCGAGGTTTCGCGCATATATATAAACTTCCCCGACCCCTGGCCGAAGAAGAAGCAGTTCAAGCGCCGCCTGACCGCGCCCAGCTTTCAGAAGCTGTGCTACGACGCCCTGGCGCCCGGCGGGGAGATATGGTTCAAGACCGACAACGTCCCGCTCTTTGAGTGGAGCCTCGAGCAGTATGAGCTGTGCGGCTGGCAGGTCAAGGACGTCTCGCGCGACTGGCGGGACACCGTCATGACCGACTACGAGGCCAAATTCCGCGAGCAGGGCGTGAAGATAAACCGGCTCGTCGCCGTAAAGGGCGGGCGGTTTGAGATCCCCGACGTCAAGGAGGCGGAAGAATGCGACTGATATCCTGGAACGTTAACGGCCTGCGCGCCGCCGTCAAAAAGGGCTTTATGGACAGCTTCAACGCCCTGGACGCCGACATATTCTGCCTGCAGGAGACGAAGCTCCAGGCCGGGCAGATAGAGCTTGACCTGCCCGGCTATCACCAGTACTGGTGCTACGCCGAGAAGAAGGGCTACTCCGGCACCGCCGTGTTCTCGCGCGTGGAGCCGATAAGCGTCACGTACAACCTCGGCTATCCCGAGCACGACAGCGAAGGCCGCGTCATCACCTGCGAGTTTGAGGACTTCTACCTCGTGTGCGTCTACACGCCCAACTCGCAAAACGAGCTCAAGCGTCTGGACTACCGCATGACCTGGGAGGACGCCTTCAGGGCGCACCTGATGGAGCTGGACAGGCGCAAGCCTGTCATCGCGTGCGGCGACATGAATGTGGCGCACGAGGAGATAGACCTCAAGAACCCGTCCACCAACCACATGAACGCCGGCTTCACCGACCAGGAGCGCGGCAAAATGACCGAGCTGCTGTCGAGCGGGTTCACCGACTCCTTCCGCTATCTCTACCCCGAGGCGCGCGACGCGTACTCGTGGTGGAGCTTCCGCGCGGCCTCGCGCGAGCGGAACGTGGGCTGGCGCATAGACTACTTCCTCTGCTCCGACCGGCTGCGCGAGCGCATCGCGGACGCGTTTATACGCCCGGAAATAATGGGCAGCGACCACTGCCCGGTGGGGCTGGACTTGAAGTGAGCGGCTTTGACATAGGCTCCGTGCACCTCGCAGGACGCACGGTGCTGGCGCCGATGGCCGGCGTGAGCGACGCGGCCTTCAGGACGCTCTGCCTGGAGCAGGGCGCGGCGCTGGTGTACACGGAGATGGTCAGCGCAAAGGCGCTGTGCTACAACGACAGGAAAACCGCCGCGCTGCTGCACATACCGGAGCACGGCCGCCCGGTGGCCGCGCAGATATTCGGGCACGAGCCTGAGAGCATGGCTGAGGGCGCTCGCCGCGCGCTGGAGATCTGCCGCGCGGATATAATCGACATCAACATGGGCTGCCCGGTGGGCAAGATAGTCAAGGGCGGGGACGGCTCCGCGCTGATGAAGACCCCCGAGCTGGCCGGAGAGATAACCGCCGCGGTCGCCGCCGCGGTGGATGTGCCTGTGACGGTGAAGATACGCAAGGGCTGGGACGCGGGCAGCGTGAACTGCGTGGAGGTCGCAAAGATTCTCGAGCAGGCGGGGGCGTCCGCCATAGCCGTCCACGGCCGCACGCGCGTGCAGATGTACGCCGGACGCGCCGACTGGGACGCGATACGCGACGTGGTAAACGCCGTGAGCGTGCCGGTTATAGCCAACGGCGACGTGTTCACAGGCGCCGACGCTGCGCACATTTTAAAATATACCGGCGCCGCGGCGTGCATGATAGGCCGCGGCTCGTTCGGCAATCCCTGGATATTCGCCGCAGCCAACGCCGCCATAGCCGGCGAGAGCGCGCCGGCGGAGCCGCCGCTGGCCGAGCGGCTGGCCACGGCGTACCGCCAGGTGGAAATGGCCGCCGCGGAAAAGGGCGAGCGGCTGGCCTGCATAGAGGCCAGGGCGCGCATAACCAATTACCTCCACGGCGTGCCGCACTCCGGAGAGTACAAGCAGGAGCTGGTGCACATCTCCTCGCTCGAGGAACTGGGAAGGATCCTGAAGCGCGCGGAGCTGAACCTGGCGGGGCGCTGACGCCCGGATGCCCCGGAGAGGAACGAGAATTCCACAGAGGTGAAACAGAGTTGACTAGAGAACAGGAGCGGGAGATCATCGACAGGGTGCTCTCCGGCGACACCGAGGCGTTTGAGGCGCTGGTGCTGGAACATCAGAATAAAGTCTACAGCCTCGCCCTGCGAATGGTCGGCAACGAGGAGGACGCGCGCGACATGGCGCAGGAGGCGTTCATACGCGCGTTCAGCTCCCTGACCGGGTTCAGGGGCGACAGCAAGTTTTCCGTGTGGCTGTACAGGCTCACCAGCAACATCTGCATAGACTTCCTGCGTTCGCGCGCGAAGAAGCGCACGGTTTCCATGACCTGGACGGACGACGAGGGCGACGACGCGGGCGAGCTGGAGATACCGGACGAGCGGTTCTCGCCCGAGGGACAGTTCGACCGCGCGAGCATACGCGAGAGCGTGCAGCGCGGGCTGGACTCGCTCTCGCCGCAGTACCGCGAGATACTGGTGCTCAGGGAGATAAACGGCCTGAGCTACGAGGAGATAGGACGAGTGCTCGGAATCGAGGAGGGCACGGTCAAATCGCGTATTTTCAGGGCGAGAAAAAAACTTTGCGATTTTCTTCTGCGCGAGGGGAACATTCCCGAATTTGGCGCGTCTAACGCACCGAAGGGAGGAGCGGGTGTATGAGCCACTGCGACAAATATATGGAGATGGCCAGCTTATACGTGGACGGAGAGCTGAGCGAGGACGATTTGCCCGAGCTGCTCACGCACCTGGAAGGCTGTGCCGAATGCCAGAGATATTACGAGGCCTACAAGGCCGTCTCCGGAGCAATGGATGAGACCCCGGCGCCTGAGGGCTTTGCCGCTTCCGTCATGAGCGGCGTGAGAGCCTCCGTCGGACAGAAGAAAACGGAAACCGAGAAAAAGCCGCGAGGGTTTCGCCGCCGTCCGGCCATAGCGCGGTATGCCGCCCTGGCGGCCTGCCTCGCCCTGGTGATCGCCGCCGGCGTAAAGCTCGCTTCGCCGGCGGGCGACGGGCGGGCGAACGGCGAGAGCAGCCCCGCGGGGTTCAGCATCACTGCGGCGGACAGCAGCAGCGCTCAGCCGCAGGCGCAGTACGACGGCGCACAGACCGGCGGGACGACCTCGAAGCCGGCGGACAAATCCGCAAAGCCGGCCAGCGCCGGCAGCAGCTGCGCCAGGGACGTCGACTCCATATTCGTGGAGAGCGGCCTGGAAGATGGCCGGCTCCTGGACGAGGACGGCATAGACAGGGCGCTGGCTCTGCTGCGCTTCGGCGGCGAGGAGCTGGACGAAGCTCCCGAGCGCGACGCCGATTATACGATGTCCGTGGACGGAGATGCGGGCTTGAGCACGCTGCAGGTCTGGCTTGAAGACGGACGCGTCATCTGCCAGCTCGACGGCGACAAGACCTGGGTGGCCGTCGGAACGGAAGACGAGCTTTTGGAGCTGCTCGATTGAACTCGGGAAAGTATGTCCCGGCAGTGGATTCTGTCACTGCCGGGACATTTTTATTCAGATTTCGGCAAGATATGGCGGTTTTTTGCTCTTGATAAAAAAGAAATTGTATGCTATAATCTTTAGCTGAATCGATTGCGCATTTTTTAACTGCGTTCAAATGCTTTTTTGATGGTGGGATATACAGTGAAACAAGCGAAAGTGTCCAATAACGTAATACGCCGCTTGCCGCGTTATCTGCGCAAGCTGGACGAGCTCAAGGCCGCCGGCGTCGACCGCATCTCCTCCGGAGAGCTCGGCCGTCAGATGGGACTGACCAGCAGCCAGATCCGTCAGGACTTCAGCTGCTTCGGCGAATTCGGCCAGCAGGGCTACGGCTACAATGTCACGGGTCTGCGCGGCGAGATCGCCAGCATACTCGGCATGAACCGCGACTTCTCCGTCATCCTCGTCGGCGTCGGCAACATAGGCCGCGCCATGATCGAGAATTTCTGCTTTGAGCAGTACGGCTTCCACATGCTGGCTGCCTACGACGTGCGCCCCGAGGTCGTAGGCACCGACATCTCCGGCATCCGCGTCCACGACATAAGCGAGCTGCCGCACATCTTCGAGTCCAGCAAGGTCGACATGGCCGTCCTCTCCGTGCCGAAGCTCATCGCCAACAAGGCCGCCCGCGAGCTGGTCGACCACGGCGTGAAGGCCATATGGAACTTCACCAACGTCGAGCTCGACCTGAACGAGAACGAGGCCATCGTGGAGAACATCCACTTCTCCGACAGCCTGCTCGCCCTGGGCTACTACCTCAGCGAGCGCATCGACGCCGAGGCTGCCGCCGCGGCCAAGAACGCGCGGTGACGGCGGGAAAGCGCCTGCGCTTCATAGCGCTCCTGCTGGCGCTGTGCCTCGCCGCAGCCCTCCCGGCCTCCGCCGCTGGCACGGCGTCCGACTCGCTGATAACCGAGTCCTGGCTCGATGACTGGGCGGACGAGCTGCTTGCCGAGGCCGTGTCCGGCATCGACGGCGCGCTCGAAGGCGCCGGTCAGGGCGGACTGACCGCCACGGAGTATGTGCTCTCCGACGGCGACCGCGTGTCGCTGGGCGAGGGGGCGAGCGTGCTGCTCGTCTCCGGAACCGCGAGCATGAGCGTCTCTGGCACGGTGGTCAACGCAACTGCGGGAGCCGTGGCCTCCTCCGGGGACGTGAGCGCGCGTGAGCTCTACATAGTCGCCGGGGACTCGTCCGCGAGCGTAGTCGCCGACGGCGGCGCGCGCATAGCCGTGTGGGGAAGTGCGAACGTCACCGAGCGCACGCTGGTGTTCACCGACGTGGCCGAGGGCAGCTGGTACTACGACTACGTCTACTCCGCCGTGGCCGTCGGGCTTATCGACGGCGTGACCGAGACGACGTTCGAGCCTGAGAGCGGCTTCACCGTGGCTCAGGCGATAAAGATCGCCGCCTGCCTGCACCAGTATTACAACAACGGCACGGTCACGCTGCAAAACGGCGAGCCGTGGTACAAGACCTACGTGGACTACGCCGTGGCCAACGGCGTCGCCGGCGAGAGCTACGCCGCCATGAGTGACGCGCAGCTCAACGAGCCGATCGACCGCCGCGACTTCGCGGTGATATTCTATAACGCCATGCCCGCCTACGAGTACGCGCCCATCAACACCGTGGAGTCCATCCCCGACGTGGCCGCGGACGACGCGGGCGCCGACGAGATCTACGCGCTCTACCGCGCGGGCATCCTCGACGGCATAACCGAGGACGGCTCCTACCAGCCGGAGAGCGGCATCCGCCGCAACGAGGCTGCGGCCATCGTGGCGAGGATGCTGGACGAAGACCTGCGCGTCAGGACTTCAAACGAATAAGACCTGAGGCTCCCGCATACGCGGGAGCCTTTTACGCAGGGTGGGAGCGCCGCTCCCGACTCTGCCCTGAACCGCCGGAGCAAGCGCCCGGCGGAGCTTTTGAGAGGTGATAGCATGGACACCATAGCTGCGATAGCCACGGGTTCGGCCGTGTCGGCGATAGGCATAGTGCGCGTTTCGGGGCCGCAGGCGATAGCGCTGATGGACGCGGTGTTTACGCCCTCGGACGGCAAGGCGATGAGCGCGCACCCGGACCGCAAGCTGGTTTACGGCGCGCTGCACGGCGCGGATGGGGCGGCGCTGGACTACTGCCTGTGCACGATAAGCCGCGCGCCGCACTCGTACACCGGCGAGGACACGGCGGAGCTGCAGTGCCACGGCTCGCCGGTCGTGCTCAGCGAGGCGCTGGGCGAGCTGTTCAGGCTCGGGGCGAGGCAGGCAGGTCCCGGCGAGTTCACAAAGCGCGCGTTCCTGAACGGGCGCATGGACTTGACCGAGGCCGAGGCCGTGATAGACGTCATCGAGGCCGAGAGCGCCGCCGCGGCCAAGAACGCCGCCGGCCAGCTGGCGGGAGCCGTGACGCGCAGGACAGAGGCCGTCTACGACATGCTCACCGACATGGCCGCGCACTTCGCCGCCGCGCTGGACTACCCCGACGAGGACATAGAGCCGTTCGAGCTTGAGAATTACGCCCGGCAGCTGGACGAGGCCATAGCCGGCCTTGACGCGCTGATGTCCACGTTCGAGCGCGGGCGCGTCCTGCGCGAGGGCGTACGCGTCTCGCTGATAGGCCGCCCCAACGTGGGCAAAAGCTCGCTTTTGAACGCGCTGCTGGGGTACGAGCGCGCCATCGTCACGGACGAGCCGGGCACGACCCGCGACACGATAGAGGAGAAGGCCGTCCTCGGCGGCGTGCTGCTGCGCCTGACGGACACCGCCGGGCTGCGCGAGGCCGGCGGCGAGGTGGAACGGCTGGGCGTCCGGCGCGCCTTGCAGGCCGCCGAGGACTCCGACCTCGTCATAGCCGTGTTCGACGGCTCCGAGCCGCTGACTGAGCGCGACGAGGAGACGCTTGCCGTGGCGCGGCGGGCAAAGCGCGCCATAGCCGTGGTGAACAAGTCGGACCTGCACCAGGAGCTGGACAGCGCGCTGCTGCCGGACTGCTTTGCCCACACTGTGCACATGAGCGCCAGGCGGCTCCGCGGCCTGGACGCGCTGGCCGCCGCCGTGCGGGAGCTGTTCCCCGCGCCGGAGGCTCCGGCGGGGGAGATACTTACAAACGCGCGCCAGGCGGACGCGGTGCGCCGCGCGCTGGCCTCCCTGCGCGATGCGCGCGACGCCATGCTCGACGGCGTCCCTGCGGACGCCGTGCTCACCGAGACCGAGCAGGCTCAGCGCGCCCTCGGCGAGCTGAACGGCCGCACCGTCGCCGACGACGTGACTGACCGCATATTCTCCCGCTTCTGCGTGGGGAAATGATTTTACGTAATATAGTATTACGTAAACCGATTGCGGCGCGGGCGTTGACAAAAAAACTCACCCCCGTCCTGAGTGGACGGGGGTGTCAGTTTGTCGAAAAAGCCTCGCAGAGTTTCGCGCCCTGTGGGCGCGAAAGGGAC
>OLVZ01000562.1_pt1 | contig 35447 bp, 32 predicted proteins | sample 1673341 | NCBI WGS metagenome assembly OLVZ01 (sample SAMEA3178944, study PRJEB25190) | human gut metagenome | biome: human gut; feature: human-associated habitat; material: faeces | place: Austria | collected 2013 | reverse complement strand
TGCCGCGGCCGATCTCGTCCAGCAGGACGATGCTGCGGTCCGAAATGTTATTGAGAATGCTGGCCGACTCGAGCATCTCGACCATGAAGGTGGATTCGCCCTGCGAAATGTTGTCCGATGCGCCGACGCGCGTAAAAATCTTGTCCACGACGCCGATATGCGCCGAGGCGGCGGGTACGAACGAGCCCATCTGTGCCATGAGGATGATGAGCGCCGTCTGCCGCAGCAGAGCCGATTTACCCGACATGTTGGGACCGGTAATCATCATGATCTGCTGCTGCCGGTCGTCGAGCATGACGTCGTTGGGGACGTACTCCTCCCCCACGGGCATCAGCGTTTCGATGACCGGATGGCGTCCCGAACGGATGTCGATGCGCTTGCCGTCGTCGAGCACCGGACGTACGTAGCGCCGCTCGCAGGCCAGCCGCGCGAAGGATTGCAGGCAGTCGATGCGCGCCACGACAGCCGCGTCGTGCAGCATCGGCTGGAGCGACGAACAGATGAAGGCCATGATGTCGGCATAGATGCGCTGCTCGAGAACGAGCATCTTCTCCTCGGCGCCGAGAATCTTCTCCTCGTACTCCTTGAGCTCCTCGGTGATGTAACGCTCGGCATTGGCCAGCGTCTGTTTGCGTATCCACGTCGCGGGGACCTTGTCCCTGTGGGCGTTGCGGACCTCGATGTAGTAGCCGAAGACGTTGTTGTAGCTGATCTTGAGCGACGGGATGCCCGTTGCCTCGCTCTCGCGCTGCTGGATGCGCGAAAGGTAGTCCTTGCCGTGGAGCGCGATGCGGCGCAGGTCGTCCAGTTCGGGATCTACGCCGTCGGCGATGACCCCTCCCTTCTGAATCTGGTTGTTCTGCGGATCGGGATAGATTTCGCGGGCGATGCGTTCGCGGACCCCGGCCAGCGGGTCGATGCCCGCAGCCAGCGCATGCAACCGGTCGTCGTCCGTGGATTCGAGCGCGGCCTTGAGCGTCTCGATCGCCGCGAGCGAATTTTTGAGCTGCACCAGTTCGCGCGGCGTGACGCGCTGCGCGGCGATACGCGACGCAATACGTTCCAGATCGCCCACCATCGCCACCTGCTCGCGCACGGCGTCCGCCAGGTCGGCCTCCTTCGTGAAGCGCTCCACGACGTCGAGCCGCTCGTTGATCTTCGCCGGGTCCTTGATCGGCATGGCGATCCACCGCTTCAGCAGACGGCCGCCCATCGGCGTCAGCGTGCGGTCGATGACGTCGGCGAAGCTGCACTTCTCGCGTGCGCCGTTCGAGGAAAAGAGCTCCAGGTTGCGGATCGTGAACTTATCGACCCACACGTAATCGTCCTCGTCGATGCGCGAGAGCGAGGTGATGTGTCCCGTCTCGCGGTGCTCGGTGAACTCGAGGTAGTAGAGAATGGCCCCGGCGGCCGAAATGCCGCTCGTGAAGTGGTCCACGCCGAAACCTTTCAGCGACTTGGTCCCGAACTGCCTGCAAAGTTTCCCGCGATTGACCTCCTCCGAGAAGACCCACTCGTCGAGACGGTAGGTGTAGAGCCGCGACCCGAAAGCGTCGGCGAAACGGTCCTCGTAGCCGCGCTGGTAGATCACCTCTTTGGGCTGAAGATTGGAGATGAGCTTGTCCGCGTAGCTGTCCGTGCCCTCGGCCACGTAGAACTCCCCGGTCGAGATGTCGAGAAACGCCACGCCCGTCGCCCGACGGCCGAAATAGACCGAGGCGATATAGTTGTTCTCCTTGTTGGCCAGAATGTTGTCACCCAGAACGATGCCCGGCGTCACCAGTTCGATGACACCGCGCTTGACCAGTCCCTTGACCAGCTTGGGGTCTTCGAGCTGCTCGCAGATCGCCACGCGTTCGCCTGCCCGGACGAGTTTCGGCAGGTAGGTGTCGATGGCATGGTAGGGAAATCCCGCCAGCTCCACGTAGGTCGCCGCACCGTTCGCACGGCGCGTGAGCGTGATGCCCAGAATGCCGCTGGCCTTGATTGCATCGTCGCCGAACGTTTCGTAAAAGTCGCCCACACGGAAGAGCAGAATGGCGTCGGGATGCACGGCCTTGATGGAGTAATACTGCTTCATCAGGGGCGTTTCGACGTATTTTTTTTCAATTTTCTTCTCCGAAACCACAATAAAATATTGTATGAATTATCCAACAAAGATAACGGTTTTTCGGCAGTCGTGCAAAAGGCGGAGGCCAAATTTTTCGGCCCGGGTCTCCGGCGGCCGCTGCGGAAAAGAATCCGCAAAAGGGAAAGCGACCGGCCGATCCGGACGGGGAGGGAGGGCCGGAAATCCAGAAACAGACGGAAACACCGGCAGGCGTCTCCCGCCCGCCAGCGGCTGCCCGAAACGGACGGATCAGCGGATCAGATAATGCCGTTCTCGGCGAAAACGCGGCGGTAAAATTCGGCTTTCCACTCGACCGGACGCGGGTAAGCCCGCGACGAGGAGGGCATGCGCCAGAGACGCAGGTCGCGGCCCGCATAGCGCACCGCCACGGACTCCCCCACGGCGGGACTGTCGCAGCCGGTCAGCGCACGGAGCGTATCGGTGGCCTTCTGGCCCGTCGTCACGATGGCCCGGCAGGCGGGAATGCGCGCCAGCAAGGCCGCCAGATCGACCTCGCGCACCACTTGAAGAAAATTATCCGACGCATTGTCTTTCAGCCGAACGACCTCGACAGCCGTATCGTAAAGCGCAATCCCCCGTTCGCGGCAGAACGCCTCGATGCGGCCGCGGTCGAACCGCCGGCCGCCCGGCAGGAGGAAGTGCTGTTTGTCACCCGTGGCGAGGTAGCCCACGATCCGCCACATGTCGTTTTGCAGATTGGGGTAGAAAAATTCCATCGACCAGCGGATACGCTTGGGCGGAAAACTGCCCAGCATGAGAATCCGCGCGTTCCCGGGCAGGAAGGGTTCGAGCGGGTGGAGTTCGCTATTCATAGAATCGTTCGTCGAAATTCACGAGATAGAGTTTGTCCGTGGCGCGCGTGAGCGCCGTATAGAGCCATCGCAGCATGTCGCGCGTCATCGGCTCGTCGCCGAACAGGCAGCGGTCCACGAAGACGGCGCGCCACTGCCCGCCCTGCGCCTTGTGGCAGGTGACGGCATAGGCGAATTTCACCTGCACGGCGTTGAAGTGCGGATTTTCACGTATTTCCCGGAAGCGTTTCAGACGGCTTTTGATGTCGAGGTAGTCCTTCTCGACCTCGCAGAAGAGCCGCGAGGACTCCTCGCGCGTGAGCGACGGAGATTCCGACGCGATCGTATCGAGCAGAATCTTGCATTGAAGCTCCGTGTCGTAGTCGGGAAATTCGAGCACCGCCTCGGCGAAACGGAAGCCGTAGAAATCCTCGAAGCGGCGCAGCCGCCGCAGCCGTGCGATGTCGCCGTTGGCGATGAAGTTCATCGGACAGTCCTCGGCATGTTCGGGAAAGTAGTAGTTATTCTTGACCACCATCAGCATATCGCCGCTCTCGATCTCCTCCTCGGCCGAAAGCACGTTGCGGCGGATGCCTTCGTTGTAACGGTTGGCGCGCTTGTTCGACCGCGTGACGACGATCACCTCGTCGCGGCCGTACCGCGCATAGCAGTCCTGCAACTTTTCGAGAAACTCGCCGCCCCCGACCGCCTCGACGTCCGGAAAATCCATCCCGAAGCGCGGAATCTCGTAAATGCCGTTCTCGAGCATACAGCGCACCAGCGTCGCATTGAACAGGATGCCCGAGCTGGCCTCCTGGCGCACCACCTCGTCCATCGTGCCGTAAACCACCTCGCCGTAGGCGGACAGCGACGCAGGGTCGAGCGCCGGACTGAAGTCGCTCCCCACGGGCGGCAACTGCGCACTGTCGCCGACCAGCACCAGGCGGCAGCCGCGGCCGTTGCGGACGTACTGCACCAGATCCGCCAGCAGCGAACCGCTGCCGAACAGCGCCCCGTCCGACGCGCCGTCGGAGAGCATCGACGCCTCGTCCACGATGAAGACCGCCCCGCGTTCGGGATTGAGGTTCAGCGAAAATTTCGATTCGTAGTCGGCATTGGTGCGCTGGCGGTAGATGCGCTTGTGAATCGTAAGGGCCTTCTCGCCGGCATACTGTGCCAGCACCTTGGCCGCACGCCCCGTAGGAGCGAGCAGGACCGGTTTGATACCCAAATCCTTAAGCGCCCCGACCACTGCCGCGACGAGCGTCGTCTTGCCTGTTCCGGCATATCCGTTGAGCACGAAAATCCGCGAAAAATCGTCGTCAGCGAGGTACTCGGACAATTTTTCTACGATTTTTTTTTGTCCGGGAGTTGTTTCGAAACAAATTTTGGCGTAAATTTGGGTCGCGATACGTGTACTGAACATGCGGTCGGTTATTTGCTGCACAAAATTAATAACAAATATTTATTTATAAAATGAAAAGAATTTTTCAAATCATTCTCGGCGTAGTCATCGTAGCGCTGGTCTACATCATCTACGTCCAGATCTCGACCCCGCTTAATTTCAACAAGGAACTCGCTGCGAAGAAAGCCGCCGTCATCGAGCGCATTAAGGACATCCGCACCGCACAGCGTTCCTTCAAGTCGAAGTATCAGCACTTCACGAGTACGTTCGATTCGCTCGAGGCCTTCATCCTGACCGATACGCTCGAGCTGGAGCGCAAGCTCGTGGACGAGGACGACTCGGTGGGTATGGCCATGCTGAAGAAGAGCGGCAAGAAGAATATCGAAAAATTCAAGATCGCCGTGATCGACACGATCTTCTCGCCCAAAAAACTCTCCGTCGAGCAAGTCAAGCAGTTGCGCTACATTCCGGGAACGGACGACAAGGCGCAGTTCATCATGGAGGCCGGTTATACGACCGCATCGAACGTCGTCGTGCCGATCGTCGAGTGCCGCGCTCCCTACAAGATGTTCCTCGACACGGTGGCCTATCGTCAGGAGATCATCAACCTGATCGACGAGGAGGAAAATATCTTCAACCGCTACCCCGGCGTCAAGTTCGGTTCCATGGAGTCGGCCAACAATGAAGCGGGCAACTGGGAAGACTGATACGCCGCAACCCGGCTACAAGGTGTCCATTCAGCAATCGTTGGATGGACACTCTTTTTCGGTGGCCGCACCTCCGGCATTCCCCGCAGAGGCGGAGCGGATCGAAGCGGAGGTGCTGACGCCGCGCACGATGCTCGTACCCGTAGAATACTTCGCCGGGGAGCGCGCGGCGGCACTGCTCGCCGCGAACGGAATGCCTGCCCTCAGCGGAGAGGAGACCGTATGCAGCGATGCGGAGGAGGAGATCGTGGCTGTCATGGCCCTGTCGGGCGAAGCGCTGCGGCAGGCAGCCGAGGCGGCTGGCGGACGGCCATTGCGTTTCACCACCCCGCTGCTGCACCGTCCCGCGGCGGATGGAAACACCGTATGGCTCTGCCGGCGGGCGGGACTGCTTTATATAAAGGTGTACGACGACGGACGACTCCGGGCGGCCGAAGTCGTCGCGGCGGCTGACGAAGCCGAGATCCGCTACCTCGCCGAACGGCTCGACGCCGTATTCCCGTTGCACGGCTACACGCTCCTCGCAGCGGGCGACGATCCGAAGGCACTGCGCAAGCTGCTCGGAAAACGGTTCAGGAAGGTCGTATGCGAATAATCAGCGGCAAATACAAGGGCCGGGCGATCAATCCGCCCCGCAACCTCAGAGCGCGTCCGACGACGGACTTCGCCAAGGAGAACCTCTTCAACGTGCTGGGAAACCTCGTGGATTTCGAGGAGTGCGACGTATTGGACCTCTTCGCCGGGACCGGCTCGATCAGCTACGAGTTCGCCTCGCGGGGAGCCCGCAGCGTCACGGCCGTGGAGATCAACCCGGTGCACTACAACTTCATCCGGCAGACGGCCGCGCAACTGGGCATCGGCAGCCTCCACGCCGTCAAGGCGAACGCGTTCCTCTACCTGAAAAACTGCAACAAGCAGTTCGATATCGTGTTTTCCGACGCCCCCTACGATCTGGAGGGCAGCGAAGAGATCGTACGGCTGACGCTCGAAGGCGACCGCCTGCGCAGCGGAGGGCTGCTGATCTTCGAACACTCGAAGAAAGCGGACTTTTCGGACAATGCCTGTTTCTGGCAATTAAGAAGTTACGGGAGCGTACAATTTTCTTTCTTCAAAAAACCGTAAAAAACATTGCCGATTCAAAAAATTCGACTATCTTTGCACTCGCAATACCGAAAAACGGTGCGTTAGTTCAGCCGGTTAGAATACGTGCCTGTCACGCACGGGGTCAGGGGTTCGAGTCCCCTACGCACCGCCCGACATCAAAGCAAAAAAGCGAAAAGCCTTGTAAATAAAACATTTGCAAGGCTTTTTTCTTTTCCTGGAAGTGCAAGAAAATGCAGTTCGGAGCATGTTGCATGTGGCCTATTCGGTGTACTTTTTACAGCGTCGAAAAAGTACACCGAATTAGAGTTCACTTCATTGATTTGCAGCGTATTTCATCTTGACAATGAGGACTTGTGGAATTAAATTTGCAACCTCAAAAAATGCGATGTATGGAAAGAACAACATTCGGCATGACGTTCTACATTCGTAGGACGAAACTCGACAAGACAGGAAAGGCTCCGGTTTTTTTGCGTATCACAATGAACGGTCTGCGTGCCGATACGAGTATCAAGTATCACATATCCCCACAACTTTGGAATACAGCCAAGGGCCGTGCCCTCGAAAACAGCCGCGAAGGCAAGGAGGTGAATCGTATGCTCGAAGCCGTCGGTTTCAATATCATGCAGGTGCGTCGACAATTGGAATCCGAAGGAGTGGCCGTTTCGGCCCAAAGCATCCTGTCCCGTTATCTTGGAAAAGACGCACCCCAACGCCATACGTTAATGGAAGTATTCCGGGAGCATAACGAGAAATGCCGGGCATTGTCCGGTATCGATTTTGCTCCGACTACGGTTCAGCGGTATGAAAGTCTTTTCCGGATTACGTCGGAGTTTCTTCGGACCAAATACGGACAAGATGATTTTTATTTGGATGACCTGCCGGAACAGTTGGTCGAAGATTACGAGTTCTATATGAAAACCGACCGCAGGTGCGCTCATAATACCGTAATGAAGAACCTCAAAAATTTCAAAAAGATCATCCGCATAGCGATGACGAACGGATGGTTGAAAAACGATCCATTCCGGGAGAAACATATTCATATGGAACAAGTCGAACGGGCCTTTTTGGAGAAGCACGAATTTCTGCATGTTCTGGAGAAGCAGATAGACATCCCTCGCATAAGACAGGTGCGTGATATTTTCTGCTTCTGCTGTCTGACCGGCCTCGCCTTCACGGATGTCCAGCAACTGAAACCGGAGCATATCGTCAAGGACATAAACGGCATGGACTGGATTCGCAAGGCACGTCAGAAAACCCGGAACATGTGCAACATCCCTTTATTGGATGCGGCAAGGAAGATTCTGGAACGTTACAATGACAATCCATATTGTCAGGCACACGGCGTTCTGCTTCCAGTATGCAGCAACCAGAAGATGAACGCATATTTGAAGGAGCTGGCGGATATCTGCGGCATCCGGAAACACCTCTCGACGCACTGCGCAAGGCATACCTTCGCTACTCTGACTCTCGCAAGCGGTGCGACTATCGAGAATGTCGCCAAGATGCTCGGACACGCCAATACCAACATGACACGGCACTATGCACGCATTCTGGACTCTTCCATCATGCGGGATATGCAGTCCGTGGCGAAGAGTATGGCGATATAGCCGTTCGGCCATGCGACCGGACTGCGGCGGACTGGAACGGACGGGGATAACGGATACTGCCGGAAGATGCTATCTTGCGCTTCGAACCAAATAACGAGTTTATGGATTGTATCTTGATCGAAACGAGAGCGTACGACGAACTGCACGCTCTCGTCTCCCGTTTGACCTCCCGGATATCGGATCTGGCCGCCATGTCGAATGTACCGCCACTCCCCCAGCGGTGGATGATGCCCGAAGAGGTTTGCAAAGCATTGAGCATCACTCCGCGGGCATTGCAATATTACCGTCTGCGCGGAATCGTCCCTTTCACCTTTATCGGGAACAAAGTACTTTTCAAAGAGGCCGACATTCGGCGTGTATTGGATAGCAACCTGATAAAGACCGTATAATCATGTCGGATCGGATCATCACCCGGGAGTGCTCCGAATATCAGGAGCTGTACCGAAACCTCTATCAGGCCATTCGGAATCTCGACATCCTGATCGGGATGCACCGCCCGTCCGTTTGCGGCGAAGTCTATCTGACGTCGGAGGAGATATGCTGTATTTTCAGTATCAGCAAACGGTCATTGCAGAATTATCGGGATAACCGCCAGATACCATACACCACCATCGGAGGAAAGATTCTCTACCCGCAGTCGGCATTGTACAAATTGTTGGAATCGCACTTTGTCCGAGTGTTGCAATAAATCCCGCACAACGGGGCTGTTTTGACAGTCCCGTTGTGCATTGTCAAGAATACGCCGAATAAAAGTGTTCGCATGCAAATATTTAATCAGGGCTCCAAACTTCGACATCTATTGTGATATCCCTTGTCGATGTACCGCCGTTTTTTCAGGTAAATTTCCTTACCTCAATTCCTCTGGCGCAAGGAAGTCCCGGACTGTATCTCCTTGTGTGTATAAATCCCGCTCGACAGTCATTCCGAACGGCAGGCGTAGAGATTCCAGCTCGGAGAGCATCAGATAGCCCCACTCCCATTCGAAGATGTGGCAATATCCGAAAAGACGCCAGTCGTCGCCTTCGCGTTCGGCTTCGGTGATGAGCCATGTCCCGGCACCGCAGGGATTGAAATATTTGACGAGGACTTCGGCATCCAGTCCCTTTCCGTCCTGCGAACCGATGGGATGATTCTCGAATTTCGAGACGATTTCATTTGTAAGCAATTTCATGGAAAATGATATTTAAGCTGTCCGGAACGCCCGGACAGCAAGAGAAGGATAGCCGCGGCGGGACGACTGAAGACAAGACCCTTGCGGTCTTGGTGCGTCGTCCGTCGCGGCTATCTTGCTGGACGGATGGGCGGATAATATGAAAAATTGACAAATTATTGACGCAAAAAAATAAACAAACAAAGTGGGTTTATTTTGAAATAATATTATATATTTGCTGTATATATTCAATAAATAAAAAACACAGAATAATATTCACCATAATATATAGGTACTATGAAAAATTGGATATTTTGCGGGTTAGTCTTTGTTGCTATCGCCTGTGAGAAAACAGGCCCCGATAAAAAATTATATATTAATCTGGAACCCAATACACTTGTTGTAGGCTATTCTGGAGGTCAATACCGGATTTCAGTGTCATCCAATTGTAATTGGGAAATCGTAAACGCTCCATCTGAGTGGTATTCAATACTTACTACCCAACAATATATTGACATTGACATTGATCCCAACACAGCGGCAGTAGCACGAGAAGCGACAATCCAATTACAATATAATGATATACAAGCTATTTTAACCATTTTTCAAGAAGGAATGGGAATCTCCCATGATCCTCTGCATTGGGAGCCTTTTCCTATAAGTGGACTTACGAATTCTAAATATACAACAGGAAAAGACAATTGCCGTATATATCAAATAACCGGGAATGAGATATTCATATCTCCTTCGTGCGCATCACAAATTTATCTCGGGCATTTGATTGATCCTAATTTAGATTATAATGCGCTAACCACATACGATGAATATTCATATAATCCGATTCATATTAGTGCATATGTGAATAGAAAATTATATGAAAAAGATTTATTACCCTCTTTTGCAGGAATGTATGATATCGTACAGCAGATCATAATGGATATTCCCCAACAGAATATCTCTTTTTCAAGTATTTCACCAATACAATATACTTCATATCGACATCTCCACTTATTAGGATGGAGTAATATGGGTTTAGCACTGGATAATCTAATAAACGATAAACCCTATTTCGAGGAAGAAATGGAAAAGGCAACAGGATTGATATATAATTATGCAATTAAGTTATTCAATATCACAATGGATATCCCCGAGCGACTGATTAATGAATCTATCAATAATACCAGCTCGGAAACAATATCGTACATAAATAGCATTGCGTACGGCAAAACGGCTCTTATGTTGATTGAAAGTAACTTTAATGCCTCAGAAGTTAAAAATACCGTTGCCAAAATCATGCAATCCGAACCTTTAACACCTGACGAACAAAATATTAAAAAAGATTTAGACATATGCTATATATATTTCGATAGTCATAACGTCCCGAATGCTATACACGGAGGAGATTACTTGATCAAACAATTCCTTGAAGATGTAAATAAACTGGAGATTACCCCTCTGAATTTTTCAATCAACAAATTAAAAAACAACACAGTAAACAGCTTTCAAGTGACGTTTTCTCTAAAATAATCCACAACACACCTTAAAACCTCATTATTATGAAAACAAATGTGAATACTGTGATTGGAAGTATCATGCTTATATTTTCAATCGGAGCGATTTCATTACCTTCTTGCACCAAAGAAGAACATGCATATATTGAGAACGATGAGAAGTATATCCCGCCCCGAATTGTTTTACCCACTAATAGTTTAGCCTGGGACGAGTCTTATCATCCTGACGATGTAGCAACAAGAGCAAACAATCAAAGCGATCAAATGGCTGTAACCAGTAACAATATTTACCTGGGAGCAGTTTATTCCGCACAATCTGTAGAAGAACTTTCTTTCGACTGGATTCCCAACCCTGTGGATCCTATTGATGTATCATACACATTTCCTCGTTATTTTTTTGATCACATAGAACGCCCCTCGGTTTCGTCAATGTATAGGTCATTAAATAAAGCCATTGAATCGCCTCAGTTTTCCGGTAAACAATCTCTTTCTTTTGAATATGATATGCGCCAATTCCAAAAGTACAGCGAATTGAAATTAGCATTTGGAGCCAACGTTAATGTAGCTAATATTTTCAAATTAGATGCATCTGTAAATCATGAAAATATCAAGAGCAAATCAGGACTATTTGCCCGGGTAGTTCAGAAGAATTTCTCCATGATTATGGATTATCCCTATGATGGCAACGTCTTTTTGAATAATGAAGATTTAAGTATAGTATCCAGCAAATCACCTGTATATATCAATTCTATTATTTTTGGACGCATGGCTATTATTGCTGTTGAAAGTGATTATAGCTATGATGAGTTAAAATCTGCAATCAAAGCAGCCTTCACAGTTGGTATTATCGGGGGAGAATTAAATTTATCCACTCAGGATAAAAAAATTCTACAAGAATCAACAATGAGAATTTTCGTATCCGGAGGAGTTGGGCAAGATGTAGCTAAGATCGTCGAGGGCTACAGTGAATTTACGAAATTCATTGTTAATGGAGGTGAATTTACCAAAGATGTTCCTGGTGTTCCTATTTTCTTTACAGCCAATTATGCAGCAGATAATTCAGTATTCACAACAACATTCGCTACTGAATAATTAACAATTAATACTTTCGATACTATGAAACGTATACATTTATATCTCCTCACTTGTTTCATCTTTGTTGCGTGCGCTGAGGATAAGCCAAATTTGGAAGACTTCCAACTTGATGAAATTCATCATTCTGAGAATTACGTCTTCAATATTAACACGACCAGAAGTGTCGGTAATATTCTAACACCTCAAACCATTACCAGAGCAGTCGATGCAGATCCATTCACAGAAATTAGAGAGGTAGAATGCTTTGAATCTGTCGTACTACCGGAATTGCAACCCCATATCTGGATTGGAAATATATTAACCAAAGGTTCAGTAGCAAATTGTATTTACAAACCGCTTATTTATCCTCGCGTTCCAATTACAATTTCGCTTACATTACCTGGAACTTCTTCCTCTGTGGTTGAATCGCCATCTTATAGCAAATATTTGACATATATCCAAGACCAGATTGATCATGGAACATTTGTTCAAAATGACGAATTTAATTTTACCGTAGAACAATTTGTATCGTATAATGAATTAAAAGCGGCATTTGGAAGCAATGTCAATACCAATGGACTCTTTTGGCATTCTTCGACCAGCTCATCAAGTACAGATCATCTGATCAATAAAGCAACTGGATTATATGTCAAATTCTATCAAACCAGTTTTAAGGCAATAATGGATTACCCGAATACAACAATAGCCTCTATTCCGGAAGATAAAATCGATTCGGCCGTATATATCAATTCTATTACATATGGAAGATTAGGTATTTTAACATTAGAGACCAATGAATCGGTCTATGTTGCACAAGATCGTATAAATAAGATTTTCAAAACGATTTTTTATAGCAACTCATCCTCATTCTCTAAAGACGAACAGAATTTTTTGAATGGCTGCGAATTCAAAATCTATTTAATCGGCGGAAATGGAAGTACTTCCGTAGAATCATTTAGTGGACTGGATGGATTTATTCGCCACATAAAAAAAGGTACATTTAATAAAAATGAACCTGGAACACCCATTTTCTGTACATTCAATCATGTCAGAGACAATTCTCCTGTAAGCGTGAATTTCAAATACAGCATAAAAAAAGAGCCTCTTTATGTCGAATTAGTTCATAAGCCGACGGAAATACCCGAATTTCCAACAAGTTCCGGTGTTTATGGCGGAGGAGGTTATTCTTCATATTCAAAATATACAAAACTTAAAGGATGGGGAGAATTGTATGTCTATTTCTATAGGAATAAGGCTAAAGTACCAACTATAGCCTCCCCGATAATTCCAATTAAAGTTATAGAAAAACATACGACTCAAAGCATAAATAAAAGTGGCACTGCCTATAATAGAGAAACTTGCATATCGGCAGAAACCTCCATTAAAAATGCAGGATACCAGACATCCGCGTGTGTAGGATGGCCCAGTCTCATAAACAAGGGTGGACGAAGAGCACCCGGATCTGTCGATACAGTATACTATTCAACTATTTTCATGTACGGATACGTTCCAAAATCTAAAACTCGGTTTGGTGATAATATAGATGCTTTTGAAGAATATTACGAATATTATATTGAAGAGAGTGACGACTATGTAATACTTAACAATGTTCCGCTCAACGCCGATAATTGCCCTCTTTCACGCAAAGGCTAATTAATATTTAATTTCTCGAAATAATAATCACCCCTGTCAGTTTTACCTGACGGGGGTGACTCATAAAATTTAGAGATCGTTAATAACGTTCAAATCCCAGTCGGGAATCTGCACCGTATCCTGTATTTGCGGACAACGAATCATCTCGACCTCTTCATCGGTGTAAACATGGCATCCGACAAAGAGCGAGACGATAAGTATGCCCCCGAGTATTGCGAGCAGGCAATAAAAAATCACGGTTCCTATCTTATCACGTTTCATAGCTCTATCGTTTCAATAGTTCTGTAATTTCAGGGTCGAGGTTGGCCCTGTATTCCATCCGGGGTTCGAGGCGGCACGCTTGGAGAAAATACTCCCGCCCCTCTTCCTTACGTCCCAAACGCGAGCAGGCAATGGCCCGCAGGTACTCCGTCACGGCATCTTTCGGCATCGCGTCGAGCAGCTCCAGCGCCCGCTCGTCGTGCCCCATCGACAGATGCGCCACGACCGTATTGCGGTCGTTGTATTCGTTTAGGATATACAACGCTTCGGCGTACTTGCGTTTTTGCAACAACTCCACGCCGCGGGCATAGGCCGTATCGAGTTCGGTCGTGTGAACCGTATCCTTGACCATTCCCACCCGCCGCAAATCATAGCGGAAATTCACGGCCCGCAGATAGGGATAGAGATTCGCCTTTATCCACGCGAAATCCTCCGGATAGTGCCGTCGCAATTTCGCTTCCCTGCGGTCGGGATTCTTCTCCGCGGCTATCAGCGCGAGTATTTCATCGCGGTGTTTCACCTCCGTTCTGCCATGTATGAGTTCTATGAGTGTGTTCCAGTCCTCACCGACCCGGCGCAGGGTAAGCAGCGTGTCGATCTGCCGTCCGAAACGACAGGCAAGATAACGTTTCAACGCCCGTGCGCGGCCTTCGGCGATGGCATCGTTGAGTGCCGTCCGCCCGTCGGGCGACGAGGCAGCCGTCAGGGTAATCGTATCGACGTAGAACTCCTGCTGTTCGAGAATACGCCGCATGAGGGTCTCGATTTTGTCGAGTTGCGCCCGGTTCTCACCCAAATCCTCTTTCACATCGGTTCTCCCGACCATAAACTGAATGTAGCTGCGGTCAGTAACGGTCACATACTTGTCGATAATCCGTATTCGGTATCGCGGCATGGTATCGACGAAGGAGAGCATCGAGGATACGACATAGGAAAGCGTATCCGACGAGGGAAGCGTGTAGGCGCTGTCGTCGATGCCGACGACTTTCCCCTGAAGCGTTACGGTCATTCGTTTCGAGGTTTCGTCCGTCGGCACCTCCTGCGAATAGTAATATTCCATCATTCCGCGCCGTTCGACGACGGAATCGAGCCGCACATCCTCCGGATAGGAAAACTTCACCAGACGGTTGAACATCCGCTCGGCCTCTACACTGTCCGGGTCGTACACCCAGCGATACTTCTCGTACTGCCAGTAGTCCCTCTCCTGCAAGAGCGAGAAGCGTCCGCCGCGGATCACCAGATCCTCCAGCGGCACGGCCTCGTCGGGCTTGTGCAGAATAGGGGTAATGACGACGCTGCGGCTTTTTCCCAACAACAGCTTCGGAAGCGTTATGATGAAATCCAGCGTGACACGCCCGTTTCGTTCGGGAACGGAACGCATCCGCGACACGACTGTCACCTCTTCGATCCGAAGGGCCATCACACGCTCGCCGTCGGAGAGCGTATCGACCGGAGCCAGACAGAACGAATTGCTGTCGCGTCGGAGCTTCACGACCTGCGGACGACAGTCCTGCTGCCGCTCCTGCCGCTCGGCGCGAGTAAGCTGCGAAAGCGAAGCCGTCGTCTGCCGCCGCTGGAGCCTTCCCGTCACCGAACAGCCGAGGATCGACGTAAGACAACCCGCCATCATCGCTGTTTGCAACAATATATCGTATCGCTTCATGGCTAAAAAAGGTATGAGAACGACACTTCCAGCCGCGACGGCAGAAGCGTCCAGCGGCGGGTATGATAGATGTATTCGTCCTCCCAGTCCGAAACGGTCGGGTCGCGGCGTGTGTCGCGGGTATGGAATAACCCGATGCCGGCCTCCACAGCGATATTCCACCGCTTCGAGAGCATCCACGCATATCCGTATGAGAGGCCGACGCCGTAAGCCTGCCCGTCATAGCGGCGGGTGCGGCGCCCGAGGTCGTAGCCGGCCCAGGAGAGCTGCGCTCCGATGAAATGGCCGACGAAGGATTCGTAGAACCAGTAGCGCGGGCCTATCTGCACGGCCCCGAAGTTCATGGAAAGACCCGATGTCCGGACAGGATTCCAATATACGGAGGTTTCGAGGGTCCACTTGTCCGCCACGGAAGCCTCGGCTCCGAGGTGGAGGGTTCCGGCAAGAGCTGCGAGAGCATCGGCCCGCACGGCGAAGAACTGTGCCGCAGCCCTGCGGGGCATACCCCACAAGGCCGCCAAAAACAGCGTAAAAACAATGATTTTCGATTTCATGGCCGAAAAGTTGAGTATGAAACTTATTCTTTGACGCAGCGTACGGGACACCCTTCGTCGCGGGAGCCGCCGTTCGCAAATGCAGCCCGCCCCGCTTCGGAGATGCCGAGATAGTACGCCTTGTCGGGGGAAGACTGCGATGAGGTTCCGGCCCACGCCGCATTCGTCCAGACACGGGCCTGGGAATCGGAGAGACAATAGGCATATTTTCCGCCCGCACCGCTCAGATACCCCGTGTAGGGATAGAAGGTGATTCCGTAATACTCCGAGTAGTGCATGTTCCAGCCGCAGTCCAGCGAATTGGAGGATTTCGAGAAATGCTCCATGTCCCACGCCTCGCGCGGCGGCACCCTCCATCCCGGAGGGCAGGGGTCATAGATGGTTTTCTTGCCGTCTCCCGCACCCCAGAGGTTGTCATCGAGCGGATAGCACCACGAGCCGTAGAAATTCGGGTTGCTGCCGGCCGGATTGGGCGCCGCCGAGAGAAGCATGGTAGGATGCGCCGTCGCCCATGCAATCGTATAGCAGCTCGCCGGGTACTTCGTCGCCGAGGCCGTATTGCTGCGCACCTCGAACGCATAGCCCGAAAGGCACTGTACGGCCGCGGTACCTTCGGTTGTCGGGCGATCGGCCGAGGCCGGGAACGGGAAGGGGTCCTTGCGGCCCCACTGGTAGTAGAGCCCCTTCGAGCGGGTATCCGTCACGGCCGTGGTCTCGGCCCCAAGGTTCTCCCGCATGAAGGTCTCTCCCGAGGCGTATTCCTGTCCGTAGAACGAAGGTTCGTAATCCACCGACCAGATATGCCACGACCAGATGCAGTTGCCGGCCGCGTCGAACAGTCCGATAAGGGCGTTGCCGCGAGCCGTGCCCGTGCGGAACAGGATGCGGCCGTTCGAACAGGCTGCCTGCTCCACGACGGCACCGCGGGTCGTGCCGGTCTCCCAGAGAACCTTCGCCGCGACACCCGCGAGTCTCTTCGGCGCGATGCCCGTCGTCGCGCGGCCGTTGCCCATGACCATGGCATCGAACGAGTACCACGTCTCGTATTCGGTCGGAGTATAGCAGTTGGCCGTGCCCCTGCCGTCGAGCGGCGTGGCCGAGGATATGCAGCGTACATAAATTTCGGAACGTTTCTCCTCCGGACGGAAGAGATACGCTTTTTCAGCGGAGAGCTTCCGCGTACAGCCGCTGTCTGCATACCAGCCGTCGAAGGTATATCCGGCGTCGGGCACGGCCTCCAGGCGGCACTCTTCGAGGCAGAGCAGCGTGGTCCTCGTACCTTGGCCCTGGGTTTCCGTGCGGCTATAGAGCGGGTTTGCAGCCCGCACGGAGACGCCCTCCGAGGCATGGATGTAGAGGAAGTTGGCGAAGTCGTATGCGAAATCATAATCCTGCGAGAATCCGTACTCGTCGGTCAGCCGCACGCGGTAGTGCAAACGGCTGTTCCCGACGGTGAAAATCTCCGGAGCATAGCTTATGGGGAAGCGGCTGCTGCCGCCCATACGAAGGCTGCCGAAGTCGTGCCCGGGGCCGGCGATGCCGTCGAGGCGGAATGCTGCGGCGTCGCCTTCGAGAACGTCGAGCCGTCCCCGGACGGCGGGCGCATGCCCGTCGCCCGTGAGCGTTACGGTAAGCCGGTTCGAAGGCGCATGATAACAATACCCTCCGAGCTGCGTGCGGCCGAAGGTGTCCTCCACCGCGGCGGTGTAGGCCGAGACGCGCGTGTCGGCCGTATTGTCATCCACGAGGGTGATGTCGAGCCGGTAGTGACGGTTCGCCCGGACGTTGAAGTCCGAGGTGTTGTTCTCTCCGAGGTAGACCGTGTAGGCGAGCACCTTGCCGCCGCGCACGGCGCGGATCAGCAGATACGAGGCGCAGCGCGGAGCATTCGCGGCGTTCTTCTGCCGCTGGTCGGTGATTTTCGGCACCGTCCCCTGCGGATTGGGCAGCATATAGAGGTCGCCCGCGGCCTGACGGCCCGAGAGCGCGACGGCCTTGCCTTCGGTACAGTCTTCCGGAGCGTTGGACGGTGCGGCGCCCGGCTCGAAGAGCGGCACCGCGAGCGGTACGGAGCGTAGCTGCACGGAACGAAGCTCCATGTCCGAAGGACGGGCGGCGATGCGGTACGAGACCTTCGCTGCGCAGCGCGTGACCACGACGGCGGGAAGCTGCACGACGCCGCTTGCCGAGGCGGGAATGTCGATCTGCGTATCGCAGGCCATCGGCAGCACGTCGGAATCACCGTCAAGGGTGGCGGAGAGGCTGCCCGGGTCGGTCACGGCCCCCGTGTCCCGCCCCAGGTTGGCTGCGACATGCAGGCGATAGGTGCCGGGGACGCACTCGAAGCGCAGGGTCGGGGCGGTCTGGTAACGGTGCTGGACGACGTTGCCGTTCGCATCGCTCAGCCACCAGTTCACGTCGCGCAGCGCCCCGTCGTCCGCCGCGCGGGTAGAGACCGTCATCGGGTCCGTACGTAGGGGAAGCTCCACCGCAACCTGCCGAGGGCCGTCGTCGCCGCCGAGGTGGTCCTGGCGGCAGCCCGCAAGACCGCACGAGAGGAGGAGCGTCGTAATCAAAATGAATCGTTTCATGTTCGAAGGTTTTAAGGATTATTCCCGGATGCAGCGCACGGCGATTCCCTCGTCCTGCCCGGCATCGGTAATCCCGACGACACCGCTTTCGTCCGAGATATAGAGGTACCGCGCGCAGTCTTTGGAGGAGGTCAGCGTCGGCGTATTCGTCCAGACCCGCACCTGATAGGCCGGCCAGTAATATTGCATCTTTCCGGAGTGCCCGTCCAGATAGCCCGAGAACGGATACCAGGTCGTCGAGCGTCCCGAGGCCGTATAGCACATGTACCATCCACCCTCTTCGACATACGTCGATTTGTTGAAATAGGCTTTGTCCCATGCTCCGGGCTGCGGAACCCTCCAGCCGGGAGGACAGGGGTCGTAAATCGTCTTGGCGTTCACGTCCGAGGAGTTCGAGCCGTCCGTGCCGCAGCCCCAGAGGTTCGGATTCAGCGGCGAGCACCAGGCCGAAGTATATGCCTGACCGCTTCCGGCGGATGCGGGTGCGGAGGTCAGCAGCACCGTCGGATGCCCGATGGCCCATTGGATCGTATAACTGCCCGCCGGAAGCGACGGAGCGGTATTTCGGCCGCAAGCCTTGAACGCATACCCTTCGAGGCAGCTCGTCGCGGCAGGCGTCTCGTTGTCCGTCTTCCGGTTCGTCGCAGGATAAGGGAACGGGTCTTTGCGGCCCCACTGGTAATAGAGTCCTTTGGTTCTGACATCGCTTGTCGACGTCGATTCGGCCCCGAGGTTGCGGTCCATGAATACCGCCCCCGTCGAATAGGTCTTCGCATAGATTAACGGGTCGTAGGTCACCGACCAGATATGCCATGACCAGATGCAGTCGCCCGCAGCGTCGAACAGCCCGATGACGGCGTTGCCGTGCGCCGTGCCGGTTTCGAAACAGACCCTGCCGTCCAGATAGTCTGCGGAGCGGACGACGGCTCCGCGGACGCTTCCCGTCTCCCACAGGACTTTCGCTGCGACGCCCGAAAGTTTTTCCGGCACGATATTCTTCGTGGCCCTGCCGTTTCCCATGACGGTGGCATCGAACGAATAAACCGAATTGAGGTGCATAGCGATGTAACAGTTGGCCGTGCCCGCTCCGTCCAATGCGATGTCCCGGGCCCGGAAGCGGGCGAAGAGGGTCTCCAGATTCTCCTGCGGCACGAAATCGTAGGTCGTCTCCCGGGACAGCAGACGGGTGTAGCCGCGGTCGGCGTACCATCCGACGAATGTGTAACCCGTATTCGCTGAGGCTGTCAGGCGGCAGCCCTCTTCGTAGCACAGGGCGGCGGTCTGGCGGGAATCCCCGTCGCCATAGCTTCGCGTGACGAGCGCATGTTCCACCGCCACGTCGCCGCCCGTGCCCGTCATGATATGCACTTCGTTGGCCATGAGGTGTTCGAAGTCGTATTCGCCGCAGATGCCGAACGGGTCGCGCAGGGTCACGTGGTAGGCAAAGCGGGCGTTCTTTTCGGTGAAGACCCGCGGATGATACTGCACGCCGAAGATGTTGGTGCTCGTCGGAAAGGGAACTTCGAAGTCCGGGCCGCTGCCGCCCCGGAAGTCGTCGAGGCGCACCTGCGAGGCATCGCCTGCGGTGACGGTGATCGTCCCGCCGAGGGGAATCGCGGCATCGTTGTCGGAAACGTCGACATGCAGGCAGGTCGTACCCTCGTAGGTGCAATAGCCGCCGAAGCCGCTCTGGTCGAAGTCGTCCCAGACATGCAGCGCATAGGAAAAGATGCGGGTGTCGACCGCGTTGTCGCCCAGAATCGAAACGTTCATCCGGTAGTGACGATTGGCCCGGACGTTGAAATCCGAGGTGTTGTTCTCTCCGAGATAGACCGTATAGGTGAGCATCCTGTCGCCCTCAGCGGCCCGGATCAGCAGGCAGGACGCATTCGCGGGAGCGTTGTCGGGATTCTTCTGCCGCTGGTCGGTGATGGATGTCACCGTTCCCTGCTCATTGGGCAGCAGGTAGAATTCCGCGGCGGCCTGCCGGCCCGAAAGCGGTCGTACGGGAGTGTCCGTATAGTCGTCGGGGTTGTCGGAAGGTGCGGCGTCCGGAGCGAAGAGCGGCACGGAGGACGGCACGGAGCACAGACGGACGGATCGGAGCTCTATGCCGGGGGCCTTTACCGAGATATTGCAGGAGATCTTCGCCGCACGGCGTTCGACCTCGACAGCCGGGAGCCGTACGACGCCGCCTGCCGGGGCGGGAATGTCGAGCGGCACGTCGCAGGACATAGGCAGCACGTCCCGACCATCGGTATGCGAGACCCTCAAATCGTCCCATGCGGGAGCGTTGCCGAGGTCGGTGCCCATGTTGGCCGCGATGCGCAGGCGGTAGGTGTTCGGAATACATTCGAAGCGGACGGTAGCGTCGTTTTGGAACCCGTGCAGGATTACGGCGTCATCGGCATCGCAGAGCCACCAGTTCACGTCGCGCAACGCTTCGTCGTCCGTCGCACGGGTCGTGATTCCCATCTGCCGCGAGCGTACCGGAAGCTCCGCCACGACGGTTTTAAGGCCGGATTCTGCCGGAGTACGGTAACAGGAGATGCTGCACAGGCCGAGAGCCGCAAGCAGCGGGATGATCGGATTTTTCATGGTCGTGGATGAAAAGGGATTCCCGTCCGCAAAGGGACGGGAACCGGAATGAATATCATGCGCCCAGATCGACGTTCTGCGTTGCGGGCGTCTCCCAGTCGGCGACCGTCACGGAGACCTGACACTCCTGCCCCACGAGGCCCGTGATGCTGGCCGCGATGCGGTAGTAGCCGTTGCGGAGAATCTCGCCGGCGGCCTTGCCCGTCAGCTCGGTCGAATAGGTCACCTCCGAACGGTCGTCGGTCGTCGAACTGCTGCCGTCGCCGTCGTAGGTGGCATTGATTTCCAGCAACACCCGCTCGCCGGCATCGGGCTTCCCGGTCTCGTAGATGTAGAACAACGAGTTGTACTTCCCCGAGGCCGCACCGGGCGTCTGGGTATGCATATAGGTCATCGCTCCGGGCGAAGGCGTGCCGGCGAAGAGAAGCGACTGCGACGCGGCCCGCGAGAGCTTCACGGAGTTGACGGCGATAGAGCCGGGATATTTCTCGGCGAAGGCAGGGTCAATGGTCGTCTGAAGGGCCACTTTGGCCACGGTGCGTTTGAGGGAGATCGCCACGGAGGTCGTGGTGTTCACAGCCCCGACGGTCTGCGATTTCATCCCGGACATGACGAAACCTCCCGGGCGTTTGGCTTCGGTCGAGACCTCGGCGAAGGTGCCGTTGTAATCCCCGGGGGATTTCTCCAGCATGGACGTCAGCGCGGATTTCGTCGTCGCGGACGAGGCATCGAAGTTCGCTACGGCATAGAACGAACACTCCGTTCCGGCGGCGGATTTCGGAAGGGCGAAGGTCGCGGACTTTGCCGCCAGCTCGGAAGAGGTGAAGTCGCGGCGTACGATGAGCCTGCCGCCGTTGTCGAAGGCGAAGACCGAGAGCGACGAGAGGCTTTTCTCCCACGTCTCGGCCGCGGCCGTCGTGTCGAAGAAGGCGCGGGTCTCATCGGAAGGAGCCTCGGCGAGCGTGATCGTCACCGCAGCGGCATCCGGCATGCCGGGCTGTACGGGATTCATCGGGGTGTCGTTCTTGTCGCACGAGGCGAACAGTGCGGCGGCCGCAGCCGCCAGCATCAAAAGGATGTTTTTCATGATTGAATGATTTGGTTGTGAATGAATGGTTTTATTTGCGCTTATTGCGTTTACGGTATTTCGGGCGTTCGGAATAAGGCGGAGGCACTTTCTCGTGTCGGGCCGGACTCCGGTATCCCGGCACGCCGTTCTCGTCGATCCATCGGCGGATGCCGGTGCGGAGCTCGTCTTTAAGCTGCCGGAACTCCGGACGTTCGGAGAAGTCGTCGCCGAGGTCGTAAACCCGGAAGATCGGGGCGCAGATGCGCGTGAGCTTCAACGCGACCGCCTGCCGCTGATTCTCGGGGATGGCCGGAAAATCCGTCGTGAGAATCAGATGGACGGTATCGTATTTCGAGAAGAGCAGGCCCCGGAACAGCACCTTGTCGGCAGCACGAACCGCCGCGTCGGTTCCCTCTCCGAGGTGACGGGTGTAGGTGTCGAAGGCCGCACGGCTGCGCCGCTCGATCATCCTGAAGTGGAATTGCCGCGGAGGGTGGCGCACTTCGAGGAAATGCCGCAGCCGCTCCCGGAACCACTTTTCATCGGGCGTTTCCATCGCTCGGGGAGGATCAGCGTTTGCGACCGCGACCCTGCGTATGTCCGGCATCGGGGGCCTGTTCCTGCGCCTTGGATTCCTGCGGCTCCTGCTGCTGTTTCTCCTGCTGCTCCTGACGGCGCTGCTGCGAGAAGTCGTAGACCACGCCGTTCGAGCGGGGGTCGATACGCAGGATGCAGTTCAGGGCCTTGCCGTTCTTGCCCAGAATGGGACGATCCTTCTCCTTCGAGCAGTCCAGACCCTCGGGACTCAGCAGAGCCGCACGCTGACGGTCGTCGAGCTGACGGTCTATCTGAGGAGAGATATAGGGATGGCTGAACAGGTAGTCGGTCATCTTGTATTCGTTCGAGAGCACGTCGAAGCCCACCTTACCCGAATAGGTGACATCGCTGTTGCGCATGGCGCAGCCTTCGACTTGAACCCGGCCGCCCAATGCCAGCTCGTTCTGCTGCGTGTCGTTCAGCCGCACGCCGTTGAAGTAGCGGATTTCGGGAACATCCTTTTTCGGAACCGTGACCAAGCGGTTCGTCGCGGGATTCAGCGCTGCGAAGCACCACTCCTTCTCCCCCGTATGCGGATTGGGAAGTTCATACAGCCTGTCGGGCGTCTTTCCAGCGAGCAGCTGCTCCTTCTCGCTCGTGGAGAACATCATCCTGTACTCTTCACGCTCGAACTCCGGACGCGGCAGCGTGCTCTGCAATCCGACCTGCACCTCGCCGTTCGAATCCCGGTAAGGATTCAGCGCGAACTGTCCGGCGATGGGAATATCTCCGATTTTGAACCGCACGTCGTGCAGCTCCGTGGCCGGAATGCCGTGCTTGAGGGCCTCCAGTTCCTTCGGCGTAACGACGACGCCCATCTCCCCGAGCTCCTGAAGCCGCAGCTCGCCCGGGTTGAATCTGACCCTTTCGAGCTGGTAGGAGCTCACGGCATGGTCGTGCAGCGCCTTGAGACCTTCCGGGTCTTTCGGATTGTCGGCAAGGCGCATGAGTTTTTGGGAGACATCGCTGGCCTTGTCCGCCGGAACCTTCAGGAACTGATACTGCCGGTTGCTCTCCACGGATTTGAAGCCCTTGATGAAAGCGGCCGCGGCGTTGTAGTCCTTCAGGTGGTAGAACGCAGGTTTGTTGGCCGTGAGCGGCTGCGTCGTCGTGACCTTGTACCGGTTGTCCTGCTGCCGGAGCTCGGAGACAGCCTCCACGGCGCTGTTCTTCTCGTTGTAGAGAAGCAGCGTCTCCCGGTAGTTCGGGTCGGCCTGTTCGGGAGCTTGGTTGATCGGCTGATTCTGATTCTCTTCAGACATAATACGAATGTTTTTAAGTGAAACAATCAAATGAAAATCGGTTTTCGTTGCGAATATAAAACCCTATACGACAGGCTGGAGGATATGTCCGCCCCAGTCCGCCGCAGTCCGGTCAAAGCTCATTCTCGAATACCGTTCGATTCCGGAAACAGGGTACAAAAAAGACCTTTCCCGAAAGCAATACCGCATTTCAAGAAAGGTCGTATAAAAAATGGTTAACGAAAGTTCCGACAAAAAATATATCGGATATTATTAACCTGTATCCAGCATATTATATCTACTCATCAAAGCAACAAATTTCCTATTCTCTTATTGAATTTTGCATGATATTTATCCAGCAATTTTGTCCACTGATAAACAATGATTATAAGTTGTCGAAAATTCCAACAAGGCATCACAAGAAAAGGCGATCCGCGGATCTGCCTTTTCTCACCTCGTTAAACTTCACACTACATTTTATTGCGAAATTACTTTATCGATTGTTTCCGTCTTAATAATTGAGCCATCATTGACATTCTTTACATTAACAATGATCCGTGTAAATATTCGGCCATTATAAGTTCCTTTTATTCGAAACTTTTTACCATAAATCTGGCTTACTACAGTCGCTATATACGTTGCAGTCACGTCGTATGTCTGTCGTTGCACTTCAACATTTATACTTGTATGAGGCGGTACTGTAACAGTTAATTCGTCTCCAATGGTCTTTTCATAAGACGTACTTGAACCGAATTCCATTGTTCCAACACTCCCCGAAGAATCAGAAGTTAATTTTCCATTAGTATCATATTTAGGCTCAGACACTTGACCTACCGTCTGAATTACGACTTCTTCCGGTTCTCTAATTATTGATGAAACCGTTGTTTTTTCCGACAACATTATTTTGTGAGAAACAGTTGCATCCGTCGGGTTATTGATTGTTGTACTCCGTCCCGCTTCTATTTTAGGCACACTTCCATCTAATTCTGTTTCGATATATTGAATATTGATTACATCATATTTTCCGGCAGGAGAAATATCCCAGTATCCTAATGTCGTCACATTGTTTTGATAAACTACATTCTTACCGTAATTAGTTTCACATTGAAGCAGTAATTGCTTGTATGCGGGAGGAACAGCATCCATATCCGGAGATTGGTGAACGAATTCATAATGTTTAGTCCCCTTCACAGAAAAAAGAGTTCCCGTAAACTCTAATCCCATTGTAGGCCGTTTCATTTTTTTTAGTATCGCTGGCGTAGACGTTTTAGACAACGGTTGTTTCGGAACAATCGCAAAGATATTATCTTCAGAGAAGCGAGCTGCACAATACACCGCGCGTTCTCGAGTGACACCAATGGGTGCCGTTAAAATCCATCGACAAAATTCATTCTCAGTATCGGTCGTTTGAACGCTTGTTCCTGTAGAATAATAGCGTAAATATGGATATTTCTTATGTTCCACATTTACAATGTTTATCGGAACTTTATTCTCTACAAGTTCCGAAATAGTACCATAGAAATCTGTTTCAGAAGATATTGCACGAGTCGGCAAAACGAAAGGAGACGATCTGTGAGTTTCGGGAATTTCGGTCGGATGCGGCATGTCATCCTCAAAAAGGTCATCTCCGCAGGATTGTGCAAGCAATGTCGCCGTTAATAGAATTACTTGTAGAAATAACCGTTTCATAATCAGCAGTTTTAAGGTTAATATGAAATAGGGTGTTCACATTCGTCTACAATATCACCATATTCGTTTATTATTATAATCTTTTGTGTGTGGAACACCGTTCCCCTCCAATTTCCTGTAAATACGATTTGTTCCTTCGTGTCGTTGCTCTCTATCGTACAAATAAACTTCGTTGACAATACAGCTCCAATATTATAGCTTTTTACCGTATAGGTCGCAAATTCCGGTATGCCAATAATTTGAGATTCATCCATGTCGATGACCCATGTACAGGATTTTCTAAAATCAAGGGGCTTTTTAATATTTGACAGTCCTGTTATAGAATTTGTTGCATCGATTATTGGTAATGGGACTTCAATCTGACGGATCAGATCAATATAATTTAGGTCTTCATTAGGATAATCAAAAAAAGACGTTAAAATAATTTGCTCACTTTTGAGTGTATAATCAATTGGGTAAGCCAAATTATTCGAACATTTTCTTTCTGATACCAATTGATGAAGCGGGGTTGATTCCAAAAGAGTATACTCAAATGATAACAATTTATAACCGGATGGGGATTTCTCCTCTATCTGTTTCGAGGTATTACTGCAAGATAAAAAAAATAAAAATGAAATACCCAAAAAAAATCTCCGCAATGGATTATTACATAATTTCGTCATAAAGCTCAACAGGTTTAACAAGACACCCAAAAGCAAATATAATAATATTGTTAATAACAAACGAATATATAATTAATATTTTCTCACATTCGCCGAAATAAAAACCAAGTAATATTAATGCACTTTTATTTCTTCCCGGGCAGCAACTTCTGAAGCTGCGGGTCTTTTTCGATCCGTGCGATCTCCCGCCGGATGATATCCCGGACTTCGGCCTTGATGCGGTAATAGTTCTCTTTGACGATCCGTTCCATGTGATCTGTACCGTCCTCGCCGACAAAGGACGATATCTCGGGAATCGGAACATAAGAGGCCGTCTCGGCTTTCAGACGACCGCTGTCGATCTCGATTCGGGCATGAAATATCTTCTGCTCGATAGGCTGATCGATATTGTCGGCCACCGCTCCGACGAAAACACCTTGCGTCAGGGTCGAAATTTTCGATGGCGGGATGAGCGTGTCGAGTTGCGTATTGGTCGAGGTGGTCACGCTTTCGGTCGATACCGAATAAGACTCTCTGCGCTGCACGATTTTTCCGAACCTCTCGGAGAGCGTCCGGGCCGTGTCTCCCACGACCTGTCCGGAGAAGATGTTGCCCACGGTGTTGATGATGACCTTGGCCTCCTTGTCTCCATAGTCGCGTTCGAGCTGCGAAAAATCCTGAAAACCTAAACAGACGGATACTTTATTCGAGCGGGCCGTGGCTATAAGGTTATCCAGTCCCCGGAAATAGATCGTCGGCAGCTCGTCGATGATGACCGATGATTTGAGCCTCCCTTTTCTGTTTATGAGCCGCACGATGCGGGAGTTGTAGAGCCCGAGTGCCGCCGAATAGATATTCTGCCGATCGGGATTGTTACCGATACAGAGTATCTTCGGAGCTTCGGGATTGTTGATGTCCAGTGTGAAGTCGCTGCCGGTCATCACCCAATACAACTGCGGGGATATGATGCGCGTCAGGGGTATTTTTGCCGATGCTACCTGCCCCTGCAACTGATCCTGTGCATTGCTCTGCCAGGCGTCCATGAAGGGCGAGAGGTAATTTTCCAGTTCGGGATAGGAGGCCAATACGGGAAAGACTTTTTCATAGGGCTGACACAACAATTCGATGGCGTGCGGAAAAGTACAGTAACGGCCTCCGTCGTAAATCTTCAGATACCAGATGATCGCCGCCAGCAGGACGATGGCCGAGTCGGAGAAAAAGTCGCCCTCTTTCTGCGCCCAGGTTTTGTTGAGATTCAGAAGAATGACGTACGAACTTTCGAAGGCGTCCGAGATATCCGTCATAAAGCGGGCATCGAGCGGATTGCAGCGGTTCGAACGGCGGGGATCGTCGAAGTTGATGATGCAAAATCTGGGTTTGACTTCGTATTTGTCCAAATGGCGCAGCAGATGGTTGTAGGCGATCGTCGAGAGGTCGTCGAATTTGAAGTCGTAGATGTACATGGCGAAGCCTTTCTCGATATGCTGGCGGATGTAACTGTTGATGACGGCATAGCTCTTTCCCGAGCCGGGCGTTCCGAGTACCGCAGTCGCCCGAAAGGGATTGACGACGTTTATCCAGCCCGTACGGCTCTGCCCGTTGTAGCAGAAGCGTGTGGGCAGGTTCACGGAATATTCGTTTTCGAGCAGGCGCGTCTCCTGCATGAAACTTTCGTTTTCCTCGTTGAAAGGATCATCGACGGAGGGCTTGCCGATACGTCTTCCAATCCACACGCCCGCTGCGAGCAGCAGCAGGTAACCTCCCGCGAGGGTCAGGACATATCCCCAAAACCGAAGCCGGAGATCGCCCGGCACGATACGTGCGAGGTCGCATCCGAAGAAAAGGAGCGCTCCGGCTGCGGCAGCAAGGGCTATGCGCCTGCCGGATACCTTGTTGTCCCGGACGCTTTTTGTTCCGTAGCAGCCTACGGCCAGCAGCACGAGGGCGCAAAGTTTCGTCGTCACGGCGTGCGAAAACAATCCGGTCTCGGCCTGGAACCGCCGCAGAATGTCGTCTACGACAGCATTCGTCCATCCTCGACAGACAAACCACTCGTAGCCGAACCAATATATATTCGAGAAAAGAAATATGACGCTGATGCCGCGCATGCATTGCACGACCTTCTCCAAGGCCCTCAAATCGTCCTCTTGCTGCATAAGTCCGGATGTTAAAGGCCCTAAAGATAGAGGCTCGGAGCTCATTCCGGAGGAAATGTCCGTTCCAGTCCGCTCCAGTCCTTACCGTCCGCAGAACCGGACGGCCTGCGTCCGGTTACTGCCGGCTGCTTTCGACAAGGTAGTTGCGCAGCAGATCCAGAAACCGCGTGAGGCGCAACTTACGGTTGACCACGGCATGCCGGCACTGTGCGGGATTGTTGATCCGAATGTTGAAGACCCGGGACAGCACACCGACGAGGGTCTCCCAATCGATCTGCGTACCGTCCATACGCCGAACGGCTCCGGTGAGTTGCAACGCCGTCATGAGTTCCATAAGATCCGTAGCGGTGAACTGCTTCGACCAATACAGCGGCGATTTCGGAGCTACGCACCCTCCGTTGTCCACCAGCGACGGATAATGGAGTTGTAGCAGGATGGCGCGTTTTTCGAAATTCAGAATCGAAATTGCCGACTGCGTATAAAGGCAGCGGCTCGACGTCTGGTCCCGGAGGTTCAGGCGCAATCGCTCCAGCGTTTCGCCCGTACGGGTAAAGAGCCTCAGTTTTTCGAGCTTGGACATGGAACCTTGCGAAATCCGTTCCACGCGGGCGAGGAAACGGTCGTAAGCCCCATCCAGCAGTACTTGCTCCTGGTGTGTGAACTGCCTGTTCAATGATGTCCGGAGCATGACGATAAATTCGCAGTTCTCCAAGATTTTGGCCTTTTTCATATCCCTGTAGATTATGATGACCTGTTAAATTTAGCGAAAATTAACAGTGCCGGAGGTATCCGGAAGTCCGCATTTGCTATTGCAGACGCCTTTTCCGCCTTTTTCTGCGACGTTTTTGCGTCTGCTGCTCCTCGAAAGCCTGCATGTCGAACATCTCCCACAGCGACGTGGAAGGCCGTATCGGCTGAAGGACGGATTCCTCCTTCTGCTGCGGGAATTCCTCTGCCGATTCGAACCGGACCTGAAGAGCGTTGGCCGCAAACTCCCGACCGAGCAGAGAGCCGTTGGCTACAACGCCGGTGCGATGGTTGATGAATGTTGCGCCGTAGATACGATCCGCGGCATTACGCCGCAGCACGGCATCTATGCCGTCCGCTGCGAGCCTCCGGCGGAACTCCGTCTCGGATGCCGAGCTGCGCAACGCCTCCGCGACGACCTCACGGGTATGTTCGAGCGCCCCGGGTCTGCGTAATGCCGCTCGGGAGCCTTCGTAGTAACGCTGCAAGGCATCATAGCCCGTATCTTTTCCGAGCAGGCTGGATTTGAGCGTTTTCCCGACTCCTCGTCCCTCGTCGGTCAATGCACCGTAAACGATTCCGGCATACTCGCGTCCCGCGACACACCCTACCCGTTCTTCAATCGAGACATTGAACGTCTCCAGCAGCGTCCTGAACTCCCCGTACGAGGAACAGGCGTAGCGTTGCAGACACTCCCGGACGACCGATGCGATTTGCCGCTTGAGGTTCCCCTCCGTGTAGTTTACCTTACGCAGCAGATGCTCCTCCCCTGCTCCGTATCCCCTGACGGCCGGATGCAGACCGTATTTGCGTTCTATCTCCCGCAATACTTCCATCGAACGGCTGCGTTCGTGCGAATCGCGGATCTTCCGGCCGTCCCCATCGATCCTCAGCGATACGATATGGAGATGTTCTCTATCTATATCCTTGTGCTTGAATACGATATACGGCTGGTCGCCATATCCCATGCGTTCCATGTACTCGTGTACTATTTCCCTGAGTCGGGCATCGGAAAGCACATCCTCCGGAGACGGACTGAGCGACGTATGGAACACCGTGTTCGTCGTCCTGCGGTTGGCTTGCAGATAGGGACGGAAACTCTCCATGCAGGCATCGATATCCACCAGGCCCCGCCCGTCGAACGGATAACGCATCTTCTGCCAGAAGAGCACCTCGGCTTCGCCCTTGTCCGCCTTCTCCTTGTTGTAGTGCAAGGCGCCGCCGGGCGAAGCGCCCGAACGGATGTCCGCTACCATTTCCGGGAAGCCTCGCGGGCCAGTTCGAGAATCTCGATGCTTAGGGCTTTCAGCTCGCGCGTCCGCCGTTCCAGCGCTGCGATCTGATACGGAATCGCCGTCTTCGAGAAGTGCGTATTGACGGCTTTGACGATCTGGTTGTAGTTCGAACCTATACGCTGAAACTGATAGTGGAAGTCGTTGAGCCGCGCGACAAACTCCCCCTTCGAAGGGTCGCGGCGTACGACTTCGAAGCACTCCGCGAAGATGCGTTTGACGATGAACCGGCTGCGGTTATGCTCCAATCCTGACTCACAAAGCATCTGCTTAAAGCGGATGTTCTGCTGCTCGTCGAGGCGAAACGAATACTTGTAGCTTCTCTTCTTCTGTCTCATGTCGTTTTCTTTTTTTACAGGATTCCGGAACGGCCGCGACTCGGGAGCGGCCCGGCCTCGCAGAGCAAGCGTTTTTGTCGGACAAATGCCAATTTGTCGGACAAAAACACAGCTTGCTCCCATCTGGCGATGGGATAGGTCGGAGACGGCATTCTCCCCGGAAACCAATTCCGGAGTTCTTCCGAAAACGCCTTCGGGACCGCGGTAATTCCGGGTACAATATTACGACCGTTCCGAAGCGCGAAAAAGCCTCCGGTGCGGACTGCGGCGGACTGGAGCGGACATCGGTATCGGGGTGTTCCGATGAGGCGTATCTTGCGGCACGAACGAATGCAGGAATTCGTAAAACATGTAATTCCATCGCACTCGAAGGATTTCACGCCGGAATTATTTCGACCGTTCAGGAGCGGCAGCATTCGTTAAGACCCGCATTCGCTCCTTCCCGAAATACCGGAATCCTTAAAACGGTCATTCCTGAATGAATGCATTCGTGAGTTCACGGGCGGTTTCCATACCGATGGAATGCCTTGATGAACATAAGAACCGAGGAATTCTTTAAATATATCTTTTTATGGAAACTACTCCTGCAAGCATCGCCGTCTGCAACCAGAAGGGCGGTGTAGGAAAATCGACATTCACGGTGCTCCTGGCCAGCTACCTGCACTACCTCGCAGAATACGACGTGCTGGTCGTGGATTGCGACTATCCCCAATGGTCCGTTCATGCCCAGCGCGAACGGGAACTGGAGGCCGTGGAGCACAACGACTATTACAAACTGATGATGATGCGCCAGTTCAAGGCTACGGGACGCAAAATATGGCCTGTCGTCCGGTGCATGCCCCCCGAAGCCTTCAGGGAGGAGGAACGCATCGTGCAGAGCGGCTATCGCCCCCGGATCATTCTCTACGATCTGCCGGGAACGGTCAACGCCGAAGGCGTCATCCGGATATTATCGTCGCTGGACATGATCTTTATTCCCATGAAAGCCGATAAGGTCGTCATGGAGAGCACGCTCTCCTTTGCCCGGAGCATCACGCGGAGTATCGTAGGAAATCCTGCGCTTTCCCTGCGAAGCGTGCATCTTTTCTGGACGATGATCGACCGCCGGGAGCGAACGCCGCTTTACGACCGCTACGAAGAGATAATCCGCAAACTCGGGTTGCCGCTCATGACCACGCATATCCCCTACCGTTCGAAGTTCAACAAGGAGCTGCGGCCCGACGGCGCGGGCATCTGCCGTTCGACGCTCCTGGCCCCGGAACGGAGCTTCGCCCGCGAAGCGCAGATCGAGGCCCTGGCGGAAGAAATCCTCTCACTCCTCAAAATCCGCTGACGATGGCAAAGAAACCGAAGGTCGAAGTCGACGAGGAACTCGTCCGCAAGATGATCGGCGGGCAAATACCCCTCACGACGAATGTCACACACGAAATATCGGATCCCGAACGACCGGAGCAGCAAGAAGAACCGGAATCCGACCGCAAAACCGGAGAAAAACAGGAGTGCGACACCTCATCTCCGGCGGAGCCTCGACGGCGGAGGACCGTGGTCGTCCCCGATTTCGAACAGACCTACATGACCCGCAACGATATCCGCATGCGCTCCGCCTTATATGTGAGCATCGACACCAAACGAAAGGTTCTGGAGGTCGTCAAGAAAATCGGCGGAGAATATATGACGGTAACGTCCTATGTCGAGAATATCCTGCGCCAGCACCTCGAACTATACAAGGACGATATCAACAGAATTTACAAACAGAAAAGCACCAAAAACCTCATTTGAAATGGAACGGACCCCCTTATTCTCCCGGTCGAAACGTCCGCAGACGGAATCGCCGCGTGCGGGTCGCCGTTTCCGACGCTTCCGAAACCGGGCCGCCCGCGCTCCGGATCGCCCCTGTGCTGTATACGGCCGCGTCCCGCAACTGCGGCACTGCGGGCCGCGCCATATTTTCCGTGCCGCGAAATAACAACTTTCTAAAACCTTTCAAGTCATGTTTTACGACCTTTTTTATCCGTCCGGGCTGTCCGACATCATCTTTTTCGGCGTGTTTCCGATCTGCCTGTTGTGTATCCTGCTCATGTGCATTGCCAAACGTCGCGGTAAAACCCGCAACAATGCGGAAGCCACACCGGCCGTCCAAGATGCCAACGGGCGGCATGTCGCGTCGCAACCGAACGATTCCCGAACGGAAGAGTCTTTATCCGAATCCGGGGACTTCGAAGAGATATTCCTGCGACCCGTCGACATTCACGACCGGGCGGGTCTGTATGTCAGCGCCGAGACCAAGCGCCGCATTGCGGAGGTCGTGCACAATCTGGGCGGAAGGCGCATGTCCATGACCTCTTACGTCGAAAATATCCTGCGGCGGCATCTTGCACTGCATAGGGATGAGATCAACCGTCTACACCGCAAACGCAGGACAAGGAACATCTTATAAACTGCGGCAATGAGCGTCATGTTCCGGAAGAGGCCCATCAAAGACTTGTATCTTCTCCTGCGGCGTCTGCTCTCGCTTTCGAATCGCCGCCGGAAGCCTTACGCTACCCTGCCGTGCGCCGGAGTGAAAAGGATTCCGACACCCGCCGAGGCCGGTATCATCGTCTCGAAATCCTATCGGTGCGGACTGGAGCGGACTGCGGCGGACATGATGACGCCGCAGCCCGGGGACAATATTACATTTGCTCCGCAAGCCGGGATGCAGCCGCCGATGCAGGACTGGGGTGAGCTTATTGTAAGCCCTTCGATCGGTCAGGACGGCGAGCTGTCGGAGCCGGAGGTCCCCGACCTCACTGTGGTTCGTCCGCAGCTTCCGCCGCCTCTTGCCGGCACAGAAATCCGCGATGCGGAGATTCACGCAATGCTCGGGGAGCTGGAAGCAGGCGAAAGCATCGTCGCAGGCGACGTCACGGCCGAGGAGCGGCAGGCTATTGCAGACTTCGACATCCGGGCCTATGTTTAACGACAAAAGAACAACACGGATGAAATGGAATAAGGAATACGGCTGACACGACACATGACGATTCCGAGGGTGGATACCGCCCTCGCAACGGTCGCAGACTGCCCGCAAGGCGCCCTGCGGCCTTTTTCACACCTCGAACCGAAATACCTGAAAAATGAAAAAAAGAGCAATTTTCACGATTCTGTCCCTGTCCTCCGCACTCGTCTCCTTTGCGCAGGGAAACGGACTGGCGGGAATCACCGATGCCACGACGATGGTCTCCTCCTATTTCGAGCCCCTTACCGGGCTGATCTATGCTATCGGTGCCGTCGTGGGCCTCATCGGCGGCGTGCGCGTCTATTCGAAATTCTCGTCCGGAGATCCGGATGTTTCGAAAACGGCAGCGGCATGGTTCGGAGCCTGCATCTTTCTGGTCGTAGCAGCTACGGTATTGCGTTCCTTCTTCCTTTAAAACGATGGCCGAGTATCAAATAAACAAGGGCGTGGGCCGTCAGGCCGAATTCCAGGGCCTCACGGCACAGTATCTCTATCTTTTCGTCGGAGGCTTGGCCGCTGTATTCCTGCTCTTCGTCGTCATGCACGCGGCAGGATGTGGGCAGATGATCTCGATTCTTACGGCTCTATCCGCTGCGACGGTTCTTGTATGGGGCACTTTCCACCTGAACCGCCGCTTCGGCCCCCATGGGCTTCAGAAACTCCTCTCCTCGCGCCGGCATCCGCAGCGCATCGTCCACCGCCGGGCCGTCGGGCGGCTGCTCCGCATGGCCCGCATCCGTCGAACCGTAAAACCGTAATCCTATGCGCGGAACCCTGAAAACCTCGACGCTGGAATCGAAATTCCCGCTTCTGAAGGTCGAGAACCACTGCATCGTCTCGAAGTTCGCCGACATCACTGCGGCCTACCGCGTCACGCTGCCCGAACTCTTCACCCTTACGGGCGAGGAGTACGAAGCGCTGCACGGCGCCTGGCTCAAAGCCCTGAAGGTGCTGCCGGACTATACCGTTGTCCACAAGCAGGACTTCTTCATCGAAGAACGGTATGCGGCTCCGGAGGAGGGCTCCGAGCGGAGCTTTCTCGCGCGTTCCTACGAGCGCCACTTCAACGAGCGGCCCTACCTGCGCCACACGTGTTACCTGTTCGTCACGAAGACCACGCCCGAGCGGATGCGGCAGACGAGCGCCTCGTCCGTCCTCTGCCGGGGCTTCATTATCCCGCGGGAGATGCGTGACGCAGACGCCGTGACGCGTTTTCTGGAGGCCGCGGAGCAGATGGAGCGTATTCTGAACGATTCGGGCCTCGTGCGCGTCGAGCGGCTCACGGAAGCCGAAATCGTCGGCACGGCGGACGACGCCGGGCTGCTGGCCCGCTACTTCGCCCTCTCGAACGCACGGCTTCCGGTCGTCAATGAAGACATCCGCCTCGACCCGGACGTGATGCGCATCGGAGACAAGTACCTCTCGATGCACACGCTCTCCGATCTGGATATGCTGCCGCAGAGCGTGGCGACGGATTTCCGCTACGAACGCCTCTCGACCGACCGCTCGGACTGCCGCCTCTCGTTCGCGGCCCCCGTGGGGCTGCTGCTCTCCTGCAATCACGTCTATAACCAGTTCGTCTTTCTGGACAACCACGACGAGACGCTCAAGCGCCTCGAAGCCTCGGCCCGAAACATGACCTCGCTGGCGGCCTACTCGCGTGCGAACGCCATCAACCGGGAGTGGATCGACCTCTACCTAAACGAGGCGCATTCGCAGGGGCTGCGCTCCGTACGCTGCCACTGCAATGTCATGGCATGGGCCGAGAGCGAAGCGGAGCTCAAACGCATCCGCAACGACGTGGGTTCGCAGCTGGCCCTTATGGGCTGCACGCCGCATCACAACACGGTGGACGTGCCGGTGCTGTTCTGGGCGGCGATTC
>OLVZ01000554.1_pt1 | contig 35798 bp, 27 predicted proteins | sample 1673341 | NCBI WGS metagenome assembly OLVZ01 (sample SAMEA3178944, study PRJEB25190) | human gut metagenome | biome: human gut; feature: human-associated habitat; material: faeces | place: Austria | collected 2013 | reverse complement strand
TCGAGCCTCCGCGGCGGACCGTGATGTAGTCGTAGCCGTTTTGGCGGAGCCATTCGAGGTTCGACTCAATGGAGATGCCGGCGTCCATGACGACAATCTTCTTCTTCTCCTCGGAGGATGGCGGGTTCAACGACCCCATCATGTGCTGCATCGTGGCACAATCGGCCGTGTTGCCGGAAAAGACCATCGTGCGCACAAGGAAGCCGTCCTTGTTGACCACCGCCCCAAGGACTACGACGGGGCAGTCCGAGCGCTTCTCCTTGCTGCGTCCGAACTGGCGGAGCTTCGACAGACGGGTCGACTCCATGTAAGCATTGGTGAGGTCGAAGAGGTACACCGTGTCGTCAAGGCCGAACATATCGCAGACGCGCCCGTGAAGATAGTCCTCCATGCTGTCGTGGAGGGAATAGAGGTCGAGGGCGCTCTTGTAGAGTCTGTCCTTGGTGACGCGCTTCGGGTCGACGCCAAAGAACTCGCACAGAGCGGAGTTCTCGCGGAGATAACTGACCGTCCTATGCTCAGAACACGGGTAGATTGCACGCGCGGCAATTTGGATCAGGGCAAGGTTGACACGCTCCTTGTCCCATCCCTTGGAGCGGAGAAACACGCCCAACTTCAGGCGTCTCAGGGTCTCAAGGCAGACGGCCTCCGCTCCGACCTGACGGGGCATGGCGTTCTTCAGGCTGTCGCCAACCAAGACCGAAGACCGCTCGCGGCGCTTCATCTCCTCCATCTTGGCGGCATCGCCCAGAAGACCCTTGGCGGCAAGCTGGCCATATACCTCCCAGGCCTTGTGGGTGACGGGAGTGTCGTCGAGGTTGAGCGAAGGACCGTTAGCCACCAAGTCGTTGAGAACGTGGCACATCGCATAGCGATCCTTCCAGGATGGAAGGTCAGAAAGATCGAGGGGCAACAAATAGCGCTGCCGAACCTTACCGTCGCCATCGCGGTAAGACTCGTACAGTCGAGGATAGAAGAAAGCGTGCTTCTTGCCATCCTCACCGACTCTCATTCTCGTTTGCACCTTGATATACATCGGTGCAAAGGTAGGGCTAATCCCCAAACTGCGCAAACGAAAATGTACCACACAATGAGGGTGTGTCGAACTACTTAGCATTTTTTATGGATATACAACCCCAAAAGAGCCGAATTCAATAGCAAAAACGTCAAATCCAAGGTTTTTATTTGCAAAAATTAAGACTCCGTCGTCGGATGGCTGCAAGTTGGGTTAAAGCAGAGTTCTTCTTTCCCATTTTATTCTATAGCTATTTCAAGATAAGTTTTCACCAAAGAACATTATATGATACTTTTTCTTGTTTAATCCCAAAACATTTCTTACCTTTGCACAAAAAGTACAATATAATGCACTACTTGATATGAAAATTCAAGAAGTAATGAAATTGCAGCGCAAGGCCTTGGGGATTACCCAGCAAGACCTCGCTGACATGTCCGAGATAGCCATTTCGACCATCAAGAAAATAGAGAGCGGCAAAGGAAACCCTTCCCTGTCGACGGTTGAAAAAATCATGGACATCCTTGGCATGGAGGTTAAATATGTGATTCGTCAAACGGTTTAAATAAAGTAAGTTATGAGAAAAGCTATCGTTTATTGCCACGACACAGAGGCAGGACTCTTAGAGGAGTCAACTCCGGGCAGAGGTTATACCTTTACATACGACAAGCAATATATGATGGATACGACCCATGATCCGGTCTCGCTTACCATGCCTTTCAGGGAAGCCCCCTATCAATCTGATTATCTATTCCCGGTTTTTACCAATATGCTTCCAGAAGGAGCAAACAGAAAGATAGTCTGCCGAAGTTGGCGATTGGATGAGAAGGACTTCTTTGGACTTCTTCTGAAGATAGCAACCCATGATACGATAGGAGCAATAACCGTAAAAGAAGTAGAATCATGAAAGAATTCAGAGATTCAATCGTAAATCAGAATGAAAAATATTTTGCTTAGGAGAGGTGTCTATCCACGGACAATCTCCCCTGAGCCTATTTATGTATTTAATTATCTGCTCTCCACTCTGGAACTAATCCCATTCGGTCTTTGTGCCAACAATTAAAAGCCTTGATCGTATGCTCTCTTATTATATTAAGTTCCAAGTCAACTCCATAGATTCTATCTATATTGTCCTTAAAAGATAAAACATACATTCCGTGCCAACCATTTTTCTTAAATTCAGATTCCGGGTTGCCATTAACCATATTCTTGTATTTAGGTACTTCAATCATTGTACCATCTAATACAATTCCTATGCTCCAAAAGTTACTTGCCATTGCTTCTCTTGAAGGAACAATATCCCTTGAAACCCTATCTCGGATACTAGTCTTGCATTGTACACATCCAAAACAAATAGGCTTTTCTTCTACTTTATTGGTTTCTTCATTTATAACTTTAATGTCTGCAACTACATATACATCAAAGACAGAGCCCTTCACTTGACTTTTAAGCCAAGCTATATCTGTAGGTTGGTTTACTAGTTCTTTTGCCTTTAACAATATATTTAAATCTTTTTGTAGCACATAGCGGATATTAGTTCCAGCTAAAGCCAATGAACCTAATTCTTTGACCATTGCTTCAAATGCGTGACCTGAAGAAGCTCGCCAACTTTGTTCTGCTTGAATAGCTTTAGCTACAACTTCGGGGTCGCCAATTCCAGATTTGCGATACAGATGTGCCTTATATATACTTGCCCATAACAATGGTATGTTGTTAGGATATAATTTCCTACCTTCTATCATTGTTACTTTAATTGCTTCTAATTGGGCAATCTTTTCAAAGTCTTCCTTCTTAGAATCTGATACTTTGCCTGAACGTTTGTTCGTTTTAGTTGTCAAACTTTTTAAAGTTTTTTCGAATGTTGTGTTGTATTGCTTTTTGCAATAGTCCAGTATTTTATGTTCCATAACATCAAAGATTTCTGTTAAGTATATTTTTTATTTTTTGACCCCAAGCGTAAGCAAGCAAAGGTGGTACAGCATCGCCTATTTGTTCGTACTTGTCTTGAACTTTTCTGTTATCGTGCCCTACCATATAAGGGCCACCACAGAAATCATAGGAATCAGGGAAAGACTGCAATCTAGCACATTCCCTTACTGTTAAAGCTCTATCTTGCGTAGGATGCACATTTTCGTCCAAGCAATGACTTGTCACTGTCAATGAAGGCTTATCTAATACTAAACGGATGTTCCTTTTAGAAAATATTTTCTTTGGTAAAGTTCCATCTTTTTGTAGCTCGGAAATCTCTTCTGGTGATAACCTCTCAAATAAGCCTTTAACACCTTCTCCTGCTCTGATAAGAGCAAATCTTTTCAAAGTGTATTGCTTGTGACGCATAGGTACTTGATAGGACAATTTGTCGGATGCAAACTTCTTTCTGTCCCAAAAAGTAAGATTACGCATCAAATCTGAATAATCAGAACGTTCCTCAGTGTAGTGCTCTGCAGGAGTGTCAGAATTTGCTACCACTTCAGGCAAGCCTGCAAATGCTTCTCGAACCGTTACAGGCTTTTGGCAAGTTGGTTCGGGGGCGCTTAAGTTCCATCCTTCATACCTTGTTGCAAGAATGAAATATCGTTGTCTTTTTTGAGGTACACCAAAATCCGTTGCTGTTAGTTTTACTTCGATATAGTTTCCATATCCAGCTTCTGCCAATTCTTCTTTAAGCACTTCAATGATTAATTTTTTATCATCTTTGCTTACTGTTTTTGAGGTAATACCAGGGACATTTTCAAAAAGAATCATTTTAGCTTTAGATAACTTAGCAATTCTGATTCCTTCACGAAAAAGAAACTGCCTATCATCGTAAAATGATCTTGATGTAGTACCAGCCATACTAAATGTTTCACAAGGCATTCCAGAGGTAACTAAATCAACACCTTCTTTAGGTATATCATTAATGAAATCTTCTATACCCACATCCCTTATATCAGAATGAATACAATGTACTTCTGGGTGATTTTTTCTGTAGGTATCACAACAACTCTTTACATATTCAATAGCTACCAAAGTCTTAATTCTAGCAGCAGCTAACCCAGTACATATACCACCAGGTCCAGCAAAACAGTCTATATGTGTGATTGGTCTACCTAATATCATTGCTTTTTTTTAAAAAGCAAAGTTACAGAATTTTCAGCAGATTTCAATCGAAAACAACACACTTTAACCATATATTTTTTGTTCTCCTGAATAAAATACTATAATTTTGCATCTTTTATTTAAAGAATGATATGAAGCTGCATAATAAAACATAGTCAGCGTATAGTAAGTTAGGCTTATAATGCCGTAATGCCATCATGTCATCATGTCATCATGCCGTTAAGGATTTCTGCATGATCCATAAGACAAAAACAAGGGCACTCGTCGGCAGAAGACGGGTGCCCTATTGGTTATCCAAAAAAATGCAATCTATACCTGTTTGCTTGGGAAGCAAAGAGGGTAGGGGATAAGGGAAGGCTACCCCCTACGCGCTCTCTGCGGTTCTCGTGCAGCCCCGGCGATCAGTCGGCGAGGCTTTGGAGCTGGCCCTGGCCCTCCTCCATAAACTTCTTGGCGGCCCGCAGCTGGTGGCGCATGACGCTCAGCAGCTGCTGCGTCTCCTGCAGGAGATTGAGATAGACCAGGTCCACCTGTATCATCTTGGTGCCATGGCTCTTCTGCATGCGGTTGAGGTGCTCCTTGCGCACGAGCGACAAGTCGTCCTTGCAGCCGTCGGCCTCGGCCAGCGTGGCGCGGTAGTTGGCGTACTGTCCCGTGGAGATTTGCTCGTAGGTGGCGCGCATCAGTTCGTTCACCCTGCGGCGTATCGGCTCATACTCCGTCTCGTAGGCCTTCGGGAGCGGGTTGAAGTTGTTGTCGACGTGCTCCTTGATGGGGGCGAGCATGCGGCGCAGTGTGTAGACGTACTGCTGGTCGCTGTTGATGCCGACGTGGAACCACGTGTTGCGCTCGATGGCCAGGTCCATCGGCGAGCGGCGCAGGCCCAGCATCTCCTGGCGGCGATACTTCTTCAGCAGGTCCAGTTCGCGGCGCATGCTCTTTTGGCTCTGCCGCAGCGCCCGCACGTTCTGCGTGGCAAAGGCCTCGACGATGCCGTTGTATTGCTCCATGATATACTTGCAGACCGTGCTCTGCGTGTCGCGCACGTGGCTGCGCAGCATCTCCCAGACCAGCTCCGGGTCGCGCGTGCGCATCATCAGGCGGAAAGTGTCGTCCTCCTGCTTGGCCTTGGCGCTCTTCGCCTTGTACTGGCGGTTGCTGCGGTAGAGGAGGAAGACCACGAGCGCCATGAAGCCACACTGCACGATGACGCCGCCAAACCACATGGCGAGGCAGACCAGGGCGCAGGCGATGAAGGCCACGCCCGCCGTGATAAACCAGCCGCCGATGACGCTCAGCACGCCCGTGACGCGGAAGACGGCGCTCTCGCGGCTCCAGGCGCGGTCGGCCAGGCTCGTGCCCATGGCCACCATGAAGGTGACGTAGGTCGTGGAGAGCGGCAACTGGTGGTTGGTGCCGAAGGTGATGAGCATGGAGGCGATGACCAGGTTGATGGCGGCGCGTACCACGTCGAAGGCGGCCTTGTCGTCCTGGAGCTCCACCTCGCTGGTGTTGAAGCGCGTGCCCACCCAGCGGCGCAGGCCAGCGGGGAAGAGGCGCTTGCTGTTCTCAATCAGGTTTTGGAAGCTGCGGACGATGGCGCGGGCGGCGCGGCTCGAACCAAACATTTCGTCGCCCTCGTCCTGGCGGGAGAGATCGACGGAGGTCTGAATGACGTGTTGGGCCTTCTTCGAGGTGGCCATGGCGAAGATCATCACCAGGCCGGCCAGGATCAGGTAGACGGGCGGCGTCGTGGCGCTCTCCATCAGCGAGGACATCATGAAGGTGTCGATGGTCTCGCCGTGGGCGTTGGCCGTGAAGTCCTGGTAGGAGTCGAGGCCGGCGAGCGGCACGCCGATGAAGTTGACGAGGTCGTTGCCGGCGAAGGCCATGGCCAGGCCAAACGTGCCCATGAGGACGGTAAACTTGAAGATGTTGACGCGCAGCAGATGGAGCACCTGCATCGCGACGGTAGAGACGAGAAACGTGCAGAGCAGCAGCCAGTTGGTGTGCTCCTCGATGTAGTCGCGCACGTTCTCGGGCAGGTAGGGGCTCTTGCCCATGCCCTTCATGAAGATGAAGTAGGAGAGGGCCGTGAAGGCGATGCCGCCGAAGATGGCGATGCTATAGCGGCTGTGTTTCGAGTAGTTGAAGGTGAAGACGATACGGCTCAGCCACATCACGATCATACCGATGACAAAGGAGATGGCCACCGAGACGAAGATGGCGATGATCACCTGCAAGGCCTTGTCCGAGTTGAGCAGGTCGGTGTATTCCAGCGTGTGGTCCGACATCACCTTGAGCAGCGCGAGCATCGCCGTGCCACCCAGCAGCTCGAAGACGAGCGAGACCGTGGTGGAGGTGGGCATGCCGAGCGTGTTGAAAGCGTCGAGCACGATGATGTCCGTCACCATCACCGCGAGCATGATGGTCATCACCTCGTGGAAGGAATAGTGGGCCGGCATCATGATACCGTGGCGGGCTACGTCCATCATGCCCGAGGACATCACGGCGCCGAGCATCACGCCCACCGAGGCAATGATGAGGATGGTGCGAAACGACGCCACGCGGGCGCCGACGGCCGATTGCAGGAAGTTGACCGCATCGTTGCTCACGCCGACAAACAAGTCGAAGACGGCCAGGCAGAGCAGGAAGATGACGATACACAGATAAATGGTCTCCATGTGTTGTAAATGTTATGTTTGTTAATTTCTTCGGGTGCAAAGTTACGCCGACGATGCTACAAACTTTTTGCTATCGCGTTACAATACGGTTACAACGCCCCGGCAGACCGCTTTCTTCTTTTGTGCCCGTCCTCATTGTTACATGTTACATGTTACGTTAAGGCTTCCCCACTTCCATCTCCGCCTCCTCGCTAAGCGAGGACAAGTCGTGTAAGCGTTCTTCTCAGATACACGTCGCATTGGTCGCATGGAGTCGCATTGTTACATGTTACATGTTACATGTTACGTTAAGGCCTCCCCCACTTCCTCCTCCGCCTCCTCGCGAAGCGCTGTACTTGTTGTTTAGTTGTTTCCCTGCTGACCTTTGTTTTTTTTATTCCTTGGCCAGGGAGAAGTCAAACTGCAGTCCGCCCCCCTCGCGGTTGCTGACGCGTATGCTGCCGCGATGGAGGATGACGGCGTTCTTGACGATGGCGAGCCCCAGGCCTGTGCCTCCGAGCGACCGGCTTCGCCCCTTGTCGACGCGGTAGAAGCGCTCGAAGAGGCGCGGCAGATGCTCCTCGGGCACGCCGCGGCCCGTGTCGGCGATGGTAAACTGCCAATAGTTGTCCTCGGCACGAGCCTTGACATAGACGGTCGTCTCCTCTCCCGCATAGGCCAGGGCGTTGTCGATGAGGTTGCGGAAGATACTGTAGATCATGCTTCTCACGCCCCTCACCGTCAGCTCGGCGGGCAGAGAGACGAGGAGCCTCATCTGCCTTTGCTGAAACTGCAATGCCGTCTCCTGCTCTATCTCCCGGACCATCCGCGCGATGTCCACCGTCTCCTTGCCGTGCAGGTCCTTCACCTCGTCCATGACGTTGAGCGTCGAGATATCGGCCAGCAGCGAGGAGAGCCGCTGGCTCTGCGCGTAGCAGCGGTCGAAAAACATTTGGCGCGTCTTCTCGTCTATCGTGGGATGGTTGATGAGCGTCTCCAGGTAGCCCTGGATGCTCGCCACGGGCGTCTTCAGCTCGTGGGCGATGTTGTGGGTGAGCTGGCGTTTGAGTTCGTCCTGTTCCCTGCGCGTGCGCTGGTAGCGCTTATAGACCTTGATGATGCGCTCGGCGATGTCGCCCAGCTCGTCGTCGGGAAAGACCGCCAGGTCCTTGATGTCGAGCGACTCGTTGTGGTCGGCCCGCGAGGCGAAGAGGCGCAGCTTGGTGATGTTGTTGCCCAGTCGGCGCGTGAAGTTGTAGAGCAGGAGCGTCAGCAGCACGACGGCGCCCAGCGCAAACCAAAGATAGTTTTTGTCCGTGTTGAGCACGCTGGCGAGGTTGTCGTTGTAGGGCAGGGCGCTGCGGACGATGTAGCGGTGGGAGGGGAAATAGGTGGCGGAGTAGAAGAAAGCCTGCGGCACGGTGGCGCTCTTGCGCTCGATGGCGTGGCCGCTGCCGTCGTCGAGGGCCTGGCGCACCTCCTGGCGGTTGGCGTGGTTGTGGATGTGGCTCAGGTCCTTCTGCCACGTGTCGTAGAAGACCGTGCCGTCGGGGCGGATGAGCGTCACGCGCAGCCCCCTCATGTCGTTGTCGACGATGTAGCGGTCGATGAACGGTTTGATGTCCTTCGGCGACGAGGTGATGGCCTCGCTCATCTGCACGTTGAAGTCCTGGAGGCGCGCGTCGAGCACCGACACCTTGTAGTCCTTCTCCCGTCGCTGCTGATAGACGATGAAGGTGAAGGCAAAGAGCAGAAAGATGGAGAGCACACCGAGGTAGAGGCGCATTCCCACGGGGATGCGGGTGCGCAGCGGCGCGAAGGGAGGAAGCCCCGTGGGCCCCTGGGCGGTCCCTTGGTTGTCCCCTTGCGTAGTCCCTTGGTTGTCCCCTTGCGTAGTCCCTTGGTTAGTCCCTTGGATGTCCCCTTGATTAGTCCCTTGCGTAGTTCCTTGGTTGTTCCCTGGCGTAGTCTGCTGGTTGTTCTGTTTCATCCTTCCGTCTCCCATCATCCCGTCAGTTGGTCTTCACCTCAAATCCGTAGCCGAACCCCTGCCGCGTCACGATATGCTCGGCGTAGGCCTTCACTTTGCGGCGCAGCCGCGTGATGTTGACGTCCACGGTGCGGTCGAGCACGATCACGTCGTGGGGCCACACATGATTGATGAGCTGCTGGCGGCTCAGAATCTTCCCCCTGTTCTCCAGCATCATCAGCAGCAGCGAATACTCGATGCGCGTGAGCGCGACGTGCTCCCCATCGACCCACACCTCTTTGCGGTTGTCGTCGAGGACGAGTCCCTGGAAGCGGATCACGCCCTCCTCGTCCTGCGCCTCCGCCTCCTGCGACGTGCGGCGCAGCACCGCCTTGACACGGGCCAGCACCTCGCGCAGCGAGAAAGGCTTCGAGATGTAGTCGTCAGCGCCGAGGTTGAGGCCCTCCACGGTGTCGTCCTCCGTGTCGCGCGCGGTCAGAAAGATGATGGGCGTCTGCTTCGTCAGCGGGTTGTCCTTCACTCTTTTGGCCATCTCGAAACCCGACATCTCGCCCATCATCACGTCCAGCAGCAGCAGGTCGTAGGCGGCAATGTCCAGCGTCAGCGCCTCTTCGGCGGAGTAGGCCACGTCGGTCCGGTAGCCCTCCGCCTCCAGGTTGAACTGAAGAATCTCGCAGAGGTCGGCCTCGTCGTCGACCACCAGTATGCGATAATGCTTGTCTTCCATATTTGCGATATGTTCATGAATCGGGGGCAAAGTTAGGCAAAAAATGTGGAACGCGGCGCGCTTTGCGGGTTACGATTTGATGACAACGAGTGGTGAGGCCCAAAACTTCGGATGCTTGATTTATGACAAGAAGTAGGTATTTTTGTTAAAAAAACAAGTCGGTGACGTTTCGTTTCATGGAAAAAATGTACTTTTGTCGGCGAAAATTGTTTGCAGAATAACAAAAAGTTAATGACCTATGAAGAAAATCAGAGCCGCCGTAGTTGGCTACGGCAACATCGGACGTTACACGGTCGAGTCTCTTGAGGCTGCCCCCGATTTTGAGATTGCAGGCGTAGTACGCCGTCAGGGTGACAAGGACAAACCACTCGAACTGACCCCCTACGAGGTGGTCGACGACATCACGAAGCTCAAGGAGGTCGACGTGGCCTTCCTCTGCACGCCGACGCGCTCCTGCCCCGACTACGCCGAGCGCCTGGTGGCCTTGGGCATTAACACCGTCGATAGCTTCGACATCCACACCAGCATCCTCGAATACCGCACGCGACAGATGGAAAACTGCAAGAAGGCGGGCCGCGTCAGCGTCATCGCCGCTGGATGGGACCCGGGAAGCGACTCCGTGGTGCGCGTGCTCCTGGAGGCACTCGCCCCGAAGGGCCTCACCTACACCAACTTCGGTCCGGGTATGTCGATGGGCCACAGCGTCGTGGCTCGCTCCAAGAAGGGCGTCAAGAACGCGCTCTCCATGACCATCCCCCTGGGCGAGGGCATCCATCGCCGCATGGTCTATGTGGAACTGGAGGATGGCTACACCGTGGCGCAGGTCGAGGCGGAACTCAAGGCTGACGACTATTTTGCCCACGACGAGCTCCACGTCTTCGCCGTGAAGTCGGTGGACGACGTGCGCGATATGGGCCACGGCGTACACCTCACCCGCAAGGGCACGAGCGGCAAGACGCCCAACCAGCGCATGTCCTTCGACATGAGCATCAACAACCCGGCGCTCACGGCGCAGATCCTGGTCGGTGTGGCCCGCGCCTCCTTCCGACTGGCCCCGGGATGCTACACCCTGCCCGAGATACCGGTCATCGACCTGCTCCCGCAGTCGCGCGATGAGGTGGTGGCTACCCTCGTATAAACTGTCGAACCCTATAAGCTGCTCCAATAGCCGCTCCAAATAGTCGCTCGTGTAGTCGAACCATATAGCCGCTCATATAGTCGAGCCATATAGTCGAACCATATAGCCCTACTGGCGATGGGGCGCCGTTGGAATAAAGTCTCAAATCCCTCGTTTTGGCAAGAAAGTCGGTCGGCTTCTTCCCAAAATGAGGGATTTTGTTTACACATTTGCCCCGTTTTGTGCACATCTTTGTCGTTTTTGTGCACAATGTTTGCCCATAACGGGGAAAATAACTACCTTTGCAGCGGTTCTTTTAGGATACATCACTCAGGTTGTTTCACGAATAGCGGTTTGGTGGAATACAAAACGGTGAAAAGACTGGAGGATAAGATAGAAATAAGAAAATAAGTAACACATACAGGATTTATGAGTTTAAAGATTGTTGTACTTGCCAAGCAAGTACCCGACACGAGAAACGTGGGCAAAGATGCGATGACGGCCGAAGGAACGGTGAATCGCGCCGCTTTGCCCGCCATCTTCAATCCCGAAGACCTTAATGCGCTGGAGCAGGCCTTGCGCCTCAAGGAGCAGCACCCGGGGAGCACGGTAGGCCTGCTGACGATGGGTCCTCCGCGCGCGGGCGAGATCATCCGCCAGGGATTGTACCGAGGTGCCGATACTGGCTGGCTGCTGACGGACCGCCTCTTCGCAGGTGCCGATACGCTGGCCACATCCTATGCACTTGCCACGGCCATCCAAAAGATTGGCGATGTGGATATCGTCATCGGCGGACGACAGGCTATCGACGGCGACACGGCCCAGGTGGGCCCGCAGGTAGCACAGAAGCTGGGGCTCAACCAGGTGACCTATGCTGAGGAGATCCTCAAGGTGGAGGAGGGCAAGGCCACGATCCGCCGCCATATCGACGGAGGTGTGGAGACGGTGGAGACACCGCTGCCCGTCGTCGTCACCGTCAATGGATCGGCTGCACCGTGCCGCCCGTGCAACGCCAAGCTCGTGATGAAGTACAAGTATGCCACCTGCCCCATGGAGCGCACGGGCGAGGAGCCCTGGAGCAAGCTCTATGAGGAGCGCCCCTACCTGACGCTCCACCAGTGGAGCGTGGCCGATGTCGATGGCGACCCCTCACAGTGTGGTCTCAGCGGATCGCCCACCAAGGTCAAGGCCGTGAAGAACATCGTCTTCCAGGCCAAGGAGAGCAAGACGCTGACCGGCGAGGACAAGGATATCGAGAGCCTCGTAAGGGAATTGTTGGACGAAAAGATTATTGGCTAAGACAAACGACAAGATGAATAACGTATTTGTTTATTGCGAGATAGAGGGCACGAAGGTGGCCGAGGTGTCACAGGAGTTGCTCACCAAGGGCCGCAAACTGGCCAATCAGCAGGGCGTGGAGCTCCACGCCATCGTGGCCGGAAAGGACATCAAGGGAAAGGTCGAGGAGCAGATCCTGCCGTATGGTGTGGACAAACTGTTTGTCTTCGACGGCGAGGGTCTCTTCCCCTACACCTCCGCTCCCCATACCGACATCCTGGTCAACCTCTTCAAGGAGGAGCAGCCGCAGATCGCGCTGATGGGTGCCACGGTCATCGGACGCGACCTGGGACCGCGCGTGTCGTCTTCGCTGACGAGCGGACTGACCGCCGACTGTACCGAACTGGAGATCGGCGACTTCGACGACCGCAAGGCCGGAAAGCACTATGATGGACTCCTCTATCAGATTCGTCCCGCCTTCGGTGGCAACATCGTCGCCACGATCGTCAATCCTGAGCACCGCCCGCAGATGGCCACGGTGCGTCCGGGCGTGATGCAGAAGGCTCTCTATGAGGGCAAGGCCAAGGGCGAGGTGGTCTATCCTGAGGTGGCCAAGTATGTGCCGGCAGAGGACTATGTCGTCAAGGTGCTCGACCGCCACGTCGAGGAGGCCAAGCACAACCTCAAGGGCGCGCCGATCGTCGTGGCTGGTGGCTACGGCGTGGGATCAAAGGAAAACTTCGACCTGCTCTTTGAGTTGGCCAACCTCCTGCATGGAGAGGTCGGCGCAAGCCGCGCGGCCGTGGACGCAGGATGGGTCGATAGCGATCGTCAGATCGGTCAGACTGGCATCACGGTCCACCCGAAGGTCTATATCGCCTGTGGCATCTCGGGACAGATCCAGCATATCGCCGGAATGCAGGACTCGGGCATCATCATCTCGGTCAACACCGACCCTGAGGCGCCCATCAACCGCATCGCCGACTATGTGATCACGGGCAGCGTAGAGGAGGTGGTTCCCAAGCTAATAAAATATTATAAGGAAAATACAAAGTAAAAAAGACCCCCTCATGCCGGGCTCCTAAGGGCCGGGCGGCAGGGAATTCATATTATGGCAAATTACTATACCGACCATCCGGAGATTGAGTTCCACCTCGATCACCCGTTGATGAAGCGCATCGTGGAGCTGAAGGAGAAGGGCTATGCTGACAAGGATCAGTTTGCCGACGCTCCCGTCTGCTACGAAGATGCGATAGAGAACTATAAGCGCGTGTTGGACATTACGGGCGACGTGGCCGCCAACATCATCGAGCCGAACAGTGAGTCGGTCGATTTGGAAGGTCCGCACCTCGTCGATGGACGCATGGTCTATGCGAGCAAGACGGTCGAGAATATCGACGCTACGTGCAAGGCGGGCCTGTGGGGCGTCTCCATGCCGCGTAAGTACGGTGGCCTGAACCTCCCCAATGTGGTCTTCTCCATGCTCTCCGAGGTCATCTCGGCGGCCGATGCGGGATTCCAGAACATTTGGAGCCTGCAGAGCTGCATCGACACGCTCTATGAGTTTGGATCGGAGGAGCAGCGACAGAAGTACATCCCCCGCGTCTGCGAGGGTGCCTCGATGTCGATGGACCTCACGGAGCCCGACGCTGGCAGCGATCTGCAGCGCGTCATGCTCAAGGCCACACAGGACGAGGACGGCACGTGGCGTCTGAACGGTGTGAAGCGATTCATCACCAATGGCGACTCTGATATCCACCTGGTGCTTGCCCGCTCTGAGGAGGGCACACACGACGGACGCGGCCTCTCGATGTTTTTCTACGACAAGCAGAGCGGCGGCGTCACGGTGCGCCACATCGAGCACAAACTCGGTATCCACGGTTCGCCCACCTGCGAGCTGGTCTTCAAGAACGCCAAGGCAGAGCTCTGTGGCAGCACACGCATGGGTCTCATCAAGTATGTGATGGCCTTGATGAATGGTGCGCGCCTGGGCATTGCCGCCCAAAGCGTCGGCGTGGAGCAGGAGGCTTACAACGAGGGACTCTCCTACGCCAAGGAGCGCATGCAGTTTGGCAAGAAGATCATCAGCTTCCCCGCCGTCTATGACATGCTCTCGCGCATGAAGGCCAAGCTCGACGCGGGTCGCTCCCTGCTCTATCAGACGGCACGCTATGTCGATCTCTACAAGGCACTGGAGGATATCGGCCGCGACCGCAAACTGACGCCCGAGGAGCGTCAGGAACTGAAGAAGTGGAACCGACTGGCTGATGCCTTCACGCCGCTGGCCAAGGGCACCAACTCCGAGTGGGCCAACCAGAATGCTTACGACGCCATCTCCATCCACGGTGGTTCGGGCTTCATCATGGAGTATAAGTCGCAGCGCCTCTTCCGCGACGCGCGTATCTTCTCTATCTATGAGGGTACGACCCAGCTGCAGGTAGTGGCTGCCATCCGCTACATCACCAATGGCACCTACCTCAACATCATGAAGGAGATGCTGCAGGGTGAGGTCTCCGAGAGCCTCAAGCCGCTGCAGGAGCGTGTGGCCAAACTCGTGGCTACCTACGAGGCTTGCCTCGACAAGGTCAAGGCGGGTGCCAACCAGGACGAGCACGACTTCCTGGGCCGTCGTCTCTACGACATGACTGCCGACATCGTCGCTTCCCTGCTCATCCTCGACGACGCGACGCGTGCGCCGGAGTTGTTCGAGAAGAGTGCCAACGTCTTTGTGCGCATGGCCGAGGAGGAGGTGATGGGCAAGGCCGCCTATATCCAGGCCTTCCACGCCGACGACTTGAAGAACTTCGAAGCTTAATATTTGACATCCTTTCGTCCCCAATCGCATGGTGGACTCCCGCTTGTCTCATTCTATATAGGACTGTAGAAAGGACTATATAGAATATGGAGAAGGACAATATAGGACGCAACAAAGACTATATAGGATACAAGAAGGAAGATCATGCGCTTGGGGATTTCTTTTTCTTTCTAAAAAACGCAGATGGAGAATTTTATTGAAGTGAGAAATGTCACCAAGGCGTTCGACCGTCACGTCGCGCTCAGCGATGTCTCGCTGACCATGCGTCGTGGCCGCGTCTTCGGACTCCTTGGTCCCAACGGTGCGGGCAAGACCACCTTGATCCGTATCCTCAACCGCATCACTGCTCCCGACAGTGGCGAGGTGATCTTCGACGGACGGCAGATGCAACCCGCCGACGTGGCCCGCATCGGCTATCTGCCCGAGGAGCGCGGACTCTATCGAAAGATGAAGGTGGGCGAGCAGGCGGTCTATTTGGCCCGACTCAAAGGGCTCACAAGGCGCGAGGCCGAGACCCGCCTCAAGGAGTGGTTTCGGAAGTTTGGCATCATGCCCTGGTGGAACCGCAAACTCGAAGAATTGTCCAAGGGAATGGCGCAGAAGGTGCAGTTTATCATCACCGTCCTCCACGAGCCCGACCTGCTCATCTTCGACGAGCCGTTCTCGGGCTTCGACCCGGTCAACGCCGAGCAACTCAAGCAGGAGATTCTCCAACTCAAGGAGAAGGGACACACCATCATCTTCTCGACCCACAACATGGCCAGCGTGGAGGAAATCTGCGACGACATCGCGCTCATCAACCACTCCGAGGTGGTGCTCAAGGGCGACATGAGACAGATCAAGGAGGCTCACCGCACGGGCCTCTATGAGCTTCAGACGCCCGACGTGCTCTCTGTGGAGCCTGACAGCCCCTTTGACATAGTTCGCCAGGAGGAGCGTGCAGGTATCCACTCCTACTTGCTCAAGGCTCACGGCGACGCCACGGGCAACCAACTGGTCGGCTATCTGGCCGGCAAGGTGGAGGTGCGCGCTTTTGCCGAACAGATCCCGTCGATGAACGACATCTTCCTCCAGCTGATCGGCAAAGACGCGCAGTGGGCCGATGAGCAGATAGAAAACCGTCAGCAGTCGAAGGCGGAAGAAAGTGTGAATCCCTCCAGCAATCTTTAACCCCCCGCAACCATGAACAAAATATTGATAATCATCGAGCGCGAGTTTCTCAAGCGCATTCAGAAGAAGAGTTTCATCGTGCTCACCATTGTCTCGCCACTCATCATGGCCGCGCTCATCTTTGTGCCGCTTTGGCTCTCGTCGATCGAGAACGATGAGCAGCAGCACGTGGCCGTCATCGATCCCTCGGGACAATACTTCAAGGCGCTGAAGGAGACGGAGACCTTCCACTTCACGCTGGTGCCAAGTCTCAACAACGAGATGCGTAGCGAGGAATCTCCCTACGACGCCGTGGTGAGCATTCCCCGCGGACTGCTCGACAACAAGGCGAAGGTCTGTATCTATAGTAGGAAGGAGGTGCCTGTCAACTTGCTCTCCTACGTCCAAACGACCCTGGACGATCAGGTGAGGCAGCAGCGGCTGAAAGCCTCGGGCATTGCCCAACTCGACAAGATCATCAGCGAGGTGGAAAAAGGTACGAAGGTAGAGACCGTGAAGTGGAACGATCAGGGCGACGAGACCATCTCCAGCAGTGTCGTAGCCATGGTGGTGGGATTCCTGTTCACGTTCCTCATCTATATGTTCGTCGTAGGCTATGGAGGCCAGGTGATGCAGAGCGTCATCGAGGAGAAGGCCAACCGCATCGTCGAACTGATGGTGAGCAGTGTCAAGCCTTTTGAACTGATGATGGGAAAGATTATTGGCGTGATGCTCGTAGGTCTCCTTCAAATGGCTATTTGGGCCATCCTGCTTGTGGTGATTCTCTCGGGCGTGTCCGTCTATTTCGGTATCAACGCCATGGACACGATGTCTGCTGCCAATCCTGCCGTGATGCAGGCGGCTCAGGCCCAGCCCAACGTCGAGGCGCAGGAGATGCTTTCTATGCTTGGCAACTTGCCTTTGGCCGAACTGGCCATCATGTTCCTGCTCATGTTTGTCGGAGGCTACCTCCTCTATGCGAGTTTCTTCGCTGCCACGGGAGCCAGTATCAACGAGCAGGAGGACAGTTCGCAGTTTGTCATTCCCGTCACGATGATCACCCTCTTCGGTCTTTATGCCGCCATGTATAGTGTCGAGAATACCGATGGTCCGCTGGCTTTCTGGACCTCTCTGTTTCCCCTGACCTCTCCCATCGTCATGATGGTGCGCATCCCCTTTGGCGTGCCCTTGTGGCAGGAATTGCTGAGCGTCGTCTTGCTCTACGCCACGGCCTTCTTCATGATTTGGGCTGGTGGCAAGATCTATCGTGTCGGCATCCTCATGTACGGCAAAAAGCCGAGCATGAAGGAAATCATCAAGTGGATGCGCTACAAATGATGACGGACTGACAAAGTGGTTCTGTAAGATCAGTAATCAGTAAGCAACAAAGGCTGCGTGGTGTCGAAAGAAGACCAGCGCAGCCTTTTCTGTCTGTGGCGAGCAACTTTCTGTAGCAAGCAGCTTTCTATGGCAAGTAGTTTGCTGTGGCGAGCAGCTTTCTGTGGCAAGCAGTTCTCTGTGGCAAGCAGCTTTCTATGGCAAGTAGTTTGCTGTGGCGAGCAGCTTTCTGTGGCAAGCAGTTTTCTGTAGCAAGCAGTTCTCTGTGGCAAGCAGCTTTCTGTGGCAAGTGGTTTGCTGTGGTGAGCGACTTGGCCGTATGTCTCTCAGAGATATTTCGCCCTGAGCACTTTGGGCAGTTTGCTGACGACCAGGTCGTGCGACTCTCTGATCCAGTCTCTCACCAGCGGTGTGGCCAATTGCTCATAATATACGTCGCTCCAATGCTTCTTGTTCCAATGGAAGGCTGGCGTCACCGCCTCATACTGCAGGCGCAACGTCTCGTTTCGATCGGGAGGCAATTTGCAGGCAAAGCGTGGCCCGCCCTTCCAGTCTTGTCCCTCTCTACCCAGCCAAAGGCACAGGAAGATTTTGCCTTCCACGCGGAAGGTGACATTGTCCTCGCCAAACGGTTGGTCTTCGGTCACGCCTGGCAGCGAAAGCGTATAGCTCCTTACTTCTTCTATATTCATTTGCTCTCTGATAGTTTTGCTCTATAGTTGTTTTGTTCTATAATAGTTTTTGCCCTATAATTGTTTTGCTCTGTGATTATTTCTTGTTCGACTACAATCTTGACTACAATTTTCGACTGGAAAATCGACAGCAATTACGACAGCAATCTCGACTGGAAATTTGGCTGCAAAAATAATGCCAATTCTCGTAGGACCAGCATTTGTCACGCAGCGTGCTTTGTCACTATTTTTTCTTTTAAAGACTTTTTGTTTGTAATTTCTATAGATTGTCGATATTTAGTTGTACCTTTGCCCCCCGAACGAACATCTAATCAATAGCAAATCATTATGGGAAAGAGAATAACCGACAAAGTGACATGGGTAGGCAAGATTGACTGGGAACTGAAGACCTTCCATGGCGACGAGCTTTCTACCCACAAGGGTACAAGCTACAATTCCTATTTGATCCGGGACGAGAAGACCGTCCTCATCGACACGGTATGGAATCCTTATGACCAGGAGTTTGTGGCCCATCTCAAGGAAGATATCGACCTCCATGCAATCGATGCCATCGTGGTGAACCACAGCGAGAGCGACCATAGCGGTGCACTGCCCGTGCTGATGCGCGAGATTCCTGATACGCCGATCTATTGCACGAAGAAGGCGGAAGGCATCTTGCGCGGACTGTATCATAAGGACTGGAACTTCCATAACGTGAAGACGGGCGACACGCTCTGCATCGGCGAGAACACGCTCACGTTTGTTGAGGCTCCGATGTGCCACTGGCCCGACACCATGGTGACCTATGCGGACAAGGAGGAAATCCTCTTTTCCAACGACGTCTTCGGACAGCACTACGCTACGGAGAGCCTCTACGACGACACGGTGAACCAGAAAGACCTGTTTGATGAGGCTGAGAAGTACTATGCCAACATCCTCAATATCTACAACCCGATGGTCAACCGCAAGGTGAAGGAAATAGTAGGCATGAACCTGCCTCTGAAGATGGTCGCTCCGTCCCACGGAGTCATCTGGACCAACCATATCGGCGAGATCGTAGAAAAGTATCTCCAGTGGTCAACCAACTATCAGGAGCATCAGATCACCATCATCTATGATACGATGTGGCAGAGCACGCGACGCATGGCCCAGGCCATTGCCGACGGCATCCGCGATTTCGACCCGACCGTCCGTGTGGTGTTGATGAACGCTGCCAAGGACGACAAGAACGACATTCTCGTCGAGGTGTTCCGCTCCAAGGCCATTATGGTGGGCAGCCCGACGGTCAATATGGGCATTACCTACGCCATTGCCGGACTTCTGGAAATGATCCACGGTATGAAGTGCAAGAACAAGAAGGCTGCGGCCTTTGGCTCCATTGGCTGGGGCGGCGGTGGCGAGAAGCGCATCCAGCAGCGATTGGAGGAAGCGGGCTTCGAGATTGCCGCCGAACCGGGCAAGCAGCTTTGGGCTCCCGACATGGAGGCTGAGCGCAAGTGGCGCGAATATGGCAAAGCCTTCGCCGCTGCCGTGCTTGGCGCGTAATAGTATAAAGAGGCTGTTATCCCAGCTATCATCTCAAAAGGCTGGCAAGGGAATTGGTCCCCTGCCAGCCTTTTGAGCGTCTTTGTGAGCAACGTGCCGCCGTCTTGTTCTTATATCTTGTTGATTTGTTCCTGGGTCAGCCCTGTAGCTTTCAACACTTGTGAGACAGGTATGCCAAGGGAAAGAAGGTTGCGTGCTATCTCCAAACTCTTTTCCAATTCACCTTCTGCTCTTCCTTCCGCTATTCCCTGAGCTCTTCCTTCTGCTCTTCCTTCCGCTATCCCCTCTTCGTAGCCTTCGTAGTGGCTGGTATCAAAAATGCTTTTCATGTGTCGTATAGACTCCATGTGTCGAACGTACGCTCGCTTGTCTTGGTCGGAGAGCGAGTCCACCCGTAAGCATTCGCGCGCCTCGGCGAGGCCTTCGGCCGTGGCCTTGTCGCTAATTTGTCCCGTTTTGAGAAATTCTATCCACTCGTCGAGTGGGGTAGTGGCCACTTTGTCAAAGTCGTTCACGCGCAGTATGTAATATTCCGGAAACAGGTCGCCCGCCTCTTTTCTGCTCATAAGGCTCCGCTCATCGATACCGAAGAACTTCTTGTTCTGACGGACGGAGAGTTTGAGAATGTCATGTGGTTCATGCGCACCCCTAAATTCTGTCTTGCCGTGATACACATAGTCTTTGCCCTGGCCCAATTCGAAATAGACGATGTTGATGGAATAGACTTTACGCACCTTGTCGTAGGGGCTTCCCAGCCCAATATATTCCGTGATGGCCTTTGACACACCGTAGAGCATGCGGTGGAAATAGGTGAGCTCGCGGTTGTTCTGCACCTCTATGATGCAGAGTTCTCCGTTCTCGTTCTCTGCCAATATATCCACTCGGTTGTATTTGTCGGTCTCGTCCTCCTGGTTGCTCTCGCTCTCAAGAAACCGTTGTATCTTAAACTTCTTTCCTATCAATGAGGACAGAAACCCTTCCAACACCGCATGATTGGCCTTGTTGCGTAGCAGGCGTTTCATCGCCCAGTCGAACCGTATGTAGTTTTCTCCTATTATCGTCATGTTTCTTGTCGCTTTTGGTTTTCAGCCGCTAAAATACGATTTTCCATCGAATCCACCAAATGTTAGGCTACAAAAGTTGATAGCGGCCGTTCTGAAAAGTTATTTCCGCTACTCTAAATAAGTTACTTTCGCTCGGCCAAGCCATTGTAAAAGGGAAATTCTTCCCTTTTCCTTTGGCTTTGCGCTCGCTTATTCGTAACTTTGCAAAAATTTATAAGTGGGAAAAGAAATGGCGGAAGAAAACCATCGGATACTGCTTGACCAAATAGATTATCCAAGCGACTTGCGCAAACTGGAGGTGAAGGACCTGCCAGAGGTGTGTCGTGAGCTTCGCAGAAACATTATAGAAGAGGTGGCGGTCAACCCCGGCCACTTGGCTTCGAGCCTCGGTGTCGTGGAAATCACCGTGGCCGTACATTATGTGTTCAATACTCCCGACGACCGGATCGTCTGGGACGTAGGCCATCAGGCCTACGGCCACAAGATCCTGACCGGACGCCGTGAGCAGTTTAAGCTCAATCGGAAGTTGGGCGGACTTCGTCCGTTCCCGTCTCCTTTGGAGAGCGAGTATGACACGTTCACCTGCGGCCATGCTTCCAACTCCATCTCGGCGGCGCTGGGAATGGCCGTGGCGGCGAAGCTCGGCGGCAAAAAGACGGAAAACCGCCATGCTGTGGCTATCATTGGCGATGGTGCGATGAGTGGCGGACTGGCCTTTGAGGGACTCAACAATGTCTCCAGCCAGCCCAACGACCTGCTCATTATCCTCAACGACAACGACATGAGTATCGACCGGTCTGTGGGCGGTATGGAGAAATACCTGCTCAATCTGGACACGAACGAGACCTACAACCGTCTCCGCTTCAAAGCCAGCCAGTGGCTGCACGAGCGTGGCTACCTGAACGACGACCGGAGGAAAGGCATTATCCGACTGAACAATGCCCTGAAGAGTGCGTTGGCCCATCAGCAGAATATGTTTGAGGGGATGAACATCCGCTATTTTGGTCCTTACGACGGCAACGACGTAACGGAATTGGTGCGTATCCTCCGACAGATCAAGGATATGAAGGGGCCGAAGCTCCTCCATCTTCACACCAAGAAGGGCAAAGGCTATAAGCCTGCCGAGGAGAGCGCGACGATCTGGCATGCTCCAGGCAAGTTTGATCCCGAGACAGGCAAGCGGCTGAAGAGTGAATCCGCCGAACCGCAGCCACCAAAGTTTCAGGATGTGTTTGGCGAGACGCTGCTGGAACTGGCGCGCCAAAACGACCGCATCGTGGGTGTTACCCCAGCCATGCCCAGTGGTAGCTCGCTCTCCATACTGATGAACGAGATGCCGACCCGCGCCTTCGATGTGGGAATAGCCGAAGGCCATGCTGTCACCTTCTCAGCCGGTATGGCCAAGGACGGGTTGTTGCCGTTCTGTGCTATATATAGTGCGTTTTCGCAGCGAGCCTACGACAGCATCATCCACGATCTCTCGATCCTCAACCTGCCCGTTGTGCTCTGCCTGGACCGATCCGGACTAGTCGGCGAAGACGGCGCGACCCATCACGGTGCGTTCGACATGGCCGCCCTTCGTCCAGTCCCCAATCTCACGATAGCCTCTCCGATGGACGAGCGCGAGTTGCGGCGGTTGATGTTCACGGCTCAGTTGCCCGACAAGGGATCCTTCGTCATCCGCTATCCGCGCGGCCGTGGTGTGCTGACAGACTGGCGCTGCCCGCTCACGGAGGTAGAGGTGGGTACGGGCCGCAGACTGACCGAGGGCGATCCGAAGCCCGGCGACGTGGCCGTGCTGACCATCGGCCCTGTGGGCAATGATGTGCAGCGTGCCATCCAGGCGCTGGCCGAGGAAGGCAATCCTCAGCATCACACGATTTTCCATTATGACATGCGCTTCCTCAAGCCGCTCGACGAGCGCATCCTGCAGGAGGTGGGCAGTCGTTTTGATCGTGTTGTCACCATCGAGGACGGTATCCGTACGGGCGGTATGGGGTCGGCCGTACTGGAGTGGATGAGCGACCACGGTTTTGCCCCACGCATGACGCGCCTCGGTATGCCTGACCGTTTCGTCGAGCAGGGCACGGTCGGCCAGTTGCGCCACCTCTGTGGCTACGGCTATGAGGACATTAAGGAATTGTTGAGTAAGGAATAAATCAAGTATGAGGATAATTATAGCAGGCGCATTCGCCATCGGGTCGTATCTTGCCAAGTTGCTCTCCCGCAACAAGCAGGAGGTAGTGCTCATGGATCAGGACGAGGAGAAACTGGGCAAGCTGGCCATTGATTATGATCTGCTCACCATGCACGCCTCGGCCACCAGCATCCGTAGTCTGAAAGAGGCAAGGGTGGAGGATACTGACCTCTTCATCGCCGTCACGCCCGATGAGAGCTATAATATGACGGCATGTGGACTGGCGAAGGCGCTGGGTGCGAAGAAGACCGTTGCCAAGATCGACAGTTCGGAGTATGTGGATCCGCAGAACAAGGAACTCTTCCACGAAATGGGCATCAGCAGCATCATCTATCCCGAGATGCTGGCTGCCCGCGACATCATCAACGGTCTGAAAATGTCGTGGGTGCGGCAGCGATGGGATGTCCACGACGGTGCGTTGGTGATGCTGGGTATCAAGCTCCGCGAGACCTGCAAGGTGCTCGACAAGCCGCTCCATGAGATCTCGGGACCCGACGACCCCTTCCACGTAGTGGCCATACGCCGTCGCGGCGACACGATCATCCCGCGAGGAAGCGACGTGCTGAAGCTCTACGACCTCGCCTACTTTATGACCACACGCAACTACATCCCCTATATCCGCCGCGTGGTGGGCAAGGAACACTACGTGGATGTGAAGAACGTGATGGTGATGGGTGGTGGATCCACCGCAGTCCGCGCCATTCGCCAAATGCCGGAATACATGCAGGTGAAGGTCATCGAGAAGAGCGTGGAGCGATGTGAGGGCCTCAACAGTAAGTTTGACGATGATATCCTCGTCATCAATGGCGACGGTCGCGACCTTTCGCTGCTGAGCGAGGAGGGAATCCGCTCTACCCAGGCCTTTGTCGCATTGACAGGGAAGGCTGAGACCAATATTTTGGCCTGTCTGATGGCCAAGCGCATGGGAGTGAGAAAGACGGTGGCGATGGTGGAGAACGTCGATTACGCCTATATGGCGGAGAGCCTTGATATAGGTACGATCATCAACAAGCGCGCCATTGCTGCCAGCCACATCTATCAGATGATGCTCGACGCCAATGTCCACAACGTGCGCTTCCTCATGTCGGCAGACGCCGATGTGGCTGAGTTTGTCCCTGTGCAGGGGTCGAAGGTGACGCGCCGTCCCGTCAAGGACTTGGGACTGCCCAAAGGAATGACCATCGGTGGACTGGTGCGCAACGGCGAGGGAATGCTCGTCTCGGGCAACACGCAGATCGAGGCAGGCGATAGTGTGGTGGTGTTCTGCCATAACGTCAGCGTCAAGAAGTTGGAGGGACTTTTCAACTGACCTCCTGCTTGTACTGACAATTAGCGTTCGGACAATAGTGCTGGCAATAAGTGTGCTGGCAATAAGTATAGTGACAATAGTGTACAGACAATTAGCATAGTGACAAAAAGCGCGATATGCTCAATACCAAACTTATTTCCAAAATCTTCGGATCGTTGCTGCTCATCGAGGCGCTGCTTATGTCCTGTAGTTTGGGCGTGGCCCTCTACTATGGCGGTAGCGACGTTATGCCCTTCACGTGGAGTGTCGTCGTGCTTATAGCCGCTGGTGTAGCTTTCCGCCTGCTGGGCCTCAAGGCTTCTAATGCGCTGAGCAGACGCGATGCCTATTTCGTGGTGACGACCGTCTGGGTGCTCTTCACGATCTTTGGCATGATGCCTTTCTTGATAGGCGGCTATCTCCATTCGGTGACGGACGCCTTCTTTGAGACCATATCGGGTTTTACGACGACGGGAGCTACCATCATCGACTATCCTGAACGGCTTCCACGTGGCCTGCTCTTCTGGCGTTCCATCACCCAGTGGATTGGTGGTCTGGGTATTGTCTTTTTCACGATAGCCATCCTGCCCTCGTTTGTCGGTGGATCCACACGCGTCTTTGCAGCCGAGGCCACAGGACCGATCGTCACCAAGCTCCACCCCAAGCTCAGCACGGGAGCCAAATGGATTTGGGCGGTCTATGTCGTGCTGACCATCTCCTGCTTCCTTTCTTATAAACTGTGCGGTATGAGCTGGTTTGATGCCATCAACTACGCCTTCACCAGTACGGCCACAGGAGGCTTCGCCACGGAGAGCGGATCCATTGCCACCTTCCACTCCCCTGCAGAGGAATATGTCTGTACGCTCTTCTGCTTCCTTGCGGGCGTCAATTTCACGATGCTCTATGCTGCCGTGGCCCGCTTTCGCATAAAACAGCTCTTCCGCAACAGCGAGTTTCGCTTCTATCTCTTCGTCGTCACCTCCTGTACCTTGTTTGTCATGGTGGAACTGATGTGGCACAACCACTACGACCTGGAGCGCGCCTTCCGCAGTGGTGTCTTCCAGGTGGTCTCCTTCATCACGACCACGGGCCTCTTCAGCGACGACGCTTCCAAATGGCCCCATGTCACGTGGTTTGCCCTCATCCTCTGTATGGTTGTCGGCGGTTGCTCTGGTTCGACGAGTGGAGGCATGAAGAGTATTCGCGCGGTGATGATTCTGAAGATCATCCGCAATGAGTTTCGCCAGATTCTCCATCCCAATGCCGTCTTGCCTCTCAATGTCGATGGGCACAACGTCCCCCAGTCGAAGCGCGTCACGCTCTTGGCCTTTGTCGGCCTCTATCTGATCCTGGCCTTCCTTTTGGGATTTGCCATGATGGCCTTTGGCGTCGATTCCACCAACTCCTTCACTATTGCTATCAGTAGTATGGGCAATGTGGGCCCGACCCTGGGCCTTGAGATTGGTCCGACGATGTCGTGGGCACAGTTGCCCGATGTGGCGAAGTGGATCTGTGCGTTTCTGATGCTGGTGGGACGTCTCGAACTCTTCACCGTCCTCGTGCTTTTCACCAAGGCATTCTGGAAAGATAACTAACGGGTATTTTGGGAGAGATAATTAACAGGGTCCAGGTTGACCTCCTCTTGATTCTACGACGCTTCTTGTCCCGATGACATCACCTTCTGCCGCTTCTCCCGCCGCCTCTGCGCCCCGTCTGCTTTGGATCGACCTTCTGCGTGGATTCTTGATGCTTGCCATCATCTTCGACCACACCGAGATCTGCTTCACGGGCGATAATATCGTTCCCTATAGGATGTACGTCCCCGACGTGCTGATGGCCTTCTTCTTTCTTTCGGGCTATCTCTTCTATCGTCCAGAGGGTTTCCGCCTGCGGCATAAGCTGCACTCGTGGCTGCGCGGAGTGCTCATGCCTTATTTTATCTTCACGAGTGCCCTGGCGCTTCCCAAGGCTTGGCTCCATGGTGACGGCGAATCGCTGTCAGACCTGCTGCTGACCATCCTCACGGGCCAAGGATCATGGTTTATTGCCTCCTTGGCCGTCGCCGAGCTCCTCTTCTGTTTCCTCCTGTGGCTGTCGCATGCGCGTTGGTGCTGGCTGGCCGGAGCAGGGCTTTTCGCCGTAGTCCTGGCCTATGGCTTCGGTACGCGTCGTCTGGCTTTTGAGGCCAACTGGTGGCACGTGAATGAAGCCGTCGTGGCCTTGCCCTCCCTTCTCCTGGGCTATATGGTCCATCGTTTCGATAAGCTCGGGACGCGCTGGCGACTTGGCCTTTTCGCTCTGCTGTTGGTGCTCTCCTTGCCTGTCAATGTCCTTGTGGCGAGTTCTTCGTGGCCTTCTGTCTTGGTAGGCGCGCTCGTTCTTCCCCGCCTGTTTCTCGTCAAGAACGCGCTCTCCGTGCTCCTCCTCTATCTCCTCTTCACGATCTCGCAGCGAGACGGCGTGCGGTGGGTGGAGCAGATGCCTCGCTGGCTTGCCGCGATGGTGTCCTGGACAGGACGCCGATCCATCGTCTATTATTTCTTCAGTAGTGGCATTCCCACAGCCCTTACCGCCGTCTTTTCCCGCCTCGGCTACACCTACCGTGGTTGCTATGCCGAAGTCTTGGTGGTCTTTCTTCTTCATCTTCTTCTCATCACCTTCGTCACATGGACCATCTATCGCTACCTACCGTGGACCACAGGCCGCAGGAAGCCGAACGGATAAGCATGGGAACGTGAGAAACCTAATGACCCCAAGCTCCAAGGAAAGCCCAATGGACAAGGGGAAAGATGAAGGATCAGGAGAGGCCCAATGGACAAAGGAAACATGATGGGCAAAGGGAAATGATGGGCAAAAGGAATGCTGATGGACATGAAAAAACGTGTCCAGCCCAAGGCCGGACACGTTCCCATTAATCTCATTTAAACTATGTTGGAAGCCCGCTTGCCAGGTTTGTCCCAGTAGGCTTCCTTTGTTGGCTTTACGATTCCTGACTTAGATGTCGAGCAGATTGATAGCCACACGGAAGTAGCCCTTGTTGGCCTCCGGGTTCCACATCATCTGCGAGGTGATCGGGAGGTTGGCCTTGCCCACCTTGAGCTTGTAGGTGCAGCCCAGGCGCACGTCGTTCACACCAGCCGACTTGCCATAGAACGTGGCACCGTCGTTCTCGTCGTAGTTGCTGAGGGCGAAGTTGCCACCCACGCTGGCATCCACCTTCCAGTTGTCGTCCTCGTAGAAGGTGTAGGCAGCCTGCACAAACGTAGAGTAGATGTTCTGTTTGTTGAGGTTGCCACGGTCGCGGCCGGCCAGTACGGTAGCCCAGCTCAGCGTCAGAGGCAGACCATGCTGTGCGAAGTTGTAGCTGATGGCAGCGTCGAGGAAGTGGCCCGTCGTGCGAGCATCATAGTTGAAGTAGCGATACTGCTTGTCGTTGGCATAGATGCCGTCGGAGAAGTTGTAGATGTCCCACACGGCTACGCTGAAACCTCCGATGGTGTAGCTTGCGTAGATGTCGGCCTCCTTGTAGTCGCCGTCCACCTGCATACCACCCCATGCGCCGAGGCGGAAGTGGTTGTTGTTGTCGGAGATGGCAAACTCGTTGTTGAAGGTCAGGCCCTTGGAAACCTCGAGTCCGCGCCACAGGTGTGAGGTCTCGAGACCAGCATTGTAGTGGAGCTTCTGAGCATTGATCGTTGTCGGGAGGGCGAGTGCTGCCAGCACGAACATACCCTTAAATATAGACTTCATCATAATGTTTGCTTTTTTCTTTACGGTTGAATGATTTTCTTTGCTATGGGATTAGCAGAAGTGATACAGTGAGGCCACGAGGGCAGCGAGTACAGCACCAGCGATCGGGCCGAGTACAGGCACCCATGAGTATCCCCAGCCACTGTCTCTCTTGCCCTTCATGGGCAGGATGGCGTGGGCGATACGCGGTGAGAGGTCACGAGCGGGGTTCATGGCGTAGCCAGTCACACCACCGAGCGACATACCGATAGAGACGATCACCATCGTCACAGGCCATGCGCTGTTTCCACCGATGTTGGCCACATCTGAGCCATAGGTGCCCAGACAGATGATCAGCAGCACGAGCACGAAGGTGCAGACTACCTCCTGGAGGAAGTTGAGCGGCTTGTTGTCGATGGCCGGCATGGTGCAGAACGTGCCGAGCTTGCCGTCAGGATCGTCCGTAGCATCGAAATGATCCTTATACATGATCCACACGAGGATGGCACCGACGAAACCGCCGATCATTTGGGCAACCGAGTAGGGCAACACATTCTCCCAAGGGAACAAGCCAGCGGCAGCCAATCCGATGGAGACGGCTGGATTGAGGTGAGCACCCGAGGCGTGGGCTACGAAGACACCCGCCATGACGGCGAGACCCCAGCCCAGCGTGATGACGATCCAGCCACCACCCTGGCCTTTACTCTTATTCAGTCCCATACAAGCGCAGACTCCGTCGCCGAGGAGGACCAAGATCAGCGTACCCAAGAATTCGAGGGCGCAGTTGTAAAGCAATGTAGAATCCATAATTTCGTTGTTTTTTGTGTAGTTGATAATTCTTGTTCTGTCAAATGATGTAAGCAATACCGCTCCCTCCTTCTCCTGAGACGGGCAGGAGGGAGCCGGTATGAGAGGTTGTTTACTTGCGGCTCAGCGTGCGCTGGATGGCATCCTTCCAGCCCTTCTTGGCCTCTTCTATCTCGGTCGTTTCGCCAGCCGGCTCAAAGGTGCGCTCCACCTGCCACTGCTTCTTCACCTCGTCGATGTCCTTCCAGAAGCCTACAGCGAGACCAGCGAGATAGGCAGCACCCAGGGCGGTGGTTTCCGTAATCTTCGGACGGATCACGTTAATACCCAGCAGGTTGGCCTGATACTGCATCAGCAGGTTGTTGCGGCTTGCACCACCATCTACCTTCAGCTCTGTGAGCGGGGCGTTGAGGTCGCGAGACATGGCCTGTGCGATGTCATAGGTCTGGAAAGCAATGCCGTCGAGGGCAGCACGGGCGATGTGAGCCGCCGTTGTGCCACGGGTGATACCCGTAATAGTGCCGCGGGCGTAGGCATCCCAGTAGGGCGCAGCGAGACCCGTCAGAGCCGGGACAAAGCGGACACCACCGCTATCGGGTACGGTAGAAGCCAGCGCCTCCACGTCGGACGACTTCTGGATGATGCCCAGGCCGTCGCGCAGCCACTGTACGACCGAACCGCCGACATAGATAGATCCCTCCAGTGCGTAGTTCACCTGGTCGCCGATCTTCCAGGCCACGGTGGTGAGCAGGTTGTTTTTCGACATGACCGGCTTATCGCCCGTGTTGAGCATGACGAAGCAGCCCGTGCCATAGGTGTTCTTGATGGCACCCGGCTCCAGACACATCTGTCCGAAGAGGGCCGCCTGCTGGTCGCCAGCGATACCGGCGATGGGCACCTCGTGGGCGAAGATCGTGGTCTTGGTGTGGCCATAGACCTCCGAGCTTGACTTCACCTCCGGCATCATGGAAGCCGGAATGTCGAGCAACCTCAGCAGCTCCTCATCCCACTTTAGGTCGTGGATGTTGAAGAGCATCGTGCGGCTGGCGTTGGTCACGTCCGTCACGTGCACCTGTCCGCGGGTCAGTCGCCATACGAGCCATGTGTCGATGTTGCCGAAGCGGAGCTTGCCCTTCTCGGCGCGCTCGCGGGCTCCGGGCACGTTGTCGAGGATCCACTTGATCTTCGTGCCTGAGAAATAGGCGTCGATGATCAGACCTGTCTTCTCGCGAATTCTGTCCACCAATCCCTGCGCCTTGAGCTTGTCACAGTACTCAGCCGTACGGCGGTCCTGCCATACGATGGCGTTGTAGATCGGCTCGTCGGTGTCGATGTCCCATACCACGGTGGTCTCGCGCTGGTTGGTGATACCGATGGCGGCGATGTCCTTGCCGTTGATGTCGATGGCCGAGATGGCCTCGGCGATGACGGCAGCCTCAGACGACCAGATTTCGTTGGGGTTGTGCTCCACCCATCCCGGCTGCGGGAAATGCTGTGTGAACTCCTTCTGAGCTACGGAGCAGATCTGACCGTTGTGGTCGAAGACGATGGCGCGAGAACTGGTTGTTCCCTGGTCAAGTGCCAAAATGTAATTTCCCATAATCAATGTACTTTAGTTATTTGTGTAATTGTAAAAAGCTCTGTTTTAGAGGGCAACTTTTATGCCTTGTTGAGACGTCGCGTCTCTTCCACATCGAGTGCCTCGGCGATGGTGGAGATGGGATTCTTCACCTTTCTCGAGGTTGACATTTCGATCTGCCATTTACAGGTCTCGCAGTCGGTCGATACGAAGTCGGGCTTCAGTTCCTCGATCTGCTTGAAGAGCGGTGCTCCGATAGCCTGGCTTCGCTTGTAGTTCTCCTTCTTGAATCCGTAGGTGCCCGAGATGCCGCAGCAGTTGCTGTCGAGCAGCGTCAGTTCCACGCCCGGGATCATGCGGAGCAGTTCGGTGGAGTAGATTGCCCAGCCCATGCGCTCCATGTGGCAAGCCGTGTGGTACGCCAACTTCTGGTGGAAGTCCTTGCGGAAGGCCAGTTTGATCTTGCCCGACTCCACCATACGGTAGAGCCACCTGGTGGCCAGCGAGAGATGCGGCGCCACGTCGTCGTTGTCAATCTTGAGCAAGTTCTTATACTCGTCGCGCATGGTGAATGTGCAGGTGGAGCTCGTCGTGAGCACGTCGTCGCCCGCGGCGATGGCCTTGCGCATGGAAGACATGTTGAGTTCTCCCTGCTTCTTGGCCTGGTCGCTCAGTCCGTTGGCTACGAGTGCCACACCGCAGCACTTCTCCTTCTCCAGCAGGCGCACGCCATAGCCGCAGGCGTTGAGGATCTTCAGCAGATCTTTCGACAGTTGCGGGAAGTTGTAGTTGGCGTAGCAGCCGTGGAAGTAGGCCACGTGCTTCTTGTATGCCTCCTGCTCTGCCGCGTGCTTCTTGTACCACTGCTCGAAGGTCTGGAACGAGTAGGACGGGAAGGTGCGGTGCTTGTCGATTTTCAGCACGCTGTCCATGACCGCCTTCACCGGCTTCAGTCCCAGGGCGAAATTGGTGATGGGTGCGAAGTTGTGGGCCAGCGTTCCCACGAAGTCCGTGTTGGCCAGCATGCGGTCACGCAGCGACGGCTTGGCCGTGCTATATTTGATGCGCGCCTCCTGTATGAGGTCGGCTATCTTGACGTTCTCCGGGCAAGCCACCTCGCAGCGTTTGCAGTTGAGGCACAATTTCAGTTTCTCGTCGAAGAACTGTGCCCCCTTCAGGCGGTAGCGTTCGTTGTCCGGACCCGACTGTTTCGGTCCGGGATAGTTTGGCTCTACCGCCGACACCGGGCAGTAGACCGTGCAAATGGAGCACTTCAGGCACTGCTCGAAGTTGTGTGTGCTCTTGCTTTCCTTCTGTATCTGTATGGATTTTGCTTCTGCCATGATATTTTTCTATTTACTAAGAATGTTGTGTGCGACCTCCAGGGCTGTGAGCATGGCCACACCCGTCGCGTCATCCAGTTTGATAGAGTTGTGTCCGCCGAGCACCGATCCTGCTGCGTAGAGGTTTTCGATGGTCTTTCCGTCGATCGTCGCGTGGAGCTTCTCGTCGGTCTTCACGCCGAAGGCCATATAGGGCTGTGCGTCGAAGACATAGTCGGCGTGCCAGTCGGCGCGGTTTTTCTCTGCCAGGACATCGAGTCCGAACACTGGCTCGTAGATGCCCTCGTAGTTGCTTCTCAGTCCGCGGCTCTGGAACGATCCCGAGCAGAGCACGTAGTGGTCGGCCAGGAGCAGTTCGTCGGCGAGGTTCTCCGTCTCGACGGAGGCCACCTTGGAGCCTACGATCTTGCCGTTCTTGACCGTGTCGCTGCGGAAGTAGCGGCCGCCGAGCTGCTGCAGGCGCTTGATCAGCTGCATTTGGATATGTACACCCGGCACCGAGGGCGGCATGGTCGCCACAAACTCAATGGGCTTGCGGACCAATTTGCGCAGGCGGGCGATGGTCTCGGCCTGCTGCGTCAGTCCCAGCACGGCGGGCAGAAGAATCACCTCTCCCGAGGCGTTGAGCGAGTTGATAGCCTCAGCCACCTCGGCGAGGTTCTCGTAGTTGCTCAGATATTTGGCGATGTTGGTGGCACGCAACTCACAAGGCGTGTGGCGGGCGAAGTCGAGCGTATCGGTGGCAAACTCCTTCAGTTCCACCTCCACCTTGAGTCGGCGCAGGTTGTCCACAAGAAACTCCGTGGGCAGGTCGAGGTAGCCACGGATGTTGGCCACCGTCACCTTCTTGTATGACAGTTTGTCAGCCTCCTGGCTCGTCACCAGTCCTTCCATCGTGAGCCATGCCGGCTTCGTCAGTCCGATGGGAGTCAGGCGGAAGTGGTTGGCCTTGGCCTCCCCCTTCATCTTCAGTCCCGCCTCGGCCAGCAGCTGTGCGGCCTCCGCGGCCCGTGCGGCCTTGTCGCCGACGCGGTGGTAGGGGTGTGTGGCGGGCAGTTGCTCCATGGCCTCCAGCGGACTGGCGACGGTGTTACCCTCCGTGTCATAGCCCAAAAGGCTGATGGACCCCGAGTTGAAATGCAGGGTGCTCTGTCCTGCTCCGATGACGGCCACGCGCTGGCCGCCCTTTGACAAGGCGATGCCGCAGGTCAGTCCCGACAGTCCGCCTCCTATAATGATTGTATCGTATCTCATCGTGCTACCTCCTTGTTGTTTCCGGCCACGCGGTTGATACCGCAGAGGCCCTCGTAGATCATGGATGTGAGTTGTGCCTCGGCCAGCGTGTCGCCCCAGGCCACGGGCTGCATGCCCTTCCAGCGCTCGGCGATAAAGGACGCCAGGTCGCGCTGAGCCTCCTCGGCTTTCATCTTGGCCACGCGACAGAGCACGTTGGCTCCTCTGCAGGCGCAGAGCTCTCCCTGGCACGTTCCCATGCCCAGGCGGGTGCGGCGGCGGAGGTTGATGAGGTTGTGGACGTGCAGTTTCTCGGCGGCAAACTTCACCTCGCCGATCGTCACGTCCTCACACTCGCAGACCAGCGCGTCGTCGATGCTGTTGCCCGTCGGCACGTCCTTGGTCATCGTGCCGTGGCGTCCCTCGGCGGCGTAGAGGCTCACGGTCTGTGCGTTCTTGCTCGTCGTGTGCTCCTGCAGCGGCTCTTCGCTTCCCGGCAGCGGCGTGGTGGCCGTCTCGCACTTCTTGTCCACGCCCAGCTTCTTGCAAGCCAAATCCGTAGCCACTTCGGCCATCATGCGGTAGGTCATCATCTTGCCACCCGTGATGGTGATGAATCCCTCCAAACCGTCTCGTGTAGCGTGGTCGAGCAGCACGATGCCGCGGCTGATGGACCGGCCCGACGGGTCGTTGTCGGCTGCCACGAGGGGACGCACGCCGCAGTAGGCGCGGATCACGCGGGTCGTGGCGCAAGCGGGAGCCAGATCGATGGCGCCGCGCTCCAGGATATCTACTTCCTCCTGGGTGATCTTGAGGTCGTCCACTGTCTCAAACGGCACGCGGTCGCTCGTCGTTCCGATGACGCAGACCGTGTCGTCCGGCACGAGAATATCGGCGTTGGCCGGTTTGCGGCAGCGGTTGATCACCATGTTGTTGACGCGGTGGCCAAAGATGAGCAGTGTGCCCTTGGCCGGAAACATATTGACCGTGACGCCAGCGAGCTTGGCCACCTCGTGCCCCCAGATACCAGCAGCGTTGATGACCAAACGGGCGTGTACGTCCTGCTCCTCGCCGTTGCGGTTGTTGCGCAGATGTACACCCACCACGCGTCCGTTCTCGATCAGCAGGCTCAGAGCCTCGTGATACGTCAGCGTGTCGGCGCCATGACGTCGCGCGTCGATAATGTTGGCCGTAGTAAGGCGGAAGGGGTCTATCGAGGCGTCGGGCACGCGTACCGCACCGATCAGATCGGGATTGACAGCGGGCTCGATGCGGCGTGCCTCCTCAGGGGAGATGACGTCTGCGCGGATGCCCGCCTTGCGGCAAGACTCTACGAAAGTGGCCTGATAGTTGAGGTCGTCCTCAGGCAGTGTGATAAAGAGACCGTCGGTCTCATCGACGCAGTGGCGCGCTATCTTGCGCAGCGTCATGTTTTCCTGAATACATTCTTTGGCCGACTCGCCATCCGTCACGGCATAGCGTGCGCCGCTATGCAGCAGACCGTGGTTGCGTCCTGTGGCTCCATTGGTGAAGTCATACTTCTCGACGAGCAGCACGCGCAGGCCTCGCATCGCGCAGTCTCGTGCTGTGCCGGCTCCTGTAATGCCGCCGCCGATGATGATGACATCATACTCTTGTTTCTTGTTTCTATCCATTGTCGTGTGGTTTAGGTCTCCTAAACTCCTTGTTTTTGTTGTATTCTAATGTTGGTTCATGCAGGTCTTGTGGTTTGATTCGGCAGATTCTTGCATGATTGCAGTCTCTTTCTTATCGAAACCCAACCTCCGTTTTGCCGTACAAAGTTAGGAATATTTTCCAAAACGGCCCAAATAAATTAACTACAATTAACAAAAAGGTTTCGATTTGTCTTTGCTTTGCTTCCGTTTCAACGATTGTTCGAAATCGACAAGTGTAAACTGTGGAATGTATGTTTTGGTGTTTTCTTGCCCCGTGATGCGCATTTGTATGCGAAAACCACCTGTTTTGGCTGACATTTTGTAAAGTTGTCGCTTTCTTTTTGGAAATAACACACAAATGAAATTATTTTCTCTATAATTGTTATAAACACGCCTTTTTGGCGATGAAAACACAAAATATAGAAGAAATGAGACGCTTCGCCGAGCCATGAGTAGCTCCGGGCTTGGCGGTTGCTGCCCATGGCGGGTGGCGAAACGTCTCTTGGGTCTTGTTTTGACGACTACGAAATCCTTAACGGCATGATGACATTACGGCATGATGACATGATGACATGACGGCCCTTATGCTATGACGACGTTCGTCGTCAGTTTTCTATAGACTCCCTTGTCTATCCTTTCGACCAAGCCCTGTCGCTCCCATCGGCAGAGCATGGAGATGACCCTGGCCCGGGCCACGTCAAATCCTCTTGTGCTGACCGTGGTGCAGTAGGCATCCTCCGTGTTGAAGTGTTCGCCCAGTTGCTCAAAGATGGTGTCGTTTTTGGTTTTGCGGCTGCGCAGTTTTGCCTTCGGTGCATAGGCAGCCGATCGAAACGCCATCTCGATGCGCTCTTTGAAGAAGTACATCGCGTTGTCGATCATGTAATCGGCCAGCACGTCGAAGGCCGCGAGCATCTGCGGCGTCTGCTGGCGCAGGATCAGCTTCTGCCACAGCGTGGGGTCTCCCTTGAGCCGCGTCTCCGCCCCCTGCATTCCGTAGCTGTTGATGAGCCGCTCGGCCACGCGGCAGAGCATCAGGCAGGTCATCATGCGCATGGCCGTGGGGCAGGTGCGGAAGCGCTGGCGCGCCAGCGTCTTGTCGTCGTTCTTGATGCTCTCCAGTCGGATCTGCTCCAACCACTGGCGCCCCCTCTTCTCCAGCAGGGGCAGCCTGACGTCGCCGCTCATGAGCGGCAGCAGATGGGCCACCTGCTGTATCTTCGTCTCCTGGTCCTCCGTCAGACGGTAGAGGCTCTCCGAGAGCGGCGAGAAGGTGTTGTCGGGCGTGCGTGCCAGGGCCAGTCGGCTCTGAAAGCCGTCCGTATAGTTGGTCACGACACGATAGAGCGCGTCGGGCGTGCCACACATCACGACGTTCCACAGCAGTTTGTCGATGTGCACGTTGACGGCCTCCGCCGACTTCGCCTCGCGGTCGTAGGGCGTGCCGTCGTAGGCCTGTCGCAGCATGACGGAGAAGT
>OLVZ01000553.1_pt1 | contig 35801 bp, 20 predicted proteins | sample 1673341 | NCBI WGS metagenome assembly OLVZ01 (sample SAMEA3178944, study PRJEB25190) | human gut metagenome | biome: human gut; feature: human-associated habitat; material: faeces | place: Austria | collected 2013 | reverse complement strand
GCCCATGGCGTGGGCGTATTCGCACTGGATCAGCGGTTTGGCGGGATTCTCGGCGAGGTATTTCTCACACCGCTCGTAGCCCCAGTACATCGGGCAGATAATGTCCGTGTTGCGGCTGCCGGGCGAATAGACGGCCCGTTCGTGGTGAATCGGCCGCGAGGGGTCGTAAGCCTTGATCCAGTCGTAGCAGGCGTCGAAGTTCGGCCCGTCGCCCGCTTCGTTGCCCAGCGACCAGATGATGACCGACGGATGGTTGATGCTGCGCTGCACGTTGCGTTCGTTGCGCTCCAGATGCGCCTTGGCGTAGAGCGGATTCTTGGCCAGCGTCTTTTCGCCGTAACCCATGCCGTGCGACTCGATATTGGCCTCGGCCACGACGTAGAGTCCGTATTGGTCGCAGAGCGAGTACCAGCGGGCGTCGTCGGGGTAGTGGCACGTGCGCACGGCGTTGATGTTGTTCTCCTTCATGATGCGGATGTCCTCCAGCATGCGCCCCTCGGAGACGTAATAGCCGTAGTCGGGGTCCATCTCATGCCGGTTGGCGCCCTTGATCAGCACCGGCCGGCCGTTGACGAGCAGCTGCCCGCCCTCGATCTTCACGTCGCGGAATCCGATCCGGAGCGGAATGACCTCGATCACTTCGCCCGCCGGCGCGCGGAGCGTCGCCGTCAGTCCGTACAGCACGGGCGTCTCGGCGCTCCACAGGGCGACTTTCCCGGCGTTGAGCGTGCAGCGCTCCTCGTCCTTCGTGACGCGCAGCTGCTGCGACGCGACGCTGCGCCCTTGGGCGTCGGTGAGCGCCAGTTCGACGCTGCATCCCCGCGCCTGCCTGGGGAAGAAGGCTTTGACGGCTACCGTTCCCGCGGTGTAGTCGGCCGAAGGCGCGGCGTCGACCTGAATGTCCGTAATTTGCCGTCTGTCGCGCGCGTAGAGGTAGCAGTCGCGGCCCACGCCCGAAAGGCGGAAGAAGTCCTGATCTTCGAGGTATGTGCCGTCGCACCAGCGGAAGACCTGGAACGCGATGAGATTCCGGCCGGGTTTCACGTAGGGCGTCAGGTCGAACTCGGCCTCCAGCTTGCTGTCCTCGCTGTAACCCACATAGCGGCCGTTGACCCAGAGGTAGATGTTCGACGTCACCGAGCCGAAATGCGCGACGATCTGTCTGCCGGCCCATGCCGCGGGGATGTCGACCGTACGGCGGTAGGAACCCACGTGGTTCTGCTCGATGGGAACGTGCGGCGGATCGTTTTTGAACCAGCCCCGCCAGGCGTAACCGACGTTGAGGTAGACCGGATCGCCGTATCCGTTCAGCTCCCAGAGTCCCGGCACGGGCATGTCGTTCCAGCCTTTGTCGTTGTAGCCGACGCGGAAAAAGTCCGTCGGTCGCTGGTCGGCGTCGCGCACCCAGTTGAATTTCCAGTTTCCGTTCAGCGTGACGAACCGCTCCGAGAGGGTCTTGTCGCCCGTCTGTGCGGCTTCCGGCGATTCGTACGCGAACCAGGAGCCATGCATCGGCATCCGGTTCACGGCATTCACGCCGGCGTCCTGCCATTCGTTGCTCTGCGCGCCGGCCGTCAGCGCCGTCGCCGCGGCCAGCCAGCATAAGAGGATTTTCTTCATCGGTTATCTCTGTTTTTAAGGTTTAGGCATAGTCTGCCGGAGCGGTTTCCGCTGTGCCGGATGTCCGGCGCGGTCCGATCGGTTAAATTTCGGAAAAATGTCGGGAAACTCCAAATATGGCGGCTGAAAAAGACGACAGCCGTATTGTTCCGGTGCATTTTTGCCGGATGACCCGCAGATGGCCTTTTTCCCGGGGCAAAAAACGTGATTCCGCCCGGAACCGGACGGAATCACACAGAATACAGGTCGGCCGCTAAAGGTCGCGGTTGAACAGTGTATTGCCTTTGGCGTGCACGACCCGGAGGTTGAGTTGCTCCCCGGTCTTCTTCAGGATCATAACGGTTGCATTCTCCTCCTTGTAGCCGCCGCCGATCACCACCGGGAAATTGTTCTCCGAAGCTCCTTTTTCGATCAGTTCGTACCGGTGCAGATGGCCGTTCAGCGAAACGTCGAATCCGGCCGTCACCAGATAGGGCTGCCATAGCTCCTTGCAGGGATTGAATTTCGCAACGGCCTTCCCGTAGATGGGAATGTGGTGGATCAGCACCTTCCGCGCCGCGGCGGTGAATTCGGGCTTCGCGAGTTCCGTTTGCAGGAATTGTGCCTGGTCCTTGCGGTGTTGCGTGAAGTCGTTCATGCCGTAATACACTTCGGTGTCGTCGGGTTTGTCCTCGCCGCAGTCCAGCAGGACGAAACGCGTGTCCCCCATCGTGAATGCCGTATAGGAGTGTTCACCCGCCTTGGAGAGGTAATCCCACAGTACGACGGAGCAGGCGCCCCGTATCTCGTGGTTGCCGCGCATGAACACCGACGGGATGCAGTCGCTGCCGTACGATTTGCAATATTCCGTGAGGACATCGACTATATCCGACTCTTTTTCCGGGTCGTCGAAACAGTCGCCGTTGAAAATCACGAGGTCGTACGGCTCGTTCCCGACGAGGCTCATCAGATGTTTGAATAGTTCTGTTTTCTTGTGTATGTCATTGAAAACAAGTATTGTATAGTCCTTGTCGCGCTCGTCCCACGTCGTGAAGGGCGCCAATGGCATTCGGATCGTATCGCCGAACTCCTTCTTGTAGCTGCCGTAGTGGAGTATTTGTTGCGAGCAGGCCCGGTAATAGTATTTCGTGCCGGGACGGAGGTCTTCCAGCCTGATCTTGTTGATTTTACGGTTGGCGACCATCATGCCCTCGTCGTAACTCCTCACAGGCTGCAACCGGTCGGGATCGGTGCCGAATTCGACCCAGCTGCGGCACGGGACGCTGGTGATCCACATGACCGTCATGGCATCGGCGGATGGGTTTTGCAGGTAGGCCGGCGTGCGGAAGACCTCTCCGGCGGCGACCGGAGGGGTCGGGGGTATTACGGATTCTTTTTCGCCGCAGGAGCCGTAGACAAAGCCGGAGAGACTGAAAAACAGAAATAAGGGGATTGCTTTCATGTGCTTCATTATTTTTGGAGTTTCGGACGCGCGGCTTCTTTATTCCAGACGACCTTATAGGGTGATCCGGGAGCGATTTTCACCTCGCGTTTGTGCATGTTCTCGATGCTGACGGTCCGGCCCAGGACTTCGCCGACGAACTTGTTGTCGGAAATCCGCACGTTCAGGCAGGCGTCGACCGTGATTCCGGCCTTGCGCGGATGCCACGGGCGGAAATCGTAGCTTCTCTCGATGGTGTTGCCGCTGAAAGTCAGCCCGTTGACCGAGGTGGCAAACAGGATCGGGTAGTCGGCCGAACAGAAGTGGTTGTCCTCGATGCGGATGTTCCGGTGGAAGGGCCGCGACGGGTCGGGTTCCGGAATCTCGGGCAGGATCGAAATGACCGCCTCGGTGAACTGGTATTCCGACGTAAGACACGATGCGTCGAACCGGTTGCCGCGGATCAGCAGATCCCTGACGGCGCCGCTCTCATACCAGTAGTTCGCGTCTCCGGCGATCAGGATGGCTGAGCCGCTGGAGGCGAAGAAGTTGTTCTCGACGACGACTTTTCCCGGCGTGGAAATCAGCAGCCCGCGCGCTCGGTTGCTCAGGAAGCGGCAGTTGCGGATCTCCACGTCGGGCGTCCAGGTCAGATTTTCCAGCGCCATGCCCGCCTGGATCGTGCGGGAGAAGGGTTTCTCGGTTTCGAGGATGAATTCCCGCTCGTTGAGTCTCGTAAATGATCTCGCCGCATTCTCCTCCTCGGTGCACATGGTTTTGTTGTCGATGAATCCGACCCTGTCACCCGGGACGGCCCATCGCAGGCCGACGCTCATGGACTCCATGAACCGGCATTTCACCTCGGTCGGCGAGAGCACCTCGATAATGCGCACGCAGGTTCCGTGGATGTTGATGGGGTCGTCCATCAGGTACTGCCATTCGCAGTCGTTCACGCGGATGCGGCCTTTGCAGCCCATGGCGTGAATGCCGTCGTCATGGCCGCTGAAATAGCGTCCCTTGGCCTTGTTCGGTACGACGTCCACGTTGTCGAAATCGAGGTTTTCCGTATACTGGCAGAGAATTCCGAGTCCGGCGGTGTGGTGGATCGTGATGTCGCTCAACGTGACGTTCCGGCTTTCGTTGATGAAGATTCCGGCGTGGTCCCGCTCGCTGTGCCGGAGCGCCAGGATGTTGCCGACTTTCGGATAGCGTCTGAAACCGCCTTCCCGCCGGATCCTCACTACGCCCGGAACCGGTTCCGTCGCCCGGTATTCGTTCCATTTGCTGCCCAGGGCGCGGTCGCCGTTCTGGATGACTCCGGTGTAGACGTCCAGCTCCATCATCCGCGTCACGGGGCTTTTCCAGCCTTCGCCGACGAACACGAGCTTGCCGTTTTCGAGGATGTAGGGGTATTTCGCGGGGTCGATGCGCAGGTCGAAATAGTCGGCTCCGATTCCGGTGACCTCGCCCTGCCCCATCAGCGGGACGTCCCAGTCCACCGTGAAATTTTTCAGGACCGCATTGCTGCAATTATCGAGCGTAACGGGTTGGATGCGGTCATGCATGATGAACTCCGACCCGCCGCCGTCGAGTGTTATTCCGTCGATTCCTTCGAAAAACACCGCAAGGCGTTTGGGGTTGATGTCCGTGGTGTTCGACTCGTGGTAATCGCGTTCGACGGCATGCTGGGGCCAGAAATCGTAGCGGCCTTCGGGAAAGTAGAGCACGCTTCCGGGCTTTTCCCTGCACCGCTTTACGGCTTCGTTGACGAACGGCGTGGCGTTGATCCACGAACCGGGCTGAAGCCCCAGCTGTGTGATCCGGATCGTATCGCCGGCCGGCGGCGCGGCGTTCGCCGACAATGCCAAAAGCAACGACAGTGATATTGTTCCGATGTACTTCATTGTATTCGGGTTTTAATCTTTATAAAATGAGGACAAAAGGTGCGCCCCGGGACGTCGCATCCCCGGCGGACGCACCTATTGTCTGAAAATCGGGGCTTTACCAACCCGGATTCTGCACCAGGTTCCTGTTGCTGGAAATATTTTCCGCATCAATCGGATAAAGATAGTGTTTTTGTTCGAATATCTTGGTCGTTTCGATGGACGGCATGATCGTCAGGTAACTGTCGTACGGCTGCACGTTGGTCGTCGTGAAGCCCGTGGGGAAACAGTTCCAGCGTTTCGACGGCTCGGCGAAGGTCAGATGGGCGATTTTCCACCGGCGGGCGTCGAAGTAGCGGTGCCCCTCGAACATCAGCTCGATCGTGCGCTCTTGGCGGATGATCTCCCGGTAGTCTTTTCCGGGAATGCCTTTCCATGCGTCTTCGATACGCGGCACGCCGACGCGGTCGCGGATCTCGTTCATGTATTGCAGGGCCTGCCCGGCGAGCGTCCCGTGGTATTCGACGTATGCCTCGGCATAGTTCAGGTAGAGTTCCGTCATCCGGATGAGCGGCCATGCCCAGTCGATGCGTCCGTTGGAGACCGAATTGTTCGGGAAATAGGAGTTCGGATGCACGGTCTTTTTCGCCAGATAGCCGTTGATCGTCTGCATGTCCCGGTTCGGATCGTTGCCCATCGTCAGCTTTGTCACGGGGTGTTTTTCGCCCATGCGCAGGTAGAGGGTCCAGTTGCCCCGCAGTTCGTAGTCATGCGCCCGGTCATAGGCGATGTCGGCGTAGAAGCGGGTCTCGCGTCCGAGGTGCATCTTGGCCGTCCACTCCCCGTATTCGTCCTGAACGGGATCGTAGCGGTGCGGGTAATCGAACTCCGGGTCTTTGTCGATCGGAAGCCCGTTTTTCGTCAGGAAGGTCTCGACCATCCGGAACGAGGGCGAAACACCGCCGTAGGGAACGCTCACGGAGTTGTTCGTAAGCCCGCGGATGGCATACATCTGCTGGCTGTTCACAGGCGAGCGGGAATCGACCCAGATCATGTCCGGATTGTCCGATATTTCGCGGGGAAGCGTCGTCACCATGTTCCGGGCCGTCTGGTAGGCGATCTCCTCCGGCGTGAGCGACGTTCCTTCGGACTTGAATTGGAACAGTTTGTATCCCTCCTGCTTCGCGGCGGCTATCGCTTCCTCGGTTGCGTCGAGGGCCACTTTCCATTTCTCCTTGTCGTAGGTCTGACTGATGAGCTGCTCCCCGTTCTTGTTCTTGAAATCGGCGTAGTACTCCGAATTGCCGTTGAAAAGCGGGCTGGCGGCATAGAGCAGCATCCGCGACTTGATGGCCAGAGCGGCGACGTAGTTGGCACGGCCCATGTCCAGCGCCGAGTAGGCCCGCGAAGCCTTCAGTTCGCCGGCTGCCTCGTCGAATTTTCTGGCGATCCAGCTTACGCATTCGTCGTAGGGCCTCCGGGTCGGGTAGTAGACCTCTTCCGGAGCGTCGTTCGGAATGATCCCGTTGACGAGGCAGATGGGACCGTAGAGCCGCAGGAGCGAATAGTGGAAATAGGCGATCAGGAATTTCGCCTCGGCTTTCCACCGCGCTTTTTCACCATCGCTGGCGTTGGGAACTCCGTCCACCATGTCGATGAAGGTGTAGCACTGGCGGATGCCCCCGTAGAGGTCGTAGGCGGCGCAGCGTGAGGGCTGCTTCTTGCTTTTGTGGTGCGACCAGTAGTTGTAGAGCGGCTCCGCGGCCGAGATCTGTCCCGTGTGGGCGGCTTTGGCCCAATGCCAGTCGGTTCCCCACTGGGACGTGAGGGCTACTTCGTCTCCGGCGCCCCACACCTGCGGCTCGCCGTTGAAGTCGTTCGAGGCGGGCAGGTAGCCGTAGCATCCGTACAGAAACTTCTCGGCGGAGGTGCGGTCCTCGAAAACCTCCTGGAGCGTGCCTTTCTTTTCCGGTTCCAGGTCCAGATAACTGCATCCGGCCAGCACGAGGCAAAGCGATAATAGGATATATTGCGGTTTCATAATTCTTCGGTCGTTAAAAGTTAAACTGCGCTCCGATGTTCACGATCTTCTGGAGCGGGTATCGGAGTCCGTTGCCCCGGTTGGCGCTGGACGACTCCGGCTTGTTGTCGTAACCGCCCAGTTCAGGGTCCCAGTGTTTGAACGGAGTGAACGTAAGTAGGTTGGCGCTGGAAAGGTAGACCCGCATCCACTTGAACGAGTACCCGATTTCGAGGTTTTTCAGGCGCAGGAATGCACCGTCGCGCAGCCAGTAGGAGGAGAGCACCTCCGTATTGTCGCGGCCGTCGGTGTGAGAGAGACGCGGATAGGCGGCGTTGGGATTCGGGTTGCTTTCCGACCAGTAGTCCTTGGCGACGAACCCGAGCACGTTCTTGTGGTAGACGCCGAACGGATGGATGTCGTTCATGTAGATCGACACCTTCGAGACGCCCTGGAAATAGACCGAGAAGTCCCACCGCTTGTATTTTGCCGAAAGCCCGAAGCCGTAGACGATCTGGGGAATGTACGGGTCGCCGATGTAGGTCCGGTCATACTGGTCGATCTTCTTGTCGCCGTTCAGGTCCTTGTATTTGATGTCTCCCGGCTTGACGTTGGCCATCACGGCCGACTGGTCGGGGCTGCTGTCGATGTCGTCCTGGTCCTTGAAAAGCCCCAGCGCGATGTAGGCCGGGCCGATCCGGTTCATCGGACCGCCACGCTCGTACTGGTAATCCCATTCGTAGTCGGGTTCGTCGCGGAAGATCAGCGTGTTTTTCGCATAGGTGAACGTTCCCTTGAAGGTCAGCAGGAAATCGGGATTGAAGACGTGGTTGTATTCGAGCGAGAGGTCTACGCCCTGGTTCCGCGTTTTGCCCATGTTGGCGAACGGCGTGGCGTTGCCCATGCCGATCGTCGCGGGAACCGTCTGGCGGGTCAGCAGGATGCGTTCTCGGTTTTCGCGGAAGAAATCGGCGATCAGCAGGAACCGGTTGTCGAACAGGCCGATTTCCAGTCCGATATTCTTTTTCAGCGAGGTTTCCCACGTGGCGTAGGGGTTGCCGTAGCGGGTGATCACCGCACCCTTCATCGAGCTGTTGAACGTCGGGCCGAACGAGTAGCTTTTGCCGTCCATCGTCAGGTGCGTATATCCCTGGAAGCGTTCGCTGGTGAGCGAGTTGCCCACCAGACCGTAGGAGTCGCGCACCTTCAGCAGGCTGACGACTTTGGTCAGCGGCTCGAAGAATTTCTCGTTGGAGAGGATGTAACCCAGGGCGATCGACGGGAAGAACCCGAACTTTTTCCCCTCGACGAAGTTGTCGCTGCCGTTGTAGGCGAAATTGAATTCGGTGTAGTAGCGCCTGCCGAAGTTGTAGGTCAGGCGGCCCGCGATGCCTTGGTTTCTCTCTCCCAGTGCGGCGTTGTAGTTATTGCTCGCGGGATTGTTGCGGAAATAGCCTCGTTGCAGGTAGATGAACTGGGCGTTCACGTCGTGCTTGCCGAACTCACGCTGGTAGTTGAGCATGATGTTGGTGTTGGTGAGGCGGTCGCTGGAGTTCGAGTTCCGCGCCACGGCGGCGTTGCTTCCGTTGGTGTTGATCGAGCGCAGGTCGTACTGATAGGTCCCGTCGTCGTTTTTGACCAGCGTGTTGGGATCGATCTCGAAGTAGAACGGCGTGATGTATTTGCCCGTCGAGGTGCTGTTGAAGACTTTGAGCGAGAATTGTCCCGTGATGGAAAGCCCCTTGGTGATGAAGTCCAGCTTCTGCTCGAAGTCGAGCGTTCCCATCGAAGTCGTCCGGAACCTGGAGTCGACTCCCTGTGCCAGCGAAGCGTAGGGGTTGGCGTACATATTGGACTGGGGACCGCCCGATTTATTGCCGAAGGGGATGTAGTTCATCTCGCCGGTCTGCGGGAATTTCACGGGGAACTGCGACGGCGAAGCCCACATCACCCGGCCGAAGAGGTAATTCACGTCGTTGAGCGGTCCGGTGTAATCCTGCACCTGAATATTCAGTTTCACGCCTACCTTGGTGGTTTTGGTGAGCTGGCTGCTGACGTTCGACTGGAATGAATAGCGCAGGTTGTGAATGTTATTCTTGAAGGGGTTTTCCGGAGCCTGTTTCAGCAGGCCCGATTCGTTGGTGATCGACGCGCTCATGAAGTAGGTCACTCGCTTGGCGATGCCTCCTGAGATGTTCAGGTTGACCGCCTGCGTGTAGGTATGCTGTTTGAAAAGCTCTTTGTACCAGTTGACGTTGGGGTAGACGTAGGGGTCCAGCTTGTTGATCGTTCCCTGGATCGCCTCGTCCGAGAATTTCGGCTCGGCCCCGGGCGTGCGCGCTTCGATGGCCTCGTTGAACATCCGCATGTACTGTACGCCGTCGGCGAGTTCGGGAATCTGCGTGGGCATCGACATGCGGCCCTCGACGCGCAGGTTGATCTTCGGCTTGCCGCCCTGTCCGGTTTTCGTCGTCACGATCATCACGCCGTTTGCGCCGCGCGATCCGTAGAGCGCTGTCGCCGTGGCGTCCTTGAGGATCGAGAAATTCTCGATCACCTCGGGGGCGAGGGCGTTCAGATCGTACGAGGAGCACTCCACGCCGTCGATCAGGATCAGCGGATTTTGTGCGGCCTCGGCAAAGGTGCTTACGCCGCGAATTCAGAAATTAGCTCCGTCGGCGCCCGGCTCTCCGGACTGCTGCACCGAGATCACGCCGGCGATGCGGCCTGCAAAACTGTTCGTCAGGTTGGCGGCGGGCATCTTCATGTCGGAGGTCTTGAACGACTGGATCGCGCCAATGACGCTCTCCTTCTTCTGCTGTCCGAATCCGACCACGACCACCTCTTCCATCACCCGGTTGTCCTCGTTGAGGACGATGTTGCAGATGCTTTCGGCCCCGGGCGTGATCTCCTGGTTCAGGTAGCCGATGTAGCTGTAAACGAGCGATGCATGCAGCGGGACGTCGATCACGTACGTACCGTCGATATTGGACGACACTCCGATCGTCGTTCCCTTCACGATCACATTCACACCGGCCAGCGGGTTTCCCTTGGCGTCGGTGACCGTGCCGGTGATCCGATTGGTCCCGGGTTGCTGCCGGGCGGATTCGCTCTTTTTCGCGGCGCTCTTTTCCGGTTTTACGATGAAGATCTGGCGGTCCTTGATTTCGTAGGAGTTATCCGTCGATCGGAAAATCTGGTCGAGGACCGTTTCGATGGTTCCGTTTTTCACATCGACCGAGACTCTGCGGTTGACGTCGACGATGTCGTTGGAATAAAAGAAAATGTATTCGGTTTTTTTCTCGATCTCTGCGAACACCTCTTTTACGGGTTTATTTTTGGCGTTGATCGATAAAAGAGTGGCTTTCGGAGCGGCTGCGGCGGCATTTGCCGGCCACATTCCGAGCGTTAAAAACAGGAACGCCATCCGTACCACCCACAATTCCCGGCGAAATAATGATTTCTTACAGCATGACTTATTGTTATTATTCATACCTTTGTAGGGATTTAATGGTTAATTTTTAGCAGTTTAACGGTTAGATCGCAGACCGGGCGATAGTACCAGTATCGTCCGGTCGTTTTTTCGGAATTCGGTTTTATCTCATAGGCTCTTCGGTTTTTCGGGGTTTTAAGGTTGGGATTCAGTCGTTTTTGAGTACGATGATGTACATGTCGTCCTTCACGTGCTCGCAGGTCACCGGCAGGCTCAGGCTCAGCCCGAGCAACACTTCGTCGAGGTCGCTTTTCAGGTCCAGTTTGCCGGAGCAGGTGAACCCGCCCGTTTTCTCGCTGCAAACGATCGAGACTCCGTAATAATCGGACAGAAGCCGGGCGACGGTTTCCAGTCTCTCTCTGTCGAAATAGTACAATCCCTCGATCCACGATGCGTATTTGCGGACGTCGACCTCTTCGACGCGCGTCTCTCCTCCCGCAACTTCATACATCTGCTTCGGTTCGAGCACCCTCTTGTTTCCGCCCGTGTTGTCCGCAACTTGTACGGACCCTTCCACCAGGACGACGCGTTCGAGTTTCCGGCTGTCGTATGCGCATACGTTGAAACGGGTTCCCATGACCTCGACGTTCAGCCCTTTGGTCCGCACGATGAACGGGCGGTCGTCGTGCACGACGTCGAGGAAAATTTCGCCGTCGACGTAGATTTCCCGCTGCTTGCCGGTAAATTCCGCCGGATAGACGATCCGTGTATTGGCATTGACCCACACTTTGGTCCCGTCGGAGAGGGTGAGGCGCGACATTTTGCCTTTCGGGATGATGAGCTGGTTGTATTTTGCCGATTCTTCCTTGGGTATCTGCGACTGACTTACCGTGATTTTTGAATCGTCGTAGCAGATTTCAGCCTCCTTGTCCGTGATGACCACGGTTTTGGCGTCCGACAGGATCAGTTTGGCCTCCCTGCTTTCGGTGGAGTCGGCTTTTGCGCAGGCGTATTCGTAGATTTCGACATGCCGCGCCCCGTCGTTCGACGGCCATAATGCGAACAGCAGCAGGACCGATGCAGCGACGGCCGCCGGATAGAGCATGTATTTCCAGCGGGGACGCCGTTCCGGTTTGTTCAGTCCCGTTTCCGCGGCGATATTCTCCCATAGCCGGGAAATCTCCTGATCGGTAATGAAAGGCAGGATTTCGTTCGAGGATTCGATATACCTCCGGGCAACGAAATACTCGCTGATATTGGGCGGATCGGACGCTACGAAGTCCTGCCAGAAAGCGACGCTTTCGCGTACGGGACTTTTCACGGATGCAACGAAAAAATCGTCCGACAGGAAGTCTTCGAGGGTAAAGAGTTTATAGTCTTTGTTGTCCATCCGGGCGTAGTTTTATACAGTAAACACTGCCGCCCGGATTTTATAATCACTTTTTCCGGAAATTAATTCAGATAATTTGTGCGGATTCGCTTCAAGGCCCGTTGGATGGTGTTCAGAACAGCCTGGTAACTCATATTCATGACGTCGGAAATCTCGCTGATGCTGAGATTGTCGATATACCGGTAATGCATGGCCTGCTTTTGCCGCGGTGTGAGGGTCGACATGATTTCGGCGACCCTGTTCTGCATGATCGTCTCCTCTTCCCGGATTTCGATTTTGCGGGATGCGTCTTCACAGACCTGCTCTTTCGCTTTTACGGCATCGTCGGAATTCCCCCCCCCCCCTCCGAATCGGACTTTGTTTCGTTTCAGATTGTTTAATAGGCTGTTGCGCAGCGCCGCGAAAAGGTAGTATTTGATATTGTCGGTAGGGCGCAGGTTGCTTCGGTTGGAGTATATCTTGACGAAAACATCCTGAATGCAGTCTTTTACCAGTTCCCGGTCGCCGGTGAACTGTGACCCGTACATGAACAGCACGCGGACATATCTTTCGAAAATATGTGCATAAGCCTCCCGGTCTCCGTCGAGAAATCTGTTCCATACAGACGCATCGTCCTTGTCTCTCTTTATGTCCATGTTTTAACGCCGCGAGGTTTTTGGGATCGTATTTTAGGGGTTATTCTCCATTTTCAGCGCACAACCTGTCTACAATATTCGCAAAAATTCCCGTAATAAACAAGCGATTCGGCATGAACATCGTGAAATGGTCTCCGATTTTAACGCCGGCCGGACCGCTGCCGCCTTTCTGTTTCCTCCGCTTGTTTCATGGCCCCGAATCATAAAAAGGCACTCGTACGGAGTGCCTGAACGGTTTGTCGATAACGCCGGATCGTGGCTTGCCGGCAATTATTTATCGGTGCAGTATCTATTATTTGCCGATGCACCATCATATTCTCATTGATTATCAATGTTTTGCATTTTAAAAGGTAGACTGCTCAAAAATTTACTTGTTTTTTTGCGAAAAATCGAAGATTTAACGTTTTTTTTCATCGACTCCCTCCGAACAGAGGGGAAAAAGGCAAAAACAACCCTTTGGAGCCCCGACTGACCTCGTCTGCAAAGATAGAGCATGTCGGGGTTTATTTCGCCAAAACGGGCTGTAAAATCGAGTATGGATTAACGGATATTTTTGGAGTCCAAGTGAGGTGTTTGGTGTTTGATCGGAGTGACTGCGTTTGGGACTGACCTTTACAACCGGATTGCATATAAAATTTGCAGCCAAAAGAGAAAAATGGCTGAGTCCATTTTCATGGCGCAGCCATCTCTGTTCTTCCCTTATTTTGACTTTACTTTATGAACGTATATATGAATACGGGGGTAAAGTAAAGTTGCTGATATCATGGAAAAGTGTAGATTTCAAACCTCAATTTTGATGGAAAAGTGTATAAAGGAACTCTGATTCGTTGGAAAAAGTGTGAGATGATAGGTATTATTCGCTTGAAAAAATGTATCAAACCACACAAATGATATTAGATTAGGAATAAAGAGGAAAGTTTTTTACGAGGCGGTGTACACATGCTTTATTCGTCCCTGATGTATTTGGATTCATTTAAAAAGGCAAGAAATAGTTCTTGCCCATTCGATAAACAAAGCGGCTTCGGTCGCTTTTGTTTTTGCTCGTATATGTCCTCTTATAAGCATTGCCCAACCCGTAAGCTGCTTCTTCTGTTTCGGAAGACACTTGTCCGATACTGCGATTGAACATTGCAGTACACTTCCAAGACTCTTCCAGAAATCACACAACACAAAAAGATTTGCCAACTGGTCGAAGACTTCGTTTCCTTCCGGTTGTCAAAACATTTTGTTGACTGTCGTGCTTACAGAATAAACACGCTTACAATCCGCCCTTGGCAAGGTAAATCTCAATAAGAGGGGAGGATGTAAATATGATACAGTTTAATTTTGTTGTATGCTGCTCAGATAACGGTCATACGGAGCTAACTGTCCCTGTGATAGTCGCTTTTGCTTCAACCACTAAAGATGGCTTTCAAAATCTTGATGAAAAACCATAGTGCGAGTATTGTTATTATAATTTCACCCATAGACTTATATATTTTCATAGGAATTAATCTATTAAAGTATGAAATATTATCAAGATTATTTGGTAAATGAAGTGATAAAGATCTATTTTGAAAGATAATTGGTCTGTAATATCAAAATATTGCATATATCGCAAAAGTATATGTCTATTTTGAAATAAATTGACTATTTTCGTAATACAAAAAAGAACAATTATGGCAGATATAAATCGTATTAAGATAGTTCTTGTAGAAAAGAAGAAAACGAATAAGTGGCTTGCTGACCAAATAGGTAAAGATCAGGCTACAGTGAGCAAATGGTGTACTAACACAACTCAACCCTCTCTTGAAACTCTAGTAGAAATTGCAAGGATACTTGAAGTCGATATTCGTGAGTTGCTCGTACCTACAGATAATCAGAAAATTATGATGACGATCTTGTAATAACTAAATCTAATAGAATATGGTTAGCGAATCAATAATAGAAAAATTACGTGAGATATATCAATCTTTGCCTAAGGTAGAGCTGGTTGACAAGGGTGATGGATGGGTGAACCAGTATGATTTCTTACGTGCTGTTGGAAAAGTAGGTATCAATTATAAGAATCTGGGGTACGAGCATTTCTATGAATTTTTAACAGATTCTGGATTGTTCTCATTCTGGACAGATTTCTCGGGAGAAAAACCTGCAAGGTATGTAATTGAAAAAGCTAAGCCAAAATATCACGAAGAGCAAAGAAGACCACAATACAATCGTGCAGCAACCCAATACGTAGATTCCGAGGAGGCCGTCAAAATCAAGCGCAGATTGCGTCTTGAGAACAATCAGTTTATTGGTCAGTTTGCGCCTCAAAGAAATGAAGGTTGGTTTACGATAACAGATATCCGTAATACGGATTTTACAAAGATTGAAGATAAGGAACGTGGTATAAAAAATCTGTCTATCTCATTCAAAAGCAACAAAGAGTTCAACCGCTATGCATACTACAAGTTCACTTGGGTATTGCTTGGAACCGATCCACTCAAGTTCGGTATTGACTTGCATGAGGAAATAACACCAATTTACCCCAAAGACATTGTGAGCAGTCTTTACGAGGGCATTATGCGTTATCCTGCAGGTGCGGCAAAGAAGATTACTCGTTCGCTTGATACTCTCAAAAAGCAACTTACACAAAGCGGTAAGGAAGTATTCATCTATGAGTTGTTGCAGAATGCTAATGACTATCCTCGTCGTACAAAAATTGATGGCAAGATTCAACCTTTGCCTGTTGATGTAGAGTTCCATATTACCGAGAACTACTTAATATTCGAGCATACAGGTGAATATTTCAATCCGAAGAATATTGCAGCTATTTGTGATATAAATGATGGCGAGAAGTCTGACAATACCGAGGCCATCGGCTACAAAGGTATTGGTTTTAAGACAGTTTTCCTTGACAACGACTATGTTCTCCTAAATACGGGTAAATACACACTCAGGTTCGACAAGTCTGCTACGGATGTAATCAATACACCATGGCAGATATTGCCAATCTGGACGGAATATAATGAGATCGATAATGAAATCAAGTCTGTATTCCGTCAGCATCCTAACGAAGAGTTCAGAGTAAAGTTCGCTCTCCAACCACGAGATAAGGAAATTCTGACCGACGAAGACAGAGATGATAACTACATCGATTTGTTTACCGATGTATTTGAATCAGAGCGCGTCATATTGTTTATCCCGAACATCAAGAAGGTTAGCATCTTTATTGATGGTCAGGATGAACCGATTGTACGTGAGAAAGACAATAAAGATTGGTGTGTATCAGATTCTCTTGTAGATGATATTCCTGAGGACATTACAGATAAGATAAACGATGTCTTGGAAAATCCAGACTCTCTTCGTTCGGATGGATATGAGAAAATACCTGAGAAGTACATGAACTTCCGTAAGACTGCGGTAAAGTTTGCGTGTAAGAAAGCTGAAAAAAAGTTGATGCCAGTTGATGATGCCATGCTTTATTGCTATCTGCCAGCAAAGCGGGCTGATTGGGGCTTCAATTTCCTAATGAACACCGATATGGTGCCCAACGGGCAGCGTGATGATATTGAGGATATCGAGCTCAATCACGTTATTGCTCGTATTGCAGGTAAACAGTTCTTTTATTGGATCAAGCAGCTTATTGAAAGCAAAAAATACGACCTTGACTCTATCTTTGCGCTTATCCCAGACTTTGATGAGTGCAAGAAGAGACGCGTGTATAAGACTTTTATAGAGGAGTTCCAGGAAGAATTTGAAAAGCTCATAAAAAAAGAGCCTTTTGTTCCATGCGTGGATAAGGATGGGGAACAAACCTTTGAATGCATCGACAATATTATTAACGACATGACTGGCATGACAGCGAACGGAGTCATTTCAGACGAAGACTTCATAATTCTTATGGAGTTGGGTGACTATTCCTTGCCAGTTGACGAGTTAAGACAATCGGAGGCATTCATGGATTTCTTGTACAAGCATTCTCCTTCGAGCCTTGATGTAGAGGTTGATGCTGTTGTAAAGAAATGTGAGAAAACTGATTTCCAGACATGGTTGGCAGTTCCCGAAAACAATACACGATTTATAAGACATTGGTTGAGTAAGGATGAACTAAACGAGTTTGCGAAGAAAAATATATTTATTGAATACGAAGGCGATCTGTTTACAGCAGGAAGTCTCTACTATGATTTTGACACGAATTGTAATGGAATAGGATTCTTGCGTAGATTTGTACCGCATCTTTGCGAGGCATCAAGAGCAAATTTTGAGGAAGATGAAAATTGGAAATCATTTGCAGACAAGTATTTCCTGTCTTTCTCTGCTGCGTCTATGATTACAGATTACATTCTATCCAATGAGGATGCAATGGCGTTGCTTAACATACCAAGCAATTCTGTTGCATTTTATCGTTATCTTGCAGTAAAGGAAGTTGATTTAAAGGCTAACAAGACAAAGATTCCGTACATTACTGAGGCTGGTGGTGCAAGTACCGACTATACCAATTATCACTACTTCTTCAACGAAGATGCTCATGGCTTAACACGTGAGAAATGGTTGGGCGAGAATGTTATCAACGTACTATCGCATATTTATTTTGATAGCCTTGCTGATGACGAGAAAGGTAATATAACTGCAATATTTGCTGACCTTGGATTCAACGAATTTACCAAGGACTCCTTCATCACGACTGTCATAGTTGGCGATGCCGATTTCCGAGCAAAAGTAAACGCTGCCATAGAAAACAATTATGCCGCCAACAAAGCATTTGTTGAATATGTGTACGGTTGTGAAGCGCAGTTGAAGGAAAACGCTTTCAAGGATTATGTCTTGCGTTGCATTGACATCCACAAAAATGAGGTATATCTTTGCAACGATGACGTGCGATACTTCAATCAGGATGCGTATGCTCAGAACAGCACCTATGCTGACAATATCAATCATGCTTGGTTGCAGGATAGCATGATGTATGCTCTATCGAATGATTATTTTGAAGGTCGTGAGAAGGAAGAGGTAAAGAAACTGGAATCGTTCTTGCGTCAGCAGTTTGGCGTTAAGACCTTCACAGATAAGTCGTTCTTCACAGATGTTGTAATAAAGAACAAGGCGGTTATCTATGCCAGTCTTGTTGACGAGGCAACTATGCTCACATTCTTGGAATACCTGAAGCGAGACGCAGACAGACTCTTTGATGATACTATGAGTTTCAACGACATCAAGGATATGCCTTTACTTGCCTATGACGGAACCATAGTAAGAGCAAGGGAACTGAATATCCAGTATATCGAATACAACGAGGACGCAAAGATTCTGTGCGAGAAAGCATGGTGTCCGAAGACGTATGTTATGCTCTCACAGAAATATACCGATGATTTCTCTCAGGATATGCGTCAGCTGTTCAAAATTGTGAGTTTTGACATCAATACCACAACTGACATCCTTGTCCAGAACGCAAACTTGCGTCAATCTATTAATGTTATAAACAATAACGTTGATTTCTGGCGATGGGTAAAGGTAAACCAGAAGCAAATTACATCTGTTGATAAGTTCAAGACTATTCCGTTGCTTGACAATAACAACGCGCTTATCAATTGTGCATCGCTTTACATTTCTGACACCTATCAGCAGGAACAAATTGAGGCACTGGTAACTAAGTATGTAAAGGAGGCGCAGTTTGTGTCTTCGTCTTACATCGAAACCGCCAATGAAAACGAGAAGGCAGAGTGGATGAAATTGTTCAGGAAACTCGGTCTTAAGTCCGATAACAAGGATATTCTTTTCTCAGACATCTTGCCTAAGCTTTCAACTATTGAAGCCGAGTCTTTGGATTCGGTTGTAGCGATGATGACCAAGCACCTTAAAGACCTGAAGGATAAATGGGCAGAAAGGAAACACCAAATTATGCAGTTGAGAGTTCGTACTCAATATGCTGGTTATAAGACTATTGATCAGGTAATAATCGTCAACGTGGATGAGGATTCTGTATCTGAACCATTCAAGTACATCACTCTTGCCAACGAGGTTCATCCCGATATTCTAAAGGCAAATAAGGACTTGCTTCATGCTATCTCTGAAGAGTACGGTAATCGCAATCTCATTACCACAAAGCAAATGTGGATTGACGCAAAGGTTAAGGATTATCTTGCAAAGTTTGCTACAGATGAGAATAGCGTTGCAGACATTCACATTCAGTTTGTACGTGAAGTAGCCAAGATACAGAGTGAGTATGACATAAATGACACACTTCGTAAGCAGATAAAGTATCTGGTCAAGTCGAATGAAACGACATACAAGTTTGCTCATGAACTGACACTTGGAACAGAATATTCTCCAACGTGCGACTTTGAGGCAAATGGTGTGTCTGAATTGTCGTATCTTTCTGACGCTTATATCTTCGAAGGCAACAAGGATATCATCAAGCAATATTTCAAGGCGGAGAACGTGCATCAAAATATGACGCGAGAGGACTTGAAGTATCTCGCAAACCGCACATTTGCTTGTTATTTCTGGTCAAAATGTTTCTCTCGTCGCTTGGGCGAATATGAATCATGGGTGGAAGATGGATGTTTCAATAACCGCATGTGCATACCAACAGAGAATTCTGTTCAAAAGCCGGAGTTGTTGTATGCACCTCACATAGCTGGTTATGCTGTTCGTGCCAAGGTACCTCAATGGCAAGAGAAGGTTCCTTGCAAAGCTATTGTTGACTCTATTGACAATCGTGATGCTCGTGAATTATTTGAGAAGATCAACTTCTGTAAGGCTCTCTCTTTTGAAGATTGCCTTTATTACCTTGCTCGTGTTACGCATCCAAGAGAGGAAGAAACTAATTTCCGCAGTATAGTGATTAATTGGATGCTGTCTTCGCCTGTTCAAGATGAGACTTTGGTCGACAACTATCGTAAAACGCCAACTGCAGAATGGCGTAATGGTAAGGGACAGAAGAAGCATATTACGGAACTTTATGCTATCCATCCAGATGCGACACAGGAAAGGAATATCTTCCGTGGCGATGAGTTTGTTATGCAGACAAGTGCTTTCCCTTATGATACAGATTTGTTTGTCAAGGTCTGCAACATGCTGAAGATAAAATGTCTGACAAGTTCTGATTTTGTGGCAACACCGATAGGTAAACGAGATGAAACAGCTGATATGGTTGCCATTATCAGACCTCGTCTGCTTATCTTGTCGGCTATCGAGAACCCAGATCGTTTCCAAGAACTCTACGAACGCTATAATACAAAGCTGTCGCAGTATCATTTTGTTGTATGTGAAAAGATAGACCTCGGTTATGACACTATACATAATGATGTGGAGCGTATCTATAACGATGACAACCACCTTTATTATGTAAGCTCATGGAAGCATAATCGTACCTTTACTAAGTTCTGTAGTAGATTGAAGCGACTGGTAGGTTTTGACGTGTATGATAATGTATGTGAAGACGTTCTTGATGATAGCGTTTCTGTAGAAGCGTGCATCGAAAAATATTGCTCTTCGCTTGCATACGATGAAAAGTTCCGCGCTTATCTCAGATCGTTGGATTTGACCATCAACGTTGAGCCAGAGGAAGAAGAGCCTATCGAAACAGAAAACGATTACTATAGCAATGCTACGAATGAACCAACAGATTCTGCTACTGAAGCAACTACGGAGACATCAACCGAAAACCAACATGTTGACAATAGGGAAACTATTCGCGAGGATGACAAGCCTGGTACACCAAATAAAGATGTAACATCAAGACCTGTTAACGAACTTGAAGTTGGGGAAGAAGCAGATACATCACCAAAAGAACCTATTCAAACCGCATCGCAACAGCCAACTTCTGACTCTCGTCCACAACAGCAGTCGCAACAAGCTGAATCACCAGTTGGTCAAACAACGTCATCTACAGCAGAGGAAGAGTCAGAAGATGACCTTGGTCAGTATGACACATATGAACAGGTTGATGAAGAGGATATTGAAGGCTACGATGACACAGATGAAACAGACGATGTAGAAGCTGACGTTGATGAAGATGTTGACACGACGGATAATGCCAGCACAACGCCTTCTAATACTCATACGTCTAACACGTCTCACGCTTTATCAGATAAGCCTCATAAGGATTATGATCCTGACCGCAACGGGTACATGGGATCTGTTGATAAGGACAAGAATTATCAACCTGTTGGCGACAGACCTTACAAACCTCGTACACGTAAACATCTGAAGATCTTTACCAAAAAGGAATTAGAACGCCTTCGCTCACATGGAACGCCTCTTGAACTGGAATCATTACCACCAACGAGGGAGGAAATAGACCTCTTAGCTCAATGTAACATCAAGCCAGAGCAGATTGCCGACACCAATTATCTTGCTCAGTTGCGTCTGTACCAGAATCTCAGAAATGAGATGCACGCAGAGCCTGAGGAAACAATGGAAGAGTTCGTGCGTAATGCGAGTGATGTAACTGTACACAAACTTAAAGATGGCAGATACATTCATACTTGTAGTGCTGCTCGTGGCGTGATGTATGTTTCTCCTTCTGTATGGAATAAGATAGTTGGTGACAAGTGGAAGATTTGTGTTTATCTTGATGGACAAGGCAAGAACTTCCATTACATTAACAACACCGAGGAATTCCTGAAACTCGTAGAAAAAGACGATGTTGTTATCAAGATTACCGGCAAGGAGAAGGTTGATGTAGTAAGGGCTCTTTATACAGGCATACTTGAAGATGCCAAAGGTACTGCATACACCTTGATTCGTGTGGCTGCTCGTACAAATATGGATGCCGTATTCGCTCACTATGTTGGTGCTATGGCGGAAGCGGAAGATGGCAACGATGATTACAACGATAACGACTATTGATTATGATTGACAATATCAAACTTGCAAATTATAAGTCATTCTTTGCTGACCAGGTGAAGGAGGCTATCGACGAACAACAAAAGATCAATCGCTCGCAGATGCGGAACTTATTCAAGACAGGTGAATTGTCGCTTGCTTATGTTGATTCCATTCAGCATGAGACAGGCATGATTATCCTCAAATGCCCTCGTCGTATGGCTCCACGCTTGAAAGTTCTAAAGGGCGTGTGCATAATTAAGAAAGGTGCTAAACAAGCATTAGGTGAACAGGTTACGGAGTGGATCTGCCGTTGGGAGGAGTTCGTTGACAATAAGGATTTTCATTCTCCAGGTTCTGACATGACTCCAATGTACTATGTTCATACTGGTGATTCCAACTATGACTATGTTGCATGCTCTGGATTCAGTATTAAGTTGTACGATATCTTGTCAAAGGCATTGGCTGATGGCAAAAGTCTTTCACTTATCATCCATAATCCATTTCCTCCTGTCGAGTATTTCCGTAACCTTGCCAACTACATGGATGCATTCTCTTCAAACGAGGAATTGAACCTTGAACCGACTATTGATTATGATGAATGGACACCCGAGGAACTTGCGTTTGATGAACAGAAGCCAACAGGTATCTCTGACACAATCATAGACACGCTCGCCAATGAACATTGTTGTATCGTACAAGGTCCTCCGGGAACTGGTAAGAGTTACACCATCGCTTCTGTGATTTCATCGTATCTTGATGCTGGCAAAACCGTCTGCGTCACCACCATGGCGAACAAGGGCCTTATCGAGTTAATAAAGCAGAAGCCTTTGCAGAAGTATGTGAAGGGAGGTCGTGTCAGCAAGACAAATCTCTCTATTGACGAACGCAAACAGGTGTCTGGCGTAAAAGCTGCCTCTGCCGACTTGCAGGTTCCTGGTGGCGAAATGCTCTGTGCGACAAACTATCAGTTGTCAAGCGTTTTTAGCGAAAAGAAGATGACTCTGTATGGTTTGCCACAATACGATTTGGTAGTCATAGAAGAAGCTTCTCAGGCTTTTCTCACGGCTATAGTTGCGTTTAAGCAGTTGGGGGGTGATTGCCTAATTGTAGGTGATCCTATGCAGTTGCCACCTATCGTGAAACTTAACAATCCACAATATAATTCGTGGAATGTGGCAACACAAGTTGAAGGATTGAAGTCTATGGCACTGGGGACATCGATAAAATCTTATCGTATAGTAACCACTTTCCGTCTCACGAGTAGATCTGCCTCCCTTACAAAATGCTTTTACGGGAATCGTTTTGTGTCTGTGAAGAAAGACTATTTAGATTTTACCAAAGCGAATAGTGTCTTATTTCCACAAGATGGCGGTGTACTTTACCATTGTACACTAGATGTCCGCAATGGAGTTTATTCAGATAAAGCAGATACTATTATACGAGATGTGATTGAAAAACTGGAAAAATTTTATCCTGATCGTTCTTTAGCTATCATAACACCTTTTAGAGATTCTGTAAAGGAACTGCAGAAACGTTTCTGTACGTCTGACCTTGAACTGGATATAACTATCGAAACGATAGATAGAATCCAAGGTATGACTGTTGATTATGCTATTCTATACATTCCTGGAAGGAATCCGGGTTTCGCACTAGAAGATCGACGTTTTAATGTAGCAACAAGCCGTTCGCTTAGTACGACTCTCATTATTTCAGATATGCCTCTTAACGAATTTCACACTGTCTCGCCTACAGTATTACAGTTTATAGATAATTGTGATAAGTTTGATGGTAAAACAAATGTATGGAGAACTAATTTGCAAGAGTCAGAATCATCAAGTCCTATAGTCCAACCTATATCTGAAGAAAAAACAGCATCAACGGTCTCCTCCACAATAGGGTTGAAAGTTGTAGGTAAAATTGACCTCTCTCAATTTGAACGGAAAAAGAAGGAATTAAGTATAACCAAGAAAAACTATTATATCATTGATACTAATGTTTTTGTAGACTATCCCGATATTATTTCTAAGATTGACAGAAAGTATCCTATCATCTTGTCTGCAAAGGTGACGGATGAACTCGATAAGATGAAAATCAAATTAACTGAAGAAAGAAGACAAAACGCGGAGAAGGCTTTACGCAATCTTAATAATGAGTCACAGCATGAGATTTTATACGAGTTCGCAGATACTTCTTTATTGCCAGATGACTTTGATAAACGTTCACCTGATAATATGATATTATCAACCGCATTAAAGTATAAAGAACAGAATCCAATTATGCTTACGTCTGACAATGGTTTACAGTTGAAATCTAAAATACTCGGTATATCAACTATTTCGTTGAAGGCTTTCTTAAAAAGGTAATTGTATCTATAGAGATAGGAATCGAGTAAGAGATAACTATACTATTGAAGACTGTAAATTAAAGTGTGTCAAGTAAATGGAAAAGAAATTATTAACTTTACAGACACACTTTACTTATGAGCCATAATGGGAGAAATAACCATAAACACACACCGGGACCGCGACGGCACTTTTGATCCTCAGGTTGTGCGTAAACGCGAGAAGATCCTTGCGGACCGTATCATAGGCCTATACGCCATCGGCAACAGCACAAGGGAAATAAGCGACATTCTGGAGGAAAACAGTTCGGCAACCGCATATCGGCAGAGACCATATGCAGCATAACGGACCGTGTGCTTCCGGAAATACAGAGCTGGAAAAACCGGCCTCTGGATCGGGCGTATCCCATCGTATGGCTTGATGCGGTGCATTACAAGGTAAAGGAAAGGGCTTTGGGGCATGTACATATCCAAGAGCGATGGAGCCAACTGCTGGCTCGGTATGTTTACGGATCTCCAGAATAGAGGAGTTCATGATATCCTCATCGTTTGTGTTGATGGGCTCAAGGGCTTCCCTGATGCGATTGCAAGTGTCTTCCCGCAGACTACGGTCCAGCTCTGTGTCGTGCACCAGATGTGCAACTCGATCAAGTATGTGACCAACAAGAATCATAAGGAGTTCATGCGGGACCTGAAACTTGTATATCGGGTGGTCAATAAGGATGCTGCCGAAAAGGCATTTGACGATCTTGAAGTCAAGTGGAGTGAGGACTATCAGATTGTCATCAAAAGCTGGCGTGACAACTGGAACCGACTGTAATATATACTGCAAATACCGTGGAGGGGTATCACCGTAGGCTCCGCAAGGTAACTAGGGACAAGGGTGTGTTTACATCGATACGACTGTGGAAAGTCTTGTCTATCTTGCATTTACGTAAATCCGGGAGAAGTGGCTCCAGTCGGTACGGAATTAAGGCCTAACGGTCCGGCAACTGGCTATCCTGTTCCCGGACTGGTTCAGGATCATATTCTGACAACCTCTTTTATTTGGTATTCTTTAACGATATTGATAATTTAACGGAGCCGTTCTAGAATATTGAAGGTCCCAGAACAGCTCCCAAAAATAACTTGACACAGTTTATTTACACTACCAGGCGGGTATTACTGAATCTCATTTTGATTTATAGCCAATCATAAATTCCCTCCAAAATTTATCAGAATCTCAGAAAGTGTTTTTGCATAGAATAAGATAAAACTCCAACTACATTTAATTAAAATAAGAGTGAACGTTCCGTTAGTCCACATATTTTAGACTCTTGTTGTCTTTTGTGTATCTTTCTCCTACTACATATGGGCTTTTATCAAGAGCTTCTGTTATATAAGATGTAGTATAGATAACCTGATAGTTGTTTATGTCATATTCTGACAATTTATCAATCAGTACCTTTTGGAAATTTTGCGCTCTCTCTATCTCAATACCTTTATCCTCCATATTGTCTGCAAAGATGAAATGAGGGAATCGCATAAATGGTATTTCCAATGAAGCCATAAAAAGAGCAAATCGTGCTACTATTTTTAAATAGAAATTAGAACTGGCGGAATATTTTGAGTGCTTATTGGAAAGATAAACAATGTTATTTGAGAAATCAACATTAAACTCATCAGCTTGGGTAAATTCTTGTTGTCTTTGTAAATCATTCTGAAGAAAGTATATACCAAATTCCTTAATCTTGTTTTCTACTATAGCTTTATTCTTCTGCTGTTCAGCCTCTTTAGCTTTGATAAAGCATGCTTCCTTAGCTATTAAAGTTTGTAATTGCTCTCTCTTCTCTACAAGACCCTCATAATAGGATGCCCGTTCAAGCATAGTTCGATACTGAAGAATTTCACCTTCTATTAACCCTTTATTATAAATCATCTCATCAATTTCCTCATCTTGGGGGCTAAGAGTACTTTTCAATTCCTGAGTCAGCAGCCTCTCGTAAGTTTCCAATTGTGACTTTGTACCACTAATTATTGAATTAGCTTTTACAAGGTCTTTCTTCAATTGATCAAGTACTATCTTTGACTCTTTAATCTGAAAACTAAGCTCCAATTCATATCTCTTTGCTTGTCTTATCCCTTTGGTATTATCAATGGGCGCTTTACACAACCGACAGTGACCTTCTTCAACATCATTATCTAATTTAGTTAAGCATTCTGGACAAAAGTCCAAGATTAATCCCTCTAAACCTTTTCTTACAGATATTGAATCAGCCAAAGCTTTTTGCCTATTTTCAAGAGCGACGATAAACATCTCAGTATCATCAATTTCACTCTGAAGATAATTTTGACGCTCCAAATGCTGTGAGTATGCTAACCTGAGTTTAACTACAGATTCTTTTAGACGATCAAAATTCTTGGAATATTTTGTTTTGACTTTCTGCCCAGCCCTTTTCTTTATAATAGATTCTGACAATCTAATGACTTCGGCTTCCTTATTTTTTATTATATTTATTAGAAAACTACTAGAACATTCCTCTGGTCTATTAAGAGATGCCTTAATTATCTTTATTTCTGTGTTAACATTATCTAATTGTTTCTGATAATCTTTGATGTTAAGTTTTGAAATATACAAGTCTGAGTCATAAATACCCATTAATAATTCTGCTACGGTCTCTCTAGTAATCTGGTTATCGAACTGTTCATACATAAATAGAGAACTTGTTGGTGACTCTTGATCTATATACATCAGTCGTAATATTTGATGCATTGTGATATTATTATCGCCTACCACCAATGGCATATCCATTATTTCAAAAAGTACATTTGAGAAACTTTTCTTTTTGTCAGTTGTGCGATAACCAAAATAGTTGGATTCACAAGAATTGGCCAAAGCCTCATCTATTGTACCCCAAAAGATAGTAAGCCCAACCATTGAATCAATGCGGCCATTTTCCGATAATCTCAACTCTCGCTTTAAAGTAATTACACATCCATTGATATCTACTTGCGTATAAACATTCTGGCATTGCTTTGCTTCTATTACAAAATCAGAATATGAGCCGCCAAGTCCGAAAAACAACAAATGAGTAATAGTAGATTTTCCGCTACTATTTTCACCTCTGATGATGTTTATGCCCTTATGAAAACATTCATCGTATGCTGTTTGTCCAGTTCTTGTTAGAACTTTCAATCTTTGGATTTGTATTCTACTTGCCATCGTATTTTGATATTAACAATCCTGTCCTATCTTTTAATCCTTTTGGCCCATTCAGAGGGAATGTCTTAAAGTTTATACTTAACCACGATAAGGTATTCTTTTCTTGGGTATTAAGTTCTCCAATATTCGCCAATATTGAATTGAGTTTCTCTCGATTGAGGAGAATCACCTCTTGATTGGATAAGTTTTCAGTTGCAACAATCCCTAATGAGGCCAAATAATTTAATGCAGCCATTTGATAAGGACGTACTTTTTCTAGAAATTTTCGGCCGTCTAATATTGTGTTATATGGATTATCTGCTTTTGAAATGAATTCCATTTGTGATTTAGCCTCTTGAAATTCACTCCCTCTAATATGTATGGAGTAAACCTTGTTTGGGAAAAGAAGATAGAAGTCCCATATACGCAGTCTCTCCACTTCAACTTTTTCTTTCACATCAAATTTATTCAAGATGTGAAGCATTCGAAACAAGGTATGATATAAATCAAATGCTTGATTATACATTCTCGTAATTTTTCCAGTTAATATGACAAATGCCGGTTAAATAATAAACCATTCCATACACATCCTCGGCATCATAGCATAGGTAGTCATCATCTACACCTTCTATATTGAGCTTATCAAGAATGGGAGATATGACATTATTACTGACTGCTTTAAATACTTCAACTTTGTTTGCTTGGCTACATATCAGTGGCTTTACATAATCATTGAATCTCAGTAAAATTTCAGCAAACAAATGAGAGTTTATATACTGTGCTGATTCATAATACTTGTATTTCTCTTGCTTTTTGGCGAATTTCAACTTTTGCCTTAGAGCGCGATCAATTTCCGTCTTTGAACATCTTCCATCTTGTAGCTTTTGCTCCAATCCAAGAGATCCATCAAGAATAGTATTAAAATACTCCAAATCATCTATGGTCTTTTCATAGCGTTGGTCTCGTTCAATCTCCATGGCCAACTTGCGAAATCTCCGTTGAAACCAAGTTATCCTTGGACTATGATTATGAATAATATCATGTCCAGCTACATCGCCACCTGCATTGATGTTTTCTTGTTTGTAATCAGTGCCAAACATTGTACAATGTTACTTATTAATATCACGTCCCGCTACATCACCACCAGCATTAATATTCTTTTGTGTAGTATGTGTATTATTACAATTCTTTGTTTCAAAGAAATGCACCCCGATTCCACCAGTAATACAACCTCCTAGAAATGATAGTATTGCGTCAAAATGATTTGTAAAAAAATCCATCATAATGTTATTGTAATTATCTAAAAGTTAGTCAATTCTGCTCAAGTTGTCGGTTCCAATTACACAAAGTTAGTGTACAATTGGAAAATTCTGTACAATATACTATATACTATATTTTCTGTGAAATATACTATATTTCATGTGTCTTGCTATGGTGTAAAGAGACAAGAGCATATTTATATTACTCACGCAAAGTTACTAATTTATATCATTATTCAATGAAGTATAAGCAATTTAGATTTTTTATAAATCTCTCGGTTTTTAAAGGTTAGAGAGTTATGATAATATATCAGACGGCCTTTTTCATTGTCAAAACCTCACTCATAAAATCAACTTTACTTTAATGAACGTATATAGAAATACAGGGATAAAGTAAAGATTAGTTGTTTGAGCATTGTCGCATAATAAGACAATCTTATTTATCAAGGCTGCATTGTATATTAATGTCAACGCTATGAGTTTTCGCGGTAAAGCGCCAAAGTACAAACCAAATAAGTTTGCACTTGCACTTTTGCACTATGCGCCCATGTTTGTTTTATATCGGCTTTTCTCTAAAGAAATTTGCTAGTCCTCAAGAAAATCCGTAATTTTGCGCCGTCAATTGAATAAAAACATTAAGCTTACAATGTTGCAAAGAAGAATGAACAACAGGAACACCGTATCGGATCGAGGCATAAAATGCCTTGAGAGATTGTCGTGTGTCCATACTTCGGGCATTGGAGCATTCTATACTTTTAGAGACATTTTCCGACGAACGTTTGATAGACCATCGGGGATACAATGATGTTGGTATCCCGCTGAAACGATAAATGAAAACCGTCGGAGAGTCCTTACCAAACTTTTCGACGGTTTTTGTTTTAGATCTTTGATCTACAATAACCGCTGCGCCTCAGCATATTCCGGACAATAACCGGATCTGCATTCGGCTTGCAGTTTATTTGATGCCTGTTGGTGACGTTCGCACGATGTGCTCTTCTCCGTCAATTCCGTCCACGGGCTGAATCGTAATGTATTATTAACCGCGCAGTGATGCGCATGAATGGAAAGATTATGAATTATAAATTTGACGGAAGCAGGGTGTTCTTTACATCCGACACCCACTTCAACCATACCAATATCATTAGGTTCTGCAACAGGCCATTCAAGGATGTGTCGCACATGAATGAAACGATTATTGCCAATTGGAACCGAGTGGTCGGTCCGGAAGATATCGTGTTTCACCTGGGCGATTTCTGCTTGGGCGGTTCTGCCGAATGGGTAAACGTACTGGACAGGCTGAACGGGAAAATATACCTTATTACCGGCAACCACGACATCAAGAACCTGAGGCAGAATTACTCGAAATACTTAGAGCATATTGCAATGCAGATGTATATCGAGGTGGATAAACAGAGGATTTATCTGAATCACTGTCCGTTCCTCTGCTATGGCGGCTCATACGATGACACCTGGCAACTTTTCGGACACGTACATACCCGCAGGAACAATACCGGAAAGGATGCTTCTCGGCTGAGTATGCTTCTTCCGACACAATATGATGTCGGAGTGGACAACAACGATTTCACACCGGTTTCATTTGCGCAGGTGAAGGCAATCATAGGGAAACAGATTGAACAATCAAGGAAAGGAGAACAGAAAGATGAAGATACAATACATGAGTGATCTGCACATGGAGTTCCAGGAGAACAGCAGATACTTGAAAAACAATGAATTGCCTGTGACCATATGGGATATGTTTTTGAAGATGAACACCTGATGAAAGGATTTGATCCGGCCAGGTTTATTGAAATTTAATGGACATAAAGAAATGAACGAAAGAAAGATTATAGATAGAAATTGACAGCTAGAAATATTCAGTTATCTTTGTAGATAAGGCAATTAAATCTTTTATATGCAAATACCGCAATCCCACATATTGACAACCAGATATCTGAACCGAGTGTTTGACAAGACCGTGGCAACCTATAAATATTATTGGTTTCTCGGCATACTCGACTTGTTTGTAAGGCAGGGCAAAACAAGGATAAATGTATGGGAGATTATGGTTACAATGGTGGCAAACGCCTGGTATCCGGTAATCTATTTCCGCCTTTCTTTTGGAAAGTCGGAATCCCTATATGAGGCGATATGGGCTTTGCAAAAAGAGTATAACATTCCCGTCAATATCAGTGTCCGAGATTTGACGGATTTGTTGCATGAGCTTATTCAGCAACCAGATGTGCGAAAACGGTTAAACTTTCTGCAAATGAATGTTCCGTTCCGTTTTTTGCGTCCGTGGATCAACACGTCCGATGATCGTCAAACGGTTATCCGCTCTCAAACATTCGAGAACGGATGTCTCTATAAATTGGAGAAAAAGCCTGGAGCGTTATGGGTAGAATTGAATCCAGCATGGTTGGATTATTTGAGAGAAAATTATGATATTCTGAGCGCTTTTGCATATTGGGGATTAACCGGCTTCTTACAGGTGAGGAACCCGAATGTTCCGAATATTCCTAATAAGTTGGTAAAGAAAGAAGAACGAAACTCCTTATCCGCTCAGCATAAGTTTTGGAATACCGCCATGAGTCACGGACTGGAAGTCCGATGCTTGTATACCGGATCCCTGTTGGAAGAACGCGCATATGAATTGGACCATTTTATCCCGTGGAGTTTTGTCTCTCACGATTTACTTTGGAACCTGATGCCGGCCGATCCGAGTATCAATAGCTCCAAAAGTAATCGTTTGCCCGATTTGAATTTGTATCTTCCGAAATTGGCAGAGGCTCATCAAGCAGCTTTACGTATCAATCTGAAGATCGGGAAACAGGACAAATTATTGGAAGATTATCTTTCTATGGGTCATACTCCTCAAGAAATTGCCGATATGGATCGGGAGCATCTGATGGATTGTTTCTTTCAGACATTTACTCCGATGCACCAGATTGCGTTGAATATGGGATTTGAAATTTGGAAAGGTTAAAACGATGGATTCGGCAAAGATAAATCATCCCTATTTAACGGCTATTCGGAGAACGCGATTGTCGGCTCCGGCTCGTTATCTGCTTCAGCATGGTCTGCTGAAGGGCCGGATACTTGATTTCGGATGTGGTCTTGGTTTCGATACAGATGAACTAGGCCGGCAGGGGTTCGACATTACTGGGTACGATTGTTATTATCGTCCGGATTACCCCGACGGGAAATTCGATACGATTATGTGCGTTTATGTCTTGAACGTCCTGGAACCTTATGCACAAGCCGAGGTGATGATGGATATCGCCCATTTGTTAGCTCCGCATGGAATAGCCTATTTTGCGGTCCGTCGAGACCTGACAAAGGAAGGTTTTCGTTTTCATCCCATTTATCGGAAATACACCTACCAGTGTAACGTCCGACTACCTTATCCAAGTCTAGTTTGTAATTCAGGGTTTGAACTGTATCGATATCAAAAGTCCCCGTTTGTTTAGATTGCAGTGGCTACGGCTGATCTGAACCCTTTATTGGTTGTATGCTAGACATGTGTTAAGTTTAATTGTAATCTGTTTTAATCATAGTAGGCCACTTATGTTGATTTAATCTTGACGTGATTATCCTACCTATGCATTGCTATATCTCTTCTAATCCGATTTCTTTGAGATAGGCATATATGCTGTCATACCATTCAGGTTTTCTAGTTTCATCAGGAGGAGTACCATAGTCGCCATTAGGTACGACAATGACCATGCCTTGACGAGCTCGCGTTAGAAGAACTCTATACGCATTTATTTGAAATTCTTGATTTTCCTTCTTCTTTATGTTCTGCCATTTAGTGCCACTCCTGAGTTGGAAGTGTTCCCATTTGTCGTGAGTCTTATTGAGTCGCAAGTCTGCATCCCATGCGACACACGCCCAATCAATCTCCAAGCCCTGTACTTTGAACTCGGTTAAGGTGTCCTCAAGGCAGTTGGATGAGCGAATATCCGTATCATCCTCGAGAAACCAATGGACAAAGTCCGGTTGGTAACGAACATTAATACTGATTGCTTTCAGTCGTTCTGCCTTGCTGCTTGCAAGCAGCCCAAAACGTTCGCTTCCTCTGGCGTGAGAACGTAGCCATTCCTTGGCTTTGGCAAGGTCTCTTGTCAGCACGATTGGATAGTTATTTAATTCTCTCAGCGTCTTGGCTGCATCCTCCTTTTGAAGATTGAGTAATTGATGGCAGAAGAGACTGACCTTCTCTGCTCGGAAGGAACGCATACTTACGGATAAATGAAGATTCGGTTCAATATACAACCTTGCCTTATCCTCAATCATTCCGATAGCTTCCCCTCCCACATACTCACTGTCGGTCAGTTTATCGGATATGTAGACATCCCAATGCTTGAAACGACGATTCAGTGATTCAAGCCACTCTTTGATGCCGGCCTCGCCTTTATTAATCTCTTGGCCTCCACCAATCAGACAAATTACAAGGCCCCAATCTGTTCGACGGTCAATACACGAAATCAGATACTCGGGTTCGGAGTATGGGAAGTCATTGATATGCTTCTTCTCTTTCATAAATCGCCGCAACTCCTCCTTGGTCCATGCTCTTTGCGCTTCGTCAAATATTGCAACCGGCTCAGCCGGAACAAATGATTTATCATTATGGCTGGCGAAATATTCGGGGATTGGGACAATATCATCGCCTTCCACTTTTGTTCCCTCCAGATAGAGGTCGCGGTAATGGTGGATCATCTGTATGAAGGCCTTAACCTTGCTTTTGGCCTCAGCTTTTGTACATGGTTTCTCGGAGGTTAGCCCATTCTGGTAATCCTCCTTACTCCTGCGAATATAATCGCGGGTAAGTGCTTCCTGTAAGACCTCGACCAACGGAAAGTTGCCGGATAGGTAAACAGCCTTCTCTCCCTTGTTGAATTGGTCTATGGCGGTTTGAAGACCAATTAACGTTTTGCCTGCACCCGGGACACCTGTCACAAAGCAGATGGCTTTTCGTCGATTGGTACGACATTGATCTATGATACGATTGATACAAACTGCCGTTTGCTCAACATCGCCATCGTGTTTTGTAATCTCTGCAACATTGTGTTCCTCATACAATGCGACAGCTGCTTCGATAATGGTAGGGGTCGGATCATATCCACTTTTTGCCCACGTGTCATCATCTCTTTTTGACGAGGAGTGTGCAGACCGAATGTTGGCAACAATCAGTTCGATGCACTCTTTGATTCTATTGCTATTCGTTAATAGTGGCTGGTAAACATTATCCTCAAATGGTGCGAGATCAAACTTGCAGTTTTTATTACGCTCTTTAGGAGCAACGAGTATCGGAATTAAAACGCGATCCCTACTTCCTTGCTGGAAATTTTTCAGGTCAAGCGCATAATCCCATACCTGAACCTCTGAGGCTCGGGTAAATTCTTGCTCGGAAGTCTTGAACTCCATGACCAGCACAATTCCATCGATGAGTGCAACGACATCAGCCCTACGTCCCATACGCGGGATGTTGTATTCAAAATAGACACTTCCTCGGCCCGAGAAGTTGGCCAAAGCGCTCTTTAGGATATCAATCTCTTCCACCCACGACATCGATGTCTTCTGATTGATATCGTGAGCGTGAGCGAGTGCGAGATTGCCAACAATCTCGTTGGTGGGTTTTCGGAGAAAGTCCTCTATTGTGTCTGAGTAATAAAATCTGAGCGCTGGCATAGAAACCCTATTGTTTTTTATTTCGCAATGATGGAATAATATCGGTAAAATCAACGTTACAGAATGGAAGCAGATTTAATTTATAGGATAAATCTTCAATGCAGTCTGGGATCGTTTTGAATTGATTGATCTCTTTGGCGTTGTATGCATATACTTTCTTGAGAACAAAATGCTTATTGCACAGTTCTGATGGTGAAATGCGTCTTTTTTCTTTTTCGATATTGACGGAAAATTGCAGACTATTACAATAATCCGGATTGGTAAGCATGTCAGATATTAAGTTTTCAGGAGTGCGACCGGTGTTGCTTTCCGAAATGACAACTGCTATAAGGTAATTATTTGTATTGCTATCGAATAACTGATCGTGCTTGATTGTAAAGAGCAAAGAGTTATTGGATGTTGTTTTTACTTCGAAGTTGGCAAACGGGCATACAAAGTCAAATCGAGAAGAAGAACCTTCAGTATGCCAATATGTAGATAAATCAACACCATAAGTATTTTGTATATACTCAATAAATAACAATTCTCCCATCAAACCTATCAGATTCTTGTAGTATTTCTCTCTTGGTAGTTGAAACAGAGAAACTAATGAGTCGAAGAACCCAATAAATTCTTGACCTTTCATGTAGCTTGAATGAGCTAAACATAGGTTAGTAAACGCTTTTAGGTTCTCAGTAGACTCGTTAGACTGTAGTAATTTAAGCGTAATCGTGTTATAATATCCATTCTCAAATGAAGATTCAGTTACATTAAAAGCAGAGATAAAGACATTTGTCTGTAGATGCAAGAACTCTGTTATAATGCTCAATGATGTGCTGTGGTCTGTATTAGGAACTAAGTATATAATATCTCCATTCGAGGCAAACAGACCTGTTCCACATGACAGTCTCTCTAATAGGTAGAGTGTGTTGTCATGTGGAATTATATTGATTGTATCTAATAAATGGTGAATGTTAATCATGTTCTTTCACAAAATAAATTTTGTCTTTCGGGATATAAATCGCAAACATATATTGCTCTTTTCCCAATCGATTAGATTTAGAGAGCCCCGGTGATATATAATGAATTTGAACATTAATTTTGTCGGGGTCTACTATTACTTTCTTGTCACCAAGATAAGTAAGTTTTTTCTCGTCCGTTGTATTTGCTCCTTGGTGAAGAGCCTTGATTCGATCTTGAGCAGCATCATTATAGATAGTACGATAGCGTATCTTGTTGTCTTCATTCGTCCACATGAGGATTACAGGAATATCGGAGGATCCTACTAAGTCAACAAGAGGTTTTTTATTAAATGGCTCTCTGTCAAAAGCGGTGTCAATCGACTCGATAAGTGTGATTAACTGCTCCGCTGAAAAAATGGCATATTGAGCAGTTGATGTATCAACCGTACTGCCAGCTGTTGTTATTTCCCAGTTTGGGACGGATGTTATTAACTGTTGAATTTTTTGGTTATTAGTTATAATTTCATCATTATTTGTTACGATAAATCTCTGTTTGATCCAACGATTTTTAAATGATATTTTCTTGAATTTTGCCTTGTTTTTTGCAGTAGGACTTTGCTTCGTGTTTTCAGCCTGAATGATTATGTCCTTGATCTCCAATAATCCATTCTCGACATCGTCAAACTGCTCCCACAAATCGTCTTCCACCTCTGCCAGCACAGTGAATTCCTTAGCGATTTCATTGGTGGTGAATATTTTGCATAAATCTAGATATTTACTGCGGTATCCAAACCAACGAGCGCGTTGAAGTGTTGTATCCATATTACCTCCACTTTTTGCAAATCGAGTGAAATAGGAAACAAGCAAGTTGGGAAATGTTAGACCTCGCTGCAATAAGTCTCCTCCAATATATATTTTGTGTAGTTTGGTTAATTCTTTTTCTTTTGTCGGTTTTCCGATCCCATTTTGTAATATGGCTCCAGTTGATTGTAGAGTTTTTGCAACTTCACTTAAGATTGTATCTAATGGATATTTTGTGCATAACTCTGTATCGAGATATTTATCATAGCCTTTTTTAAACTGACTCTTGTAAAATGGTAGAGAGTCTTCATTTGCAAAAGCTTGCTTAATTTCTTCCAATAGGGCATGCCGCCGGGACGCTTTCGGCCCGGATGGACCAGCCGCCCTTTGACCGCA
>OLVZ01000543.1_pt1 | contig 36019 bp, 38 predicted proteins | sample 1673341 | NCBI WGS metagenome assembly OLVZ01 (sample SAMEA3178944, study PRJEB25190) | human gut metagenome | biome: human gut; feature: human-associated habitat; material: faeces | place: Austria | collected 2013 | reverse complement strand
CACCCGGCAATACCCAATCATTTAGTTTAACCGTTTCTCCCGTATCATTGGCAATACCAATAAGGTGTCCAAATTCATCATGCTTTCCGGTAGAAGTAGCGGTTCGATCGCCTCCTATATTATATTGTTTGTCTAAATACGCCGTATTTCCGTTTGCATCAACACCATAAATCCGATTATATTGATCGATACCGGCAATAGTATAAATGTCTCCTCCTGCTTCAAATGTATTCGTCTGTTGATAGGTTCCATCTGAGGAAACAAGAACGCGTACGCTAAACTCAAAATCATTTTTTGAGAAAGAAGAGTCTTCCGTTAAAATCTGCCTAATTTCTTTTTCTTCTTCGCAGATTCCTTATCTAGAACAGATACCCTCTTACGGTATGTACGGTATATACACTATTGTTCCCTTAATTATCCATGTATTGATGAAATTCTGCTTCAATCAACTTTAGATTCAGAGGAGCGCAATACCCCGTTAGTGAGGCATCATGGCTAGGAAATAATTGTTTGACTTCGTCAGGTATATCATAAAATTTATGTTGCACAGCATCATATAAATACGGAGAATAATACCAATAGTCGACATGGTCAATTATCGAATAAGCTGCCAACGCCGGATCGAATAGGGGAACTTCACCACTTGTGTGAGAAAATAGAATAATAGCAATATGGCCCATATTTCCAACAACGTTCAAGCTCCCATAGCTAGGAGTTCTAAGCTTGGTTTGCGTTTCATCTTTTAACGATACCATTTTCGCCATATCTTTCCTCTCGATAATAACCGATTCTCCTTCAATTCCCCATCCACGAACTCTTTCCTTAGAGGATAACGGTAACATCTTTTTATCACCATAATCTTCATCCAAAACAAGGAAATCACCCTGTCTAAAAAATAACCTTCCATCCCTCGTAATCAATGGAGTTTCATAACTTTCCAATTGTATTTTTTCTATTTTCAAATCCGCTTTACTTAGTTTATACAGAAAACGCCCAGACAAAACATAATAGGATCTCTCAGTAATATAAATTTTAGGATAAGCACCTTCTTCTATTCGTTGATTGCTTAATGTTTCCAATATAATCCGCCGCTGGCTATTACCTTCGGTAATCACTTTAAAAATTAATTCACTGGGAGATTTCGTATTGATATAAGCAACAAGAATTTTATCATCATCAATTTTACAATCACAAGCCTGATGATTGATTATTTCCGGAAATACAAGCTTGTTTCTATCCAACGTGACATGATAATACCTTTCCTGAGGATAAACAAAAGTACAAGAATCACCTGAATTAATCTCAAGAACAGTAAGTGGTCCCCACTCTACTCCTTCCTTGCCACGGCTGAATAAAAGCCACCCAGTAAAAAGGCCTGCCAGTATAAAGATAAAAACCATTACTTTAAATTTAATTTTCCTTTGGATCGTAAATTGCTGAAACCAAACCACTTGCAACCCCCCATTGCTGCAATTTCCAATTAACTATATAAGGAGATATTTCATCACTCAAATCATTCAATAGCCAATTATCTTTCCCACTAGGTCCATAAAGAGCTAACATCGTAGTTGTCGTACAATTATTCGCAAGTAACTGATAATCAGAGTCTTCTCCATTTCGATAAGAATCACCTGAATAAATTTTATTCCCGTTTACATCTTCTCCAATAATTATTCCATTTGGCGGATTATAACTATAGTAGCCATTGTTCAGGATCGTTTGATTATAATAATATGCTATATCATTGGCATTTAAATTCACCCAATATAAGGTTTGCCCATCCTTGCCTGGATAATAGTGATAATCAAATGTATATGTTCCAGATCCATTACTTCCATCGTCAGCGTCCCCGTCGTCAGGCTGTTTTTATTTGCTGCCGCAGTACTGTCCAGGAGCGCTCCCGTAAGATGCGTATTATCGCCAACATGTATCGAAAAACCGCCTTCGCCGGCATAGATACCAGCCTGATTCGTTACGCTGGCATAGTCGCTGTCCATACGGCCTTTTCCCCAGAAAGCCGAGCTGCTTGTCGTTCCCGGGACATATGGGGTGGAATCATACTTACGTAAGGAGTCTGGCAACCATTCCTTCTTACTGCCGGACGACAGGGATCTGGATATACCGCCACCCAGGGAAGAGTTGTTTCCTCGATACATTTCCGTATCCTGCAAGCTGGTGATGTGCAGATTTCCGCCTATGTCTGCTTTTACCGTATTCCCACCGACCTGAGAACCTGTAATATTCATATCCTTCCCGGACTGCATGGTCAGCGTATCCGACGCCGTCACCGTCGTCCCTTCGTCCTTTTTCCTTCGAGAAACTGGCGTCGCCACCGCTGATAGCCCCGCCGGTAATCGTCATCCTAAGGGAAGATCCTTTGCTATTGTAATTTTCTGCTATGGTCTGCGTATTGGTCGCGGCTCCCAGGTCAATATCATGAGACGCTGCCAGGGTAACGTTCTGCCCCTGTATCGTTTCACCAATAGCTTTAATATTTCCTTTCGCGGTGTCTTCACTGCCGGCAGCCAGCGTGATCGTCCCTTCACTTGCCAGGGTCCCACCGGCATAGGTGACAGTATCCTTCTGGTATTCCTGCTTAAATGAGCTGGAGCCGATACCTACATGAATCCCGACAGAACCGATTCCGCCTTGTTTCATGTTTTGGATCTGATCGTTCAGCGTCTTGCCGCCTTCATAGGCTTCCAAAGCCTGCAAGGTCTTATTATCCCGCGTCTGGGCCGTGCGGATAGTGCTTCGCAATCCTTCCGCAGCTTCCATGACCGGGCTGCTCAGTCCGATAGTAAGGCCCGACATAGATTCTTCATGGGTCTGCCGTTCATGGGCTTCGTTCTGCTTACCATCTAGAATCATGTCCTGAGCCGCCACCTCTACGCCGGTCTTGCCAACCATATCCGTCGTCGTCAGGTGCGCGGTATCGCCGGCCGCAATCGTTACGCTACCTTCGGAGGACCCGATGGTCGTCCCGATCTGCGTCTTGAACTCGCCTTCATAGTTATCCTGCATCTTCTGTGTACCAACCATGATTCCAAGGCCGGCACCCAATACGCCTGAGGATTTGACCTTCGTGTAAGCCGTCGCCTTGTCATACTGCGGATCATTTTGGGCTGAAGAAGCGCCGCTTTCCGCAAGTGGATCCAATGACAAAAGAATGACTTTAATATCTAAATGGATATTTCATATGTTGTTTTTTTAATTGGTCGTAATATTTTCTTTCTCTCGGAAGTAAGTCATTTATATCATTAATTAGTATTAATTTATTCTTATATGTCTTTTTATATTGAATCCATCTCATGACGGCCTCTTTAGTTGTATTTTCATCATAATATACTTTGATTTGTGATTCCTTTTCATATATACATATATATCCACTTTTACCATATGAATACACACAATCATTATCAATAAAAATCGCCTGACCCTTATTTTCTAAAGTAAAAGAATTCTTAGTATCTACAATCCAGTTTCCATCAAACTCACTCCCCGATATACTATAATGGCTTGGTGTTGCCAAATATTTAGCAACGCAAAGAAAAAAGTCATTATTTAATAACGTTAACATAAAAAACGAGCCCACAAAAGTTAAAAGTAGCGATATACCTATAAAAATATACTTTATCATTGTCTTAATTTTGGACACAGCAATCACCTACTTCTATACAGTCACGTCAATACGAACACCATAAATATACGGTGTCAATAATCCTGCCGCTTGAAAAATCGCCGCTATATTGTTAATATAAACAACGCCTTCTCGAGCTATTCCTTGTCCAAAATTAGCAAATTCAGTTAAAGACATGCCTGACGGCATTCTTAACTCCGGATAATTCAACATCTCAAAATTATATACATCTTTGGCCTGTCCTTTCGCACTAAAAGTACCATCATAATTATGTGTAATAGTCGCCGCAATTTTTATTTTTCCAAAAGCTAAATTATTATATCCAGAAGTTCGGATACTAAAATAAAATGTTTGAGATTCTCCTATAGGTATTTGACTACCATAATTTCGAATTTCCGAAATTAATTCAGGATCACTATTTAGATGATTATATGCACTAGTACCAATATCAAACCATTGCTTTTCCCCACTACCATGTAAAGCATGCTGAAACATCTGAGCAGCTAATCCTAAATTTTCATTATTAACCAAATTTAGTGAACTACTATCAGCAATATCAAATAAATTATTTTCAACCCAAATTTTGGTAGTTTCATCATATACATTATAACTGGTTTTAGATAATTCGATTTGATCATTCACATCTACTGCATAGATTGCATCATTAAGTGTTGCAAATTCTCCTTCCGTGATATTATTATCAAACATATTATTCCATTTCATCCCATACTGTGCCGTGGCGCTGCCTATCTGTATAGCTTTTCCAATAGACGCATTGACCGTAGCCCCCAGTGCGGCACTAATCCATTGCGCTTTCGCCGGGTCGCCTCCGGACCATTCTTCAAGCTTATTAATCAATAATTCATTCGTAAAACCAGCGGCAAAGCCACTGCCTGCTCCATTCCCGGCAATCTGTGACGAGATTTCTGCTACGATACCATGAGCCAAGGCCTTATCGAAGGTCCCGTCACGATCATATTGATGAAGCAGTTCATTGGCATTTTTAGAGAATAGTTGTGCCAGTTCCTGCCGTTCCTTAATCTCTTTCTTATCAAAAATCTGATCCAGTTTATGAAGGGCATCGGCCGTATTCCGGTTAATCTGAGACAAATCCATTTGCGCTTTCGTCGTACTGATTGTCCCCGGTACAATAGCTGACTCAGTAACAGACGCCGATTCATCCTGCGCGCCCGGCGAAATAGACGGCGTAAGGCCGCTCTGATTGAAATGCCTGTTACGCTCACTTTCTGAGTCATAGTGATGATAGGAGACACCAATATTCTTCACATCGTATTCTGCCTTATTGCCGATATCTTCCATCGTCAGCGTCCCCGTCGTCAGGCTGTTTTTATCTGTCACCGCAGTACTGTCTAGGAGCGCTCCCGTAAGATGCGTATTATCTCCAACATGGACTGTAAAACCACCTTCACCGGCATAGATACCGGCCTGCTTCGTTACGCTGGCATAGTCGCTGTCCATACGGCCTTTTCCCCAGAAAGCCGAGCTGCTTGTCGTTCCCGGGACATATGGGGTGGAATCATACTTACGTAAGGAGTCTGGCAACCATTCCTTCTTACTGCCGGACGACAGGGATCTGGATATACCGCCACCCAGGGAAGAGTTGTTTCCTCGATACATTTCCGTATCCTGCAAGCTGGTGATGTGCAGATTTCCACCTATGTCTGCTTTTATCGTATTCCCACCAACCTGGGAGCCCGTAATATTCATATCGTTCCCGGACTGCATGGTCAGCGTATCCGACGCCGTCACCGTCGTCCCGGCATGGGGCGTCATTGTCGTCGTCCCTTCGTCTTTTTCCTTCGAGAAGCTGGCGTCGACACCACTGATAGCCCCGCCGGTAATCGTCATCCCAAGGGAAGATCCTTTGCTATTGTAATTTTCTGCTATGGTCTGCGTGTTCGTCGCGGCTCTAAGATCAATATCATGAGACGCTGCCAGGGTAATGTTTTGCCCCTGTATGGTTTCGCCAATGGCTTTGATATTTCCTTTCGCTGCATCGTTACTGCCGACAGCCAGCGTGATCGTCCCTTCACTTGCCAGCGCCCCGCCGGCATAGGTGACCGTATCCTTCTGGTATTCCTGCTTAAATGAGCTGGAACCAATACCTACATGAATACCGACAGAACCGATTTCATCCTGCTTCATAGCGTGAATCTGATTGTTCAGCGTCTTGCCGCCTTCATAGACTTCTAAAGCCTGTAAGGTCTTATTATCCCGCGTCTGGGCCGTGCGGATAGTGCTTCGCAATCCTTCCGCAGCTTCCATGACCGGGCTGCTTAGTCCGATCGTAAGGCCCGACATGGATTCTTCATGGGTCTGATGTTCATGGGCTTCGTTCTGCTTGCCGTCGAGAATAATATTCTGAGCAGCAATAGCTACACCGGTCTTGCCAATAATATCCGTGGTCGTCAAATGCGCCGTATCACCGGCCGCAATCGTTATGCTACCTTCAGAGGAGCCGAGGGTCGTCCCGATCTGCGTCTTGGACTCGTCTTCGTAATTATCCTGCATCTTCTGTGTGCCAACCATGATTCCAAGGCCGGCCCCCAATACGCCCGAGGATTTGACCTTCGTGTAGGCCGTAGCCTTGTCATACTGCGTATCCGACGTCGTCGTCACATTCCGTCCTGCCGCAACGGTTACATCATGCTGTCCGGCAACAGTAGCTGCTGTCAGATTCACATCCTGTGCAGCACCCAGTTGTACCGCATGTCCCGTAACCGTCGTGCCAAGGACCCGTTGATGATCGTCATGGGTGCGGACGGTCGTCGTAGAACTCGACAGTAACCCCGACTCTTTATGCTTCAGGCCATAGTCGTCTACGGCAGTTTCACGACCCGTCGTGAAGTTGATATCCCGACCGGCTGCCATAGCAACCGTACCGTTATCGCTGTTGATATACGCCGCCCGCGCATGGATATCCTGACCAGCCTGGACCGCAACGCCGCCTTTAGCCTCCATCGATGTCCCGACTTCCGTCTGCCGCTGTGTCCGCAGATAGTTATCCTTGTTGAGGGTCATATCCTTACGAGCATTCAGTGTCTGTGACGTCAAGTTGACATTCTTCCCGGCCTGCAAGATCACAGCCCCTTTTTCACCTAAAGCCTGCAGGGAAGCCCCGGCCAGATTCAAATCACGGCCGGCACTGATGACGGCCACACCCTGGCTTCCCGTAACAGCAATGCCTGCCGTACGGTTAAGGACATCCTGATTGGCCAAATGGTCCACCGTATTTTCAAGCGTAATCTCCCCTTTTGCCTGCATCCGGAGTCGGTCGGCAGCCGTAATCAATCCTGTTTGATGGATATTATTTTCACTAACTATAGCGACGTCCTGCCCCTGAACATGGCCGGCATTGTCCACAGAACCGGCCTGGACTTGGACATTCTTACCGATAAGTATCCCACTGTTTGTGACGGCATCCTTTGTATCAACAATCAGCGTATTGGCGCTGATGAGACTTCCGTCAGCCAAAAGCTGTTGTCTGCTTCCGGCCCGCAGATAGACATGCGGATAAATGACGGTTTCTTTTTGACCGTCTACGGTAACCGTCTTCGTTTCCAGCCAGACCATATCGCTCGTAAGCGCAGCTGCCTGAGCCGCCGATAAGGACACACCGGGCACCAAGCCCATGGCTTTGGCATACGTAATGCCAGCGTCCATCAGTGCTTTATACTGCGTCATATCGTCCGTATAATCACCAAGATAACGGCGCCCTGTCTGGTCAAGGATCTGACTGCGGATAAGATACTGTTCATAGAATCCGTCACCCAGCCGTTTCGGGGCTTTATCCGGGTCCCACTGCAGCTGCTGATACATATAGTCCGAAGACAGGAAATTCCGTTTATTCGTAAAGGCCGGATCTGTTTCTACAAGATATTTCGCCGTCGTTTCCGGATGGAGCGTATAAAGGGAACTGGTTAAATTAGCCGCCGTTATCTGCCAGGAAGCCGGTGTCGATGCAGGGTGTTTGGTATCGAGGGAGAACGGATCTAAATATGAAGAGGCTTCATTGCGTGCCGTCTCGGTAATATCCTGTCGATCCGGTACGGTTCCGTGATCCGCATAAGCACCTACAGCCAAAGATGAGGTATTGCTTAAATCTTCCTGGGGTGTCATGAAAACTTCCGAGTTATACCCGCGGCGTCTCGATTTATGGGGCCAGTGTCGTTTATAGGTATAGCTGCCCTGGGTCGTCCCAAACGTTACGGTCCGTTCCTGATTTTCCTTGGATATATTGACGACAGCACCGGACGCTGCAAGGGTCGTCCCTGCCGTAATCTGGCTGTTCGTATTATAAACGGCCCCGTCCAGCTTCATAGCCTGCCCGCTGCGGATAACGCCGGCATTGGTAGACTGTACTTCTTCATGAGAGGTCTGGGAATGGCTGCGGATAATCGTATAATTGTTAATCTTTTGGGTATCTGTCAGGCCTAAGGCCGCATTATGCTTTTCAGCTTGTGCATTGTAAGCTGTAATCTTTTCATCCAGCTGATTCAAGAGCGTTTGGAACTGGCTGTCCCAAGCATTCTGTGCATCACCAGCCGTTTCCGGGCGACCTGTCGCCATGGGTACCAAGCCAAAGGTCTGGAAAACAGGGTCATTCCATTCATAATTCGGAATCAGACTGCCGACTGGATGATCCGGGTCTGCCATTTCTCCGGGGTCAGGCGCTTCTACTGTATCATAGGCCGGCTCATACGTAGGCATAGCCTTAGGATGATGATAAGCCCCATAACCGCTGGAAAGGTTCGAGAACTCACTGCGGTCAAAGGCTTCTCCCTGTTCGGGATGGCCTGCCTGATCGATACGGATTTTCTCTGGATTATCTACCCATTCGCTGCTGACGCGTTTCGCAGAGAAAACGTCGTTTTCATTGCGAATCTGCCCGGCCTGAATCGTCAGGTTCCCCATGCTTTCAATAGAGGCACCCTGATTGGTCAGCGTGTCAGAAGCCGTTAACTGCATATCCCCACCACTGTACAGCATCGCATTATGTCGGTTTTCGATAGATTTTGCCTGTACGGTCAGCGAATTACGGGCTGCAATCGTCCCGGCTTTATGTGCCTCCAGTTCTTTTTGAACAGACTTCACAACCGCGAGTTGAGCCTCATAATCTTTATCTGCACTGGCAATAGCCGCCTTATACTGTGCTTCTTGGGCACTGCTGGTATATTTCGTGACATCTGCCGCATAGGCAGCTTCAAGGGCCTTTTCTTTTTCAGCCAGGGTCTTCATCGCTGCGGCCAGCTGTTCTTCCAGCTCAGCCTGACGGTAGTTTTCCAACCGATTTGTCTGAATGACCACGTCATCCCCATACATGCGCCCGTTTTCGTGATTGATGATACTTTCTGACGTCACGGCAACGTGATGCGTCCCATTAATCAGCCCCGTATTATCAAGGGTCGTCGTTTGTTGGACAATATCTTGTCCGTTCATGTCTCCGGTCGCAGTATTCTTGATTCCCTGTCCGGCTTCAACGGTCAGTGTCTTACCGCTTTCTATCCTGCGGCTGTTCATCAAGGTTCCATCGGTATTCAGGGTAAGGTTTCCATCAGCCATAACCGTCCCCATGTTCGCTGCACTATGGTCATTGCTCAGAGATTGATGCGTGGTAATCGTCGCATCCCCACCGCTGGCAATGACACCATTCAGCGGCAGTACATCTGAGTGAATCTTCAAATCCCCTTTTGAAGAAATCTTCCCTTTTTCCATATCAAGTATCTGCGCAGCCTGAATAGCAGCATCCCCCTGAGCAGATAGTTCCCCTTCACGGTTGGAAATCGTCTGTGCCTGTACATCCAAACTGCCGCCACTGACTACTTGGGCTTTATCATTCTGCAAGATTGTTGTCTTAACCGTGAGATTTCCCTTTTGCTGGACCTTGCCGTCCCGGCTGACACCGGCTCCGATAACACCGGTATTGACAATCCCGCTGTCCGACTGGATGACAGCCTCTCTGCCACTGGCCAAAGTCTGTTCACTCGTTACGGTACCGGTCGTATGCATGTTTAAAGCAGCATCACTATAAGCAGTCCCCGTCTTAGCAATATGAAGGTCCCCGTTATTTTCAAGAGATAAGGACTGAGATGCTGATATCGTACCTGCTATATTGACACCCAGGCCTTTTTCAGTACCCACAAGATAAATACGGTTGGCATACATGCCTCCGAGTGCTGCCACATCCAGTGCCACTTTCGGAGCCGTACGCATGCCTTCTTCATCCGCGGACGCTGGTGTTGTCTCCAAGGAGCCATAAGTAACTTCATTACGCCCCGTTACGATATGCGCCTCTTTCGCCCAGACACCTGCATTAAGCTGCACGGCCCGTGCCAGCATATCGACCTGATCCGTTTCTGAGGCGTCGAGGCCTTTACCCTCTACTTGGACGGTACCATCCGCTACCTGAATCGAAGCGACGTCCCCACTTTCTGCATACCGCGGTCGTCCCGTCGTGAGCATAGCCCGCGATGTATTGAGGAATCCACCGCCATTGACAGCGATACCGTTCGGATTGGCAACAATGACGCCGGCCCGGTCACCCGCTACTTCCAGAAAGCCCTTCATGGCCGTTTTATTCGTTCCAGTCACTTCATTGACAATAAGTTTAGCAGTGCCACGTCCTAAATTGGGGTTCGCTTGGACATATCCGGCAAGCTTCGTATTCGTCACCTTATGGGCATTGTTCAGGACCGCCCCCTTTTCCGGGACGTTGAAATCCGTATACAAATTGCGTGATACGCCAGAGGCCGTCGGAGCCGTAATCTGGACTAAAGGAATACCATTTGACGTCTGCTGTACCAGCGGTTGATGGGCCGCAGGCGCTTTGGGATCCGGCAAAATCGGTGCATCTGCTGCAAAGATGGCCGCCGGTTCAGCAATGAAAAGTCCCATGAGCAGCCAGGCTGTAATTTGTCGCGTCAAGATTGTATATTTCATTTCTGTCATCTCGTTTCTTCCATTACTTGCAAATATTTTTTAAAAGCGCCAGCTCAGCGTAATACCGGTTGTGACACGATCTGTACGATATCCATCGGGTTTATACAATGGGCAGCCGATAAAGGCATCATAAGAAATGCTAGACGAGAAATCCCCTCTCATCCCAAGGACAGCACCCACAATCGTATGCCCTAACAAGTCTTCGGTAGCCGGGCCATAAACGGCCCCTGTATCGACGCCTAAATATAGATCACTGTGCAGAGGCTCAATTCGAGAGGAAAGCTCATTACGCCAATACCATCCGCTTTCAGCCATCAAGGTCATTTCTCCATCAAAGCCACGTACGGTATAGCGGTTGCCGATACTGAGCATATCGACACCGTAAAGCCGGTCTCCTTTCGTTGTCCATTGACCGTGAAGAGACGAAGTATAGACTGCCGGCCGGTGCCCCATCGTAAACGCATGACGATAGTCCATATCCAAAAGCCACATATGATAGCGTGTCTTAGGCCCATCTTCATAGGTATTTTCCGGCATCGCACCAAACCAGCCCAATCCCATGCGATGGGAGAGGCGTCCGTACCACATATCCTCACCATGATATAACTGTTGTGATAACCCGATTTCCAAAGCGGTCGTATGCAGAGCTTGGATTGGGATTTCCAAATCGTTGATGTAGTAATGGGAATTTCTCTTACGGAGGCTGACATCGAAGTTCGTTTTCCGGTGCTGGTTCCGACTAATGAGGTGTTCCCAAGAAAGCATACTGATGTCACTCTTCCCACTGCTGATGAAATCATACGGTGTATTGGAAATAGTCTGATGATATTTATAATGGCTGTAAGAAATAGAGAATGTTTCCTTGCCGTAAGGGATCCGGTAATAGAACTGCTCTCCCCGTGTATCGCGTTTATACCCGTCGGCCATGCCATCCCCGTTGAGATCTACTTGAAGATAATCATTCGCATAAAAAGGATTGTCGATACCAAGGCCGGCACTAAGCTGCCAACGCCCAGTCTCACTAAGGCCGGAATCATCGATAGAAAGGATGCCGTGGACCGGGGAGGTGCGCTGAATTGTTAGAACAATATCGCTTTCTCCCGGTACTGCTGCCGGTACCAATTCCATATGGACATCTTGTGAACTCAGACGTTTCATCTGCTCGATGCCCTGTTCCAGCAGATGTACGTTCAAAATATCACTTTCCCAGATGGGAAAAGAGGTTCGCCATGGCAAATGAGCACTGCCTTCACTGTAACGCACGTGATGGATCCGTCCTACTTGGACATGAAGCCGTAGTGTACCGCCGGCAATATTCTGCTCCGGAATGGTAACCGTGACTCTCGCAATGCCGCGTTCTGCCGTGCCTGTTCTAATTGTTCCTGCTGCAGGACTGAATTGGCCGCCAACGCTGAAAAAGGGAGTACAGCCAGCACCAAAGCCAGACTGTATGACGAAAAGGAAAATTTCATTGAACCATTCACCTCGGTTAAATATACGATGAATACTATGTTTGTATTTTACAACAAACAATACATAAATTCAACAAATTGTAATATAACAGCATAGTACGCATAAAGTAATGTTCTTTAATCATTAAATATTCTAATTATAGCTTGTGTTTCACCATGTATTTATCAAACCGAGACTCTTTTAAGATTATAAATCAGAATATATTATTTATAATTATTCATCATCTATTAAATAATAAAAAAAAGAGGTCATCATGATTTGATAACCTCTTAAGATAAATGGATTTTGAAAATGGATAAATTATTCATCGGTATCGTCTGTTTCCTGCTGCAATTTGCGGTAGGCGGCTGCTACATCATATACAGGGACCGTCCTTTTTATTTTTACCTCCTTGCCATCAATAATCTGTGTATCTAAACAAATTAAAGATGATAAGATTTCCGTTTTTTCCTTCTCTTTTGCCGGTAGATATTCAACGATTTTATAATCTTTTCTAAATATTTGATTATGCAATACAACTATATTCGCTCGAACGTCGAAAGAATAGTATTTTTCTCTTTTCTCCTTATCAAGATAAGTTGGTACTATAAACTCCCCGCCCTTGTGCAATGCTGCAATATAATTAAACCCAATTTTCTCCCCCAAATTCACGAATTGCTCGTTCAGTGCTATTTCTCCTTCAAAAACAGACTCCTTTGTATATATAATATTTGATCTTCCAACCAGCCAATCTAAGGCCACTGCATAAAAATTAGCAACTTGAATTAACCTATTAAAAGAAGGGCTACTTTTATTGTTTTCAAATTGACTAATAGTTCCCGTATTCTTATAGCCCCAAACATCTGCTAATGTTTTCATAGATAATCCATAGGTTATCCGTAATAACTTTAATCTTTTAGAAAATAAATCTTGATTTGACATATAAAAATCTCCCATCAAAGGCTAGGTTTGTCTTTTGTAAGGAATTTCTTCCGGCAGCTGTTTTCTACGTCCTCTTTTATAATCGGCTCGCTGATAATATATGGCAAACAGCCTTTTCTTGCATTGGGGACTGCATACCGACTTATTTGTCCTCGTGTCCATGATATTGCCACAGATTACACAGCGATGAATTTGGGGAGGTTTTCTCCTTTTTATATTTCTTTTTTCATTGATTTGGGCCTTGTTTTTCCGATAATACGCAAGACCTTGGGGCGCGTCAACCGCTTTTACAGCGTCTTTTGCGCAGTGCTTACAATATCGCTGTACCGGAGACTGCACAATGTATTCCTCACCGCAAATTTCACATTTCCGACGAGAAATGCCAACTTTGACGGCTGTTCCTGCCTTTTGGCGTGCGAGAGTCCGCCTTCTGTATTCTTGTTGTTTAATAATTCTACATGCCGGGCAATACCAAGCCCTGGGGCCGCCGGGAAATACTCTCCCACATGCTCTGCATTTTCTAGGTCGGATGTTTGTAGTCATAAGTGATCCCCCTTATACATACAGGTTTTCCATCGTATTCATTTGATTGTACATTACTGAATACTATGGTGCGTGTTTCTTTTTGCTTTGTTACGAGATTTTGCACAATCGTTTTATTTCCGATACGCATTATTCTCGGCATGATGGGACAGACTGTGACTTTCAAAATAGCTTGCATCATGGTAATCTGTCGTTTGCCAGAGGTAAGTTGCAGCGAAGAAAGTTGAAAGTCTCCCCGGAAGCCAGCCTTCTTTAATACAGTGGATAGATTGGCTGTAATAGCTCCGACGAGATCCGGAGAATCATGTTCCAAAATGCAGCTGTATGTCCCTGCTTTATAGAACCATTGGTAATTCGCCTTGATATATACATTTTTTCTTTCCGGGTGTTTAGCTATCCATTCCTTTCCATTTTCAATATTATAGACGTTATGGAACCATTTCCCGTTTGTTACGAGTACATGCTTCATATTCTACCCTTCCTTTCTCTACTCCATGTTTCTGACGATATTTTAGACTTGCTGCTAGTTCTTTATCATGAATTCGTTTATAGTCGTCGATTGTTTGCCTGGCCATTTCTAATTCATCTTCATTAAAATAATCAGCCGGAGAAAATTTACCGAATCGGTCAATGCATTGAAACATATCCAATATAACGGTTAAAATATGACTTCCATAATTAGACATGTTTTCTTGCTGACTGAATGACGTTAAGGCAAGTTTCCACTCATCTGTTAAAAGATATTTTTTACGACGTCTCCTATCGGCATTGTATAGATGTATATATCGGCTACCGATGTAAAAAGTATAGGTATTTGAATAAAACGGCAGTGAAATTTTCCAGGGTGCTTTCATAGTTACCTCCTTTCAAGGATTAACAATGTTTAATAAGTACTATTAATATTTATCAAGCATTATTAATCCTTAATCAGCTCTAATAATTCCAATTAATTCTTTTTAATCGGCGGCCAGACACGAATAGTTTCCTTTACATCATTTTCTGGGGACGATATAACGTTTTCATTATCCTCATCCGTATCGGTAGGCGTTTGGTAATCATCGGTATCGCCAAATGCATTCCAAATGTCTTGCCGGACGCTTTCTACCGCATTGACATAATCAATGGTTTCCGTGTAGTAAGGGACACCTCCAGCTGCTTCTACAGCACCGGGGCCTGCATTATATGCAGCTTCTGCTAAAATATAATCTTCTCCAAAAGTACTGAGCTGTTGAGCCAGATATGCGACGCCACCATAGATGTTAGATTGTTCATCACGTGGATCTACACCCAGCATCGCAGCTGTATCCGGCATTAATTGAGCAATGCCGATGGCACCGGAACGAGACGCTGAATTTTGATTAAAATTACTTTCTATCGTGAATACAGCTGCAACCAGTATCGGATCGACACCATAATCATAAGCAGCATTACAGATATCTTCTGCAATAACTGCCGCTCTTTCACTGGGGATGAATCGAGCAACCTGGTTATACACCATGTCCTCCGGATTATAAGCATAGGCTGTCATGGTCGTCGCCATGACCATGACAGCTGCCATCAATATTTTTTTCATTTCTTTGTTACACTTCATACAGAAAAGGCTTGTTCACATCGTATATATCGCTCCATTCAGCATAGCTATCATTTGCCCATTCCCAATAATTTTCATCATTTCTATTCGGTATCCATTCAAAGGTTGGAAAACCAACATACCAATCTGTGTAAAGCAGCACATCATCGATATCATCGACATCAACATCAGCACCGATTTTCAAAGCATGAAAATATGACACACTTCCATCAATAGAATAATCCTCTTTATACGGGTCAAACATGTACGTTACACCTTCAATTTCAACAGATTCATAACATCCTAATTCTTTGGCAATTTGTTTTGTAATAATCATAGTATTCTCCTTTCAGAAATAACTGGTCAAATTTGCGTTTTCCGCTGTGTACAAAAAAGCATAGTGTCCGTTCGTGGGCAAGGGCAAGCCGCAGGCGCAGCACCGTATACCCTTGCCTACGAGCGGCGCTATGCTATCCTAACAAGGCGGAAACGCTTTGATTTTTTCTTTTTATTAAGGCTTTCTTAATCAAGCTTGCCGGGCCATTGTTTTTGAGTTGCTCTTTGTGATAGATTGTTTTTGAGTTGCTCTTTGTGATAGATTGTTTTTTAGGTTGGTTTTCGAGAATTTTCTTAATATCAGGTCGTTCCAAACTTTCTTTGACATACGGCTTATATTTTGGCAGATATGTTTCAACCAATCGTTCGATTTTATCAGCTTTGTATTTTTTGGCCATTTCAGCCACCATATAATCTGCTTTTTCCTTATCCGTTCTACAATAATTCACGGCAGCTTTTGCTTCGTACCAGGGCATAATTTGAGAGGTTTTTCAGAATGCTTTGGGGCGATGAGCCTCCATGTTTTCCGGCTCAAATCCCCGATTAATGACTTTCATAATTTCTTCCTCTCGAGGCTTTTCAAATTCCATGGAGGCTTCTAGCTGGATTTGATTTTCTGTGTATTTCTCTACGACTCTCAATCCTTTATGGAGTTCTTTAAGGGCATCCATTCCCTTTTGTTCAAGGATTTCTGATTCGCTGCTTACAAGCTCTTTTACGAACCGGTATCCGCCTATTTTCAGCTGTCCATCATAATATTCCTTGTCTTTGATGATGGGTATATCGCCATAAGATACGTTTAGTTTTTTCCATCCGGAAAGCTCGACAGGTTTCGTTCCGCCTTGCTCGTAAGTCCACATATCCCGATCATCCTGCATGAGCGCGTATAAAAATTGTCTTCCTTCGTCGCCTTTATAAATTTCTTTTTCTTTATCCGTTTCAAGCTCTACAACAAATTTCTGTTCAAAATCCTTTACACTTCTCTGCTCTATTTCCTTTAGGAAGGGTTTTACTGGCAGTGATTCATCCTCTAAGCCCGGAGCAATGAAATTGCCTTTATAATCGGATACGAGTGGGTTTTTCAGTTCGACGATAACGCCCTCTTCTTTAGATCCATAGAAATTAGGTGATTTTACATCCAGGGCCATTTCTCCATATTTTTTCCGTACATCGATTTCATTGGCAATATCTGCTTTTTTAGGTACATGATACAAGTAGGTATCTACTCGATTTTCTATTTTTCGGTATGCCGGATGACTGGCTAGGAAACGGCTTTCGCTTTGAAGGAGAGCCTCTGTTTTTTGTGCAAGGTCTAAGTCCGCCTTTTGATATTCCTGTACAATCGTTCTAGCTTCTGATTCTCTTATAACGTCCTTATTTTTTTCGTAATTTGCCTTAAATTCATCATTTGCATTGAAAAGTTTCAATTTTAATCTTTCTTCTATTGCATCTTCTTGGATGTTTCGATCAAACGCTTTTTCCCGAAATGTTTGCAGAGCGGCATATTGCAGACTTTCAGTTACAGTACCTTTGTTCCCGGTTTGGAGCAGTCCTTGTTCTAACTGGATATTCTGTTTCCAGTCGTTAAATTTCACTTGAAAGGATACAGGTTTTCGATAGTTCGGATCATCGACATTTTCAAAAAGGCGGCGGTCTTCCTGAACGATTCCATAGAGCAGGTCGTAAGCTTTATCGCCTTGTAATTTAGCACCTTTAGGAATAAGCGTATCCTTCATTTGATAATCCATATTCATCGTAACTTCGAGCTGCTGCATAGGATCTGCCATCATTTCTTTGATTTCACGAGCCTTTTCGGCAATTCGTTTGATTTCAGCTGCACTATACGCTCCATTGATTTTTTGGGCTGCTTTATCGGCACGATAAGCACTTTTATAGAGTATCCTTGATGTTAAATCGTGTTCGAGATACTCCGTAATAGCCGGGCCGTCTTTAATTTTGTAAGGGTTCGTCACGCCAGCATATTGCAAAAGCTTGGTCATGGCATATTCTCGCTCTAAAGCTCTTTGTGCCGGAACAATCGCATCATGCCAGGTATTTTCAGATGCCAGTTGCCGCAAGGCTTTCATGTTTTCACGCGGATCTTCAAACAGGGCTTCGCTTGGCAGTTCGATGCCATTGTCTTTAAGCATGGTTTTTAAATTATTGGTTATTTCTTCTGTTGAACGTTGAGGAGCTGCTTCATACGGAGGTATACCTTCAATATCTTTTCCATTATATAGTTTGAGCGTTACCAGGTGATATTTAGCATCTTTAGTGACGAGATACTCAAATTCTTCTGGTTTTGCACCGTCACGTACTTTCCATCCGGCACCGCGTATGTTTGTCATACACATATATCTCGGATCATCTGCATTAAGCAACATCCCTTTCAGATAATTTGCACAGGTCATGTCTTTTCTTGTGAACGATCCGTCTTTGTTCATCTTAACCTGGCATGGCATTTTTTCCATGGTCGTAAAAAAAGCACCTGTTTCCCGGAGATTTTTTACAAGCTGTTCTTTTATTGCCATTCGACGATGCAAACATTTTGCTTCTTCTTCTTTGAAGTGTTCTTCCGTATTTTTGAACTGTCCTTCTTTTTTTGCTTCTCTTACCGTTTTATTCCGGTATCTCGTTTTTGGCGGTCGACTTTGGCTGATTTCCGGGGCTTGTCCGAAAAGAGATTCTAAACGGTCGTAGGCTTCGTATCTCGTGGGGATTCCTTCATTTTTCATGACCAGCATGTAGATATCTCCAGATTCTCCTGTGAGCCAGTCTTTCCGCATATTTAGATTTTGTCCGTCGCGGGGATTGGTAGAGTCGAAAAGAGAGAGTTTACCGCCGCTTTTTAAATTGCCGCAACGACTTTGGTCGGGTGTATAAAATCTCCGATCATGATATCGTGCGCCCTTTGGTACTTTATCATCCCTGGATAGATTCCCCATGCAATATTCTTGAAGGAAGTTTTGAGTCTTGAAATATGCGTAGTTGCGTTGTTTATTTTTTCGCTTCGCCATATTGATCACTGCCCTTCGTAATCAAATCCACTTGTTTGGTCATCATCCATCATCTGCTGATGTGCCGCCGGATTTTCCATAGCCATTTCTAAAGTATCCAAATAACTTACACCGTATTCTTCTTCAGCTGCCATGATTCTGTCAGCTTCTTTTTCACTGATCCCTGTGGCACATAATTTTTTCTTGTATAACGCTTGTACATCTGCATAACTCATTTGTTCAATCCCCTTTCATTTGTTGAATTAACCCTTGTTATAACTGCGCTCTAACGTCCGCTGTCCATAGGTAGTGCCGTCACTCCAATGTTTCTCGTCCCATTTCGAACGCATCCGTCCCGATGAGCGAAAAATACGATCGGTTTGTGCCAGGTCATTGTCGTTTCGGAAATTAATATTCCAGCAAAAATACAAATCGTCTCGGCTGCGGTCACCCGTCCATGCATCTTCCCCGTTGTAGAGCGCCTGCAGGATATCTCCGTTTTTCTGTTTGAACAATTTCTCTAATAATCTTTCGTCGCTTTCTCTTAATTCAGCTTTTATTGTCTTTGGTGCAGATTGACTTTTCTTTTGAGGTGGCGGCGATACAAGTTTGGAGGTAAGGCTATCAAGGATTTTCTGCCCATCTCGAACAGGTACATCATTGATAGCATCTCCTGTTACCGTAAAATACCGATCCTGTCCATATATCTCGATATCTTCTTTTCGTATGCCTTTTCGTCCATCTTTAAGTTGGCCTGTAACAATGATATGTATACCTTTCTTCGAGGGACTTTTTTCGCTGTACGAATTGCATTTATGCAACAAATTTGTTGCATTTTCATTTATGTTTTCCTGCTCGTCGATACAATGATCGATGTCTATACCAACAAAGGGGGCATCTTTTGTAAATACGAATCCCAGTCCGTCATAATGGCAAGCTACCCGGCAGGCTTCTGAATAAGTCGCCCAGGTTAGCGGGTCATTTACTTTAGCAGCTTTTCCCGATTTCGGATCATAAGGCATTTTTACCATACGTCCATTTTTCTCGGTATATTTCCAGACTACCCATTGGCAGTATTCTCTCAGTACTTTAGGTATCATTGCATCGCAGCCTCCTTTTTAGTTCATCTTTCCATGCCTCTTGATTGTGTATTTTCAGGTTTTCTCATGACAGTCACTCGACGTCTTGGACGTTCTTTGATCTGCTCCGAAGTTTTATTTGAATTAAGTTCATCTTGCAGGATTTCTCTGTTTTTCTGTAATTTTTGAATCGTTTTCGAGGTATAGGATTTGTCATTTTTTTGATTGAAAAACATTTTTTCAGCTCCCAACATGACGATACAATCTCGGAGGGATTCATTACTTTTAACAGCTCTTGAAATAACGGCGTCTTTAAATTCACTTTCAGCCCGAAGAAGTGTATCTTGAGTATTCTTATACGCATGGTAAGCACGTATTTCTTCCTTTCGATTCTCTATCGGCCCTCTTTCAAATTGTGAATATTTTTCCCATGCCAGTTTTGTAGTCTGTACAAGCTTTCCAAAAATAGCCTGTTGGATTTTAGGCGTATACAGATGGTCGAAAAGCAGCTCTCTTGTTGTCGTTCTCTTTTGTTCTTTCAGCAGCCGCTCGTAAGCTTGGTTTACAATCATAGATCCTATCGGTGCCGGATTAATTTCATCGAGTAATTTATATAGGAATTGATCCATTTTCTGACTCAGCTTTTTCGAAGCATCTGCTGATATAAGCGAATTTCTTGCATCGTAATTTTCTTCTTCATTTATTTTTTTTACCTTAAAATACTCAGCCGGGGCGATTTGTTGAACATAATCCGGGTGAAGTTCTACAACGATTTCCTCAATCATAAGTTTCGATTGTTCACGATTTCTCCAGGATTCAGCCATAGTCAGTGCTTCTCCTATTGATTTTCCGTAGCCCTCACAATCCAGAGTCATAAGAATCCCTTTTTGCGCTTTAGCAGCTTCGAGGTCTTCATCATAAGGTTCAGGTGAAAACTGCGAATATGGCACTGCATAGCCTTGGATGATGTGTGGATTAGATGGGCAGGGATATCCATAAACAACTTTTCCTCCGGCGGGTGTGAGCATATATTCGTAATCAGTATTATAAGTACGGCTTAGTCCCCATATTTTTCCATGATCCATAATGATTCCTCCTTTTTTATGTAGTCCTTATCGTTCCATTTGACTGTCTTTGCTCGGTGCATTTCTTCTGACCGTTACTTTTTTCTTTTTTTGTGGCTTTTTGTCTGGGATAGTGATGGATCTTTTAATCGGTTGAAAATCCTTTTCTTTTGTCTTTTTTATAGTGTTCCCAGAGGTGTTTTGAATTATTTCAGAGAGATTTTTTTGAGTAACTTCAAACTTTCTAACAGCTAATTTTTCGGATGGCCATTTTTTAAAGGTGTTCCACGCCTTTTCGATTTTTTGGGTTTGGTCGTCTGTGTAAGGATGTCCCAGTGATTCCAGTGCTTTGAGATGAGCAACTGTCTTTATATCGCTGTATGAGGGTCTGAATCTTAGATCTTCGTAAAATTTCAGCTCTTCATGGATGGGCATTATTTGGAGATCCTTTATGATTTCTCCATATTGGTTTTGTTCCGCCTGTTTAATTTTGTCTCTGAAATATTCATGACTGTGTTGAGGATTGACACTTATGTTATCTCCAACAGTTAGGTTAGTGAGCATGTTTTTATAGAGTTCAGTATTTTTTTTAAACGAAGGTTTTTCCCAATCAGCAGTTTTTTGTTCCAAACCATCAGCAGCTTCGATTACGTCCCGGAACGGTGTAGCGGTTTCTTTCAAATAATTTACTAGGGCCATATACCCGTTTTTAGCATTCGATAGATTAAAGGTATTTCCATCACCAATATCCCAGCGGTCGCTTAACTTAACGGGTACATCGGGATGTGTGATGGTTACATATGTCTTGACATAACCACCATTGCCAAGACTGGCAGTTGCATCATCTTTAATGAGGTCGTTCATGAGTTCATTTAGTTCGCTACCTCGATATTCTTTTTCACACTGATACAATCTTCCGCCAAGTTTTTCGATTTCTTCGCCCGGTGTCATTTCTCTTGATATTGCATCGGCAATAGTATAATCAGAGAATGAGAGTTTACCGCCGCCGATTACTATTTCTTCATCAGTCCCGATACCTTTTTCCACAAAGGTTAGTTTTGCAGAAAGCTTTTCTAAAAAATCGTCTGCTTTAGATCTTATCGCTTCTTTAATTTCTTCTTTGGACTGAATCTTTTCTGAAACTTTCTCTATTTGCAGTTTTTTTTCAATCATGTGTTCCTTTATGTAGTCCGTTATTTTCTGGGCTTCGGCGGCTGCGCGAAAAAGTTCATCCGGGTCTTTTTCAATGACTTCAGCCCAGTTCTGCAGGTAGGCCACATGATTTTCGTAATGTTCTTTACCAGGAGCAACTCCATATTCCTGGGCAAGGAACATAGATGCCATTTCAGCCCTCAATTCCTCTTTGGCGTATATTTCTCCGCCAAAACCATCAGAACGGACGATACCGTCTCGATTCATACGATGTTCTGCCCCCGTCGAATGTGCAATTTCATGGGCGACGGTAGCATAGAAATTTCCCAGTGTCTTAAAGTCTTCCCTAGGCATAACGTGTACACAGTCTGTTGATAGTTGGTAGTAGTTCCTATTTTTCTGATCAAAGACGATTTCTGCCTCGCTGTTGGCAATCATAGCTTCCATAGCTTCGTCGCGGTCTTTTTCATCAATGGTGATTTCATGCTGCGCCGGTGGAATGTTGGCTATTTGATCGCCGTTAAATACGATGTAGCGTCGGACGAGAGGTGGATTCAATTTTTTTATGACCGGTTTCATTTCACCACTTTCGGGATCGCGCTGCATTTTGGGTACGAGTTCCCCCGTTGCCGGGTCTTTCTCCATAACTTTTTTGGTATACTGCCAATATTCAATCGGTATTCCTTTAGAACCCTTTTTGATGTGTGGCTGCTCTTCGTGAGGCAGTCCTTCTTTTTGCAGTGATTTCACCTGATTGAAAGTGGCCCATCGCGTATCTTTGAAATCAAAGTAGTTAGCCGCTATTGTTAGCATCATGTTATTGATGCCGTGGTATTTTGTGTCTTTTCCCTCTAAATCTGCGATGAGGTTACGGTGTGGACGGCCATAATGACCGCTGTCCCAGAAAAAAGGCTTTCCGGATAGAATATCCTTTACGACTTGTTTAGACAAGCTTTCTCGTTCTTCTTGTACTTTCGGCGGTAATGGCATATTATTCTCTCCTCTCTATTGGATACGAGCTGCATTATCGGCTTCCGATTCATTTTCTAGTTCCTGCTTTTCTTCGTTAGTGAGAAGATCAGCATCGCGGGGGTCCATGCCGCCTTCAATTTCCATAATGTCAATCGGTTTTGTCATTGTTATGCTCCTTTCTATTGAAATTCATTAAAAATATCAGGAAGGTCAAAAAACAAATTTTCTTGTTCCTGTTTAATAAGCCATTTTATGAGATAGCCGGCTTGATAAGGGCTTTTGTCATCCACAAGGGTGTTGAAACTTATGGTAGTCCCATTTTTATCTAGTCTGAAGAAAGCATCAAAACGATTATAACTGCCATAAGTGATGGAGCATATTGCCTCTATTGGTGTTTCAAATACCACATTTATATCTTCTTCATCATTAATGTAAATTTTCCACTCCTTATGATCTGAATCATTGCAATACTGATTCCAGAGCTTCACAACGTCGTATTCTGACATTGATATCAGCTTATTTGCCAACATATTCTGTAGTAAGTTTTGTTCCACCATTTAAAACATCTCCTTATAGAATTATTTTTTTCTTTCTAATTGTCGTTCATATCCTTTGGATAATCCTTCTCTGCGTACTGCTACATGGCGTTTCCGGCATTGTGGGCATTGCTTTTCATGATTCTTTTGGGCAATCTTTTTTTCTGCAGTATCTCTCATCTTATTGCCCATCGAATAAGTTATGCCAGCTCTATCCATGTAGGAACAAAGCACCGTTAGCCTGTTATTGTATAGTGTTTGGAGAAATTCAATGGTATTCGGGTTCCCCTCCTTGATACTAAGTTTGATTCTTTGATCCAGGTCACGAAGTTCTTCGGCAGATTTGAAAATGTACTGCTTATGGGCATTGGTCAAATGAGCTGACATAATTGACAAGTCATCTTCTGCCCCGTCTAAATTAATCTCGATAGAGTACAGATTTTCTGAGTTGCTTTGTTTTTCATCCGTCAGTAGTTTTTCTTGCTTCATGTTTTCCTCCTTCATACTGTGTACATATACTCTAATCTCTGTTCTCTAGCGTCACTATGTGCGAACAGTAACGTCACACAAGGCGCACAATGTGACGCCATTATAAATGGCTTAAAATAGGCGTTTACAAGGATTTCCTAAGGGTATTATCATGAGGATGTTAACACCCCTGTTAACATTCCTATTTTTTTCGGTTAATACCCGGTTAACAAGTTTTGCACTTTTTTCGCACTTCAGTGTCACATAAGGCGCACAATGTGACGCCGCTATAAATGGCTTAAAATAAGCACTTGCAAGGTTTTTTGAAGGCATTTCGAGGCCGATGTTAACATCTCTGTTAACACGCTGTTAGCATTCGGTTAGCACCTAGTTAACGTGAATGTTATATAAATTATGGATATACTTTTAATAAATATTTAAGTTGCTAATTTATTCCTGGCTGCAGCAGCTTTCTTCTTTCAGATCTAAGTTTTCGCATACTCTCACGGCTCGCAGCATTCCGCCTCTGTTTTCTCATCCGCCTGGCACTATCGGTTTCGCTTCCGACCAAGAGTTCGAAATGAGTGATATATAATACTTGGTCGTTTATGGATGAAAGCAGCCCTGCCTTTAACAAAGTATCTACACCAACTTTTACAACAGATGTACTCATACGGACTTTATGAGACAGATCTTCTGCGGTATATGGTATTTCTTCATTGTTTAGTATTCGTACTAGGCGCCCTTCCGTATTGAGGGCGATTTTACACAGTAAGATATATAGAGAGAAATAGTTTCCACCTTCAGTTTGTGTAAGCAGCCATTCAATCGGATCGCTTTCGAGAAAGTCTTCCGGCAGTTTTAAAAAGTACCATCTTTTGTTTTTGCTCATGCAGACCTTCTTTCTTCACTAATCCATACAGGCAGGGATTGCCTTGTTGGTCGTGATAGATATCTCATACCGTTGCGGCTGTAGCTTACAGACAATGATATTGTCAGCTGCAAGATCATATCCTATATACTGACCTGTTTTTTGATTTCGGATAATGTTTGAAAAAACAATCTTCCGTCCATTTATTTCGAGAGTAATCATAAATTCATCATTCTTTGTTTTCATGGGCTATTTTCCTTTCAGCGGCTTCAACCACATTTACTAGATCATTACCCTCAAACTGCGCTAAAAATGCGTTCAGGGCGAATTTACGCACTCTGGGATAGCGCCCGAAGTATATTGTTGGCAATAAATCTAGCCTAATCAGTCTCCGGACAAATCCTTGAGACGTTCCTAATTTTTCTGCTACATCAGGTACGGACAATAATTCGTCCATGCTGTCGTAGATGACTTTAATATCCGGGATATTCGACATAATATCACCTCTTTATTCAGGAATTTAAATTGCATATATGCAATTTATACTACAAAAAAAATATCAAAAGTTTCCTCGTTACTGAGATGCAATTTATTACGAATAATAAAGATTTCATTACGAGTGAAGTCGCTGATCCCATGCATCTTGCGATAAAGCGTAGTTTGGTTAATTCCTAGCCAATTTGCAACATCGCCTAATGTGAATCCATTTTTGAGAACGGTATACTTAAATTTGTAAATATCGAACATTTGATTCACCTCTTTTCGTTTGCATCTATGCAATTATTATAAAATATTGCTTTGTTATTGTCAATGCATAAATGCAAATTATATGGCATTGTCGCTATAAATATTGCATTATTGCATTTTTTCTTATATAATGAATTATAGAAATCGAGGTGACTATATGAAAACGGTAAACTCAATTATCCGTGATAACAGGCTAAGGTTACAGTATACGAAGGCTGAATTAGCTGAAAAAGTGGGAGTAAATGCTAGTACGATTACTCGATGGGAGTCTGGCGAGGTGGCTAATATGACCAGAAAAAATATGATTAAATTAGCCGCAGCTCTTCAAATCTCTCCAATCGATTTATTAGGAAAATCGGATGATGTTCCCGACTCTGCACCCCTGACACCGGAAATAACACTTTCTAAAAATGAAGAGGAGTTGCTTGTTTTATATAAGAAATTGGATTCAGAGGATAAAGCTGAAATCAAAGGTGAAATTAGAGGAATGTTAAAAGCTGACAAATATAAAATTAAGGTCAAAAAAGACGAGGCAATTTAATTATCATTGATTTTATAGGCAGGTAATTACATGAAATTTTACTCTAACTCTGAAAATATTCTAAATAAGTGTCCTGGTAAATAGATTCTTCTCTTGTTTTATAGCAGTTTCAAGGGACATTTGAAAGGAGGACATATAAATGGCTTATTTTCGGAAAAGAGGAGAAAAATGGTATTATACGCTGACATGGACTGATGATAAAGGAAAATACCACAAATCAGAGCGTATTGGTGGGTTAACTAAAGCGGATTGTCAAAAGGCTTGGCGTGAAGCAATAGCAGCCGCCCGTTTCTTTTTCAAAGCGCCAGTGCTGGCGGACGTCGGGATACTTTTCGTGATCGACTTCGCTGAGGAACATGTCTAAGGGACGGATGAAATCGCGGTATTCGCCGTACAAGGTCTTGTAGACGACATACGTTTCTTTCGTTGCGGCATCGTCGGCAAGACCGATGATACGGTATCGCTTCTGCTTAAAATGGCGCCACGTTTCCCCCGGTTTGGGCAGTTCCCGGCCGGCTACAAAGGCACTGAGAGCTCCCAAAGACGGCAAAAAAGCGGCTGCCTTCACCCATTTGGCATCGACAAATCCTTGGTCAACCATCGCTTCTAAGAAAGCCTTCATGGGCTGATAGTAGCCGTTGAAATCGAGGAAGGCGAAGCGTCCTTTGAGGTGACCGAGTTTTACTTCACTCATGACCTGGCTGATTTCTTCTAACGTACCGAAGCCTCCGGGAAAAGCCAGGAAGAGGTCGCCCAATTCCATCATCTTCGCTTTGCGTGAAGCCATGTCCGGCGTAACGATGAGCTTTGTCAGGCCCTCCTGTTGGAGCGCCGTATCGATAAATTCCTGAGGCTCTACGCCGATAACGGTGCCGCCCTTTTTTAGGGCTCCGGCAGACAAGGCTCCCATGAGCCCCGTTCGGCTGCCGCCGTAAATCAAAGTATGGCCGTGGTCGGCAATCCAAGCTCCCAAGGCCGAGGCGCAGGCTTCATAACTGGGATCGTTTCCCCGGCTGGCGCCGAGGTAGACTGTAATATTCATCGCACTTCCCTTCTTTCCGCTGTATGTCATGGCTCTTCCCGCCATTGTATGCTACAATAATACTATCTATTATAGCATATGTGAGGAGTATTCCGCTGTATGAAGGGCAGAAAAAGTCAGTATTTCAAAGAGCTTTTTCTATCGAGGTATACGTAAAAGGCGTATTCACAAGAATATTCTTGCGAAACGCCTTTTTCTTATCTATGCGAAAACGAAAGGAGCCGATCCCTTGCCTAAAGAAACAGATGCGCCTAACTTTTTTATCGGCCGCAGCGACACCATTGCCAACAACGACAAATTATCTCATAAATCCCGCCAAAGCCTGTATACGGCCCGGGCGGCCAATACGGTCGACGCCTATCGCTCGGACTGGAACGACTTCTGCGACTGGTGTTCCTACCACGACTTATCGTCCTTTCCGGCGGAACCGGAAACGATTGTAAACTATATCAACGACCTGGCTGACAATGCCAAGGCCAACACCATTGCCCGACGCATCAGTGCCCTCACGGAAAATTTCGATGCCGCCGGTGTCAAAGACAATCCCTGCCGCTTTCCCATCGTCCGCAACGCCCTGCGCGGTATCAAGCGCATGAAGGGCACCATTCAGCACGGTAAGGCACCGGTCCTCTTCGACGACATCAAAGAAATGCTGACCTTCCTCGAAGGCAAGGACATCCAACAGATTCGGGACCGGGCCATCTTGCTGGTCGGATTCTATGGGGCCCTGCGCCGGTCGGAATTGGCCGGCATCGACGTCGAAGATTTAAAATTCACCCGCCTGGGTCTTTTAATCACCCTGCGCAAATCGAAGACCGACCAATTCGACCAGGGCCAGATGATCGCCATCCCCATGGTAAAGGATACGAATCTCTGCGCCGTCACGGCGTTAAAGAATTGGCTCGACATGAGCGGCATCACGACGGGTCCCGTCTTTCGCGGTCTGACCAAAGGACACCATATCCGCAAGACGCGGATCTCCGATAAGGCCATTGCCCTCATCGTCAAGCACTATGCCGAACTCATGGGCATGAACCCCGATGATTACGGGGCCCACAGCCTGCGCCACGGCTTTGCCACATCGGCCGCCCAGCACCACGTCGAGGAACGGCAGATCATGCGCCAGACCCGTCATAAGTCACAGGCCATCGTCCGCCGCTATATCGACGAAGCCGACCGCCTCGTCGACAGTCCGATTTTAAAGATTACCGAAGATAAGTCTTAAGGGACCAGCTGTGCAGCCAAGACTTGCCGCACATGGCCGGCCTTGCCGGAAGCGACAGGCAGGCGCAGGACTTGACCGGGTTGGATGGCACGATCGCCGGTCAGTTTATTTTCATCGAGGATGGACTGGATGACCTGACGTACATCCGTATCTTCATCGACGACGACCGACGCCAGCTGCCAAACGGTCTGCCCCGGTTCAACGCGAACGGAAACGTATTCCTGTGAAGGCTGATAGCTCCAGCCGATTTGGGTGCACATAAAGATAGCCAGGCCAATCAAGGCGACATATTTTAGTAACGGGCCTCTCCCTTTTCGTCTTCTTCTCATGGTTATCACTCCTAAGTAAAAACGAACGTTCTAAGAACAAGTGTTCGTCGACACCCTTATTATAGCTTCGAACAGTTGTTCTTGTCAAGGCGATTTGAACAAATGTTTGATTTTTTTCGGTATTTTCGGTATAATGTGACTAGCTATACTGGAATGATTGTAACTTGCCAGAGACTGGAGTGACTATATATGATTACCAATGAAAAAATGCTGACGACCCGTCAAAAACAGATATTAGAATACATCCGCACCTGTGTCCACCAATTCGGCTATCCCCCGTCGGTCCGGGAAATCTGTAAAGAAGTCGGCCTCAGTTCGACGTCGACGGTCCATGGCTATCTCCATCGCCTGGAAGATCTGGGCTATATCCGCCGCGACCCGGCTAAGAACCGAACGATCGAACTCCTCGACGAAGGTTCGTGGCGTTCGAAGAAGATCGTTCCCCTGCCCCTCGTCGGCCAGGTCCGTGCCGGAGCTCCTATCTTTGCCGAAGAGTGCGTCGAAGACGTCTACCCCTTCCCGGCTGATTTCATCGGCAATGACGACTGCTTCATGCTCATCGTCCAAGGGGACAGCATGAAAAATGCCGGCATCCTCGAAGGCGATCAGCTCATCGTCCGCCATCAGGATACGGCAGAAAACGGTGAAATCGTCGTGGCCCTCATCGACGATGAAGCGACCGTAAAGCGTTATTTCCGCGAAAAAGATGCCATTCGACTCCAACCGGAAAATGATGAATACGAACCGATTTACACGCGAAACTGCAAGATTCTCGGCAAAGTCGTCGGCCTCTACCGTCAATATTAGGAGGTATCTTTATGGTTGATGTTGCTGCGGCAGCTGCCAACAGTGCCCTCTTTGACGGCATCCGCCCCGAAGACCGGTCAGCCATGCTCACCTGCCTCGGTGCCCAGACGAAGACCGTCCGGAAAGGGGAATTCTTGGTTCTGGCCCAAGACGAAGTCCGCTATATCGGCGTCGTCTTAAGCGGTGAAATCCACATGATCCACGAAGACCGCTGGGGCGACAAGGCCGTGTTGGCCGTCATCAAAGAAGGCGGCCTCTTTGGGGAAACCTTCGTCTGCGCTACAATTTTGCAGTCTTTAGTCACCTTCCAAGCCGTCAAGACGACGACCTTCCTGACCTTGCCCTTTCAAAAAGTCCTCCACGTCTGTACACAGGCCTGTCCTTTTCATCATCGGCTCATCGAAAATATGCTGCACCTCATTGCCGCAAAGAACGCCCAGCTCATGGAAAAGTTGGAGATCGTCTCGAAAAAAACCTTGCGCAAAAAGCTGCTGACGTATTTTTCCTTCCAATCAGAAAAGGCCGGCAGCCCGACCTTCACCATTCCCGTGACGCGAAGCCAGCTGGCCGACTACCTCTGTGCCGACCGAACAGCCGTCGCCCGGGAAATGTCGCGCATGAAAGAAGAAGGACTCATCGATGTAAATCAACAGACCGTTACCTTAAACTAAATACAAAAAAGGGAGCACTGCCAAGGCATTTGGCGGTACTCCCTTTTTGCATGCCGTATATTACAGATTTACTTCTTTAAAGCCAGGCCGTCGTGGAAGGCTTTGCCGACGACGGGGCCGATGAGGCGATACGTCTTGGTGCTGCTGTCATACATGATGGGCTGGAGTTTGTCGTAGTCGACGAGCCCGTCGGTGAGGACCGATTCATCGGCTTGCTGAGCTACGATTTTTCCGACGAGGATCCCCGTTTCGTCGTCATAGCTCTTGCATTCGCATTCGAGGGTGACGGGAAATTCTTCGATGATCGGGGCCTTGACGTGGCGGCTTTCATGGACGTGGCAGCCGGCCACTTCGATCTTATTGACGCGGTTCCCCGTTTCGACGCCAAAATAATCGGCCAGGACCATCGTATCCTTGGTCGCAAAGGCAACGGTAAAGGCGCCGGTCTTTTTGACGTTGTCCGTCGTCTTGTGTTTATCCAAAAAGAGTGTGATTTCATCGAAATCGGACTGGGAACCCCAGGCTGCGTTCATGGCATTGGGAACGCCATTTTCATCGTAGGTTCCGATAATGAATACCCCTTCCGGAGCGATACAAGCTTCTTTTCCGGAAAATTCTTTACTCATGATGTCATTCCCCCTTACGGTTATTTTCTTTATTATAGCAGAAACTCGTGGACGATGGATACAGGATGCGGTTAAAAAGGCAAACCCGGCTGCCGCAGACAGGCTTCGGCAGCCGGGTTTATGCCCGATATGACCTTTATTTTGTTACCGTCAGTGTGTCGTCGAAGGACTTACCGGTGACGAGGCGTATGTGACGGTACGTTTCGGTACGGCCGTCTTAGGTGATGAACTGATGCTGGTCGTCGAGTGTGCCTGTTTTTTTGCCGCAGCAATACCGTAAGGAATGGCCAGGAAGACGACGGCGCCGACGAGATTGCCTAAGGTGACCCACAGGAGGTTGTAGCCGAAGCCGGAGAAGCTTACGGCCATGCCGGCCGGATTGAGGAGTCCCAAGGTCAGGACGGTCATATTGGCCACACTGTGTTCAAAGCCGCAGGTAAAGAAGGCGTAGAGACACCAGAAAGTCATGATCAATTTCCCGCTGTCAGACTTGCAGCGGAAGCCGCACCAGACGGCGAGACATACCAAGACGTTGCACAAGATGCCCCGCAGGAAGAGAACCAACGGCGGCAGACTCATTTTGGTCGCGGCGGCTCCTGCCAGGGCCTGTCCGACACTGCCTGCCGTCCCGGCTGCCCCGTAGAAGAGGAACGATAAGATGACGGCGCCAACGAAGTTTCCAGCGTAGCAGACGACCCACAGGTGAACGACGTCGACCAAAGAAACGGTCTTTCCGCGCCAGCCGCTGAAGAGGACGAAGGCGTTACCTGTAAACAATTCTGCCCCGGCCATGATGACCAGGCTGAGGGCGACGCCAAAGGACAGGCCCATGGCAATCTTATTCATCGGAATCGGTCCCAGTGTGCCGCTGACCGTAAAGGCCAGGAGGACGCCGAAGCCGATATAGGCCCCGGCCAGTGCTGACAGGAGAAAATACCCCAAAGGGTTATTTTTTAACAAACGTACCTTGGCAGCCGCACCGGCAGCGGTTGCTGCATATTCTTCATCATACATAGTACCTCGCCTCCTACTTCAAACAAAAATAACGGATGCCGTTCCAATACAACGGCGTACAGACCTCAGCTTTAGGCGGTAAGCTCAGGTCCTTCATGATCCGGCGCAGAAACGCCTCCGGTCCCGTCCAATTGACGATATAGCCGAAATGTTCTTTGCCGCCCGGCACTTCCGGATCCATATATGTTTGGGCGTAGGCGTAGACATGGCTGATGATGTTGATGACGCTGTCGGCGTCGGCCCATTTCAAAAAATCGATGCCCCTGCGGGGATTCTTTTTCCGCAGCGCATCGGATTGAACTGAGGTTCTTTGTCTAATTGGCAAAGACAGTTTGAAAGGTTTCAAAGGATACATCTATCCCCTATCCGTGCCTCTTTCAATCCATGATTTTTTCACATCTTTTGATAACAAATCGCTTTTTTATTTTGTTCTTATTATACCACAAACGAGCCATTCAAATAGTTGTCACTGTAATAAATATTGAAAAAATATCATTATACATATATCAATAAATCATGGTTCTTTTGTCTTTGTTCCGAAAAGACAAAAGCGGCTCCCATAGCGGAAGCCGTTTTTTTGATTCTTTGTCGACTATTCAGCGATTTTTTTAGCCGCCACACCATAGGGAATAGCCAGGAAGAGGATGGCGCCGACGAGGTTCCCTAAGGTAACCCACAGAAGGTTATGTCCGTAGCCTGCCAGGCTGACAGCCATGCCGGCCGGATTGAGGAGTCCCAAGGTCAGGACGGTCATATTGGCCACGCTGTGCTCAAAGCCGCAGGTAAAGAAGGCGTAGAGACACCAGAAAGTCATGATCAGCTTGCCGCTGTCTGATTTACAACGGAAGCCGCACCAGACGGCAAGACAGACCAGGACGTTGCACAAGATGCCCCGCAGGAAGAGGACCTGCGGAGAGAGGCTCATCTTAGTCGCAGCCGCCCCTGCCAAAGCCTGGCCGACACCGCCGGCCGTACCGGCAGCGCCGTAGAAGATAAAAGATAAGATGACGGCGCCGACGAGGTTGCCCAGGTAGCAGACGACCCACAAGCCGATGACGTCGGTCAAGGTAACTGTCTTTTGCCGCCAGCCATTGTAGAGGACCATGGCGTTGCCCGTAAAGAGTTCGGCACCGGCGATGATGACCAAGCTGAGGGCGATGCCAAAGGACAGACCCATGGCGATTTTATTCATCGGAATCGGTCCCAAAGTGCCCCCTACCGTAAAGGACAGGAGGATGCCGAAGCCGATATAGGCACCGGCCAGGGCCGACATAAGAAAGTATCCTAAGGGATTCTTTTTCAATAAGCGGACTTTGGCGGCTGCACCGGCCGCCGTCGCCGCATATTCGTCATGATACATCGTAGTCTGCCCCCTACTTCAATCCCGAGTAGCGGATGCCGTCCCAGTACAGCGGTTTGTAGATTTCGGCCTTCGGCGGCAGATTGACGTCTTTCATGATCCAGCGCAGGAATTCTTCCGTTCCCGTCCGATCGACGATGTAGCCGATGTGTTCCTTGCCGCCCGGCACTTCGGGGTCGATGTATTTCTGAGCGTAGGCGTAGACGTTGCTGATGATCTTGACGACACTGTCAGCGTCGAGCCATTTGATGAAGTCGATGCCCATGCGGGGGTTCTTCTTGCCGCTGCGGCCCAGGAGAGTCATGCGGAAATACTGGGTCTTGCTCCGCGTCCAGGCACGGGTCGGGCAGGCGTGGGCGCAGACGCCGCAGCCGATGCATTTTTCGACGTTGCGGACAGGCCGGTTCTTATCCATCTTCAAGGCTTCGACGGAGAGTTGTTTGCACTTCTTGACGCAGGCACCGCAGCTGATGCAGCGCGTCGGGTCGAACTGGGGCTCGGTCATGCCGATGATGCCGAAGTCATGCATGCGGACCTTGCCGCAGTCGTTGGGGCAGCCCGTGAGAGCGACTTTGACGTGAAGGTCATTTGGGAAAATGGCCTTTTCAATCCGTTCGGCCAGAGCCGTCGTGTCGTAGTTGGCAAAGGGACAGATGCGGTTGCCGACGCAGGCCATGATGTTACGCGTACCGGACGAATCGTAGCCGCGGCCCTTTTCCGACTGGTTGATGCCCAATTCTTCGATGATGGGCTGCAGGGCCTTGTTGACTTCGTCGACCTTTTCAAAGGGAATGCCTAAGATTTCAAAACCCTGCCGGATGGTCAGGTGGACTTCGCCGCTGCCGTAAGTTTCGGCGATTTCCTGAACTTTCCCTAAGACGTCGGCCCGGAGATGGCCGCCGGGAACGCGGACGCGGGCGGATGTTACGCCGCGGTTCTTGGTGACGCGAAAGGCGTTTTTCTTTAACTTGCCACAATTCATATCAATCATCGTTCTTCCCTCCTAGTCGATAAACGAGCGAACGGTCGTATATTTGAATACCGGGCCGTCCTGACAGACGTAGAGCTCGCCGATGCGGCAGTGACCGCATTTACCGAGGCCGCAGCACATCTTGCGCGATTCGGACAACCAAATTTTTTCTTCATCGAAGCCGATTTTTAAGAGTTCCTGAATGGAGAATTTGATCATCATCGGCGGGCCGACGACGACGGCGATGGCGTTGTCGAAGTCCTTGAGCGGCAGCTGTGGGATGTACTGCGTAACCAGGCCGACATTGCCTTCGTAGCCTTCAGGGGCGGCGTCGACGGTGTAGATGAAGTTCATGCCGTCGGCGATCCAGCGTTTCAAATCGTCGCGGAACAAAATGTCGTCCGGCGATTTGAAGCCGGAAATGATGTTCAGGCTCTTACATTCATCCATGTGATCGGCGAAGTAGTCGATGACGCCGTGGACCGGAGACAGGCCGGAACCGCCGGTGATGAGGACGATTTCCTTGCCTTTAAAGATATTGACGTCGAAGCCGTTGCCGTAAGGGCCGCGCATGAAGAAGTGGCCGCCGACGTAATTTTCAAAGATTTCTTCCGTAAGGGAACCGACGCGGCGGATGGTAAAATCCAAGGAATGGTCGGTAATGCCGCTGACGGAAATGGGCGCTTCACCGTATTTCGGGATGGAGATCTCAAAGAACTGGCCGGGCTTTACGGGATGCGTATCGCCGCGGTCGTAAGACATGCGGAAGGTATATTCCACATCGGCGTGTTTGATGACCTCTAAGATTTCTGAGCGAAAAGGCATATATGAATTATTCATGGCCGCTGACCTCCTTCATACCGGCTTCTAATTTTTCGACACAATGAGTAAAGGAAATGTATTCGGGACAGATGGCATCGCACCGGCCGCAGCCGACGCACATCTGGAATCCCGAACGCTTCTTGAAATCGAGGACCTTGTGGAGGACCTTGAAGCGCATCCGTTCGCCGGCTTTCTTGCGGAAACAGAGGCCGCCGGCCACTTCCGTATAGCCGTCGATCATGCACGATGCCTGGACGCGGCGCCGTTCGCCGGCCTGGCCGTTTTCGGTGTAAAACAGATCCTGCATGGACCAGCAGGTGCAGGTCGGACAGGCGACGGTGCAGCGGCCGCACTTGATGCAGCGCTTGTCGTATTCGTCCCAAATGGAGCTCTTAGCAACGGCCGACGTCAGGTTTTCCGGAACCTTGACAGTCAGGCTGTTTTCCATAACGGCGTCGGGCGTGACGTCTACTTCGGCAGCACCCATGGCACGGAGGGCTTCAGCCAGGTCTTCATCCTTACAGTCGATTTCAATCTCATCGCCGTGGACATTGACGGCAGCGTCGTAGTCCGTACTGACGTTGGTGCCCATAGAGACGCAGAAGCAGCCGTCAAAATCGTGGTCGCAGCCCATGAGGACGAATTTCAGTCCGTCGCGGACGCGCTTATAATAGGAATCTTCCGGACCGTTTTCAAGGAACATATAATCGAGGCGCTTCACAGCGTGGAGGTCGCAGCTGCGGAGGAAGACGATAGTCCCTCTCGTCGGACCTTCCGATTCGGTCATACCATGTTCCGTAAAGTACAATAAGGTCTGACTCAGCGGCAGGAGAATATCCTTAAAGGAGTATTCCGACCGTTCGTTCCAATCGATATCGGCCAAATCCGCTACCTTCCCGTAACGAACGACGTCTGTTTCAGAAAAACGACCCGTTCCTTCAAAGACCTTCGGAGCGTAAATGTCATATTTTTTTCTCCAGCTATCGAAGACAGTTTGAAATTTTTCAAGTGATACCGCGTATCCCATAGCAGTCCCTTCTTTCAGTAAATACTTTTTTTCACATATATCGTGACAGCAATCTTATTTCTAGCTTGTCCTTATCATAGCAGGAAGGGACCGTTCAAACTGTTGCCGTCGCAACGGTTATTGAAAAATTCCACAACTAATCATGCTTATAAGTCATCCATAACTCCATTTCCAAAAGACAAAAAAAGTGCCGCTCCCGCCGTGATGTGACCCCAAAAAGTTAGACTTTTATTTCCGAGCAACCCGAAATAGTTGCT